>Ga0315273_10003107_pt1 | contig 19931 bp, 24 predicted proteins | sample YL17G02_0_MG_FD_205753 | JGI IMG/M metagenome (GOLD analysis project Ga0315273, IMG submission 205753) | Sediment microbial communities from Yellowstone Lake, YNP, Wyoming, USA - YL17G02_0 | ecosystem: Environmental > Aquatic > Freshwater > Lake > Sediment | place: USA: Wyoming | collected...
TCCCCGGGTGGTGGTCAAAGTGGGGGTCAGGTGGTGGTCAGGCCCCCCGGTAACCCCCGAGTTCGGGCCCCCGATCTGGTGCCTGACCAGCGCAGATTCCATGAGCCGGAGGTCGGACTCGAACCGACGACCTGCGGTTTACGAAACCGCTGCTCTACCAACTGAGCTACCCCGGCCGGTCAGGGGCAGTTTACCGGCACAGGATCGGGTCCCCGGGATCGGGCGATCCGGGCCCTTCCAGGCACGAGGAGGCCCGGCGGTGCGAGAAACCGCTGCCCTACCAAGCCGCGAGGCCCTCAGAGCGCTGCCAAGCGGCGAAGGCGCGCAGCCGCGTTCGAATCCAGTCGAGCCAGCGAAGCACGGGGTTGGCTAGACGTTCGAACCACTTGAGCTCGCCAGCGGCCTCGCCTTCGTCAGATATCGGCTCACCGCTCTCTAGCAGGAGCCTTCTCGCCGTCGGGCGAAGTCTTTGAGATGGGGAGGAACCGATTAGTGATCGCAGGCGTTCTGGCCTGGCTCCAACGACCCGCCTAGATACGCCGACACCAGATTCTCCGGTGTGTCGGCGGGCGCGCCGAGGATGACCTCAACGCCATCTCGGGCGAGGACCTCCTGTGCACGCTGGCCCATGCCTCCGGCGATGATGACGTTTGCGCCCTTCTCGTGCAGCCAGCGGGGAAAGGCGCCTGGCTCGTGGGGCGGAGGGGTCTCTTCGGTGATCTGGACGATGCTTCTCTCGGTCTCGTTCACCTCGACCAGGGCGAAATGCTCGCAGTGGCCGAAGTGGGTGCAGAGCGTTCCGTTCGATACGGGTAGGGCAACGATCATCGCTTCATGCTCCTTCCTAGGGGGTGGTTGTTCGGGTCTGTCCACGGCGGCACCTCTGTCCTTGCCCCCGTCCACGGCGTTGTCCTTGGCCACGGGCCGGAAGGTCGGCAGGTTGCACTGGGCCGCCATCTACGCGCAGCGCACTGCCGTGAACGAGGGCATCTGCCACCTTCTTCCGCGCCGATTCCACTATCCGGCCGAAGGTCGGGCGCGACACCTGCATCCGCTCCGCCGCCTCTTCTTGATAGAGCCCTTCCAGGTCCGCCAGGCGTAGGGCCTCTAGCTCGTCGAGCGTCAGCGTGATCTCCTGCAGGTCACGCAGGGGTATCCCCGCCGGTTTGAAGTAGGTCGCGCCGGGCGAGCAGTCGATCCGCCTTGGAGAGAAGGGTCTTGGCATGGTCACCTTGTCGAAGTCCTGTAAAGAGCATATGCTCATTACTCGAGGACTGTCAATCAGCCAAGTTGACTCACCCGGAAAGAGGTCCGGTCCGACGCTGCTCCAAGGGTCGGGCCGGGAATGAGAGGAGGACGGAAGATGAGAAGCAAACGGTTCTTGATGACGGCAGTGGTGCTGGTGTTCTTGGTCGGGCTCCTTGCGGCCTGCTCCAAGAGCACGGATAGCACGGCGAGCAGCGCTCCCGCTACGGGAAGCGAGCAGGGCTTCACCGTGCTCACTGCCCAACAGCTACACGACATGATGGCCCAGCAAGACGTCTACCTGGTGAACGTGCACGTTCCCTACGAAGGCGAGATCACCGGGACCGACGCCTTCATCCCCTACACGGACATCGCATCGAGGATGAGCGAGCTGCCCTTCGACAAGCAACCTGTCGTGATCTACTGCAGGAGCGGGGTCACATCCGGAATGGCCGCCCAAGCGCTGGTCCAAGCGGGCGCACCGGCCTTCTACGAACTCGAAGGTGGGTACACGGCCTGGCAGGCCGCCGGATACCCCTTCGAGGTGAAGCCGAAGTAGTCGAATCCCTGAATCTCCCCTAGGAGGCGCAGCAGAGAGCAGTGGCATGGAACACGAGGTCTTCACCTCCAGCTACCAGAAGCCGATCCCTGACGACGGCTACTACCTCACCCCGAGCTGCATCCTGGGGGCGTTCAGCCCATCGACTGAACCGCTCATCACCCGGGCCTACGATCTCCTCGGTCGTCGTTGGGCGATGGGCGGACTCGACCCGGAGTCTCAGAACACTTGCTGCTCGGGCATCTCGGTCCACGGCGACGTGTTCACGATCGAGAGCACGCTGCTCACCGTGGGCCGGATGTGGTCGATCGCCGCAGACCAAGGCTTCGAGAACATCACGACCGCCTGCGTCACTTCCTTCGCCATCCACCACGAGTGCCTCGATCTACTGGAGAAGGAGCCGGGTCTGGAAGAGAAGATCGACGGTCTGCTCTTCGAGGCGTGCGGGCGGCACCTCGTCATCCCGAAGAGCATCATCCATTGCTGCGATGTCTTCTACCGCTACCGGGCGGAACTCGCAGGGCAAATGGCCCACCTCTTGGTCGACCAGCAGACCGGACGACCCCTCAAGGTCGTTGACCACGTCGGCTGCCACTACAACAAGCTGTTCCAACAGCAATCTGTCGGCGGAGCCGAGTACTGCGACGTGCTCACCGCGATGATTCGCGCCTGGGGCGGTGAGGAGGTGGACTACCCCGAACGTCGACACTGCTGCGGCATGGGCTTCCGCCAGTGCATGATTCAGCCCAACCGCAGCTTCACGATGGCGTGCGCTCGCAAGAAGTTCGAGAGCATGGCGCCTTTCGAACCGGATCTGATCCTCACCAACTGCCCGGGCTGCTGGCAGGTCCTCGATCACGAGCAGTGGGCCGTGAAGGAGCTGACCGGCTCGGACTTCCAGATCCCGGTGCTGAGCTACGCCGAGCTCGCCGGGTTGCTGCTCGGCTGGGACCCCTACGACGTCGTCGGGACACAGACCCACGCGGTGCCGGTGGAACCGCTCTTGGATCGGATCGGCATCCCTCAGAGCACGAGCCCGGAGTTCCTGCGCGAGGACTCGTCGGTCCCTGTCGCGAAGGATCGCTAGATATGAGCGAAGATGCCATCACCTACAGGCCGATCGGCGTGATTCGGAGTGGACACCTCGTCCCTGAGGAGACGCCCATCCAGCCCGTCTACGCCAAGGGCTGCACGGGACGAGCAGAGGTCTTCGCGGAGTTCGCAGACGGTCTTCGGGACCTGGAGGGTTTCTCGCACATCTACCTCATCTACCACCTTGATCGAGCGGGCCCGGCGAGACTCGTGGTCAAGCCCTTCCTCCAAGACATCGAGCGAGGAGTGTTCGCCACTCGTTCGCCGAGTCGGCCCAACACCATCGGGCTAAGCATCGTCGAGTTGGTCGGGCGCGAAGGAAACGTGCTGCATCTCGATGGAGTAGACATTCTTGATGGCACGCCGCTCCTGGACATCAAGCCCTACACCGCGAGGTTCGACACCTTCGAGACCACCCGCAACGGGTGGCAGGATGAGGTCGATGAGGAGACGGCCCAACGCCGCGGCCGGCGCGGTTCCCAGGACGGGCGAATGCCCTGCTAGATCGGCGGGGGAAGAGGGACTTGAACCCTCTCAATCGTCTCAACCGCCCCACATCAGGGGCGGCACGTTCCGTTCAGTCGAGCGACACCGCGATCGAGATGTCCTGGGGCAAGGCGACCCCGGCAGCTACCTGCATGGCCTTGAACAGTCCCACGGGCACGGCGCACCCGGAGCAGCAGCCTTGGAGATGCTGGCGCACGACAGACATGAGACTGCCTTCCGTGCGCGGGTCGATCTCGTCGAAGGCGTCGAAGGGACCGTGCTCGGTCAACCCCGTTGCCAAAGCGGCGACCTTCTCGCAGTCCGTGCTGACCACGAAGTGAACGTGGCGAGAGTCCTCCGCGCTCGCCGTCACCTGGGTGCGGAACCCGCAGTCGCTGCCTTGGATCTCTGCGCGTGCTCCCATCGCCCTCACGTCCCTTCGGAAGTCTCGCCCACCTCGATCGTGGCTGGCGTCGGCTCGTCGCTCGTGCCCCAGTACCGGCGCCCCATCCAGAGGGACACGTTGACCAGCCCGATGAGCACTGGCACCTCGACCAGCGGCCCGATCACCGCGGCGAACGCAACCCCCGAGCCGATGCCGAACACGGCCACGCTCACGGCGATGGCGAGCTCGAAGTTGTTGCTGGCCGCGGTGAACGAGAGCGTCGCCGTCTTGGAGTAGTCGGCACCGACCTTGCGACCCAGGTAGAAACTCACGAAGAACATAGTCACGAAATAGAGCAGGAGAGGAACCGCGATACGCACCACGTCGAGCGGCAGCTGCACGATGAGGTCGCCCTTGAGGCTGAACATGACCAGGATCGTGAACAACAGAGCGACGAGCGTCAGCGGGCTGATACGAGGGATGAACTTCTGCTCGTACCACTCGCGGCCCTTGTACTTGAGCCCCAGATAGCGGGTGAGCATGCCTGCCAGGAAGGGAATCCCGAGGTAGACGAACACGCTCTTGGCGATCTGACCGATGGAGACATCGACCGCGACGCCGTGAAGACCGAACAGCGGCGGCAGTTTGGTGACAAAGATCCAGGCGAAGAGGCTGTAGAAGAGCACCTGAAAGACGCTGTTGAAGGCGACCAGACCGGCGGCATACTCGGTGTCGCCCTTGGCGAGCTGGTTCCAGACGATCACCATGGCAATGCAGCGCGCCAGACCGATCATGATGAGACCGACCATGTACTCGGGGTAGTTGTGCAGGAAGATAATCGCCAGAAAGAACATGAGGACCGGCCCGATGAGCCAGTTCTGGACCAGCGAGAGGCCGAGGATTTTGTAGTCGCGGAAGACGCCGCCCAGCTCCTCGTAGCGCACCTTGGCAAGGGGCGGGTACATCATGACGATGAGGCCGATGGCGATGGGGATATTCGTGGTGCCCGAGTTGAACCTGTTGATGAAGTCGGGCACGCCGGCGAACGCCCAGCCCAGGAACACGCCGACGGCCATGGCCAGGAAGATCCAACCCGTGAGATAGCGGTCGAGGAATGAGAGTCGCTTGGTCGTGCCTCGTGCCGGGCTCATGTGCCCAGGAACTCCTCGAGCAGTCCGCGGACCCGCCGATCTATCTCGTCTCGGATGGGGCGGATCTCCCCCAGCGTCTTGCCCGCCGGATCGGGAAGATCCCAGTCGAGGTAGCGCTTGCCCGGGTAGATGGGACAGGCGTCTCCGCATCCCATCGTCACAACAACGTCCGACCCGGCCACGGCGTCGTCGGTGAGCGGCTTGGGGAACTCCTGGGAGATGTCCAGGCCCATCTCCGCCATCGCTTCGACGACAGCCGGGTTGAACCCGTCGGCCGGATCGCTGCCGGCGGACCGGACGAGCACCCGCCCCGCAGCGTGATGATCGAGCAATGCCGCCGCCATCTGACTGCGGCCCGCGTTGTGCACGCAGACGAACAGGACCTCGGGGATGCTCCCGCTCATCTAGCCGCCGCCTCGGGCATCACGAGTGATTCGCGAAGGAACTCGAGCGGCTCGGGTATCACTCGGAAGTAGGCCCATCGTCCGCGCTGCTCCCGCTCAAGAAGCCCGGCCTTCACCAGCACCTTCAGGTGGTGGCTCACGGTCGGTTGCGAAAGCCCGAGCGGGTCGGTCAGCTTGCACTGGCAGATCTCGCCTTCCGGACAGGCCGCGATCAGGCTGAGCAGGCGAAGTCGCGCCGGGTCCCCGAGCACTCTGAGAGCGGCTGCCATCCGCTCCGCCGCTTCGCGGGAAAGCGGCTCGGCGAGCAGCGAGGGGAAGCACGAACCGTCGATCACATCTGTGCCCTTCATGAGGGACATTATATTGACGCTCGTCGATAGGCCCCGTACACTCGGGGCATGAACTCCTCAATCATTCTTGAGGGATCAACGGAGGCCAGCACAGCCGGGTTCCAGGCCCTGTCGGACCCCGCGAGGCTGCGGATCCTCGATCTTCTGTCTGAGGGCACGTGGTGCGTCTGCGAGTTGGAGCTGGAGATGTCCTGCCCATCCAACCTCCTCGCCTACCACCTGGGGGTTCTCAGAGACGCGGGGCTCGTCGAAGGGACCAAGCGGGGCCGTCGAACCGACTACCGCTTGCTCCCCGATGGTCTCAGGGTCATGCAGGCGAAGCTCGACCGCCTGGCGAAGGGAGCGCCGCGGTGAGCACCTCGACTGCTGCGCCGACCCTGGCACGTGCCCCGCGGGATCTCCGGCTGTGGGCCCCCCTCGGCGCCGCGACGCTCGCCTGGTTCGCGCTTTACCGGCTAAATGGACCCCTGTGGGACTGGCTCGTCTACGACGTCGCTCACCTCACCGGGCGCCTGGGCGAGACCGTGCACTTCTTCTTCTTCGACACCGTGAAGATCCTGCTGCTGCTCATAGGGATCATCTTCCTGGTCACGATTCTTCGCTCATTCGTGAGCATCGAACGCACCCGGGCGATGCTCGGCGGTCGCCGGGAAGGTGTGGGGAATGTCGCTGCAGCCGGACTCGGAGTGATTACCCCGTTCTGCTCGTGCAGCGCAGTTCCGGTGTTCATCGGGTTCGTGTCCGCAGGTGTACCGATAGGGGTGACGCTCTCGTTCCTGATAGCGGCCCCTATGGTGAACGAGGTTGCCCTGGTGCTGCTCTACGGCATGTTCGGCTGGAAGATCGCGCTCATCTATGTAACGACCGGCCTGCTCATCGCCGTCGTCGCCGGATTCGTGCTGGGGCACATGCATGCGGAGCGCTGGATCGAGTCTTTCGTCTTCGAGACGAAGGGGGGCGGGGCCGCCGTGGCTGGTGGCAAGATGACGTCCCGCGATCGCGTGGGCCTCGGACGTGAAGAGGTCACGCGGATCGTCGGCAAGGTCCTTCCCTATCTGCTCATCGGCATCGGGCTCGGCGCGATCGTGCACGGCTGGGTGCCTACGGACTTCTTCGCCCGCTATGCGGGGGCGAGCAACCCCTTGGCCGTTCCGTTCGCGGTCCTGTTGGGGATCCCCCTCTACTCCAACGCAGCAGGGATCCTGCCCTTGGTCGAGGCGCTTCACTCCAAGGGCCTGCCGATGGGGACACTGCTCGCCTTCATGATGGCGGTCGTGGCGCTGTCGCTTCCCGAGATGATCCTGCTTCGCCGGATCCTGAAGCCCCAACTCATCGGCATCTTCATCGCTGTCGTCGCCGGGGGCATCCTCATCGTTGGCTATCTGTTCAACGCGATCCTCTAGGAGAAGGGAGCGGACATGACGGTTGAGATCAAGGTCTTCGGCCCTGGGTGTGACCGCTGCAAGCAACTGGCGAAGAACGCCACCGAGGCCGTGGCCGAACTCGCCATGGATGCAGAGGTCACTGAGGTTCACGACGTGGAAGCGATCGTGTGCGCGGGCATCATGCAGACCCCGGGGCTGATGGTCGGTGGCAAGGTCGTGTCCAGCGGACGAATCCCGTCCGTCGGCCAGCTCAAGGAGATCCTGAGCACCGACGCCTGACTGGCGCTCCCGGAGTCCGTCCACATCGAGGTCGTCGCGGACGAGGACGGCGCCGAAGCATGAAGCCCCACGCGGCGGTTTCGGGGTGCTCCCGCCGCCGCTCAACAAGAGAGGACTAGGGATGGAAGACAGCACGAAACCGACCCCCATGGACGTCTTGCGTGCCACGGTCCCTGAAGGTGCGAAGACCTACCTGGACCACAGAGCCGCCATCATGGAGAACCCTGACCTCCAGGCGGTGCCGACGAAGTACAAGCTGCTCGTGGGCATCGGTGTGGCGGCGGCGCTGCAGTCGAGCACCTGCACGCTGATGTGGACCAAGCTCGCCAGGCAGGCTGGCGCGACCCAGGCCGAGATCGCCGAGGCTATCCTCGTGTCACGCCTCATGAAGATGGCGACCGTCAACGACACCGCCGCGGACGCGCTGGCCTGGCTGGGCGACAACGACGGTTAGGGTGACCACGTCGCGTACGGATCCCAGGCGGGGTTCATGGCGGATCCTGCTGGTCGTCGTCTGTGCGCTCGCGCTGTTCGCGGTCGTCCTGAGGTTGGTGAACCCGGTCCGCTTCGCGTGGTCCTCCAACTTCCTGCTGGTATTCAATGCCCTGTTGATTGAGGCGTCGCCGCTCATCCTCCTAGGGGCTCTCGTGTCTGCGGCGATCGAAGTATTCATGACACCGAGAGCCTTCGCCGCGCTCGGGCGGATACCAAGACCCCTGCAGTTGCCGGCTGCGGCGCTGGCGGGAATGGCGTTCCCAGTCTGCGAATGCGGCTCCGTCCCGGTTGCGCGAAGGCTGGCCGCGAAGGGGTTGGCACCCGGGGCCACCATCACATTCATGCTGGCCGCGCCGGTCGCGAACCCGATCGTCATCTTGTCCACCTACCTCGCCTACCAAGGACGCCCGAGCCTCTGGACGATGGTGCTGGGGCGCGTCATCCTCGGCCTGATCGTCGCGCTGTGCGCCGGATGGGTCCTCTCGCTGAAGACCAAGGAGCAGCTGCTCAAGCCGCGCCCCGATGATTCGCTTGAGGCGGACGGTGAGCACGGCGAGCCGCGTTGGCGGGAGTACTTCGGCCACGTCGGCAACGACTTCGTGTTCATGGAGCGTTACCTGATCATCGGCGCGGCGGCAGCCGCAGCCGTCCAGACATTCGTTCCCCAGTCCCTCATCAACCCGGTGGCGAACACACCGATCGTCTCGCAGCTTGCGATGATGGGACTCGCCTTCCTGCTGTCGCTGTGCTCAGAGGCCGACGCATTCGTCGCGGCCTCCTTCGTGCAGTTCGGAGCCAGTTCCCAGCTCGCGTTCCTGGTGTTCGGACCGATGGTGGACATGAAGCTCACAGCGCTCTACTTGGGCACCTACGGGAGGGGCTTCTACCGGACCATCCTGATTACCGTGACCGCGGTGACCTTGGTCGGGACGCTTTGGATCCAGGTCCTGTTCGGATGAGAGGGCGGGGAGACTGAGTCCTGCCAGAACCCCGATCCGGGTCGCGACCTGCGGGGACCGGGGCGTGCACACCCGTCAGGGACGGGACGCCAGCACCTTCTCACAGGGAGCAGGCCCACATCATGGAGGGCCAGCGTCGGGGAGGAACACTGTGAGCGACCCGCGTGGACGGGCGTGAACCCGCCGATCCGGCTCGTGACCTGCGGGGACCGGAGACTGTCCCCTCACGTCGTCCTAGCCGGACGGTCGGCACGGCTTCCTCCATGCCGGTGAGCCGCGCTAGAGTCTGCCCATGAGCAAGCAAGTCTGTAGCGTCGAAGGGTGCGCGAACGTGGCCAGTGCCAAGGGCCTCTGCCCCAGCCACTACGAAGCCGCCAAGAAGCGCGGAGAGTTCGGCTCCGCTCTTTGTTCTGCAGAGGGGTGTCAGCGAGAAGCCACAGACCACGGTCTGTGCGCCAGCCACCACAGAGCCGCCAAGGGCGAGTAGCGGGCGCGTTTCCCCGGCTCGTGACCTGCGGGGGTGAAGGTCTGTGCAACCGTCAGATGATCCTGCGGTGGCGCAGGGTCGGGAACCTCTAGGCTGGTATCCGTGTCCACGCTCCTCGTCTTCGCCTCCACCCTGCTGGTCGCGGTCCTGGTGTCGAACCTCGCCCAGCGCAGCGTGCTGTCCACCGCAGTGCTCTTCCTCGCGGTTGGGTTTGCTGTCGGGGGTGGCGCGCTAGGGCTCGTTTCGCTGCGCCCTCACGACGAACTCGTGGGGCTCCTCGCGGAGCTTGCTCTCTTCAGCGTGCTCTTCACCGACGGCATGCGCATCGGTGTTCGTGACCTCAGATCGGCCTGGCAGCTTCCGGGGCGAGCGCTGCTGCTTGGGATGCCCATCACCTTCGCCTTGCTCGCCCTCTTCGCGCACCTGGTCGCCGGTCTCCCGTGGGCCGAGTCCTTCCTCCTTGCTGCCGTGCTGAGCCCAACCGATCCGGTGTTGGCCGCGGCGATAGTGGGCCGGGGGGACGTGTCGCCGAAGCTGCGGCACCTGCTGAACGTCGAGAGCGGGCTGAACGATGGACTCGCCCTTCCCGTGGTCGTGGTGATGCTCACCGTCGCGGAGCACGGGGACCTGGATGTGGGCGCAGATCTGCTCCGACTGATCCTGGGCGTTGGCCTCGGCGTGGTGGTGGCGTGGGCCGCGATCCAACTCGAACGCACCCGCTTCTTCTCCGCTTCGACCGCCTACGAACCGCTCAATGCGTTTGCCATCGGGCTGCTCGTCCTGGCGATCGCCGCTCTTACCGGCGTGAACGAGTTCCTCGCCGCCTTCGCTGCGGGCATCACCATCGCTTCGATGAGCACCGCCATCCGCGAGGCGTTCGAGAGGTTCGGCGAACTCGTCACCGAGCTGCTGAAGCTGGGCGCTCTGATGATCTTCGGGATCGCCGTGGCGCCCCGGCTGTTCATCGATCTGCCCGAATCAGGGTGGCTGTTCGTCGTCCTGGCCCTTGTCGTGGCTCGGCCCCTTGCCATCGGGATAGCGCTCCTCGGCTCAGGCCTGGAGCGACGGGAACGGGTCGTGGTGGCCTGGTTCGGCCCGAAGGGCTTCGCGTCCGTCGTCTACGGGCTCTTGATACTGCAGGCCGGCCTGCCTCGGGGAGATGACCTCTTCCAGATCGTCGCCGTCGTCATCACCGTGTCGATCGTGGCCCATTCTTCGACAGACGTTCTGGTGGCGCGCTGGCTCAGGGGAGCTACCGATGAGTGAGGGCTGCGTCTTCTGCGACATAGTCGACGGTCGTGCCCCGTCTCTCGTCGTGGCCGAGAACGATCTGGCCTTGGCGATCCTCGACATCCAGCCGCTGGCGGATGGTCACTGCCTTGTCCTGCCGCGACGTCACGTCCCGTGGTGGGACGAGATGGAGGAGGGCGAGGTCGACGCCGTCTTCCGCCTCGCCCGTCACACGGCCGGCAAGATCCGCGCAGCCTTCGCGCCCGATTGCGTGACGATGTACGTGCGAGGACGCCGTGTGCCCCACACCCACATCTTCCTGGTGCCGACGTTCGCGAACGATCCGCTGGACCGGCTCTTCAACGCCCTCGAAGGGTTTCAGGAGCAGGCGGTCAGCCTGGCGGATCTGTCGGATCCCGCAGCGATGCGTGCCGCCTTCGAGAAGCTGAGGAAGGCGTAGCGCTCGCCGGCATTGCCAACTGATCGTGCGTCTCGTGGGGTCGTCCGTCTTCGGGGCAAGCTGCCTCGGAACACGGCCTACGTCCTCGTCGGGCTTCTCCTGCTCCGCCCGACAATCCGCCAGCTCGACGGTCGGCGCGTACCAGAGCTCGAGCTGCCCCTCGCGGCGCCTGGAGAGGAACCCGAGTTTCTCCGCCAGGAACTTCGCCGATCCGGCGCGGCTCCGCTCGTGGACCGATCAGAGGGGTGCTGTCACCCCGGATCGCTCATTCCAGACCGGCCTTCCTCCGAGCACGGAGTCGAAGCCGCTCTCTCGCGCAACTGACGGGCTGCCTCCACGGGTTCGGACCCCACAGGGGCTTCTTCGCCTGGTCGAGGGGCGGACACAGAACAGCACCGACCGCTCGCTCAAGATCCTCCAGCGGCGTCCAATCCGAGGGCGCCACGCGAATCACCAGGTTCTCGGTCATCCACTCTGTCAGGCGTCCCTCTTCCGCCCCCTCAAGTCCGTAGTGGGAGGTCAAGTCCAACAGCTGCCCGTGCGTGGGACTACTGATGTTGTTATGCCGCGGACAGCTGTCCATGTCGAGGAGAGCGGCGAGGGTTCGGCGGACTGTCGAGTTCCCAGTCTTGCCGTCCGCAAGATGGGTACTGCCGACGCGGGACATCAACGAGTCCTCCGCCTTTCCGATGTAGAGCACCCGCTCGCCGAGCGGCACGGCGCCCGGCACGTCCTCAAGTCCCAGGGCTGCTGTCACGCCAGCATCCTTCGGCCAGAACGCGTAGAGGCCCGGCTCGTTGGGTAGCTCGCCGAGGGGGACGTGGGGTTCACGGGCGCCGAGCTCACTGGCTGCAGCGGTCACGACATGCTCGGGAACAGACACGGATCAGCTACCCAAGGTCCGCCTCATCCTAGGCCGAAAGGCAGATCGGAGCCCAGTTCGATCTCGATCAGCCGGTTGTACTTCGCGACTCGCTCGCCACGAGCCGGGGCACCCGACTTGAGCTGGCCGCAGCCGGTGGCGACCGCGAGGTCAGCGATGAAATCATCGGTCGTCTCGCCGGATCGGTGAGACACCATCTGCGCGTATCCAGCAGCGCGACACACCGCCATCGCCTCCAGGGTCTCGGTGACCGTCCCCACCTGGTTCAACTTGATGAGCGCGGCGTTCGCGATCCCGGCTCCGATCGCTTCGCGGATGATCGCGGGATTCGTCACGAAGTTGTCGTCGCCGACCAGTTGGATGCGCTCTCCGAGTTCGCGAGTGAGCTCGATCCAGCCGTCACGGTCGTCCTCGCCCAGCCCGTCTTCGATCGACCAGACCGGGAACCGATCGACCATCAGCCTGTAGCGCTCGACCATCTCGGACGAGGTGAGCTGCTGCCGGCCGACTTCGTAGATCCCGTCCTTGGTGCGGAACTCCGACGCTGCTGGGTCGAGCGCGATCGCGACGCCGGTGCGCCCCGGCTCGTATCCGGAGGTAGAGATCGCCTCTACCAGCAGCGCCAGGACCTCTTCGGGCTCGGCGATCTCGGGTGCGAACCCTCCTTCGTCCCCGAGCCCGGTCGACATCCCTCGTTCGCGGAGCAGGGAGCGAAGCCTCGCGTAGATCTCCGCACCGGCACGGACCGCCTCCCGGATACTCGGTGCTCCAAGGGGGGCAATCATGAACTCCTGGAACGCCAGATCGTTCTGCGCGTGGCTGCCGCCGTTCAGCACGTTGAAGTGGGGCACGGGAAGCCTCGGTTGGACATCGACCGGCTGCAGGGTCTCGTAGAGGGGCCGCGGCTCGACCTCGGCGAAAGCCCGTGCAACGGCCATCGAAACGCCCACGATCGCGTTCGATCCGAGGCGGCCCTTGTTTTCGGTCCCGTCCAACTCAATGAGGGCCTCATCGACCTCCCGCTGACTCGACCACGCCCGCCCCGCGAGCCGGTCGGCAATCTCTCCCTCAACGGACATGGCCGCACGCTGCACACCCAACCCGGAGAAACGGTCCGGGTCGCCGTCACGCAGTTCTAGGGCCTCACGACTCCCGGTCGATGCCCCGGAGGGAACCCCGGCATGCACGCATGAGCCGTCACCCAGGACGAGGGTTACGCGCAGGGTCGGTTTCGACCGCGAGTCCAGTATCTCGGTGGCTGTCAGCTTGTCGATGTCGATCACGATGTCCCTCCCAACGTGTCACGCTGCCAACAGGGCGCAGCTTCTCGGCCGCAATCCAATCAGGTTTCCCATTCCCAGGAGTTCGTCCTATGAAGCCCCTCGCGGTGAGCGAGGACCGTCTGGATGATGATCTTCGCGTTTCCAGGCGGGATCCGCCTCAGGCTCTGCTTGTACGCATATCCCCGGACGGTGGATTCCGGAAGACCCAGCAATCTGGCAACGACACGCATCGTCCCGTGTCGGCTGCGCAGCCAGAAGATCAGGGGCCGCACCTGCTCGGCATCAACACCGACAACGCAGAAGGCCCCGGTCCGCGGATGGAACAGGCGCACGTGATGTCCCTGAGCGAACACGAAGGGCTGCCCCTTCCACTGATCCCGAGGCTGGTCCGTGGAACGGGCGTTCTTGGGTGCTTCGCCGCAGCCACAGTGGCATCGGCCGTACTCCGGGCACGGCCTACGACATGTTCCATGAGGTGGGTGCTCGAAGATCCAGCGCTGGTCTCGTGCCGGCCCCCGTACTTCGATACCCAATGACCACCTCCCATGCGAGGGATCTTCCGCACAGGAGCCATCAGCCGTAGCGGCGGGCAAAGGCGAGCTCCATCGCCTTGGATCGCGACACATTCTAGCCTCGGGGAAGAGCACGCCTACAGTAGACTCGCGACACTTGGTGCGATGGGGCCCGCCGAACCGCCCGTCAAGGGCTGATGGCTCCTACCGATGGAGGTGGGGAGTCGCTGCGCGCAGGTAGGACCTTCGCGGAAACCCGGACCGTTTGGACACCCGACGGGAGACGGGGGGCATGATCACCATCTATCTGGTTCGTCACGGCCGCACGACGCTGAACGCCGAAGGGCGGTTCCGGGGAAGGCTGGACCCGCCTCTTGACTCGGTCGGTCTCGCCGAAGCTGGGCGGGCGGCGGACACCCTGGCCGGCATCAACATCGCCGCCGTGTACTCGAGCCCGCTCATGCGCGCCACGCAGACCGCCGAGGCGATCGCAGATGTGGTCCACCTGGAAGTGAAGGCCGAACAGGGCCTCATCGACATCGACTACGGCGATTGGGAAGGGCTTACCGAAGAGGAGTGCGAACGGCTCTCCCCGGAGGAGTTCGCGAGGTTCCACAACGCGCCCTTCGAGGCACAACCTCTGAACGGTGAGCCGATGAGCGAGGTGGCCAACCGCGCCCGGGACGCCCTCCTCCGGTTGTCCGCCTCCGATGGGGACACGCGGATCGTCGCGGTTTCTCACCAGGTGCCGATCCGTCTGGTCGTCTCGCATCTGCTGGGGATCGATAACTCAGGACTCTGGGAGCTGGATCTGCCGACCGGATCCGTCTCACGCATGCTCTCCGACGGTGCGACCCTTCGTATGGGAGAAGGGCTTTGAAGGAACCGGCCGAGCAGCAAGACGATGCGGTTGGGTATCACAGTCTCCTTCGGGACCTGGCGCACGAGGGTTGCCCTGCCTGCCGTGGGGCCTCACGTGCCGCCTGGCGAGCCATAGGCGCGATCCTTTGGGAATCGGTGAACGACTCGGGCATCCGGACACAGCTTCGCGCCTCCCACGGGTTCTGCCGCGAACACGCGCTGATGGCGATCAGCGTTGCCGAAGAGCGGGCGCTTTCGTCAGGGATGGCCATCATGTACGAGGACTTCCTGCGCCACGTCCGCGAGGATGCGATTGCCGCGGTCGCGGACTTTGCCAAGCGTGGGCGCAGCCGGCGGGATATCCATCCCCGCTCAGGATGCCTTCCCTGTTCCAGCGTTCGAAGAGTGGCGAGCAACTACATCTTCATCATGTCGAGGGCGGCGGCGGACTCGGAGGTGGGAGTGGCGGCCAGGCAGACGGGCCGGTTCCTGTGTCTTCCCCACCTGCGCCAGGGCCTGTTGGAGGCAAGGTCGCAGGAGGATGCCGAACGGCTCCTGAGACTCTTCTGCGAAGGTGAGGAAGGCATCCGAAGAGACCTCCTCGAGTTCGCACGCAAGCACGACTACCGCTACCAGGCCGAGGGGATGTCTCATGAGGAGGCCACGTCGTGGCTTGGGGCCGTCTACCAGATGATCGGGGGGCCTCCTCCCTCACGGTCCTCCGAGATCGACTAGTGGCGGTCTCCAGGGTTCGAATCCTGGCCACAATTGACCCGGAAGGTCCTAGATCAACGATGCATAAGGTATTTCAGCAGCGTGGGGATGGTTGCAGCTAGCCGAGCCAGCGATTCATTCCCTGGGGGAACTGGCTCGCGCATACCCTTCACGTGTAGAGAGCACCTGATTGACCCGGGGCCGCACCAGCCTCCGCTATGCTTCGCCGATGGCTGGTCCCGACCGCAACCGTCGCAGGTGGCTAACACCCCCGGTTGCAGGAATCGGTGCGGCAAGTCTTCTCTCTGACGCAGGTCACGAGATCCCAACAGCGCTCCTGCCTTCGTTTCTTGTCTCGACACTCGGGGCACCCGCTGCTGCACTCGGACTCATCGAGGGCATGGCGGACGGCCTGTCAGGTATGGCACGCCTAGCCGGTGGAGCACTCGCCGACGATCCCCACCGCAGGCGAGAGATCGCGATCGGCGGATATGCCACCACAGCGGTCATCTCGGGGCTGATCGGCATTGCGACGAGTGTCTGGCAGGTCGGCGTCCTTCGCGTCGGCGCGTGGGTTGCGCGAGGACTACGGGTCCCCTCGAGAAACGCCCTCCTCGCCGACGCCACCCCACCTGAGACCTACGGAAGGGCGTACGGGTTTGAACGAGCGATGGACAACCTTGGGGCCATCATCGGCCCGCTCCTGGCCCTGGTGCTCGTGGCACTCGTGGGGATTCGCTCCGCGATCCTGATATCGGTCATCCCGGGCTTGCTCGCCGCTGGCGCAATCATGTTCGCGATCAAACGTCTCCCCCGCCTTCAGCGGAGGGACCGCCAACGATTGAAGCTGCGGGTTCGCGAGACCCTAACGGGTCCGCTTCGACGGATCATGGTCGGCATCTCAGCGTTTGAACTGGGGAACCTCGCCGCGACGCTCATGATCCTTCGGGCAACCGAACTCCTCGCACCCTCGCATGGCACAAGGGGCGCAACTGAGCTCGCAATCCTTCTGTACGTCTCCTACAACCTGGCGGCGACTCTGGCCAGTATCCCGGCCGGTCGGATGGCTGATCGACGGGGCAGCATTCGCGTGCTGCGGCTGGGTGTGGCGCTCTTCGGCGCCAGCTACGCAGGCTTCGCTGTCTCCGGGCCAAATCTGCTCGTGCTCCTGATTGTCTTCGTGGTTGCCGGAGTCGCGATCGGGTGTGTCGAGACCGCGGAACACTCGACCGTTGCGAGTCTGTCCGCTACGGAAGCACGTGGATCGGCGTTCGGGATCCTGGCGGGGGTCCAGAGCTTCGGCAATCTCGCGGCAAGCAGCATCGCCGGCGTGCTGTGGACAGTGGTCTCAGCGAGCACTGCATTCTGGTACGCGGCGACCTGGATGCTCATCGCCTTGATCTCACTCGCCCTTCCGCCGACGGGGAAAGAGACCCTAGACCGCTCAAGCCAATAGCTGTCTCAGCAGCGCCGTCCATGGCGGAAGGGTGGGCTGCAGATCGTCTTGATCGGGACCCCAGCGGCGGTGGCGTCCACCTTTGTCCGCGCCGCGCTCAGGACTCACGGAACCTGGCGGGGCGTGCGCGGCGCTTGTAGCCCCCGTGCCACGTGTGCGCCCATGAGGGCGAGCCCTGCAGTGACGGCGAGGTTCCCCGTCCACATGCCGGCAGCCGCCGAGCCCACCGCGACTGCAAGCTCCCAGCCCCGGAGGTCAATGACGAGCAGGGCGTGTCGGGCGCCTGCGTAGACGAGGAACCCGGCGAGGATCCACACGGGGAAGCTCCCGAGGAGCGCGGGGACCTGCGGCCCGAGGAACACGCCGGTCGCGAGCAACATGCCTCCGAGCAGCAGGTTCATGCCTGCGGTGCGTGCCCCGAACCGAACGTGCGCCGTCAGGCCACTCGACCCGTGACACATCGGCATGCCCCCGAGGAAACCCGACACGAGGTTTCCAGCACCCGAAGAGAGGCAGATCCTCGCAGGGGTCACCCGACTGGCGGAGGGACCGAAGTACTCGTGCTCGAGCGCGTTGGTGGCGACCACAGCGTTGCTGAAGGTGAGCGGGATCTGAGGAACGACCAGCAGCAGGAACGCCGTGGCGAAGTCCGCTGCGGACGGTACCGCAATGTGCGGGACCCAGAGTCCTGGGGCGGTGAGCACTGGCGGATGCACAACCACGACGACGAGAGTGCCGAGCACGAGGGCGGCAAGCGCAAGCCAGTAGCGGCGCGACCTGCTGGCCTCTATCGCCAGTCCCACGACCACCGCCAGCAGGATCCACGCCCACGGTCCCGCGAGCGTGGCCGTGAAAGCACTCGGAGGCTTGGCGACCAGCTTGAGGGCGGTTTGCACGAGCAGTAGCCCAACGCCCAGCTGTATGGCGCGAATCACGGGCTTCAGGAAGAGCTTCGCTACGAGGTCTGCCAGGTGCCAGACGGAGAGCACCAGGAGGAGCGCGGCTATCTCCAGTCCAGCCGCATGGATCACCCCAGGTGCGAGTTGCTGTGCGACGGCGATAGCGGCGAGTGCCTTCAGGGGCTGCATGGGGAAGGGAACGCGGAACGCGAGGCCCGTCGCCAGGACGAGGAGTCCCGCGCAGACGAGAACGGCTCCCGCGTCGAGACCGTTCACCAAGATCAGGGCGGTCGCAAGCGGCACGAGGATGCCGAGATCGGCGATCGCGCCGGTCGCCTCCCCAAGGCCGACGCGGAATGCGCGGCCGGTACGAGAGGAGGAGTCGGGCTTCATCCCGGCCATGCTAGCGCCCACAAGATGTCCCAGCGCTAGTCGTCTGCAGGTGTCACTACGCGCTCGGCTCGGAGCCGCTTGCCGGGGCGGTTGCCGGGACACCTGCTAGCCCGCTAGCGACCGGCAGCCGAGTACGCTGCCCCACAGCGGCCCAAGGGGTCGCCTGGGCGCGGGGGCGAGCAACCGTCTCGTCGGTTCGAATCCAGGCCGTTTCCGAGCCTTTTCGGGTCAAAACGTCGATGCCAGAAGGTGTTTCAGCAGCTCAGCGGTGGTTCGAACGTCGTCTAGTCTGGCCAGCAGCGCACGGAGCTGACGCGCGTGCCCGGCGCCTGACCGCCGTGGGAAGGCGGTAGGCTGCCAACGGGGCCGTGGCCGTCCCGCGGCGGCAAGCGCGGCACGAGAGGAAGCAGCATGGCGTCATCAGGGATCGTGATGCCCGCGCCGGGATCGGCGCGGAGCTTCTGGTTGCAGGAAGCCCTCGTCTTCGACCCCGGCGACCCATGCCCGCCGCTTCGCGGCAGCGATACGGCAGATGTGTGCGTGGTCGGTGCGGGGTTCGCGGGACTGTGGACGGCCGTGGAGCTCGTGACGAGGGAACCCGGACTGCGGGTGGCAGTCATCGAATCCGATATCTGTGGCGCCGGTGCCAGCGGCCGCAACGGAGGATTCATCGCTTGCTCCTGCAACGACCTTCCTGAGATGTGTCGGATCTTCGGCGAGGCCCCCGGCATAGACCTGGCGAAGGCGTTCGACGAACAGGCAGACGAGATTGGCGCGTTCTGCGCCGATCACTCGATGGACGTGTGGTACCACAAGGACGGCTCCCTGGAGTTCATCGCCGACTGGCAGGACGACTCCGCGGACGAGCGCTCCTTCCTCGCATCACGTGGGATGGGCCACCACATGGTTCGCGTGGATGCAGACACCGCCCGCTCCTACGCCGACTCCCCCATCGCGGCAGGGGGGATCTTCGACCCCGATACGGCCACGATCCAGCCCGCGCGCCTGGCCCGGGCCCTTCGCGGCTTCCTCTTGGAGAGAGGTGTGCGCATCTACGAGGAGACACCGGCTCGGTCGGTGCGCGCGGGGAACCCGGCGGTCGTGGTGACCCCCGGCGGTGAGATCGCCGCGGGGCAGGTCGTGCTGACCATCGGCGCGTGGGGGGCGGGATGGCCCGGCTACCGCACCAGTCTGAGCAACGTCTCCGACTACGTCGTGGCCACGGAGCCCATCCCCGACCTGCTGGACGAGATCGGCTGGCGAACCCATGTCGGACTCGGCGACTCGCGATACTGGATCTACTACCTGTGCAAGACCGACGACCATCGGATCGTGATCGGCGGCGGCGCCGGGCGAGCCATGTTCGGCGGTAAGGTCGGCCGCGACGCGACCCACGTCCGCAGCGTTGCTGAGGTCGCCGCGCGCGGACTCACCTGGTTCTTCCCGCAGCTCGAGGGCGTGCGCTTCGAATACGCCTGGGGGGGACCGATGGACATGTCCCGTTCCCTCCTGCCCTTCTTCCATTCGAAGGGCAACGTGCACGCCGGCCTGGGTTTCTCGGGTCACGGCTTGGCTCCCACCCGTGTCGGCGGCAAGATCCTCGCCTCGCTGGTGCTTGGGACCCAGGACCGCTGGTCATCCCTTCCGGTCGTCGGACCGCCGCTCGGTCACTGGCCGCCGGAACCTGTGCGCTGGCCGCTCGCGCGACTGGGCACCTGGGCGATCGTGTCGCGCGACCGCGCGATGGAGCGCACAGGCAAAGACCCCTTCGTGCGAGGCCTGATCAGCCGGGGTCCGGACTTGATGCGCAAGCTCGTGAGGAAGCGAACATCGACACCGGGAGGCGGTGTGTCGTAGGACCGGTCTTCGAGGTTCTATCCGTCGAAGAGCGCGCGCAGATCCGCGACCGGACCCTGCACGTCCTACCTCTCCCCGACGACGGGGAACGGGAACTGCGGCGCAT
>Ga0315273_10003109_pt1 | contig 19929 bp, 18 predicted proteins | sample YL17G02_0_MG_FD_205753 | JGI IMG/M metagenome (GOLD analysis project Ga0315273, IMG submission 205753) | Sediment microbial communities from Yellowstone Lake, YNP, Wyoming, USA - YL17G02_0 | ecosystem: Environmental > Aquatic > Freshwater > Lake > Sediment | place: USA: Wyoming | collected...
GGCCGAGGAGATCGGCGTGATCGCCCTCGCGAACTCGGACTGGCGAAGGGTCGACAGACGCTGGCCCCTACAGCAGATCATGAACTTGCTCTTCGACCGAGCACAGGATCTGTAGGCCCAGGACGGACTACCGAGGCTTCCGGACCCTCCAGATGTGCTCGCCTGGGAAGTCGCGGGCCCACTCGACCGTGGTGTACGTCGTGTAGGTGGTCGTCGCGGTCGGGCGCGGGCGGAGCTCGATGAGGTCCTCGATCTCGAAGCCAACCACGCGGAAGATCCGGATCATGTCGCCGTAGCCCAGGTACCAATCGACGCTCGTCCCCGTCTCGTCCGAGGTCTCGGATCGGCCGAGCTCGAAGTACGGGCGGTGCAACATCCGGTCGGGTGGGTTCTCGTCGTCGGGCCAGCACATCGCGACCCAAGGCGTCGCGATGTTGAACGCGAGCATCCCCCCGGGGCGCAGTACCCGCGCGCACTCGGGGATCGTGACGTGCGGATCTGTGAACGAGGTCGCGCCGTGATCGCACACCACGAGGTCGAAGCTCTCGTCGGCGAACGGCAGCTCCTCGGCGCTCGCACGTACCAGCGGGAATCGCTCGCCGGTCTCGGCCACGTTGGCCCGCGCCGCGGCGAGCTGGTTCGCGGAGAAGTCGAGCCCGATCACCTTCGCCCCGAGCTTCACGAGGTTGATGCCGAACTGGCCGGCGCCGCAACCGAGCTCCAGCGTGCGAAGGCCCGAGACGTCACCCAGGGCATGGATCTCGTCCTCGGGGATCGCCCAGGTGCCCCAGACCACCCCGTCCCAGCGGTTCAGCTGCGAGGCGTTCCGCGCCTGGTAGTCAGCGCTGTCGGCCTCCCAGCTCCCGAGGTTCGTACGCACGTCGTCCCGGCTCATGCGACCGAGCCTACGCGAGGCCTTTCACGCGCGCGGCGCGTAGTCGGCGTTCGTGAAGGGCCAATGGGACGCCAGCCAGTCGCTGACCGCATGCCAAAGGTCCGTATCCAACTCGGCCCGAGAGGCGCGAACCCACGACGCCACGCGCGCGTCGTGATCCTCGTCCTTCGCGGGGTAGATGTAGACGCAGCCGACCACCTCGTCGGTGTCGGGGTCGAGCACGGAGTACGTGAAGCCCCGCCGCGCGCCGAAGTCCGCGGCGTGGCCCTCTAGGTCGCTCAGGTTCTCCTCGAGCGTCATCGGCCGTGGCCACGACTCGCCGCCGTCGTCGTCCGTGTCGGCGTGGAGGAACCCCGGGGTCGCGTGGATGTGCGCCATGCTCGACATCCACGCGGCGTGGTCACGCTCGTTGTGCTGCGGCCCGAGCGGCTCCAGGCGCATCCCGGGCAGCTCGAGTCCGGCGGGCGGATCGAAGTCGTCGGGCACGAACCGGGTCATGGGTCAGCTCGCCTCCGACACCGCCTGCGCTTGGTACGCGTCGACGATCCGCTGGAGTTCGGTGGCTATCTCGGGAGCGACCGGCTCCGGATGGTGCTCCGCGAGGATCCGGCGTACCTCGGCCTCGGCGGCTACTGCAGGGTCCGGGCGCCCCGCCGCCTCCCACGCGTCCCAGTTCCTGCGGTTCATCAGGGACGTGCGCCAGATCTCCTTCATGTTCGTGAGCGTGTGCTCGGAGTCCAGGAAGTGCCCCCCGGGACCGACCTCCAGGATCACGTCGAGGGCGATGTCCTCCTCGCTGATCCGGAAGCCGTTCGTCCAGTCGAGGGCGATGTCGTAGATCTCGGCGTCCAGCAGCATCTCGACCGCGGAGAACACGTTGTCGCCGTCGAGCGACCCGACCCCGGTGAGCATGTCGGCCGGCATCAGCATGTTGGCCATCGTCATCAGCATCGATTGCACGCCGGCCTGCCAATCCGACGCCTTCGAGCCGGTGGCCATGCACGTGGCGGTGCACGGCAGGCCGTAGCGGCGCGCCATCTGGGTGTTCGCCATCTGTGCGAACGTCTCCTCGGCGCCCCACGCCGGGTTCAACGCGCCCGACTGCAGGTCGATCGTGGTGGGGTAGCCGACGTAGAAGGCGTCGGCGCCGGGCGAGAGCGTCTCGAGGATCGCGATGCCGCTGAGCACCTCGGCGTTCACCATCGTGATCGTGCCGGCCATCGTGACGGGCGCCGACGCGGCCGCGAGCGGCATCGAGCAGATCCCCACCGCCATGCCGGCCTTCGCGAACAGCTCCATCGCGTCGAGCGGTCCGTGGTCCCAGTGCAGCGGGCTGATCGCGCACTGGAAGTTCGAGAGGAACGGCCGAGCGGCGAACGCCTCGGTGGACCCGGCGATCGCCGCGGCCATCTCGAGGATGCCCTTCGCGTTGAAGCCGTCGATCGCGGTCATCTGCTGGATGTGCTTCGACGTCGAGACGAGCTGCGCATGGGTCTCGTGGATCGGGCGAACCGGCACGGGCGTGTCGTTCGCGGAAACCGGCTGCCAGAAGAACCCGACCTGCGGGAGCGCGTCGCCGATCCGCGTGAGGTCCATCAGGTCCTGCTTCGTGCCGGGGCGGCGGCGCTTCGTGTCGAGGTCGAGCACGTCGGCAGGGCAGCCGTCGGTCGAGAGGTACCCGCGCTCGCCGTCGATCACGAGGTCCAGGTCCGGCTCACGGCCGGCGAGCGTGAACGTGCGCCCGGCCATCGCGAGCCGCTCCTCGACGAACGCGGGATCGAACCGCACGCGCTTCGCCTCGAGGTCCACGCCCTGACCGTGCTCGGCGAGGAGCTTCAGCACGCGCTCGTTCGTGGTGCTCACGCCCGCCCGCTCGAGGACGTCGAGGGACCGCCGGTGGATCAGGTCCTCGTCCTCGCGGGTGAGGACCTCGAGCCGCACCTCGCGCGGATACGAGCGGATCCTCGGAGCGCCGTCGTCCTCGACCATCCTGCCCACCTCCGTCGATGTGCCCGCATCATAGGGAGGGCCGGTGCCGCGGCGTGAATCGGGCGGCGCGCGTGGCATGATGCCCGGCGTGGACCAGGTGGTGGCGTGACGGCGGAGACCCCCGAGGTCCGGTACGCGCGCACCGTCGACGGCGTGCACATCGCCTATCAGGTCGCGGGGGGCGGGCCGATCGACCTCGTGGTCGTGGCGTCCGGTCTCGGGTTGGGGAAGATCTGGGCCAGCAGGCGATCCGACACGTTCCCCGGGCGGTACACCGCGTTCAGCCGGCTGATCCTCTTGGACCGGCGCGGGACGGGCCTGTCCGATCACATCGTCGATCGCGAACAGCAGCTCACGCTGGAGTCGCAGCTGGAAGACATCCGGGCCGTCATGGACGCTGCTGGGTCGGAACGCGCGGTGCTATTGGGGTTCGAGAGCGGGTTCGCCGTGGCCGCCATGTTCGCGGCGACCTTCCCCGAGCGAACGGCTGCCCTGATCTCGTTCGGCGCGATGGCTCGCGAACTGTGGGCACCCGACTACCCGTTCGGCGATCCGCTCGCCGAATGGGACGCCGAGCTCGAGGAGGTCGAGCGCGGCTGGGGAACGGCCGCCCTCGCGCAAAGATGGCTGGCGGGCATGAATCCCGCGGGAGCCCACGATCCTCGGGAGATCGAGGACTTCGTCGGCTGGATGCAGTCGATCGGCGGCCCGGGCGACGCCGTCCGCTGGTTCCTGGTCGACCGCGACATCGATCTGCGCGACATCCTGCCCTCGATCCGTGTCCCGACCCTCGTGCTCCATCGAGAAGGGGACCTCGCGGTCTCGGTCGAGCACGGGCGCTACCTCGCGGAGCACATCCCGGGCGCCGAGCTGCAGGTGATGCCGGGCGACAATCACATGTGGGACCGGAGCGAGGACCTGCCCGCCGAGGTCGAACGCTTCGTCGCCACGATCCGCGCCGAGCAGGTCGAGTTCGATCGCTACCTGGCCACCGTCCTGTTCACCGACATCGTCGGATCCACGGCGATCGCCTCCGCGGGTGGTGACGCGGCGTGGCGAGCGCTCGTCGAGGACCACCACCGCATCGTGCGAGGCGCCCTCGCCCGGTACCGGGGTACCGAGATGGACACCGCGGGCGACGGGTTCTTCGCGACCTTCGACGGGCCCGCGCGGGCGGTCCGCTGCGCGATGGCGATCGCCGAAGGGGTCCGCGAGCTCTCGATCGATGTCCGCGCCGGCGTGCACACGGGTGAGATGCAGACGATCGACGGGAAGGCCGGCGGGATCGCCGTGACGATCGGCGCCAGGATCATGTCGAAGGCCGAGGCGTCGGAGGTCCTCGTCTCCCAGACGGTGAAAGACCTCGTCGCCGGGTCGGGCCTCGCCTTCGAGGACGCCGGCGAGCACGAGCTGAAAGGCGTCCCCGACCGGTGGCGGCTCTACCGCGTGGTGGCATGAACGACGCCCCGGAGACACGCTATGCGCGGGCCCCCGACGGCACGTTCATCGGGTTCCAGGTGTTCGGTGCGGGGCCGATCGACGTGCTGCTGCTCCCGGGCTTCTTCACCAACATCGACGAGAACTGGCGGATCCCGGAGATCTCGGATCTGCATCGGAGGATCGGAGCGTTCGCTCGGGTGATCGCGATGGATCGCCGGGGCCTGGGGGTCTCGGATCGCCTGTCCCCCGGTGACACCGCTCCCCTCGAGACCCACGTGGACGATCTCCTCGCCGTGCTCGAAGCGGCGCGGGCCCGAGACGTATGCATCGTCTCGAGCGAGTCGGGCGCTCCGCTCTTGTCGATCTTGTTCGCGGCCGCCCATCCGGAGCGGGTCCGCGCGCTGGCGCTGTACATGCCGATCCCGAGCAGCCCGTTGATCGCGCTCGGTTTCGCCGACGGTCCTGACCCCCGCTCGGAGATGCTCGCGTGGGCAACCGATGCGTTCGCACGGCAGGACCTCGAGTCCGCGGCTCCGTCGATCGCCGGTGACCCAGCCGCCGTCCGTGCGTGGGCGACCTACCTCCGCGCCGCGGCGAGCCCGGGCTCCGCGTACGCGATCCATCAGCAGTGGTGGGAGACGGACCTCCTCGACGTGCTTCCCTCGGTCCAGGCACCTGTGCTCGTGCTCACACGCCCCGACACCCCGTTGTTCGAGCTTTCCCGTCCGTTCGTCGACGAGATCCTCTCCACGGTCCCGAACGTCAGGACCGTCCGGCTCCCGGGCCGCGACCTCCCCTACTGGATCGGCGACCGGGCTCGGTTCGCCGCGGAGCTCGAGGAGTTCTTCACGGGCACGCGCTCCAACGCGGACTCCGGCGATCGAGGGCTCGCGACCGTCCTCTTCACCGACATCGTCGACTCGACGGCTCGGGCGGCCGCGCTCGGAGACGAGGCGTGGCAGGAGACCCGCGCGAGACACGACGCGGTCGTCCGCGCATCGATCCAGCGACATCGGGGTCACGAGATCAAGACGATGGGCGATGGGTTCCTCGTCACCTTCGACGGCCCGGCCCGCGGCGTCCGGTGCGCTCGGGAGGTCGCCTCCGAGATCGAGGCGCTCGGGATCGCGATCCGCGCGGGCCTCCATACGGGCGAGATCACCTTCGAAGGGAGTGACGTCTCGGGTATCGCCGTGGCGATAGGCGCGCGGATCTCGGCGCTCGCGGGCGCCTCCGAGGTGCTCGTGTCCCGGACCGTGAAAGACCTCACGACCGGGTCCGGACTAGGCTTCGAGGACGCCGGCGAGCATGAGCTGAAGGGGGTGCCTGATCGCTGGCGCCTCTACCGGGTGGTCGGCTGACCCGCGTCAGTCCTCCACGGGTCCGAACCGGACCATCGTGGCGACCGCCAGGAACATCGAGGTCACCCGGCCGTCCGCACCACGGCGGAAGGTCACACGTTCGCCCGATTCGCGCACGCCCGGTTCGATCGCGAAGACGTCGGGGTGCTCGGTCGGCAGCAGGGTAGGCCTCCACGACGCCTGGTCCGGATCGACGATCTGGAGGGCTCCGTCACGCCACTCCACCCGCGCGATCATCGCCTGCTCTTCATCGACGTACAGCCCGAGCAGGTCGCGGTAGGCGGTCGGCATCGGCGCCGCCGGCTCGATCGGAGGCGGAGCCCCACGCACCGCGTCGCGCGCGATCGCCGCGAGCTCCATCGAAAGCGCGGACGCGTCGCCGATCCCGTTCAGCAGGACGATCGCGCCCACCTTCTCCTTCGGGTCGAAGCAGATGTTCGTGATGAAGCCGTTCAGGCCGCCGGCGTGCTGGACCCAGATCACCTCGCCCTTGCGCGTGGCGTACCACGAGATGCAGAACGCCTCCGTCCATGCGTCGTCACCCAGGTAGCGCGGCTTGTGCATCTCCTTCAGGGTGTCGCCCGCCAGTATCTGTGCGCCCTCCCTCGCCCCCCCGTCCTCCCGGAACTGGAAGGACAGCCACCGGGCCAGGTCGTCGACGCTCGACCAGAGACCTCCTTCGGCCCACACCGTGGGAGGGACCGAGGCCCGATCCAGCTCGTCGGACAGGAACCGGGCGGCGTACCCGGTCGCGCACCGGTCGAGCAGGGCCTCGGGCAGTGGCTCGAACCCCGAGCCGTTCATCCCGAGCGGGTCCAGGATCCGCGTGCGCACGTACTCCGGGTACGGCACGCCGCTGCGACGGGCCACGATCTCCCCCAGCAGCTGGTAGGCCAGGTTCGAGTACTTCTGTTGGGTGTTGGGCGGGATCGTCGCGGCGACCTCCGCCGCACGCGCGAGGTTGCGCTCCGCCGACCCTTCGTACTCGGAGACCAACCAGTCCGCGCCGGGAGGATCGGTCTGCAGGCCGCTCTCGTGCGAAAGCATCCGGCGGATCGTAACGGTCTCGATGGCGCCGAACGGGCTCGCCGCCGACGCAAGCTCGGGAAGATGGACGACGGCCGGGTCGTCTAGATGGAGCAGGCCCTCGTCGCGCAGCTGCAGGATCGCGGTGCCGGTGAACGTCTTCGTGATCGACGCGATCCGGTAGAGGGTGGAAGCGTCAGGGGCGCGACGCGCGGCGATGTCGGCGAACCCCACCCCGCCGAACCAGGCGAGCGCGTCCCCGTGCACGATCCCGGTAGCCGCCCCGGCCAGCCGGTGCTCCTTCACGAACGAGACGGCCTTCGCCTCGAGCTTCGACGCCACGTCCCCGATCGGATCCATCTCGGTTTGCCCTCCCGTCGATCCGGCGTGTTGACCCTACCCGCCCAACGCCACCCCGCTCGAGCGCCCCGCGATCCGGTGACCAACCCCCGCCGCCGCGTCCACCAACAACCGCGCCAGTCGTGACACATCCCGCGCGGGGATCCGGAACGACGGGCCCGACAGGCTCACCGCCGCCACGGCCCGGCCGTCGGCGATCACCGGCGCGGCCATCGTGATCAGCCCTTCCTCCAGCTCCCCGGTGCTCACCGAGTAGCCCCGTCTGCGGATGTCGTCGAGGGCCGCGCGGAGCTTCGCAGGGTCGGTCACCGTCTTCGGGGTGATCGCCTCGAGCGAGCCACGGAGCACCCGCTCGCGCACCGCCGGGTCCCCGAACGCGAGCAACGCCTTGCCGCTGGAGCTCGCGTGGGCCGGGCTCCGGCGGCCGACCCAGCTCGCCATGACCACCGTCTGGGCGGGCGTGACCTGGTCGACGTACACGACGTGCGTGCCGTCCAGGATCGATAGGTTCGCGGTCTCCGACGAGACCACGGAGAGCTGCTCGAGCTCGGGCCGCGCCTGACTCACCACCGGGAGGCGCGCCACCGCGCTCGCGGCGAGTCCCACGATCCGCGCGCCCAGGCGGTAGCGCGCCGATCGCTCGTCGCGCTCAACGATCCGGCTCGCGGCGAGGGTTCCGAGGAGCCGCGACGCCGTCGAACGATGCACACCCAGCTCGCGCGCGACGTCAGAGACGCTCAGCCCCTCGGGCGCCGACCCCAACACGTCGAGCACCTGCACCACCCGTTCGGCCGAGTCCGTGGCACGCACGGGCCGGAGCGTATCCTGTGGCCGGGTGTTGCCGCCAGGGCACGTACCTGGTTGCACGGCCGCGAGGCCCCTCGCTAGCGTCCGCGCGGACGGCCGCCGATCGGGCGGCCCGAGGGAGGCATCGCGCATGACCGACGGGTTCCCGTTCGACGTCGACGGGGTTTGGCTGAAGGCCGCCCTGCACACCCACACGCGCCGTTCCGACGGTGAGCTCGAGCCCGAGGCACACGTCCTCCACCACGAGTGGATGGGCTTCGACGTGTGCGCGATCACCGACCACTGGACGCTCACGCACGTCCCGTCGTCCGAACACATCATGGTGATCACCGGCGCCGAGCTCGCGGCCGACCCCGGCCCCGGCATGGACAACGACGTGGAGATCCTCGCGATCGGGATCACCGACATCCCCGAGGATCCGGGCGGCGACCGCGCCCACTGGGGACCGATCGACGCCTACCACTACAAGACGTTCCCGGATCTGTCGGCGGCCGCCGCGAACATCGCCGCGCAAGGCGGGGTCCCATTCATCGCGCACCCCTACTGGAGCGGCATGCCGCACGAGGTGATCGTGCAGACCGAGGGCGCCGTCGGGCTCGAGGTGTGGAACGCGAGCTCCGAGCGCGAGAACGGCCGCGGCGACTCGAGCTACGTCTGGGACCTGGCACTCGAGCGCGGCAAGCAACTCTGGGCCTTCGGCACCGACGACTGCCACTACCCGGGGTTCGACATCGGCGACGGATGGACGATGGTGCGCGCGGTCGAGCGGACCGAGGAGGCCTTCTTGGAGGCGCTGCGGCGCGGTCATACATATGCCTCGGGCGGCCCACAGATCCTGGCGGTCGAGCGCGACGGCGACGCGCTCGAGGTCCGCTGCTCGCCCGCTAACCAGATCAACCTGATGTCGCACCGCGAGCACGGTTGGGCGGTGCGCGCCGACCACCGAGGGATGCAGCTCGACGCCAGGATCCTGGAGCGGGACGACCACGGCCTGATCGTGCGCGCACGGTTCACCCCGCCGGCGGGGCTCCCCTACCGGCGGCTCGTGATCGAGGACGAGACGGGACGCAAGGCGTGGTCGAACGCGATCTGAGCGCCGACCTGGCCTTCGCGCACGAGCTGGCCGACGCTGCGGCCGCGGTCACGTTGCCGTGGTTCGGCCACCGCCTCCCGGTCGAGCTCAAGCACGACGCGACGCCCGTGACCGAGGTCGACCGGGCCGCCGAGCACGCGATCCGCGAGGCCGTAGCGGTGCGGTTCCCCGAGGACGGCGTACTCGGCGAGGAGGAAGGCCTGGACGAAGGCTCGAACGGGCGCTGCTGGGTGATCGACCCCGTCGACGGGACGAAGCTCTACGCCGAGGGGATCCCGCTGTGGACCACCCTGATCGGGCTCACGATCGACGGCGAGCCGGTGCTCGGGGTCGCGGACGCCCCGGCGCTCGGCGACCGGTACCACGCGACGAAGGGCGGGGGTGCCTGGCGCGGCGACCGTCGCCTCGAGGTCTCCGACGTCGCGAGCCTCGGTGAGGCCTTCGTCGCGCATTCGGGCGTCGAGGAGTGGATCGGCGGTGGGCGGATCGACGCGTTGCTGCGCGTGGCGGCACGCGCGCGCGGCACCCGTGGGCTGAGCGACGCCTGGGCGCACCTCCTGATCGCACAGGGCTCCGTGGACGCGCTGCTCGAGCACGAGCCCTGTTTCGCCTGGGACTGGACGGCGACGGGCGTGATCGTGGAGGAGGCCGGCGGCCGGCTCACGACCCTCGGGGGGCGACCGCCATCTCCGGGCGCCGACCTCCTCGTGACGAACGGGGTCTTGCACGACGAGGTCCTCAGGGTGCTCGCCGAGGCGCCCGTCAGCTGGGAGAACGCACGATGAACGCTCGGGGTGGTGTTGCCGTGAGGGCACGGGACCACTTGCCGCACGGTGAACGAAGGCTAGATTCCGGCCGTATCGCGTACTGGCTCCTAGACGCGAGCGGCAACCGAGGGGACGGGGGGAAGGCATGAGGGCAGGGGGACGTCGGAACCGGGTCCGCACGACGATCGCGGCGGCGACCGCGGTCTTGATCGCGCTCGCCGCGGGCGGCACGCTCGCGAGCGCGCAAGACGCGAGCGATGCACCCGCCACCGACGTGCCCGTCGTCCTCACGGTCGGCACAACCGTCGACCTGATCACCGACAACCCGTTCGCCGTGAGCGCCGGCAGCGATTGGACCGTCGTGACCGCGCAGTACGACATGCTGCTGAAGTTCGACGACGCGTCCCTGTCCCCCGCGCCGAGCCTGGCCACCGGCTGCGATCCGAACGACGACTCCACCGTGTGGACGTGCACCCTGCGCGACGGGCTGAAGTGGAGCAACGGCTCCCCGCTCACCTCGCGGGACGTCGCCTTCAGCTACCGCTTCATCATCGACAACAATATCCCGCAGTATCGGAGCGACTTCAAGTTCAACCCGACCTTCGAGACCCCCGACGACCACACCCTGATCTGGACGAGCGAGGAGCCGACGTTCGCGCCCGAGATGCCGCCGTGGGCCTACATCGTCCCCCAGAAGGTGTGGCAGGGCGTCGACGGCAAGGGCCTCCAGGTGATCAAGGCGCAGCCCAACACCCCGTCGATCGCGAGCGGACCCTTCGTGCTCACCGAGTGGAACCAGGGCCAGGGCTGGACGATGGAGAAGAACCCCTACTTCTGGGGGCAAGAGCCGGGGGTCGACCGGATCGACTTCCGCGTGTACTCGAACCAGGAAGCGATGACGCAGGCGCTCCGCAACGGCGAGATCGACGTCGCCGACGGGATCCGGCCCTCGCTCGTGAACTCGGTCGACGGCATCGACAACGTGACGGTGCAGAAGGTCATCTCGGACTGGTGGCTGAACCTCGCGTTCAACTTCGGCGGGCAGGGCCCCGACGCGAACCCGCTCCCAGCGCTCCAGAACCTGGACGTGCGCAAGGCGATCGAGATGGCGATCGACAAGCAGGCGATCGCCGACACGGTGTATCAAGGCACCGCCACGCCGGGCGACACGATCATCCGACCGGCATCGGCCTTCTGGCATCTGGACATCCCGGCCGACGAGGAGTTCCCGTACTCACCCGACGACGCGAACGCGCTCCTCGACCAGGCGGGCTACGTCGACACGAACGGCGACGGCATCCGCGAGGACCCCTCGACCGGCGACCCCCTGCAGATGACGATCCCCGCCTCGTCGGACACCACCGGGGCGGTCGAGGCCGGGCAGCTGATCGTCGGCTACCTGCAGGCGATCGGTATCGAGGTCGACCTCAAGCCCGTCACCGACGCGAAGATGAACGACTACTGGGGCGCCGGGAACTTCGACGCGTACATCTGGTACTGGAGCGGCAATCCCGATCCGAACTACCAGCTCTTCGTCTTCACCTCGGACCAGTGCGGCTCGTGGAGCGACGGCTGCTGGAAGAACCCGGCGTTCGACAAGCTCTACGAGGAGCAAGGCAAGGAGTTCGACCGCGACGCGCGCCAGAAGATCGTGTTCGACGCGCAGCGCCTCGTGTACGAACAGGTGCCCGGCGTGGTGCTCGCCTACCCCGGATGGGTCCAGGCCTACCGGAGCGACCGCTTCGAGGGCTGGACGCCGGCCCCCGGCGACCACGGCTACCTGATGCCGGGCTACAACTACGACTCGCTGGTCTCGGTGCACCCGGTGGCGTCCTCGTCGGGGACGGCGGCGAGCTCGTCGAGCGTGCCGGGCTGGATCTGGCTCGTGGCGATCGCGGGGATCGCGTTGATCGTGGTGGTGGTCGTGCGCCGTGGCCGCCGCGGCGACCTCGACGAGGCCTGAGCGAGGAGAGGGCCGAGGACCCCACGGGTGGGCGCGCGCCGGTACCTGCTGAGCAAGTTCCTGCAGGCGTTCGCGACGCTCCTGTTCGTGTTGACCTTCAACTTCTTCCTGTTCCGGGTGCTGCCGGGTGACCCGATCGGGCTCCTCGCGCGGAGCCAGCGGCTGACCGACGCCGACATCGCGGAGCAGCGCGCGACGCTCGGGCTCGACCAGCCGCTGCCGCAGCAGTACGTGACGTACGTCGAGCAGACCGTGAGCGGGAACCTGGGCGTATCCCTTCGCACCGCGCGGCCCGTGTGGGGCATCATCGCGTCGCGCCTGGGGCCCACACTCCTACTCGTCGGGCTGGGGACGCTGTTCGCGACCGTGCTCGGGATCATGATCGGGATCAAGGGCGGCTGGCAGCGCGGCAGCCGGTTCGACACCTCGACGCTCTACGGGTCGCTGGTGCTGTACTCGATGCCCGAGGGGTGGCTCGGGATGCTCCTGCTGATCACGTTCGCCGGGATCCTGGGGTGGTTCCCCGCGGGCGGATATTCGTCGGGGGGCGACCTCACCGGCGTGGCGCGCATCGTCGACATCGCCGACCACCTGTTCCTGCCGGTGCTGACGCTCACGCTGGGCTACATCGGGGAGTACGCGATCATCATGCGCTCGACGATGATCGACACGGTCAACGAGGACTTCGTGACGATCGCGCGCGCCAAGGGAGTCCCCGAGCGGATGGTCCGCAAGCACCACGTCGTGCCGAACGCGTTCCTTCCGACCTTCACGCTGATCTTCCTCAGCTTGGGGTTCATCTTGGGCGGCGCGGTGGTGGTGGAGGCGGTGTTCTCCTGGCCCGGGATCGGGCTGCTCACGTACAACGCGATCCAGACGCTCGACTACCCCGTGATCCAGGGCGTGTTCCTGCTGTCGAGCGCCGCCGTGATCCTCTGCAACCTGGCGGCCGACGTCGCGTACGGCTACATGGACCCCCGGGTTCGGGAGGCCTGACATGGCGGCGGTGGAGCCCAAGGTCGAGCACCGATCCGCGCGGTCCCTGGTCTGGGGGCGCCGCCGCGCCTCGATGCGCGCGCACTGGCGCACGTTCTGGCGGAACCGCCAGGGCCGGATCGGCCTGCTCGTGCTCGCGTTCTTCGTCGTGGTCGCGATCGTGGGGCCGTTCCTGGTGCCCGCGTCGTCGATCGCGCCGGCCACCGCGCCCGGCGTGCCGCTGCAGCCGCCCTCGCTCGCCTACCCGCTGGGCACCGACAACTTCGGTCGCTCGGTGCTCTCGCTGATGATCGTGGGCACGAGGATCTCGCTGACCGTGGGCTTCGTCGCGGCATTCGGCGCGATCTTGATCGGCGCGTCCGTGGGCGTGACCGCCGGCTACTTCGGCGGCACGAAGGTCGACACCGTCCTGAACGCGTTCACGAACTGGTTCCTCGTGATCCCGTGGATCGCGCTCGCGATCGCGCTCGCGTCGATCCTGGGCCCGACGCTCTTCAACGTGATCCTGGTGATCGCGGTGACGTCGTGGGCGAGCACGGCCCGGCTCGTGCGCTCGCAGGCGTTGAGCGTGAAGGAACGGCCGTTCATCGAACGCTCGCGCGCCCTGGGCGCCGGGCACTGGCACCTGATCACGCGCCACCTGCTGCCGAACGTCTTCCCGGTGCTCTTCGCGAACGCGGTGCTGATGGTGGCGCTCGCGATCTTGTCGGAGACGACGCTCGCGATCCTCGGCCTGGGCGACCCGAACGCGATGTCATGGGGTCGCATCATCGAGGAGGCGTTCACCGCCGGCGCACTCTCTGCGGGATGGTGGTGGTGGCTGATCCCACCCGGCGTTGCGATCTTGATGGTGACCCTCTCGTTCACGATGGTCGGCTACGCGCTCGACGAGGTACTGAGCCCCCGGCTGCGGGAGCGCTGAGGGGGCTTAGGCGCGCCCGCGTTGACCGGGCCCGGGGACGGGGACTACGGTCGGGCCGACCGCTGCCCGCGGGAAGGAGTCGAACCGTCATGACCGAAGGCGTGTTCAAGGTCACGATCGCCGCCCCGCCAGAGGCCGCGTGGTCGTGGGTGGCCGATCTGGGGAAGCACCCTGAGTGGTCCCCCAAGGCCTATCGGGTCGAGTGGCTCTCGGGCGAGCCGAACCGGGTCGGCAGTCGCTACCGCTCGGTGGGCTGGATCCCCGGCGACAAGGACCATGAGAACGAGGGCGAGATCACCGAACGGACCGAGCCGACCAGGTTCGCGCTCCGCTCGGCCGACAAAGGGGGTTCCTACGAGAACACCTTCGACCTCGCGGCCGGGCCCGACGGCACGACCGAGGTGACCTTCAGGCTCCGGTTCATCGACATGAAGGGCATCAACACGATCATGCTCCCCATCGCCTTCCCGATCATCGGCAAGCCCGACATCAGGAAGCGGATGCAGTTGCTCAAGGAGAAGGTGGAAGGGTCGGGCTGACCCGACCGGGGGCGCCTACGCCCGGTGGACGACCTCGCCGTCGACCACGGTGGCCTCGACGTGGACGTCGAGGATCCGGCGCGGCTCGGCTTCGAGCGCGAACAGGTCGTCGGACAGCAGCACCAGATCTGCCTGCTTGCCCACCGTGATCGAGCCGCGGCGGTCCTCCGCGAAGCACGCGAACGCGCCTCCCATCGTGTAGGCACGCACGGCGGTCTCGAGGTCGACCGTCTCCTCGGGGGTCCATGCGTCGGACCCGTCCAGGTTCGCGCGCGTCAGCGCGCTGTAGATCCCGACCATCGGGTCCATCTCGGCCACGTTCCAGTCGCTCGAGAACGCGAGCCGGGCGCCCGTGTCGCGGAGCGACCGGAACGCCCAGGCGTGGCGCCACCGGTCGGGGCCGACGTTCGCGCGCCAGTCGGCCACGATCTCGGGCGCGCAATGGCGGGGCTGCATGCACGGCATCACGCCGAGCGCCCCGAACCGCGGGACGTCTGAGTCCGCGAGGCACTCGGTGTGCACCATCAGGTGGCGCCGGTCGCCCGGGCCGTTCGCCGCCCGGGCCGCCTCGATCGCGTCGAGCGCCGTCCGTAGCCCGCGGTCGCCCGTCCCGTGGATGTGGCACTGGAACCCACGTCGCTCGAGCTCGATCAGCAGCTCGGCGAACTCCTGGGGCTGCCAGAACGTCTCGCCGCGCTCCCCCGGGCGGTTCGCGTATGGCTCGAGCATCGCGGCGGTCCACGGCTCGATCACGTCGTCGATGTAGAGCTTGATCGGGGCCACGCGCAGCCGGTCGTCGTCGTAGCGGTCGCGCATCGCCGCGAACTCGTCGCGCTCGGCCTCGGTGGTCCCCACCGGATGGAACATCGCGGCCACGACCCGCGACCGGAGCCGCCCCTCGTCGCGCGCGCGCTCGAAGATCCACATGTCGTCGGGTGAGTTCTGAGGCTCTACCACGGTCGTGATCCCGAAGCGGGTCGCCATGTCGAGGCTCTCGACCGTGCGCTCGTACTGGAGCGACCGTTCGTAGCCGGGCACGACGCCCTCGAGCGCGGCCTGGCCCCGGCGCGAGATGCCCATCACCGCGAAGTCGCCAACGATGCCCGTGGGCTCACCGCTCTGCGGGTCCTTGCGGACGTGGCCCCACGCGAGCGCGTCGGTATCGTGCGTGATGCCGAAGACGTCGAGCGCCTCGCGGTTCAGCCAGGCGTTGTGCGCGTCGTACGTGAAGATGAACGCGGGCCGCCCGCCGGTGAGCCCCTCGAGATCCTCGGCCGTCGGCATCCGACCGTCGGGCATCGCCGAGTAGTTGAGCCCCACGCCCTCGATCCAGTCTTGGTCGGGGTGGGCGTCGGCGTGCGCGCGGATCCGCGCCTTCACCTCGTCGAGCGTGCCGGCGCCCGCCAGGTCGACCTCGAGCGGGTTCGAGCCCAGGCGCACGTGGTTGTGCGAGTCGATGAATCCCGGGAGCAGGGTATGACCACCGGCGTCGATCACCTCGGTGTCGGGACCGGCGAGCCCGCGGGCGGTCTCGTCGGCGCCCACCCACGAGATCCGGTCCCCGGTGACCGCGACGGCCTCCGCGGCAGGCATCGTCTCGTCCACCGTGGGGACGCGCGCGTTCACGAACAGCAGGTCGGGCGCCGTCATGGCGCCGAAGCCTACCCGGGTTCCAGCACGTTCGTGGCCAGCCGGTCGAAGGCCCGGCCCATCCGACCGCGAGCGGGCAGCAGCTTCCCGTGATCCTGCGCGCGAGGGACCGCGCGGTCCAGCGGAAGCACCGCGAGCGGCGCCACCCCGAAGACCCGCGTCACGTCTGCCGGCGTGATCTCGGCGCGCGCGGCCCTGTTCACCACGACGCCGACCTTTCCCGGCGCCACGCCCGCTCGGCCGAACGCGTCGATCGCTCGCTGCGCCGCCCGGAACGACAGCACGTCGAGCGAGAGCACCTCGAGCACCCGGTCGGCGGCGGGCACCAGGGCCGGCACGGTGGACTCCAGTCCGCGCGGCAGATGCACCACCACGGTGTCGGCGGTCGTCGCGACGGCACCCACGACTCGCGCGAGCGCGGCTGCGTCGACGGGATCGGCGGCATCGGCCGGTGGAGCGAGCAGCGCCCGGAACCCCGACGAGTGCAGCCAGAGCGCCTCGGCGACGCGATCCGCGTCAAGCTCATCGAGAAGCGGCACGAGATCGGCTGAGGAGTGCACGTCCTCGGCCGGTGCGCCGATCGCCGGTGATACGTCGCCGTACGCGAGGTCGGCGTCGACGAGCACACAGTCACCCCGCCGCGCGAGCGCTGCCGCCAGGTGGGTCGCGACGAACGTGCACCCCGCGCCGCCCCGGGGCGCGTGCACCGCTACGACCGTGGCCCGGCGCCCGGCCACTGCCGCCGGCGCCACCGTCGACGCCGTGGCCTCGGCGAGCGCCGCCCGTTCCCCGGGCCACACGTAGTACCCCCGCGCTCCCGCCCTGATCGCGGCCCGGAGCGAGGCAACCGATTCGCGCGTATCGATGGCGAGCACGGCGCGAGCCCGCACCGCCCCGGCCGTCACGAGCGAAGGCTGAGCCACGACGGCGTCGGGCTCCAACTGGCGCACCGCCTCGAGCAGCTGCCGGTCGTCGGAGGCTGTCGCCACGACCCGGGCCACCCCGCTCCGGTCGAGGAAGTGCATGACCTCCTCGGCCACGTCGTGCTCCTCGAGCGCGAGCACCACCCGGGCCACGTTGTCCACGGACGCCTCCTATGTATGGAGGGAGAGGCGATCCGCCGACCTTAGTCGCAGCCGCCGACACGCGAGGGTGAGGCGCCCCGTCCAGCGGCGCACCCCCACGCAACTCCCCTTCGGCGGCCGGGCCGCGTACCCTGCCCGCATGCCGAACCCCGTGCGCGCCTCCGCGCGTCGGACCTTCCCTGCGGTCGTGCTCACGCTGCTGATCGGGCTGGTCGCGCTGGTGCTCCTGTGGCCCGATGCCCAACCCACTTCGGCGATCCGCGCGGCAGGCGCGACCCCCGCGGGCGGCGCCCAGAAGTCCCAGGCCCCCGAGACCCGGCCGCCGCCCACCTCGCCGCCCGCCTACCTCGCGTGGGTCCCAGGCGGATTCCCATCATCGTTCCGCGACCACGTCCGCACGGTCGACGAGCTCACTGCCACCGCCGTGGTGGCAGGCGACACCCGCTGGCTCACGACCTCACACGACGCCGACGGTACGATCGTCGACCGCCCGACCCCGCCGTTCGCGATCCCGATCGATGCCTTCGCGGTGAACCCTGTCGAGTACGCGCCGTTCCTGCCCGACGAGCTCCGCGTCGAGATCATCGGCGAACTGAACGCGGGGAAGGGCATCCTGAGCACCCGGTCCGCCGAGCTCCGCGGCGTCGGCGTGGGAGGCACCCTCACCTTCGGCGGTCAGCAGGTCACGGTGGGGGCGATCGTGCCCGACGAGACGATCGGCTGGAGCGAGCTCCTCGTCTCCCGCCAGGTCGGCGAGCGCCTTGGCATCGTGGACGACCGCTACCTTCTGGCCCTCCCCGACGAGACGATGTCGGAGCGGGCCTGGGAGAGCCTCGTCGCGGGGCTGCTCCCCGAGGGCACGCTGATCAGATCCGTCGAGCCGGGTGGCACCCCGTACGTTCGGGTGGGGAGCGGCGTGAACCCGCCGGTGGTCGTCAAGGGCGTGTTCGGCGAATTCGCGGCGCACGCCGACCCGGCCGACCCCGCCTTCCTCACGATCGACCCGCGGTGGGTACGCGCGCACCTGCGCACCAAGTCGGTGCCGCTGATCGGCCAAGTGACCTGCAACGCCGCGTTCTTCCCGCTGCTGATCCACGCGCTCCGCGAGGTCGAGCGCGCGGGGCTCGGCAGCTTGATCCATTCCACCGCAGGCTGCTTCAACGCCCGGACGGTGGCGCGGGACCCGACCGCGCCGCCCTCGAACCACGCGTACGGCGCCGCGATCGACATCAACGCACCCGAGAACGCCTACGGCGCGACCCCCACGATGGACGAGCGCATCGTCGCGATCTTCGAGCGGTGGGGCTTCCGCTGGGGCGGGGACTTCCTGATCCCCGACGGGATGCACTTCGAGCTCGGGACGCCGGTCGGCGTCGGCTGAGGCACCTCGGCCTAGAGCGCCGGGGGGGCCGTCCGACCCCCCCGTGGCCCCCTCGTCTCGGGACCACCGACCCAATGGAACGAGCGCCGGGGGGCGCACGCTACCGGTGAGCACGAAGGAGGTGCGACATGGTCGGTACCGCGACGAAGGTCGACCTGCAACGCCAGATGGGCGACCTGTATCGCGCGCACGCCGAGCCCGCCCTGGTCGAGGTCCCGCCGATGCGGTTCCTGATGATCGACGGACACGGCGATCCGAACGGATCCACGACGTTCCAGGAAGCGGTGCAAGCCCTCTACGCCGTGTCCTACGGACTGAAGTTCGAGTTCAGGGGGATGGAGCACGGCATCGAGTACGCCGTGATGCCGCTCGAGGGGCTCTGGTGGATCCCGAACGCGCGCGTGTGGGACTTCGACGACAAGTCGGACTGGGACTGGACGCTGATGATCATGCAGCCGGAGGTCATCAGCGAGGAGCTCATCCGCGCGACCCTCGCCGAGACCGCCGCGAAGAAGGACCTGGTAGCGATCGACCGGCTGCGGTTCGAGACGTTCGCCGAGGGCACGGCCGCGCAGGCCCTGCACACCGGCCCCTGGGAAGCCGAGCGCGCGACGCTCGAACGGCTCTACGCGTTCGTGCGCACGGCCGGCTATCTCCCCACCGGCAAGCACCACGAGATCTACCTGAGCGACCCCGCGCGCACGTCGCCCGAACGCATGCGCACGATCGTCCGCCATCCGGTCTACCGCCGGGAGACCTGACCTCGGTAGGCTCGCGGCGTGTCCAGTGACGATGTGCCGCGCCTGTACGGAGACCTCGCGGGATGGTTCCACCTCCTGACGGCGCCGGCCGACTATGCGGCGGGCGCCGCGCATGCGCTCCGAGTCGTTACCGAGGCGATCGGCGAGCCTCCGGCCACGATCCTCGAGCTCGGATCGGGGGGAGGCAACAACGCCTCCCACATGAAGACCCATGCCACCCTCACACTCACCGACCTCTCCCCCGCGATGCTCGAGCTGAGCCGCTCGATCAACCCCGGGTGCGAGCACCTCCAGGGCGACATGCGAACGCTGCGCCTGGGCCGGACCTTCGATGCGGTCTTCGTGCACGACGCGATCTCGTACCTCACGATCGAGCCCGACCTGCGCGCCGCGCTCGAGACCGCGTTCGTCCACCTCCGTCCGGGAGGTGCCGCGATCTTCCAGCCCGACCACGTTCGCGAGACGTATGCCGACGCCACCGATCACGGCGGTCACGACGGCGAGACGGGAGATGGGCGCTCGCTCCGGTACCTCCAGTGGCGCTGGGACCCGGACCCGGGCGACGACTGGTACCTCGACGACTTCGCCTACCTGCTCCGAGAGTCCGACGGTTCGGTGCAGGTGGTGCAGGACCGGCACCGGCTCGGGATGTTTCCGCGGACGACGTGGTTCCGGCTACTCGGGGAGGTCGGGTTCGTCGACGCGCGTATCTGCGTGACCGGCTACGAGGCCGAGGACGTCGGCGCCGAGGGCTTCCTGGCGCTGAGGGCAACATCGCGGAAGGCGGGGGTCGGCAACGAGGGGTAGGCTCGCCCGATGGCGGTCGTCACGTTGCGCGCACCGCTGCGGGACCGTGCCGGGGGCGAGGCGGACCACGTCCTCCCCGGCGCGACC
>Ga0315273_10003110_pt1 | contig 19923 bp, 23 predicted proteins | sample YL17G02_0_MG_FD_205753 | JGI IMG/M metagenome (GOLD analysis project Ga0315273, IMG submission 205753) | Sediment microbial communities from Yellowstone Lake, YNP, Wyoming, USA - YL17G02_0 | ecosystem: Environmental > Aquatic > Freshwater > Lake > Sediment | place: USA: Wyoming | collected...
CATAATAGACTTCCACCCCCAAAAAAGGGCGAGGGTTCACTTCATCCCCGACCTGAAGGTCGGGGTATTCGTGACCCTCCGCGCTCCCGATGTAATAAAGAAAATTATAGCTGACCAGGAATACCGAAAATGGAAAAATAATGACTCAAGAGCAGAGGAAATGATTACTCAACGGATTAAGACATACTGTGATGCACATATTTACGGCATAGATAAGCTTCCGGAATTAGTACGTGCAGCTCAAATGAACCTTGCGATGCACGGTGATGGATCAACTAATGTTTTTCACACGAATTCATTATTGTCTCCGGGAGAGTGGCCCGATACTGTAAGAGAGAAGATTTTTTTAAATTATTTTGATGTAGTATTTACAAATCCTCCCTTTGGTTCCCGTCTGCCAATAGACGACCCATATATACTGGATCAATTTGCACTCTCCAAATTTGAGGCAAAATCTCCCAGATCTACAATGCCACCAGAGCAACTTTTCATTGAGCGTTGCATGGATTTTCTGAAGCCAGGAGGTAGGATGGCAATCGTTCTTCCAGATAGTATTCTCTCCAATCCTGGCCTCGTATGGCTTAGGAAATGGGTATTAGAAAATGCATATATTATTGCGAGTGTTGATCTTCCAAGAGAAACATTTGCCAGATCTGATACACATACAATGACATCGGTGCTCATATTGCAAAAATTCACTAAAGAGGAGAAGCAACTTGCAAAGGAGATGGGGAGGATTCCAGATTATGAAATTTTTATGTCAATAGCTAACCGTGTAGGATGGGACTTACGGGGTCAACCTACATACCTAAGTACTCCTGAGGGAGAAGAGATACTAAGCAAGACACTCAAAATGACCACAACACGCGATGATAACGGTAATATTATTAAAGTAAATAGAGAAATTGAAGGACCTATAATTGATGATCACCTGCCGATAATAACCAAGCTTTTTAAGGATTGGTTCACATTGAATGCCCATCAGAGGTGGATGCATGACTGAAGCTTTGCCAATTATGAATCAAGCTAACCTCTTTCATTTTTCGATAAATTCTCGATGGATATATGGAGGTGAATATAGGTTTGGTGCGACCTCATATGCCGAAGGAATATTTCTAGCACTTAGTGAAATTGAAAAATGCCACCATCCCAAAGAAAAAATAGGACTTTGTGTATCCCAAATCTTTCATCCAACAGAAAGCCAAGCGAGAAGTAATTTCAAGAGGGTATGGTCTAATGAAAAAAACGGAGTTCCATATCTCTCGGGCCGTGAGCTCTTTTTCTTTCGACCTAATATAAAACGATTTCTATCCAAAAGCATGCCTAAATTAAATGAGTTGATTGTTCCTAAAGGGACTATATTGCTAAGCAGATCGGGTACAACGGGATATCCAGTTCTTGTGGGTGAAAATCTAGCTAAATTTGCAGTAACTGATGATGCTATTCGAATTTTCCCTGGCAATATTCCAATTGGATACATATACGCATTTTTGGCATCGAGTTATGGATATCAGCTTACGACAAAAAGCGATTATGGTTCAACCGTATCCCATCTTGAAGCAAAACATGTATCAAATATTAAAATTCCGATACCAACGCAGGACATTCAATTATCGGTAGGTGAAATGGTAAATAATGCGTATGATTTAAGAGATGAAGCCAATAGTCTATTGAATCAAGCAAATGATTTATTGCACGAAAAGTTGGGAATTATGCCATTTTCAGAAAAAGATATTGAATATTTTGGCAAGTTAGACCAACCAAAGACATTTATTGTATCTTCAACCGAGTTATATAATCGATTTGATGCGAGCAATCATGTTCCTATAGTGAGAAGTGTAATCAACAAATTGAGCCGAGGACGATTTAAGTTAACCTCATTAGGAGATATGTGTAGTAAAGTATATATACCACCTAGATTTAAAAGAAATTATGTCGAACAAGATAACGGAACTCCATATCTCTTGCCCTCTCATTTGCCATTGAATAGGCCCTACGGGATCAAGAGATTGTCAAATAGGCAAGCAAGAGAAAACCCAGAATATATTCTTAAAGAAGGAGAATTATTATTAACAACCGATGGAACAGTTGGTCGCGTGTATCCTGTCACCAAAAAATTGCAGGGCTGGTTTGGCTCAAATAATATGGCCAGAATATATGATGAAAGAACCGATATGGGATTTCTCTACACATTCCTTTCTACTCCTTATGGGCTACATCAGATATGCAAAGACATTTATGGCGGCGTAGTTGACCACATAAATGAATCACATATATGTCCTATACTCATTCCGGAAATGCCTTCTGATCATCAAAAAGAGATTGGGGATCTTGTTCGGTCTGCGTTTAGTAAAAAAGATAGAGCAAGTGAATTAGAAGATCTGGCAATAGATACGGTTGAGAGACTTATTAAGGAGGATATTTGAAGCACAAAGTCACGAGATCGTATAGATATACATAGTGTATATGCTCTAACTATAGAATTATATTAATAATTATAATTTAAGAACACTCATTACATCAAATCCTCATCCGGCCACCAATCTTGATACTAAAATTCATTCGATTTCGAGAATAAGCCTTTGATCCTATTAAAATCTATATATCAAAAATATATTCTATATACTTAATATATTTCTGATGCCCTGAGTTCAGATCTCCTATTTCACGCAAAAAGTTAAGCTTTCAGCCATTATTTTACTCTAGCATTCTCCTGTATAATCCGCCCAGAAAGAAGCCTAGATAGGCACTGATCCCATTTAGATTCATCGCCAGGACCAAGATAATTATGCGTTATATGAGGAACACCAAAATCGAAAATGAGTTAAAGGGTGGGCATCAGAGGGTTTTGAAGCTCACTCTCACTCATTTTTTGATGCTCTTCCTTTGCTCACGAAAGTATCAAAAGAACTGGTTCAATTCAGCCAAACCAGCATCGATATCTGGCCGGTGCCTATGCAGACATCGAACGGGTAGGTAACTCCTTCGGCGTTGTAACCTTCGCCGTTCGCATTCATAACAATCATCTGGGAGCAAATCAGGCAGATTAGCCCGTCGCTTATGCCGGTTATGTTCCCTTCATAAGATATACTCGGGCTTGGTCCGACATTGTAACTTACCCGAACATAGTCGCCCACGACCGGAAGCCTGGCATCTGCAGCAAGGCAGAGAGGCAGGCATAGCGCCACTAATAGAATTAAATTCTTCATGATGTTCTCCACTCCCAATGCTGGCTTACTGAAACGTCCGACAGGTAGAAGGCCGCATCCATCCTCGCCCCCCTTGTCTTGAACTCATTGTGTGCATATTCCCACTGCCATATCTTAGCTTAGGCTATGTAGATCCTACGGTATGCTGATTAGTTTTTCAATTGCCTTGAGATGCATCTGAGCAGCCCTACCCTTTTGAGTTGTCCTGTACAAAGGAAGGGGGCCAGGGACAATTTCTATTAACTCGTTTTTATCCAGAGTGGCCAAATAGGACTTAATAGTTAAAAAATTGAGTCCTGAAGCATAAACAAGCTTAGTCTTGCTTGCACCCTCTCCTTCGCAAGTTTTCAAAATTTCCGCTATGATCTGGTCCTTGAATCTCTTTTTTCCCATAGTATTTCTGATCAGTATCTTTGGTTCGGATAATGTCCTAATAAATTTAGCGTATATTTATCAGATAAGCAAAATCATAAACTTCGCACGCCCTCGCCGCTTCATATTTTCACCAATTATGGCGACGGTCCCGCGCGCGCACGCCCGTACTCGCGCGGGACGTGCTCGCTCCCACCCACACAGGCCTCTGCGCGCCCGCTCCCATGCTTCCGAAATATGATGCCATGCTCCCTTCCCAATCCAGCCACAAAACCGAAGAAGGTAGAACGTCCGCCTATCCCCGGAGATGCACGCATAATTAAACTATGTTTAGTTAGTTATGTTTCGACAAATGGATAGTATTAATTTCTTTCTACTGTTATAATTATCATAAAAAATTTATAAAAAACTTCCTTTCAATGCAATGAATATTTAAGTTCCTATCTTTTTTTAGTGTGACGGCATCTTTATGTTCTGGGACAGGAATCCCGCTACAAAAATAGCAATTGTCTCGCGAATGCCCAAATGCTTCGGGAACGCGAAAAATGAAATTACAATGACCTCAAGATGTACTACTTGATCATTATCTTTCCAATTGTGGCAATTAGTAAAGCAAAGAGTGTCCAGGATATCGCCCTTAAGAATATAGGCACATATCTGTATCGTCCTGCAGGCTTGAAATCGGGAAGAGGTATTGTAAAGAAAATGGCGAAACTATAATACAATGAGTCGTATCCAGAGGCACTCATTTCAATGTTTGACGCCCTCCTCAAACCCCTCCCTTTCCAAAGAATAGTCGAGCACAAGAGGACTAGAATCAAGGAGCATATAATAGGACGATCGGCTTTCACACCATATCCACAGGTGATATTCCCAAACACATCAATCGATTTGGCCCATCCCCAACTCTTCATGGCCTGGTTTAAAGTTCTATACTTATAATAACAATCATTCGCTTCACTCATTCCAAGATCCTTGTAATTTTTGATCAATGAAAGATATGCGGAGTCATCATAGGCTATGATATCCTCAATCTGGCTCCATTTTACCATAAGCCTATTAATATCTGCTTTAGACAAATATAATTTACCATTGAAGGTAACTCCCTCGAACACCATGGTACTAATCTTTGAGTTATTCAAAAAAAGATCCTTATCAAATTGGGCATTTGAGAAGTCTGATGGTCCCAAGAATTGAGCATTCTCAAAGAGAGCATTTTTATAAAATCGGGAGCCATCAAAAAATGACGGCCCATCGAACCTGGTGTTACTGAAATCTGCTATTCCATGGAATTTTATATTTTTAAAGCGCATTGATTCAGTGAAGTGACATCGGTCAAAGTTGGCAAAATCTTCGAAAGTAGAATCATTGAAATTTGCCCCTCCAAAGATTTTGGCTGCTCGAAAATCGGAATAATTGCCAAATCTAGCATACATAAAAGTGAGATATGTGAGGAACTGAGTTTCAGCAAAATCAGCACCTTTCATAAACGTAGTATTTTCGAAATTTATAAAATGTCCATTGAAATAGGCCAAATAGAAATCAGCTTCTCCTAAAAAGGTTGAATTATAGAAAGATCCAAACTTACGAAAACTGGAAGCTGAAAAAACAGTGTCATTATTAAAATTTATATAATCAAAGGTTGCTCCCCCCATAAAGCTGGCCTCACTGAAGTTCGCAGTTTCCATGAATTGGGTACCATTACAGTCCAAATCTTTTTCAAATATAGTTCTGAAAAATTGGGCTTCTTTTTGGAATGTTGTATTTATAAATTCTACACTCTCAGTAAAAGTGGATTCTTCAAAAGATACATTCCCTTTGATAATCGAATTTTCAATATGAACATTTTTCAATCTGCGGTGATCCAATTTTAAATCGCCTACTATAGAGACATTATTATATACTATCGGGGTGTTCTCATCCTTGATATCGATCTCTCTGGCTAAAATTACCTTATTGTGAGGAATGCTAGAATCTTGGATTCCATTATCTGATGCTTCTGCGATCGTACCTGTCATCAACACCATCGCCAGCATGAGGCAGATTATCATAATTGCGGCCCACCAAATACTATTAATCGATAATAAAGTTATTAAGCCTTTCTACTTTTTTTTAAAATTTATGTACGTGTTAAGCGCTGGCGAGAGCAAGGGCAGGGATGAGGGAGAAGAATAAGTTCCAATAAGGTGAAGAAGGAGGGCTGCAAGACCAACACCTATTGGATACCTCCTTGCGCGAGGGCAATGGGCGCAATGTCCACCTGGGGAGCGCCAAGAGGATGAAAGGCGCAGGCGCTTAGAGCCCCCGCCGCATAGATGCAGATTTGTGCCTCTTGAATAGGATAATTACACCTCAGAAGCGAATCTTCGTGTACCTGCTTAAAAATACTAATCAATGTTACGTAAAATAGTTTCGATAGGATCTGTCCAGTACTATGGTCAGATCTATACGTAATCATCTATATGATTCTTAAAGAGTGTACTATGATCTATGAGATATCTGCTCGCAATCATGGCCGCTTGCATCCTGATGGCCTTCATGAACACGGCCTCAGCCATGGGAGAAGATATTTCAGATTTGAAGAAACTTATCTCGGGCAATGAAGATACGCGCATGAATTCCCAGGATCTTGCTTTCTTCCTTGCCACTCATAATTACGACGCTGTGCCAAGGGGTGGCTATGTGGAGCTTAATCTGAACGGTACAATCTACAGACTCATCCCCAACGGCGTTAAGGAGGGATTATGCGACATATCATTTTGAATCTGCCTTTCTTTTTGGGAACAAGACCATGAGGAGAAGCCGTCAGGAGATCGTCTCCCAAATCCTGGATACATGCATGAGTGGTGCCAGCAAGACCAGGATAGTATATCAGGCCAACCTGAACTTCAAAACGGTAAATACATACCTGGATATTCTGATTAGAAATGGTCTGATAATGGTCAAAGAAAACCAGGTTAGGCTATACGAAACCACGCTGAAGGGCAAAAGTCTGCTGGAGACCATCAAAAAAGTCCATGGCGAGCTATCCGAGTTGTGAAGACCAGAGGGATAGGGAAAAGGTATAATTAGGCGAAAACCCCCTCCAGAAAATGAGAGAAGGAGAAAATAATGTCGGAGGATCAGAAAGCAGTCTTTGGCCGGGCACCGGAGATCTTCAAAAAGCTCCGGCGCGAGATCGACAAAGTCATAGTCGGCCAGAATGTGGCCATCGAGCAGCTCCTGGTGGCCATCCTTGCCGGAGGCCATGCCCTCCTGGAGAGCAACCCCGGCTTGGCCAAGACGCTGCTGGTGAAGACCACGGCATCCTGCCTGGGCCTTGATTACAGCAGGATTCAATGCACTCCGGACCTTATGCCTGCCGACATCACCGGCACAACCATCATCGAAGAGATTGATAGAGGGAAAAAGTTCCGCTTCGAGGCGGGTCCCGTTTTTTCCAATATCGTCCTGGCGGATGAGATCAACAGGGCATCTCCCAAGACCCAGAGCGCTCTTCTGGAGGCCATGCAGGAAAAACAGGTAACTGTAGGAAACAAGACCTATCTTCTGGACAAGCCCTTCTTTATCCTGGCCACGCAAAACCCAATCGAGATGGAAGGCACCTTCCCTCTTCCCGAAGCACAATTGGATCGGTTCTTGCTTAAAATTTTTTTGGATTATCCCTCTCAGGAAGAGGAGCTGGCGATCCTGGAGAGATATACCATTCGCAGCGAACCGAGTGTGGAAAGCGTGGTCAGCAAGGATGAGGTGATAGCGCTGCAGCAGCTATGCCGCGACATACCAGTCTCTGATAATCTGAAGACTGCGACCGTGAATCTCGTGCTGGCCACGCGCAAGTGGCCGGGCGTTGCATACGGAGCCAGCCCCAGGGCGACCATCGGTCTCATCCTCTCAGCCAAGGCCAGAGCCTTCCTGTTGGGCAGAAACTATGTCTCCAAAGAGGATCTGCATGTCATGGCCTATCCCGTCTTAAGGCACAGAATCATCCTGGGCTTTGAGGCGGAGAGAAAGGGCCTCACCCGCGACCAGGTGGTAGCAGACATTTTAAAGAGCCAGTCCCTCTGAAAGATGCATCTTTGGGTCTTAAGGACAAATCATGGATACAGAGTTCTTCAAAGAGCTGGAGAAGTTCTCCTTGCTCGTCAAGAAGCGGGTATCGACCGCCTACAGCGGAGGCAGAAAGTCCCTGCGCTTAGGACATGGCATCAGCCCCGTCGGCTACCGGGAGTACCGCAGAGGAGACGACTTCAAGCTGGTGGACTGGAAGGTCTACGGGCGAACCGAGAAGCTCTATATCCGGGAGCACGAGGAGGAGAGAAGCCTTGTGGTGCATATTCTTCTAGATGGCAGTGCCAGCATGGGCTATGAGGGAAAGTTCGGATATGCAGCGCGCCTTGCCGCCGGCTTTGCCTATCTCGCCACCCTGGAAAATGAAAAGTATGCCATATCGCTCTTCTGCAAGAAGCTCTATCCGGGGGAGCCCAAGCGGGGAAGAAGAAATCTCTTTCAAACTATCGTTGAGCTGGATCGGACTGCACCCAGGGGCGGGGCGAGCTTGCTTACCATCGCTGATCAGGTGGAATCTCTTTTCAAAACGACAAGCCTGGTAGTTTTAATATCCGACCTGCTGGGCGAGACGGAGGAGATTTTATCCAGCATCTACCGGCTATCCGGACATGAGCTGGTGGTAGTTCAAGTATTGGCTCCAGAAGAGACACAACTTCGCTATGGTGGAGATGTGAAGTTCGTTGATCTGGAGAGTGGCCAGCCCCTCATTACCCGCATAACAGAAGGAGAGCGGCATGAGTATATGAGTCGTATGGCTGAGCACAATGATCGCATCAGAGCGGCATGCAGCCATGTGGGGGCTGACTACTTCCTCATGAAAACGGACCGGCCCATCTTCGAGGCCTTTTCCGAGATGCTCAGCCGCGCTGTGATCTGGAAGACCTGAATTCATGAATTCAAATAATAGCAAAATTAAGCTGGGCTACGGTCAAGGATGCCTCTCTCTGATGGTGGGCGAGGGGGCAGAGGTAGTCCTGGCCGAGGAGCTTCCGGCTGCGCCGCAAGGCGAGGTGGAAAGATCGATTGATAATGTTGAGGGAAGAAGCCTGGATGATTTTGCAGGCTGCAAATCAGCCAGCATTCTGGTCAGCGACATCACCCGGCCCGCTCCCAGCCATATCATGCTTCCACCTCTCATCAAGAGGCTAAAGAGCCTGGGCATAGATGATCTGAAAATCGTCTTTGCTCTGGGCACGCACCGCAGGATGACGGCTCTGGAGGAGCGCTTGCTCCTGCAGGACTGCATGAGCTTGCCCCACATGCAGCACGATCCAAAGAATTGCGTATCTTTGGGCGAGACGAGGCGTGGAACGCCCGTAGAGATCCTGGATACGGTCGCCTCCTCGGATCTCATCGTGGCCACAGGAAATATCGAATATCATTATTATGCCGGTTACAGCGGGGGAGGCAAGGCAGTTTTGCCCGGTGTCAGCTCGGAGCGTTCTGTGATCAAGAACCACGAGCTGATGAGAGATCCCCTTTCAACTACTGGAAGACTGGAAAGCCCTGTGCGCCAGGACATGGAGGACGCGGCAGGGATTGCCGGGCTTGATTTCATTTTGAATGTCGTGCTGAATGGCAAAAAAGAGATCGTGCAGTCGGTTGCAGGCGACTTCATATCAGCGCATCGCATTGGAGCTGCAACCGTGGATCGCATGTACCGGCGCCCTGTGCAGCCGGCGGAGATAGTCGTGACCTGCGCCGGCGGCAGACCCAAAGACCTCAACCTCTTCCAGGCGCAAAAAGCGCTGGACAATGCCAAGAATGCCGCTCTGCCGGGAGGCAGCATAATCCTGGTGGCGGAGTGCTGCGAGGGACTGGGCCATCCCGTCTTCGAGCGCTGGGCAAGGGAAGCGACATCTGCCGAGGATTGCTGGGAGCGCTTCGGCAGGGAGTACGAGTTTGGCGGGCACAAGGCCGCCTTCCTGGCCAAGGAGTCCCTGCAGCATCACCTGATCCTGGTCTCTGCTCTTCCTAGAGAACGAGCCGAGATGTGCTTCTTCACTCCTGCGGCAACTCTTGAGGAGGCCCTGGAGCTGGCCAGGACGCGGCAGGGCAGGGATGCGCGCATGCTGGTCATGCCGCACGGAAATCTGACGTTGGCTGTGGCGAAATAATGTCCGATAAACTATTTCCGCTCAAGAATCCTTGGCAATGAGTGAATGTGGCCTGAGGAACAGACACGCTGTCGACTCATGGATGGAGTGGATACGGCGATCTTTAAAAATCCCGTAGTGGTAAGGAGATTTCTGCCTGACGACCTGGAGGCGGCTTTAGAGATCGACCGGGAGGTCTTCGGCGGATACGATCCGGCCATCTTCACGACCTTTTATGAATATCATGCAGGCAGCACTCTTGTCGCAGAGGTGAGCGGAATTGTAGCTGGATTCGTCCTGGGATTCAAGCATACACCCTTCGAGGGCAGAGTCTTCTGGTTGGCCGTAAGGCCGGGCTTTCAGAGCCGCAGCATTGGCATGAGGCTTATGCTGGAGGTTTTACGGACTTTCCGGCAGATGGGAGCTCTCAGCGTCACCCTGGAGGTGAGAGTGAGCAATAAAAAGGCCCAGTCGCTCTATTCCATGCTGGGCTTTCGTATGATCGGCATCTGTCCTGCTTACTATAGCGACGGCGAGGCGGCCATCATTATGAAGCTGCGGCTGTAAGCACATCTGTTTACTATGGTTTTCTAATTGTTAGTTAGTCTCTGTGGTGAAAACGTCGTTAGCCGCTGGTTATACCAATATTACTCCACGCCGCGAGCCGTCAGGCGGAAATCCGCCATTGTCCCCTCTGGGGAAGAGCGGTGCTTCATGAGCCTTGCGCTACGTAGTCCCTCTCCTTTCTTCTCCAAAAAAATGATAGCCTTGCAGATGTGCTCCAGGCTCGTGCCGCCCATTGGCCGCAGCGAGTTGTTCTCGATGTCCGTGTAGACCTGATTGGTTATTACTACGGGAATTCTATGTTTGCGAGCAATTTCTTGCAGCTCGGAGAGCTGGACGGTTAAGGTTCGGCGAATTGAACGGTTATCCTCCGCCTCTAGAAGTACGCGGTAAAGGGATGTTGCCGAATCGAGAATTATCAGGCCCAAATCCCGGCCGGCGATCTTAGAGGCCTCGCGGATGGCTATGGCCTGCTGCTCCAGGCTCATGGGCTCAAAGATCATGATCTTCGCGGCCATCTCTTCTGCGCCGGGGCCTGCGATCTGTTTGAACCTCTCCGCGGAAAAGCCCTCCGTATCTATGAATATGACGCGCAGGCTGCGAGCAACGGCCTGCACCGCCAGTTGCATAACAATGTTGCTTTTTCCCGTGCCGGACTCACCGTAAAGCTGGGTTATTACGCCTGATTCAAATCCCCCGCTTAAGAGAAGATCCAGGCTCTGGCAGCCGGAAGGCAAACGGTCAAGCATGAGCGATCACATGAATCACCTATCGTATATGCGTAAAGCTATCTATCCTATCCATAAGTCGGTCCATGGCCTCCCGCTCCCTGGGACCGCCACAGCGGTTGATGATCCTTTGCATCTTCATCAGCTCCTCAAAATAGGAATCGGTGCGAAGAGCCAGATACCTGGTGGCGGCAACAGCCGCTTCAATCACAAGATTTGCACCCCGGTTGCAGGCGCGAAAGTCTCTTCTCAAAACCTCGCCCTTAACCAACTCTACCCTGGCAATGATAATATCCGCGGCAAAGGCCTCACATTTAAAGAGCCCCCAGGCCTCTGCCTCTTTTAGCACGGGCAATTCTTCCCGGCGCGTGAAATATTCCGGGTCAAGGTCTTCTATTGCCGTCTCCGCGAAGAGCCAGGCATCATGGCTGATGTTGGCCACAAACCATCCCTTAGCAAGGACGTTTTCATAGGTATGAGTTCCCAAGAAAAACCGCACATAAAGGCTTTCTCCATCTCTGATGATGCCTAGGGGCGCGGCATTTATCCTGCCCGACATCTCTGTAGTTGCAATTACCTCGTTTATGCCGCCAAATATTCCCAGCTCCTCTAAAGCGTCATTTCCATAAAGCATTATTAAAACCTCAAACCCCTCAGAAGGGAGATAAATAAAGATGCTGCAATCAGGTCCGCCGTAGATCCGGGATTGATGTCCTGTGCTAATAGATCGCGGTCCAGCTCATGAGCCTTGCCAAGGCTGACATCCAGTAGCGCCTCGCTCGCCCGCCGCGAGACCTGATTGGCCAACTCCACCCCAAATTTGGCGCAAATCAGGCTGTCGGGCACCTCTGCCAGCGCCTCCAGGAAGGTTCTGACCACTCCGTCGTTTTGGCCCCATGTGCCGATTTGCTCGGTCAATCTTTCCGCGAGCAGAAATGAGCGATCATAATTGGTAGACCATTCGCGAGCAACAATGTCATGCTTAGAAGAGAGCCTCATCAGCTCCAGCAGTGTCTTGCCGCTGCCTTGAACAGCTTTTTGCCAGTTCTTGTCATTCAAACTGAAACTATCCACCTCGGCAACTCTGGCTTTGGCCTTCTCGAAGGCGCTGTAAAAGTCGATGGCGTCGATTACGGTGGTCTTTTCCAGGACCTCGCTCAGCTCTCTATGCAATTCTCCAGGCATTCTTGTAGCGATAGCTATGGGAATCATAAGGACCAGAGAGCCGAAATGGGTATTGCTGCTCAAATTCCAGGTATGCCAGGCCAAAACCCCCTCCAGGATGAGCGAGCCCACGCTTCCTTTGCCTTGAGCAGCTTTGCGAAAGATGGGATAAGCGGAAACAGCGCTGGTCAGGAAGTGATGAAATCCTATATCGGAAAAGTCGTGGCAGCGATCCACATTGCCGGGCTTAGGGCTGGAGGAAAGCTCAAAGAGCATAGCCAGAACTGCGCACTGGGCCACACGGTCGGGACTCATGAAATATCAGGAGGATTTGGAAAGAAGCTCTTTTGCCAGCTTCTTTTTCAGTTCCATATACTCCTTTGCCGAAAGCCTGATTCTGGCCAATGCAGCGTCACGCAGATAGCACAGCTTGCTTATTTTGCAGCACCACACAAGGCTTCCAAAGCAAGTTCCATCGCCTTTTTCCAGCGGGGTGCCTTTGGCAAAAGAGAGCTTCTTTTGCATAAACTCCTCGGGCGTCATGCCTGCCTTTTTAAGAGCGCCGAGAACGGGGCATTGCTTGACGGGGGGACAGCAGAAAGCCAGACCGCGCAGGTCGCCGCCCGCGCAGATGTGCTTGGGTGCATTACACCAGCCGCTCAAAGAGTCATACTCCTGCAATGCCTCGGAGAGCCACGTCGCAAACTCGGGATCCGCTCCGCGCAAAGATACAACGTCCGCGCCCATGGCCAGCAGATTCCTGGCATCTTCAAACTCGCCAATGTCGGCCAAGGCCATGATAACTGGACCTCGGCTGTCTCTCGCCTTCTTGACAATTTTTGGTCCGGCTCCATTCAGGCCGCGCAGGTCGAGGTGAATTATGTCCAGCTCGCTCTCATTGAGCTTTTCCAAAAGGGCATTGGATAGGTCTTCCGGCCTTATCCTCAGGGAGAGGGTGACGCCGCAGCGCTTGAGAAGTGGAATGAGTTCCAGAAGGCGGATGGGGTCGCGGATCTTGGAAAGCCGGAGGTCGAGCAGGCAGAGATTTCGGCTCGCGAGCCGGGCAGCCTCCAGGAGGGGCTCATCCTTAGAACAGGTGGCGGACAGTCCAAAGGCTCCCGTTCCTTTCTTAGCTTTCTGGCTGATTCGCCCTAAACTGGCCTGCATCTCATCGAGAGGAATCTCATCTAGATCGAATCCATCCAGCAAGAGCAAGCCCGCTGCATCGTTAAAGTCGGGCTTGTTATGTGAAGAAATAACGGCAATGGGATTATCAATATGCAGATATCCTACTTCAAGCATCGGAGCGTAATGTCGTCCATGAAGATATCAGCCTTTCGCTGCTAATATTTCAAATTATATTTTATTTATCATGTTAACCATTGCAAGGTAGCTCGATACTCTGCCATTCTTTATATCCATGAAAATCCTAAGGCTTTACGATGATATCATGGTGACCTTCAAAGTAGATGCAGACGCGCGGGCAACAATCCAGGGATCGGAGGACCAAGAGAAGCACCCAATAGTGGCCAAGGTTAAGGGAACGGGAAAGGATGGGGCTTTGAGCGTCCAGGTCTCCGGGGATAGCAGTCCCATATCTGCACGGATATCCGGCGACTGCAAGAGTCCTATCGCCGTGGGGCCCATCGAAGTTACTCCCATCACCATAATTCCGAATTTAGAATCGGTAGCAAAGACCATTGATTTCAGCGCAATTATCGGCGCTTTCACAAAATTATCCCAGGGAGTCAAGGTGGAGGTCGCCAATTCTGGTGCACCCCTGTCCATTGCTCTCGGGAAAATCCCCGTGGATTTGATTATCTCCGTTTCTTCTCCTTCCCAGGAGACGGTCTTCAAGGTGGAGATCAAAGGGACTGTAGGTGAGTAAGAATTATTTTTTTTTTTGTGATCACACAGCAGCCGCCATGAGGTGGTCTCTATTCTCCCGGCATGGCTGATGACGCTGGTAGCTGCAGCTCTTCCCATATCCGAGGTCCGGGGAGCTATACCGTTAGCCATAGGAGTTTACGGATACTCACCACCGGAAGCTTATCTCTTATCAGTCTTCGGCAACCTGCTGCCCATAATTCCTCTGCTCCTCTTTCTGGGGCCGGTCTCAGATTACCTGAGGCGTTTTCGCTGGGGGGACAGGTTCTTTTCCTGGCTTTTTGCCCGCACCCGCAAAAAGTACATTCAAGAACATGAGAACTTCGGGTTGACAGCTCTGGCCATTTTCGTGGCCATACCGCTTCCCATGACCGGGGCCTGGACGGGCTGCGCAATTGCCTTTCTGCTGGGCTTTCGTTTCTGGCCGGCGTTCGCTGCCATCGCGGCAGGCGTTCTCCTTGCTGGAGTCATAGTCACGGCCACGGTGGTAGGCGTACAGTTCCTGGTATTCTGAGGGGAGTACTGCCCAATTGCCGGGAATTGTGATGGCGACAGCTTAGGTGAAAATGAATAGGAATTTTTCATGGTTCGCTGAGAAGTCTAAAAAATTTGCACTTTTCCTATGAAATATATTTGAAAATTCTATCTGTCATTGAGCATAGCCTGGCTAGTATGCACTACCAAAAAATATAAATATTATCAAAGTCAACATTCGCCTATATTAAAGAATGTATGGGGTGAGATTATCAAAAAAATAGGCGTTGTATTGGCATTGGCTATAGCGATGTTATCCATTTCTGCTATGGCGGAGGATACTTTTGGCTTGGCTGGAAGCGGCGGAGTGGATATTCTCGGAACTGGAATTTTTGAGACTGATGGAGTCCTTACAAGGTTCCCGGTAGATCAGGACACCAATATCGATACCTTGGATGTTGGCAATGATAAGGCTATGGCATTTGGGAATATTTGGCAAAAGACTCCCAGAGCCACTGCTACCAACAACCTGGAGATCAAGAAGAATCAGGATTCGGGAAATTGCAGTCCCTGCGAAACGTGCTTTGATTCCTGCATCAAGGTCAATATAGATCAGATCAAGGTAGGCAATAGGATGGCCATGGCTTTCGGACCGGCTTCTGCCGCCAACTACGTCAAGATAGTAACCAATCAGCAGTAGCCAATATGTATGCTGATCTGATGTGAATTGAAATTAGACGCTAACGAAACCCACTAACATGGTGTTGGTGGGGTCACTTTTAATTTTATGATCTTTAATAAAATTTTAAATCATAAGACGTGCGGCTGCCGGGATTCGAACCCGGGTTACAGGCTTGGGAAGCCTATGTCATAACCGCTGGACCACAGCCGCTTATGCCCTTGAGATTATGATATGCCTTTAGCCATTTCAACTTCCAATATTTAAAGGTTATAGGATCGATCATCGTCGCGGCGGGAGCAATTGCCGGGGCGAAATCAAGCCACATCCCCTTTTGCCTCTCCCCCCGCCCCCGCTCGCGAGCCCGCCCGAACTCTAAAAGAATGGCGAGATCTCACCTTCTATTCAGCACTATCCGGTCTCCGGCGGCCACTCTCCTGAATATCTCCAGCCCCTGTATGACCTTCCCGATATGGTTTACAGCCGAGTAGGGCTGAGTCTTGCCAAAGAATATGCAAAAGGCCGGGCCGGGCGACCAGTAGCAGATGTCGCCAGCGGCTGTGGAGGGCGATGGATTTTCATTGTCCATCTGCAAAGGTACATCGAAATAGACCTCTTCGCCCCAGAGGTTGGCTGTGCCCTCCATGGGCAGAGCCTTAAAGAATGCCTCTCTGATCTTGGGATTCCTTTCGTCCAGCTTTGCCAGGGCCTTTCCCTTTCCTATGATCTCGATCTCTATGGTTCTCATGAATTTCAGCCTCCTTTACTTTCGCTTCGCGCGGCAAATCTACTCATAGCCGCTGTTACTACTATGATTTAGACCGCCCGGCCTAACTCTCTTTTGACTACTCCCGGCGGGCGGATCCATCCCCTCAAGGATTGAAGATCTATCTTTATTTTGCCATCCACCGGGGAAATTGGAGGATGGCAAGGCTGGGGCTGGGATCGGATCAAAGTGCCTTAGTATTTAGTGAGGCAGAATTGTGCTTGGAGAGCATTCGAGGCTAAGGATGCACAATACTGAAATGCAAATCCTCTTATCTTTTCCTGAGCCGGATATGCAGTCGGTCGGAGTAGTTGACGCCGAGAAGCATAGCCAAATCCCAAGCCTCACGGGCCCCCGGCATATCCTGGTCTGTGCCGTAGGCCATTATCCAGACCCTCTCCTTTGCCAGGGCGGGGACAAGATCCATTAAGAGTTCAGAGGTCCAGCACCAGGGAGCTTTGCCCAATACAAATTTGAGGTGGACGTTTTCTTTGCCAGCCCAAAAGTCGAGATGAAAATGCGATCCATGTTTGGGGCTGACTACCGCAAAATGAATCTTTTCCAGAATCACTTCAGGAACGGGATTGGTGCCATTGGTCTCAATATGAATCTCAAATCCTTTGCTATGCAGCAGAGATATCAATTGCGACAGCTGCCCCATCTGCAGGGTCGGCTCTCCTCCCGTAATGATCACTCTTCTGCCTTGAATCCTCTCCAGCACATCCGCAATGGATAATTCCCGGTATGGCCTATCGTCTGTGTCGCATCCCAGGCAACAAAGGTTGCAGCCGGCCAGCCGAACGAAGGTGGCTGGCCTTCCCATAGCCGGGCCCTCGCCCTGCATGGAGCAAAAGATCTCTATCAGGCGCATTTGGCATCTTTCTCTTTCCAACTGAGATAAATGCTCTCCTAACCGCTGACCAGAAAATATATAAATCATAAGTGGTAATTATTTAACATTATAGTTTAAAAGTCTGCGTGAAGTCGGTTTGGGTCGGGTGAGTATGATACGAATTGGAATTGAGGTCAGCAGAAGAAATCTGCGCTGTGACCTCCTTGAGCACCCTGGAAGGTACTTCTTCATTCTGCAGGCAGACAGCCGGGCCACTCTATGCATTCGAACCTGCGATTCTCAGGGTGAGAATATTCAGATGCACATCATCGACGGCTTTTCTTTAAACGGGGACGGAAACCTCTATTCGGTCTTCGAAGACGGCATTAATGATGCTATTTTGGAGCTGCCTGACTGGAAGATACCCTCATGTCAGGGGGATGAATTTCCCATCTCTTTTCTATTGGTGCGGATAATTTCCAGGATGCCAGATCTTATAGATTGGATCATCTCATCAATTCTCTCGGACGGAAAAAATCTGGTCATCGTGAGTCAATGAAATAACCATTAAAGACTTCCGAAAAGGCAGCGCTTAGAGCATTCATTTGCATAGTTAACCTCTTTTGGCGTGCAAAAGATGAGACCTTCGCATGTGCCATGGTCTTTACTGCAAAAGTTTAAATCGATTCGGCGAAAACAGTCTGTAACCATCAAACTATTGATTACATTAATGTGCAATACATTTAAATATAGGGGTTTATAAAAATGAAAGCTGCTCGCAGGCTATTGATCCTTATCGCAAATCTGGCAATAATGGTGAGTGTAGCAATTGCTCAAGACGGCCTTGAATTATCTGGCCCCCTGTCCATGGACAATGGCATCCAAGAGATTGAGAGCATCGCGCCCGAAAATGAGCCGTTCCTTCAGCTTTCCAGCAATCTCTTTATTGCCGCCTCTCTTCCCCAAGGTGCAGCCCCGCTACAAACAACCTTGCAGGTGACTGGGATAGAAGGGACTGCATTTTTATTCTGGGTGCTGGACTGGAATGGAGACGGCGAAACAGATACGACGGGCCAGGGATTGCCCCATGTGCAGGTCACTTACCTTCTTCCAGGAAATTATTTTCCAGTATTTTATTTTTACAATGATAGAAATGAGGTGATCGCCCAGGCCAAGGGCTCCATCATTGTGACCGGCCAGAGCTCATCTGCTCAAATGCAGGATATATCCATATATCAGGCTCCTGTCCAAATCCTGGGTCAAGACGGATTTCAGTTTCCGAAGTCAGAAAAGGATAACGGCATAGAGGAGATAGGATCCCAAAGCCAGGCCCTCACTGCAAGCCCCGGCGGTTGGGGAATAATTCGTGGAACGCCGAACTCTGGCAAGAGCCGCCCAGTCAATAATTTAAGCGGCGATCCGGATAGCTGGTCTCCTCCTCGGGAGGAGTTCACTGAGTCCCTCAGGCCGCAACTATATGCTTCCACCGAGAGGGGCTTCGCCCCGCTCACGGTCAGCTTCGACGCCAGAGGAACATTTTCCCGCTATGGTGTGATGCGATATAGCTATGATGTCGCCTGGGGCCCGCATGAGGCAGAGGATGACGGTTACTATCTCGATTCTGGAACCAATCCACTCTGGACGCATACCTTTGACGAGTATGGAATGTATCTAGTGATTTTGGATGTGGAGGATAATTCGGGGAAAACCGCCAGGGTCACGAAGGTGATCTTTGTGCTTTAACCAGGCAAATATTGAATCGCGTCTCAGGCGGGCCAGCACCGATCCACAGCGCCCTTTGCAGAGGAGCCAAACACCATAGTGATGGCCTGACCTCGCCCCGAGCCCGACTCAAAGCTGGGCTAAAAGGCAAATGCAACACTGGACTATCATACAGCATCCGTTTCACGGGAACCCGAAGCACCGCCAGATGCCGGGCCTGCTATTTGCCTTTGCCTTCAGCTTTGCGCCGCTTCTCTAAGTCCGGCGATTTTCCAGATGCAGCTGTTCTAGGGCATACTAAGCCAGTCAAGGCGTGTATCTCTCTTTGCCCTATTGGTCTTCAGCTTCTCTGTTGCTTTCCGGATGTTGCCCAAAGACAGCACCACTCAGGTCTTCCGAGCTTCGACTGGCGCATCTACGGTAGAATGAGTTATTGTTAAAGGTACAGTTTATATCCGGCATTCCGCATTAACACTCCAATCCATAATATTTTTCGCAAGCCATTCGGGACTACACAGAATCAGTCACATTTCGATATATTCTTATAGAAAGATTGTATACTTTTTATGCATTATTGCGGAAACAACTGTTGAATCAATATTCGGCACGAAAGCAGGTATCGTCTGGAAAGCACTCAATCAAAATGGTCCAAGTAACATTGGTGATCTTGTGAGAATTACATCCATGGGCCGTGAAGAAGTCTATGCTGCTCTTGGGTGGCTTGGTCGTGAGGATAAGATCCTCGTGGAAAAGCGAGGACGAGCTATGGTCTTCTCATTACGAGAGGCAGAAGCACCTTTGGAAGCCTTTAAGAGCACTGCAATAGGAGATTCTGTGCCACAAGAGCAAACGCTGCATAAGGCAAGCAAGCCGCCAAAAAAGACTACAAAAGCAAAAAGGACCACAAAAGCTCGCAAGGTCAAAGCTCCACTCAAACAAAGTGAAAGGACTGATGAATTTCTGCTTCATTAGTCATTTATTGGGCACAATCGAATTTCCTAGTGATTTCACTGGGTCGGCACACCAGACAGAAGATCCTTTTGCAGGTCCAACCAAGCTATGCGTGCTGGTTTTTGAATTTCGGACGTGATAGCCATGTTTAAAAAAACCCAATATCACTGGATTTCTAGATAGTGCCGGATTTTGCTATATTATGATATATATTTACCAATATTTGACAAAGTAGGCATTCTATATCCTACCGGCGGGAGCGTGAGTTTATCGATTACAGCAAGGCCAAAGTGAGTAAGGCGCACCAGGAAGAGGCGTTGATACTCCATCGAAGATAGCCGCTGAATTCGCAACTTCTTCTGCATAAGCAGACTGTATGCCTGCTTCTATGGCCCTAATAGTCAAAAT
>Ga0315273_10003111_pt1 | contig 19922 bp, 17 predicted proteins | sample YL17G02_0_MG_FD_205753 | JGI IMG/M metagenome (GOLD analysis project Ga0315273, IMG submission 205753) | Sediment microbial communities from Yellowstone Lake, YNP, Wyoming, USA - YL17G02_0 | ecosystem: Environmental > Aquatic > Freshwater > Lake > Sediment | place: USA: Wyoming | collected...
GCGGGGGGGGGGGGGGATCCCGGTCAGCGCACTCATCAAAGGCGGAATTCGATCTGGAGTCCAATCTCTGTTTCGGTGAGCTCCGGAATTTCGCGGATGGCCGATTCCACCGTCACACTTCTCCCTTTCGTCGTTGAGGCAAATTTCGCATTGATCGCGCACCATCCCGCCGGATCAAGTCGCACCACAACGTACCATCGCCGCCCGCGACCGTACAGCTGAGAGCTCGCAAAGACACCCGGGAGATCCCGCTCGGTCTCATAGAGCCGCGCATCATACGAATCCGTGTCAAAGAAAATCAACCGGGCATCAAGCGCACACCATGACAACGGCTGCAGATGGAGGTCGTGATAGAGCATGAGCCCGTCGGATTCCTGCGCTCCGTCGGATGACACGGACGTGACCTCGATCCGCATTCTCACGGCGAGGCGGGGACTGGGGCGGAAGTCCCCCCCGCCCCTCCAGCGGTGCCGGCTTCTGCACGAGCCGTACCGGGTTTCTCGCCCCAGGGGATCACGCCCGGTGGCAACGGTCCCTGTCCGTCTCGCCGAGTATCGACCGGTCACCGAAACCCGGCGCGATACCTCTCCCTGAACATCCAGAAGAAGATCGTCCCCCGAAACGGGAAGCGGGGTCATCCCTGCGGGGACAGGATGGCGGAAATGATCATAAGAGCAGGAGACCCGGAGACGGGAGAGAAAGACCATCGAAACGCCCGCATAGAGCCCCTGCTCATTCCGGGTCATGGCGTTGTCGCCGAACCCCGCGGCATGTGGATTATCGAAGCCCGGTGCGTAGCTTCGGGCGACGAGCGTCACGACGCACCCGCTCCGCGTGTCCAGGATCGTACCGGCGATTGCCGCCAGCCCTCCTCCCGTCATGCGGGCCACTTCTCCGAAGAAGGCGCTTTTCGAAAGGGACATCCGGATGTCCATACCAGCCGCCTCTACGAGAGCACCCGATGCTCGGAACGGGTCGTGAGGCTCCATCGTCCGGTTAAATCGTCCGCGCACATATGTTACGCCTCCGGTCATCCGCTCCCCCCCGGTGAATTCAACACGGGCTCCTGTCATCCTCTCCTGCAGAGCGCCGCGCCGATCGAGGAGGGTTTGGCTGGAATACACGGTGGTCGGGGAGAGGGAACTCACGCTTCCGTCATCCTCCATGACGGCCGTGAACGACCGCTGCGACACAAAGAGTATCGCCTGCCACCGCCCTCCCGGGACGGCGATGGAATAGCCGAGCGCACCCCCTCGCAGGAATCGGAGTTCGTCCGAGGATCTGTGTGGTTCGATCCCGGGCGCCCCCCTGCGGGGGGTCGTCGCACTCCATCCGGTCTTGAAGAGCGCGCCTCCCCGCCAAAGGACCAACCCCTGTCCGGCCTTGACAGTGAAATCTCCGAGAACCAGATCGCAATGAGACCAGAGCCCGCGTCCCAGGATGTACCCTCCCGAGAACCCGTCGCGCATACGCTCCCCGGCATCTTTTTCAAAGACCGCGCCCCCCTCCCACGCCGATGAGGGGTGGTATGAGAGACGCGTGGAGGAATGATAAGGGGAACCGAGAAGCGACGGGTCGGCCGGCAGCTGCCTGTCGATACGGGACCTGAGAAGGAAACGTGGGGATGAAGCGCCGGTCGGGGGGGGGACCGTCACGTACGGGCTTATGGCGTCGTACGCGTGGCGGCCCACTCCCGGAATGGTCAGGAGCTGTTGCACCGACGTGAACCTCCCCTGCTCCCGGCGGAAGCGCATTACAGCCTCTGCCTCAGCGTCCTCGACGAAGGGGAGTGCCGTCAGCTCACTCATCTCCACGAGGTTCAGGTCGTAAGGGTGCCCCCGGCGCCAGAGAAGATTCTCGAGCAACTCCCTCCTCGCCTCCTCTCCCCCCTCCTCTCCGTCAAACTGATCGACGATGTCAGTCCCCCCGGGAATCCCCAGAGTGTCGGGCCAGAGAGTATCCGCAGGAGAAGAGACCGAGAGGAAACCGACGAGAAGAGGACCGGCCAGCATCGATCACACACCCCCGAGCCGGAAGGTCAGCGACAGATGATGAACGAATCCCAGTTCACCGTGGCAGGTGAATGCATAGTCGATGACGACGGGGGTGATCATGAGACCGAAGCCCGCGCTGGAGACCGACGGTTCGCGCGACGTGCCCGCACGGAGGGCCAGAAGTTCGATGGGACGGTAGTCGATGCCGAAACGGGCTTCAAGGGGATAATAGATATCTTTGACCAGATCGAGAAGGAGCACAATATCCCCTCCCGGCCTGAAGGCGACCGCCGCGGTGAGTGTCTGCGGCAGCGTCTCGCGTGATGAACCTATCGCGGGTGCCGTGAGATTTGAAGCGCTCACGCCGAGACTCAAGCCGTTCGCCGGGATCCACTGCAGACCCAGATCCAGACCCGCGGCCGCCGCACGTCCGTACCCCGCGATCTGCAGACGATAGTACGTCGCAGTACATCCCCCCATGAGACCGTCGGCGAAGACCCCCCCGAAGGTGAACCCGATTGAAAGTTCCCTGTAAAGCCCGAAACCGAATGCGGTCCCCCCGATGGCAAAGCCGCCACGTGATACCGGCTCGGCGAACAAAAATCCGGTCCGGCTCAACTCCGATACCCCGAAAGGGGATGGGCTGTGAGAAAACGCGAGCGATCGCTCCGGGATCAATGCAGCCGCTGCAGGGTTCGCCCACAGCATCCCGATGTCTCCTGACAACGCGGCCCCCGCCCCGGCCATCCCTGATGAAAGCGCTCCGAAGGGTTGTCGCTCGAACGCCGCCCGGCCTGCCGCAATCGAAAGGCTTATAAGGACGATAAGCGTTGCCCCCCGCATCCCCTCCCCTCCTTCCCGATCCCCTTCTTATTGATACTATCCTCCCGGAATGATTTCCGAACCCGGTCCGGCTCTTTCCTGCCCGGATCTTTCCTGCCCTTGACCCCCGGTATCAAATGGCGTATATTGGCGGCATCACAGAATTTTGAGGTCCTACCATGACGATGAGAAATCACTTGCTCGGTCTTGCACTCGCCGCGTCAATGGCGGCCACAGCCCACGCACAACAGGTGGATTGCTCGGTCCAGGTGAATTTCGAGGCGGTCCCGTCAACCAACAAGGATCTGCTCCGCGACTTCGCCAGCGATGTCAAAACCTATGTGGGGGGGTTCAACTGGGGGGGGGGAAATCCCGATGAGAAGGTGAAATGCACCATCAACATCTTCATCCAGAGCGTCATCGGCGAGAACCGCTATTCAGCGCAGGTGTTCATAGGCAGCCAGCGACCTATCTATCAATCCCCGCAGAGCACAGCGGTGGTCAGGCTTCTTGATGAAATCTGGGAATTCACCTATGTCCGCACGACACCGCTCAACCACCATCCACATTCCTACGACGATCTGACAAGTTTTCTCGATTTTTACATGTATCTGGTCGTGGCATACGACAACGACACCTACGAGCGGCTGTCGGGAACTTCGTTGTTCCAGAAGGCATTAGACGTCGCGCGCCTCGGACAGTCGAGCGGACAGAAGGGCTGGCAGCCCAGCACAACCACCTTCGCACGCGTGCAGCTGATCGGCGAGCTTCTCAACCCCGCATTTGAGGCTGTCCGCATCGCTTCATGGACCTACCATTTCTGTGGACTCGATTCGCTGGCATTGAATAAGCCCCGCGCCTTCGGGAACATGATCGAGGCTGTCAAGTCCATCGGCGCCCTGCGGAAGAAGGTGGACTCGCGCAATCTCATCATCAAGACATTCTTCGAGGCCAAGGCAAAAGAACTGGCGGAGGTGTTCCTCGACTACCCCGACGTGACGGTGTACGGCGTGCTCAACGATGCGGACCCGACCCACACCAAGACGTACGAGGAAGCGCTGCAACAACGGAAATGACCTTGCGGGGTTCTTAGAGGAGGGAGTCGAGGCGCGCGATGACCTGCCCCACGGTCACGGCGCGCATGCAGGTAGAGCCGAAGTACTCCCCCGGCGGTACGATGTTCCGACATGTGTCGGCACCGCAGGCGGGGCAGGAATCACCGCTCTGAATGGTACCGCAACGCTTTTCGTCGTCGTAGATCTTCCATTCGACGTCGTCGAAGCGGGGGATGACGGCAAGCGAGGGGGTCCCCACCGCGACGGCCAGATGACGGGGCCCCGAGTTGTTGGAGATGCACAGAACGCACCTTTGCAGGAGCGCGCCAAGCCCGGAGATTCCTCGATCCGTCATGATCACCCGAATGTCCGATCCGCCGTGACGGCGGACCGCCTCGACGACCTCCGTGTCAAACGCAGTGCCGCACAGGATGACGCGGTACCCCTTCTGATTCTGAATGTAATCGGCAACCGCCGCGTATGACTCCGGCGGCCAGACACGGTACATGCCGCTAGCGCCGGGGTGTATCGCGACAATCCGCCCCTCGCCGCCCGGCAATTCCCGATCCGCCCATGCCCGGGCTTCCTGCGGTATCTCAAATCGTGTCGTCCATGAGGTGACCGTCGCTCCTGCCGCTGCAGCCAGCGAGCAGTAGTACCTGAGCACGCCGCCGTCACGCTTCCGCACTCCCACACGTCGGTTCAGCAACAGGGACATCCCTCCCGACAACTCCCCGACGCGTACGCGGGCTCCCGAAAGAAATGCCCACTGGAAGAATCTGTCCTGCGGGAATGTGCAGATAACAACGTCGAATCGACCGGACCGCAACCAACGGATGATCGACCATTCTGCTCTGATGCGGGCGGGGCCGGACAGCGTGCGTAAGGCCTGCCTGTCGATCTCCGCGACCTGGTCGACATGCGGATCGTTCAACAGAACAACCGAGGTTCCTCCGGCGGGCGTGCCGACGACACCGGCATCGTTCCCGGCGTCGGCCCTCTGCTCGTATGATCTGCGCTGAAGAACGAGCACCGTCGTGCATGCAGCGGGATATGTCTGCTTTATCGCCCGGAGGGCCGGCGTGAGCATAAGGAGATCGCCAAGCTGTCCCTCCGCGAGGACGGCGATCCTCCGGGGAGGTGGATTCACGGGAAAGGGAGGTATAAGGGGGAGGGGCATGGATCCCCGTCAGAAGTAGGGACGGGTGAAGAAAGTGGCGCCGATCTCCTCCTCGACGAGCCTGCGGGCCTGCTCTTTGTCGACCTCATGGAGATCGACCACGGTCATGATGACTTTCGGGATGACTTTCACCGCCTCCTTCGCAAAGTCGACCATCGCCGGAAAGAACTTCTCGCCATCCAGCCGCATCAATGCGCCGTACTGCGCCGGGTCGGCCGAATTCAGGCTGATGGAAACGGCGTCGATCAGTCCGGCCAGCTCAGGGACGATATTGCGCTTGTTGATCAGGTTGCCGTGGCCGTCCGTGTTGATCCGCGTCTTCCCGCCATGCTTCTTCACCCATGCCGCCACCTCTTTGATCGCGGCGAGCCGGATCATCGGCTCACCGTAACCGCAGAAGACAATCTCCCGATAGCGCGTCGGGTCCCCGATCTTCCCGATCACCTCCTGCGGCGTCGGTTCTCTCTCGATCCGCAGGTTGTGTCCTTTGATCACCGCCTCTCCCTTGCGGTCGCAGAAGACGCAGTCGGCGTTGCATCGGAGGGTCATATTGACGTAGAGGGAATCTCTGAGCTGATAGACGATCTCCGGCTCCCCGGGTGAACCGATGCCGAACAGTTTGTAGGCGCTGTACCGCGTGGCACGTGCGACATCGGCGACCGAGAGCTGCTGAAGTTCCGCGATCTTCCCCGCGATGAGCGGAATGCGCATGGGCTCATTGCGCGTCCCTCGGTGGGGAACCGGAGCAAGATACGGACTGTCGGTCTCCAGCAGTAAATGTTCCGCGGACACTTCTGCCGCCACCTCCGATGCAAGGCCGGCGTTCTTGAAGGTGACGATGCCGGGGACCGAAACGTAGAAGCCGAGATCTATGACGCGCCAGGCCATCGCGACGTCGCCGGAGAAACAATGGAACACCCCCTTGGGAGCGGGGAACCGGCTGAACGGGGTCGCAGCCTGCCCGCGCCAGGCGGGATCGGCCGAGACTTCCTCGCCCACGATCCGGAGCGTCTCCTCGTTCGACTCCCTTGTGTGCACGACAACGGGAAGATTGCGGCGCCGCGCTATGCCGATCTGCGCCCGGAATACCTCCTCCTGCACCCCGCGGGGAGAGAACTCATAATGGAAATCCAGACCGATCTCTCCGATGGCGACCACCTTCGGGTGGCGGCTCAGTTCTTCGATCTCGCGGAGTGACCGGTCGTCGGCCTTCCGGGCTTCGTGGGGGTGGAATCCGACGCAGGCGTAGACGCCAGGATGCTTCTCCGCGAGCGCGACGGCCCGCTTGCTGTCCTCGAGATCGGTGGCCGGATTGACGATCCAGGCCACCCCCGCCTCCGCTGCCCGGCGGATGACGTCATCGCGGTCGGCATCGAAGTCCTTCGACGTCAGATGCGCGTGCGAATCAACAAATATTCCGGCAACAGACAATGGCCCCCCTCACTTCACCACGGCACCGCTGGCGATATCGGCCGACGGGGTGACAAAGACGAGCTTGCCCGTGCCGTCCGATGCCGCCAGGAGCATTCCGCGGGATTCCTGCCCCATCAATTTGACAGGCTGAAGATTGAAGACGACGATCACCGATCTGCCGGTGAGATCCTCCGGCGCATAGTGCTGGGCGATGCCCGCCAGAATCTGGCGCCTCTCCGTCCCGATCTCCACCTGCAACTTCAGCAGCTTTTCCGATTTCGGCACCTTCTCCGCTTGAATGATCTTTGCGACGCGAAGGTCGAGCTTCTTGAAATCGTCGATCGTGATCTTTTCCTTCTCCGCCGGCTCCGCCGGGGGCGTGGCGGGGGTGGGGGAGGGCTGAGCCAGCGACCGGATCTCCTCGTCGATCACATCATCCTCAATTTTGGCGAACAGGATCTGAACTTTTCCGAGCGTGTGCCCGGCGGCAACGACACGGTTGTGCGCCGCATCCCAGGACTGTCCGGCGGCGTATCCCGGCAGATTAAGCATCATCCAGATCTTCTCGGCTGCGAAGGGGATCACGGGGCTCATGAGAATCGCGAGGGATCGGACCACCTGAATGCTGAGATTGATCGTCGTCGCACACCGCACGGGCTCCGCCGCGGCGGTCTTCCAGGGCGCAGCGTCGTTGAAGTATTTGTTGGCCGAACGCGCCAGATTCATGACCTCCAGCAGCCCGTCGCGGAAGCGGTACTGTTCATAGTAGTCGCCTGCGATCTTCGGTGTCTTCTCGAGGACCGCGAGCATTTCTCGGTCGGCATCGTGGAGAGGTCCTTCCGCGGGGACGACGCCGCGGAACGCGCGTTCCGCGAAGGCGAGGGTGCGGTTGACGAAGTTGCCCAGAATGTCGGCCAGTTCATTGTTGTTCTTGGCCTGGAAGTCCTTCCAGGTGAAATCGGAATCGCGGTACTCGGGAAGATTGACCGCGAGGTAATAACGGACCGGATCGGGGGGATATCTCGCGAGAATATCCTGCACGTCGATTCCCCACCCCCTGCTTTTTGAAAACTTCTGTCCTTCGAAATTGAGGAATTCGTTCGCCGGCACGTTATCGGGGAGGACATACTGGTCCTGCTGCGTGTCATTCCACGCCATCAGCATCGCGGGGAAAACAATCGTATGGAAGACGACGTTGTCCTTGCCAATAAATGCAACGTACTTTGTCTCCGGGTCCAGCCAGAACTCTTTCCATGCGTCGGGCCGGCCGATCCGTTCGGCCCACTCCCTCGTTGACGATATATACCCCAGCACGGCGTCAAACCAGACATAGATCACTTTGTTCTCGTAGCCCGGGAGCGGTATCTTCACTCCCCAGTCAAGGTCGCGCGTGACCGCCCTGTCCTCGAGGCCATCCTTGAACCATCCACGGCAGTACTGCAGGACGTTTTCTTTCCAGCCGCTTTGCCTGTCCCGCTCTTTGAGATAATCTTCCAGCCGTTTTTGATAGGTACCGAGCGGGAAGTACAGATGGGTGGTCTCCAGGACCACCGGGGTCTCGCCCGTGATCTTGCTCCTCGGGTCCTTGAGTTGCATTGGGTCGAGATACGTCCCGCATTTCTCACACTGGTCGCCCCGGGCGTCGGTGTTGCCACAGACCGGACACGTGCCTTCCACGTAACGGTCGGGGAGAAACATCTTCGCCTTGTCGTCGTAAAACTGCTGTTCCTTCTTCTCCCGGAGTACCCCCCGCCGGTGAAACTCAAGAAAGAACCCGAGAGCGGTCGCATGATGGATCGGCAGCGATGTTCGAGAGTAGTTGTCGAAACTCATCCCGAAGCGCTCGAAGGCGGCCGCGTTCATGGCATGGTAACGGTCGACGATCACCTGCGGGGACACGCGCTCGTTCTCGGCCGTCAGGGTGATGGCCACACCGTGTTCGTCGGATCCGCAGATGAAGACGATCTCCCGCCCCCTGAGACGCTGGAATCGGACGTAGATATCCGAGGGGAGATAGGCCCCGGCGAGGTGGCCAAGATGGATCGGGCCGTTGGCGTAAGGCAGCGCGGCGGTCACGAGTATGCGTCGGGCGTTGTCCATGATCTCCTTTGTCATGCCGGCGTGGCAGGCGTGCCTGCGCCCGGCAGAATTGCCTCCTTCAGTTGCACGGTGAGTTGGAGCAGCACCAAACGAATATAGGAATACCGTTCGACAAGAGAAATGGCCTTTTCCACGTCGGCCATCACGCGAGGGAGATCGGCCTGCGGGAAGCGGGCGACGAAGCTTTTCAGATCGGCCTGCTGGTCAAGATTGATGACGGTGCCGCCGTGGGAGAGGACCAACGCGTCGCGGAACCACATGAGCATGAGCGTCAGAAACCTGAGGGCGAGGTCACGATCTTTCGTCTCGGCCACCTTTTCCACGGCCTCCACGAGATCGACCGCGTTCCGCGTGAGCGCCTTTCGGACGAAATCGACGACATCCCTTCGTAATTCCATCACATCGTCCTGGAGCAGTTCGAGCGCCCGGGCATAGCTGCCGTTGGCAAGGCGGGCAACAAGGATCGCCTGCTGTTCACCGACGCCGTCTCGTTCCATCAATACACCGCGGATCTCGGCTTCGCTCAACGGGTCGAAGCGGACGTTCTGGCACCGCGACAGGATGGTGGGAAGGAGCGCCTCGCGGTGGGCGGTGGTCAGAATGAGCATGGTGTCGCCGGGAGGCTCTTCGAGCGTCTTCAGCAGCGTATTTGCTGCCGGGGGTTCCATCGCCTCGGCCTGCGAGATGATGAAGATCCGGGTTTTGCTGTCGGACGTGCTCATGGACGATTCACGGCGCAGGTCGCGAATGCTGTTGATCTTGATGACGTTGGCACGCGCAATCTGGATGCGATGGTAGGGATTCCCGGCTTTCAGACGCAGCTGCTCCTGAACGGTGCGCACCTCCGCATCCGTGAGCTTTGCCATCGGCTCATCCTCATAGGTCTCCCCCTTTCCCGTCGGCAGGGCTATCACAAAGCGGACATCCGGATGCTGCAGCGACCCCATGCGCTCACACGACGAGCATGCTCCGCACGCTTCGTCCCCCCCCCGTTCACAGCGGAGAACGCGTGCCAGCTCGAGGGCCATGGCATCCTTCCCGACCCCCTCACCACCGTGAAACAAATAGGCGTGCGGGATCCTTCCGCTTCGGCGCGCTGCCAGGAGCGCCTCCTTGACGCGCTGCTGACCGATGACCCGCGGCCAGCAGGCCGCGGTGGGCGGTTTAGAATGCATGACCGATTCCGAAATGGAAAATCCCCTCCTTGAATGTCTGTTCGAACGTCTGGCGTTGTGTGATCCACCGATGGCCCTGGGGTTTCGACGGGTCATAGACGCGGAAGCCCCAATCGATGCGGAACGGGCCGAAGAATGTGTCATAGCGCATGCCCAGTCCGGCCGCAACCGCAATTTCAGTGATCCGGAAATCACGCTGTTCAGCCCATACGTTCCCCACGTCGACGAATTGAACCAGCCAGATCCTGTCAAACAATCCATCCTTGAGCCCCTGGAGAACGTTGAGGCGGAGTTCGGCGCTCCCCTCCAGGACAAGGTTCCCGCCGAGTTGAGGGTCGCCGGAGGCGATGAGGTCACGGGAATTCCACCCGCGGACACTGGTGCTCCCCCCCGCATAGAACCGGTACGTTTGCGGGATGCCGCGCCCGGGGTTGGAGCGCGAGGCCCCGTACTTGTCTTCGAGACCTCCCTTCAGCTTGAAGGCAAGGATTGCAGCGCGATGCGTGGTCAGATCGTTGTACCACCGCCCGATGAGGGTCACCCGGTAGAACTGGGTGCTTATAAGGTTCGGGAATAGTCCCTTGAGAATCTCCGGGAAGATCCCCGCCTCATCAAACGTCGTCGAATGGATGAACCCCTCCGAGGGGGAGAAAAGATCGTTGGACAGGTCGCGCTGTATCGTGAACGAGAGGACCGAATTGAACTGTTCCGGCTGCAAGAGCTGGATCTGACGGCGGATCGACGGGTCGTTCAGAGAGCCGCCGAGGTTTTGGTTCGTATCGGATCTGACCGACTCCAGCGTCCAGTCGAGGAATCCGTTGGTGTACTCGGCGAATCTGCTCCTGAATCCGAACGAGTTCCGGATGATATTTTGAAGGTACGGTTTCTGTTTGTCAAGGATGTAGGAGAACGCCCAGGACCCCTTGATGCGGTTGCTGAACACATAAGGCTGCACAAGTTCCGTCGTCAGGTCGAGATTAGACACCGCACCGGTGTTTCTGCTGAAATAGTCCGGAAATTCATTGATCGTCTGCGTCCGGAAGCGAAGATGGGTCGAGAATATTCTCGCGCCGCCCAGAAAATTACGGTGCGTATAGCTGGCGCCGAAACCGATATTGAGCGACCCGTTCTCGTCGCTGAAGAAAATCTCCGGCCCCAGTTCGTTCTTGTCCTTCGGCCGTATGAGAATCGATGTCGGTACGGTCACCGACGTGTCACCGCGCGGCGGGACGGTCATGTCCATCCGCCTGAGATCGAATATCCCGAGTCTGTTCAGATTGCTGACGCTCGTGACGCTGTCGTCCGTGCTGTAATATTGGCCGGGTGTGTACGCCAGCTGGCGTATGAGGATATCATCGGTGATGTCCTCACGGTACTGCGGTCCCCGCAGTGAGTCGGTCTCCTGCCGGATCGTGACGTCGCCGAATTGGTACCTCCTGCCGAGGTTGAACGTGAGCTGCACCTTGTAGTTCCGCGTGCTGGCATACCGGCGGGCCCATGAACTGTCTCTGTTGTGCACGAAGAGGACGTTGGCGTATCCGGCATTGGCGAGGATCTTCAGGACCCGGGTGACCTCATCCTCCAGCAGCCGGTCGTCATAGGCGTCGTGCGCTGCGATTTTCTGAGAAAGGAGTATTCCCTCCCAGTTGACCCCCGGGGCGGCACCGATGCCGAGGTATGAGATGCTGTCAATCGTCGACCTGTACCCCTCCGCGATGCGGATCGTGATGTCGACGCGGGAATCGTCCCTGTCGAACGCCAGCGCAGTGTCGATCACCGCCTCGGAAAATCCCCTGTGCTCGTAGTAGGTACGAAGGCGTTTGAGATCCCCCCCGAGAGTCCCCATGTCCAGATACTCATTCTTGCGACCGAGCTTTTCACTGATGGTGTTAAAAAGGAACTTATTGAAGAAGCTCGGGCTTTCCTTGGACGCCATCTTGGCCAGAAGCTCGCTCCGTCCAAGCGTTGTATTTCCTTCAAAGGAGATGGATGACACCTCGAACTTCTGCAGGCCCGGCGTATTCTGCGCTAACGTCACAGGATGAACGGCGATCGTCGCAAAGAGCAGCAGGAATCCGACGCCGCGCGGCGTTGGACGCGGACGGTCGGGGTGTGCGTGGAGGGAGCGCTCGGGACAGGGCACGCGATGTGCAGGAGTTCAAATGGCCGTATACCTGACAAAAAAACCCAGCCTCGTGGCCGGGTTTGCATAATAACAAATTCGCCGTAGAATATCAACGAGAGTGCCGCGAACGTCCGCGGGATTGTCCATGCCTCTCCCCGACGGAGCGGGCTCAGTACTCCCCTTCGTCTTCAAAGAAGAAATCCTCGCCCGTGGGGTAATCGGGCCAGATTTCCTCCATGCTTTCGTACGGTTCTTCGCTGTCCTCCAATTCCTGCAGATTTTCGACGACTTCCACGGGGGCCCCGGTTCGGATGGCATAGTCCACCAGTTCCTCCTTCGTCGCTGGCCACGGAGCATCGTCGAGGTATGAGGCCAGTTCCATCGTCCAGATCAATTCTCACCTCGTGAATTCTTGACGCTCGCCAGCTGTGAACGGTAGCGTGCCGCGTCGATGTCGTCAAAAAAGTAGTCGACGGGGTTGTGCTTCCTCCCCTGGTACCGGACTTCGTAGTGGAGATGGGGACCGCTCACCAATCCAGAACGTCCGCTTTTGGCGACGAGTTCCCCGCGTTTCACGCTCTGCCCCTCGCGAACGAGAGTACGCGAGAGATGGGCATATAGCGAGGAATAGCCGTATCCATGCGAAATCTCGATGACCACGCCGTAGCCTCCCGCCGTGCGCCCAGCGAAATGGACAACACCGTCCCCCGCCGCGTAGACGTTGCCCCCGACATCGTTGATGATGTCGATCCCCTCATGCATGCGGTAGACGCGCAGCACGGGATGGATGCGCATGCCGAACCCGTTGATGGAATAGGAACCCACCATCGGTTTAATTGCCGGGATGTGTGCAAACAGTCCTTTGTTGTACTCCATCCGCCGCGAGATCTCTTCGTAGCTCACTTGCTGGAGTTTCACTTCACGCTCGAGCTTGTCAAGGATGGCGGAGGATCCGTCCAGGACTTCGCGCGCCTCCCCGGAAAGAAATCCGCTCGTCGCCGAAGGTACCGAACCCCCTGTCGCCGCCCCGCGCGTGTCGTCATCGATGCGATGAAGGTCGACCGCGAGCCGCAACTCATTGCCCCGGTCCGAGAGCCTGTCCAGTGCGTGCTGGACGACCACCATCTTGTCGCCGAGGATGCGGATTTGCTCTTTGAGTACCCTGTTTTCGGCGCTGAGCATCGACATCCGATTGATGCCGAGACCGAGAAGATCTCCCCCCGCATGATTGAGCAGAAGCATGAGCCCGAGAACGAGGAGGCCGAACAATGCGCTCGAGGCAAAGAGCTTCAGCTTGAACCGCCGGACTTCCCGCAAGTCGAGTGACTTGTGGGAGAATATGTAGAACTTCGTGTTCCTCAGCATGGACGACACCTTTAATTTCCCTTGGGAAAGAGCGGACGACTTGCCAGAGGTCGGCGTGAAACAACGGCGTGAAGGGATAGTACTCCCTTCCCCCCGGGAGATTATTCGCAAAATACGGTGGAAGTATAAAGAATTCTAGAATAGATGTCAAGAAATATCTTCGGGAGGGAGCGTTTCCCGGAGGGGGGTCTATTCGAAGTCGTGCTCGAAATAATTGATCATTCGGCTCCCCTTCCTTTTTTGCCCGATAACCCCCTCCAGCCGCTTGGAAAATTCCTTCGCAGCATCGTAGCCGTAATGTTTCAGCAGATAATTCAGTGAAATGACTTCAGTAATGACGGTAACGTTCTTCCCGGGGAAAATCGGGAGTTTCACTAATGGAATCTCGACATCCAAGAGACTGCTGAGTTCATCGTCCAAACCTGTCCTGGTGTAGTCCCGATCTCCCTTCCACTCCTCCAGCTCGATCATGATCTCCACCCGCTTCTGGTACCGGATCGCCCTGATGCCGAACATGCTCCGCACATCAATAAGCCCGAGCCCCCGGATCTCCATGAAGTGCTTCACCAGGTCCGTCCCGGCTCCTATCAGGATCCCCTCCCCCTTCCGCGTCACCATGACGACATCGTCGGCCACAAGCCGGTGTCCGCGTTCGATAAGATCGAGGGCGATCTCGCTCTTGCCAATGCCGGACCGCCCGGTGAGAAGCACCCCGACGCCGTAGACGTCGACCAGCGAACCGTGCACCACGATCTGCGGCGAGAACTGGTCGTCGAGGAAGTCGGCCAGGAAATAGACGATCTTCGTCGTTTCGAATGACGTCCCGAAGACCGGAATATGTTTTGCGGCGGCCGCCTGGAGCAGCTCCGCCGAGATCAGGTTGCCGTTCGTAAGTATGATGCAGGGCATCTTGAATTCCAGCAGGCGCATGAATGCAGCCATCCGCTGTCCCCCCTGCAGGGAATTCATGTACCGGATCTCCGTGTTTCCCATGATCTGGACGCGGTCGAAGGTGAACAGTTCGACGTACCCCGCCAGCGCAAGTCCGGGCCGGTTCAGGTTCTTATCCTTGATCTGATTATCGAACCCGTCTTCGCCGTTGAGGTGCTTCAATTTGAAGCGCTCGTGCGTCTGTTCGTACAGAAAACCGACGGTGATGCTTTTCTTGCGTGTCTCGCGTGCGCGGTCGACCTTCATCGGTGCTCCTCGGCCTGACTTTTATTCTTTTTCCTTGATCGCCCTCACCTTCATCTTGTCTTTCGCCCGCAACCTGGTCTTGTACTTCGCCAGCTGCATGGCGAGTTTCTCCCCCGTGGCGTCGATCGATTTGATGAAATCCTCCGACTTCTCCTTCGCCGTGAGAACGGTACCGTGCACGTGGACATTGATCTCCGCCGTCTTCACGCTCTTTGTCACCCGTTCGTAACTCAGGATAATATCGGCACTGACAATTCCGTCGTAGTACCGGTCCAGCTTCTTTGCCGTCTCGACGGCGTGTTCTTTGATGTCGGGATGGGCCCGGAAGCGGCGTGCGGTGAATTTGACGTTCATGGCCTGACTCCTGTATGGAAGATGAGAACGGCTCAGGACGCCTTCGGATGTGCCTGAGCGTACACACTTCGCAGACGCTCGATGCTGACATGCGTATAGATCTGCGTGGTCGAGAGACTTTCGTGCCCCAGCAGTTCCTGCACCGCACGGAGATCGGCCCCACGGTCCAGAAGATGCGTGGCAAACGTGTGGCGGAGAAGATGGGGACTCTTCTTTTCGATATCCGAGACCAGGCCAATGTAACGGTTCATGAGCAGATTGATCCCCTTCGGGTTCATGACTCTGCCACGAACGGTGAGAAACACGTTCGGGGGCGCGGGCCGCGTCACGGCGAAGACGGGACGCATCTCGAGGTAGCCCCGTAGCGCCGATTTCGCCTTACGGCCGAAAGGTACGATCCGCTGCTTGCTCCCCTTTCCCGTCACCTTGATCGTCCCGTTCCCAAGGTCGACGTCAGCTATGCACAGGCCGAGTAACTCCGCGAGTCGGATCCCGGTACTGTAGAACAATTCCAGAATCGCTGCATCCCTCGCCCCCTCCGGCGTGCTTCTGTCGGGCTGATCCATCAATCGCGCAACACACTGCTCGTCGAGAAAACGGGGAAGGCGCTTCTCGAGTCGGGGAGCAACCGTGTTGGCCGCCGGGTTCCCATCGACGACCCCGGTCTTGCGGAGATAGCGGAAGAATGATTTGACGCAGGCGAGCTTGCGCGCGATGCTGGGCTTCGAGAATCCCCGCGCCAGCAGGGCGGCGAGAAACCGACGGATGACCGTGTGATCGATCTCTCCCGGGGCAACCGGGTGTCCCTCGTATGCGCCCCGGAGAAATTCACAGAACTGCCGCAAATCGTCCTCGTACGCCGCGATCGTGTGCGGCGAGTAATTCCGGTCCGACGCAAGGTGGCGGAGAAATGATTTGATATAAGTCTGCATGAGTTCCAGGCCGCACTGGAGGGCCGGGGTGCGCTCGAGGCGCTTCAACCGGCGGCCGATTGAATCTCTTCCTTGACGACTTCCGCCTTGCACGACGGGCAGACCAGGTACTCCCCGCGGCTTTGATTGTACTTCTGTACCATGTAGGGATTGCCGCAGGTGTCGCAGACATGCGCAACGGGCTTGTCCCACGACGCGAAATCACAATCGGGGTACCGCGAACAGCCGTAGAACACACGCTTCCGCTTGGTCTTCCGCTCGATCACGTCCCCCTGGATACATTTCGGGCATTTCACGCCGATCGAGATCGGCCTGGTGCTCTTGCAGGTGGGGTAATTCGAACATCCCAGAAACGCCCCGAAGCGACCTCCTTTCACCACCATGTCGCCGCCACACAGGTCGCACTTGATGCCGACCGAGTGCCTGGCCTGCTCCTGTTCCGAGGGAAGAGGCTTGGTGTTCTTGCACGACGGGTAACCGCTGCATGCCATGAAACGGCCGTTGCGCCCCCACTTGATGATCATCGGCTTGCCGCACAGCTCACACGTCTCGTCGGTGGCCTCCTGCAGCGACTTTTTGATCGCCGCGCTGTTCTTATCGACCCCCTCGACATCCTTGATGAAGGGGCCGTAAAAATCCTCCATGACGCTCCTGTACGTGTTCTTTCCCGATGCGATCGTATCGAGCTCCTCCTCCATTTTCGCCGTGAATTCGACGTTGAACAGATCGGGAAAGTTTTGAACCAGGATGCGGTTCACCGCAATCCCGAGATCGGTCGGGTAAAGCCTGCGATCCCGCGCTTCGACGTACTTTCTCGCCTGGATCGTATCGACGATGAGGGCGTAGGTGCTCGGCCGTCCGATGCCGAGCGCCTCGAGTTCCTTCACGAGGCTGCTCTCGGTGAAACGGGCCGGAGGCTTCGTGAAATGCTGGTTTGGGATCACGTTGGTGAGCGACGCCGCGTCGTTCATCCTGAGGTTCGCGGGAAGCTTTGACACGGGATCCTCGTCGTCCCCCTGACGGTCGGCTTCCTCGGCCACGTCGTCGTAGACCTGGAGGAACCCCCGGAACTGCGGTATGGAGTCGGTTGCGCGGAACAGATACTCTCCCCCCTTCACATCAACCGTCGTCTGCTCGAAGACCGCCGCGCTCATCTGGCACGCCATGAACCGATTCCAGATCAGCTCGTAGAGGTCGAACATCTCCTTCTCGAGATACTTTCGCACCGCTTTCGGCGTGTGGCGCATCGACGTGGGCCGGATGGCCTCATGCGCGTCCTGCGAACCTTTTCCTTTCTTGAACAACCGGGGTTCGTGCGGAAGATATTCCTTGCCGTAGTTTTCGTAGATGTACGCACGCGCCTCCTTCACCGCGTCTTCGCTCAGACGCGTCGAGTCGGTGCGCATATAGGTGATCAGGCCGACGAGCCCTTCTTCGCCCAGGTCGACTCCTTCGTAGAGCTTCTGCGCGAGCATCATGGTCCGCTTCGCGTGGAACCGAAGACGCCGGGCCGCTTCCTGCTGCAACGTGCTCGTGATAAAGGGAGCGGGGGGATTGCGGCGGACGGGCTTCTTCTGGAGGTCGGCGATGACGAACGTCTGTTTCCGAATGTCGTTGACATAGCCTTCCGCGGTCGTCCCGTCTGTGATCACCGGGTCGGCCCCCTCCACCTTGAACAGCTTGGCGAAGAAGGGGTCGCTCCCCGCGGTCCGGAATTCGCCGATGACCGACCAGTACTCTTCGGGAAGGAAAGAGTTGATCGCCTCTTCACGCTCACAAATGAGACGGACTGCGACGGTCTGCACCCGCCCGGCCGAGAGGCCGTAGTAGACCGTCTTCCACACGAAGGGTGAAATCTTGTAACCGACGAGGCGGTCCATCACGCGGCGCGCCTGCTGCGAGTTGACCAGGTTCTGGTCTACCTTGCTCGGGCTCCGCATCGCCTCGGTGATGCCCCTCTCGGTGATTTCATGGAACATCACACGGAAAACATTCGGGGTGTCGGTTTCGATCTCCTTGGCGATGTGCCATGCGATAGCCTCCCCTTCACGATCGGGGTCCGTCGCCAGGTAAACGGCGTTCGCCTTCCGCGCATGGGCGCGCAAACGCGAGATCACGACGTCCTTCCCCGCGATCGTCTCGTACTCCGGAACGAACCCCCCCTCAATGTCAATGCCGATTTTGCTCTTGGGAAGGTTCTTGATGTGGCCGACGGATGCTTCGACCACGTAATCCTTTCCGAGGAACTTGTTGATCGTTTTCGCCTTTGCGGGCGATTCGACGATAATGAGGGATTTCCCGCTCGGGTCGATTGTGTCGACCTTCCGCCTCCGTGCCGGTTTCTTCGGAGCCGTCGCCTCAGCGGCCGCCTCCCCCGCTCCCACCGTCTTCGCCGCCGCCTTCTTCCGTGGTGCCATCAGTGTATGGTGTCTCCGCTGTTCAGCATCGAGCGGCTGCCGTTGCCATCGTCCCCTCCCCGCGCAAAAAGCACGGAGGCCACGATTTCACGGAGTTCCGCTACAGATAGTTTCTCGTACCCTGTCACCATCGCCCGTTCAATGACAGTTTCAAATTCCCCCCCCTCGAGCAACCCGAGCTCGCTCAGCTGGATGAGGTATCCCTGACTCTCGGTGGAGAGGGCGGCCTTTTCCGCGTCGTGAAGCACGCGGCGGGAGCCGGTTGCCGGGGCCGGCCGGCCGGCCGTCACGCGTTGCTGGTTTACCTCCATGTTTTCGTAGAACCAGCTGAATGCAGCGCTGATCTCCGACTGCGTGTACCCGCGCGTCTTCAGCTCCGCAAGATCAATATCGCTGATCCGCTTGTTATCCCGCATTTCAGACATGATGAAGACCAGCAACTCGACAACCTTTTCCTTCATGTCGCCCTTTCCGGTTTTCCCGATTGAGCCGGCACACCGACATAGGCGTCCTCGCGCGCTTTCATCTGTCGCTGTGAACGCAGCGTCCTGTCGTCATACCCCAGCAAATGCAGGGCCCCGTGGACCACGAGACGCGTGATCTCATCGGCCTCGGTCACGCCGTAGGACTTTGCCTGTCGTTTCGTCCGGTCAAGGTTCACGTAAATCTCCCCCTCGATCTCCCTCCCCTCGCCCAACGGGAAGCTGATCACATCCGTGCTCCCGCGGTGACCCAGATAGCGGCGGTTGATGCGGGCACAGGTGCGTCCGTCAATGAAGACAACGCTGATCGTCACCGACCGGTATCCTTCGCCCGCCGCCACCCGCCTGATGGTCCGCACAACACCCTCCCGCCGTACCCTTCTGCGCGGATGGGCGTTGAAGACGGCGACCGACACCGTCATCGCGCGTTCGCCTTCTTAGGTCGGGGCACAACGCTCCGTCGCCCGGCGGGGCGACGCGGGGTCCGCTTTCCCGTGCCAAGAACGGGCTCCGTGAGCGAAAGGGCCACCCCCGACATCATGACTTCCGGCGCGAGACGGGTGAAGTCACCCGAAAGCACCGAACGGTCCACATTGGCAAAAAGCGTGCAGCCCGCCGTCTTCTCTATGATGAGCCCCGAGAGCTTTCCCCGGTGTTCTCCCACAAATGTCGCCTCTCCCAGATCCTCGCTGATCACAAACCCCGAGCAAAGATGAAGCTGCAGGTGGGCCGCTTCGGTGTACACCGAGATAAGATTCCCCCTCTTCCGCCCCAGCGGGAGATCGGGGTAGATCTCAAGAGCGAGCTTCCGCGCTATTCTCCCCTCCGCGTCACGCGCCGCAAGCTCGAACCGGAAGTTCGTCCCCATGGACTTCGCCGGGACCCCGAAGAGAGATTCGAGTCGCCTGATATCGGACGGTGTGAAGACGGATGCCATGCGTCCACCTCTGCGGGATCGTTCAGATGCGTGTCGTGACTCCAACCATAGGAAAGCCCCGGCCGGTTGCCGCATAACGCGCGGACGCCCGTCGACCGGGGCTGAGTGCACTCAGGGGGGGGCCGGCGACCGCTCTCGCCGCCGGAACATCCACCTCTGTGTCCATCCATGAATTCAAAATTCGACTGGAGCTCCTTTGTTGCCAATATAGGCACACATGGACAGATTGTCAAGCCGGACGGTCTCGACCCCCCCCGGTGATCACCACTCGAGCTCCATCCCTTCTGCTGCGGCGAGACACTCGAACCTGTAGTTCCTCGTCCTGATCTCTCGCGCACACTTGCTCAGAATCTCGTCGATCTTGTCGTCACTGT
>Ga0315273_10003112_pt1 | contig 19921 bp, 15 predicted proteins | sample YL17G02_0_MG_FD_205753 | JGI IMG/M metagenome (GOLD analysis project Ga0315273, IMG submission 205753) | Sediment microbial communities from Yellowstone Lake, YNP, Wyoming, USA - YL17G02_0 | ecosystem: Environmental > Aquatic > Freshwater > Lake > Sediment | place: USA: Wyoming | collected...
CAAATAGACGGTGGCATATTCGTAATTCATTTTCTGGTGATGGCAGAGCGCATCGCAAACCTGCTTGACCAAGGACTTAACATTGGGCGTTTTGAGCAAGGTAACCGCCAGCTGGGGAATGGATTTTATTTTCTCGGTCAGAAGCATTATCCGGCGATTGGCTTCTTCCAAATCAGTGGCTCTTTTGGTAAGGGACTGCTCGCGCATCTTGCGGCCGCTGGCGTCGCGCCAGGTAGCGACCAGAAGTTTATCCTTGCCGAAATCCACCCGCTTCATACTGGCATCAACCGGGATATCCTTTTTGTCTTTGGTCCGGAACGTAAAACCATTGGTCTCTTTGTTCACCCCAATGCCGGGACGCTGACGGATGAATTCTTTTAGCGTGGGTAAATAATCTTTGGATGCCAGGTCGCTAATTCTGATTCTTTTTAGGAGTTCCTCCCTGGAATAGCCGGTCATCCGGGCAAAGTTCTGGTTGACATCGACAAATTCCAGCGTGCGGGCGTTGAGGATGAATTGTGGATCGTTGCTGCTCTCAAAACTGATTTTATGCAAACTATCCATATTACATATTACTATCTAAATAGACTCCTTAGGTGCGGCGGAAATTTAGATAATATACTCTATACTATTAATCAAAGTTGTTTAACAGAAGACTTAGCAATTACTGATACAGTCCTATTTTTCTCCTGGTTGTTAATAGTTAATTAACACTTTAACACTTAAATATATATCTATTATTGTTTTTGTCAAGCAAAATTATTGATACAATACCATAAATATAGATGGCTGTTTCGCTTTAGCGAATTACAGCCATCTATAGGCGGCAGTATTCGGCTAAAGCCGCACTGCCGACCTATAATTATTATATCGTTATGATAGCAAAAAAAGTAAAGGAGAAAACTAGCAAATTTCCCCGGACCAGCGGGGTCTATTTAATGAAAAACTCCGCCGGCAAGATTATCTATGTGGGCAAGGCGGCTAACCTCCGGTCGCGGGTCAGGAGCTATTTCCAAAGCCATCTGGCGCCCAAGACCGCCTCTTTGATGGCAGAAGTGAATAATATTACATTCCGCAAAACAGAAAGCGAACTGGATGCCCTGCTGATGGAAGCCCGGCTAGTCAGGGAACTGCATCCCAAATACAATATCCAGCTGACTGACGATAAAACCTTTCCCCTTCTGGCAATTACCGAGGAGGAATTCCCCAGGGTTTTCATTACCCGCGAACGCGGCAGAAGAGGAATACGCTATTTCGGACCTTTCATCAACTCCACTGATTTGCGCTATGCCTACAGAACCCTCCAACGCATATTCAAATTCAGGAACTGCAGATATAAGAAATATCCCAAAAACTGCCTGCTCAAGCACATCAACCTATGCCTGGCTCCTTGCGCCGGCAAAATCAGCCCGGCGGACTATGGCGAAAGCATCCGGGCGCTCAAAGGTTTTCTGTCCGGCAACAAGGCAGACACTAAAAAGCGCCTAACTAACCGGATGCAGGAAGCCAGTCAGAAACAGGAATATGAAAGCGCGGCAATCTTCCGCAATCAACTGCGGGCATTGGAAAACCTGTCCCAGGTCGGGAAATTGGGCTCTTTCTACGAAGAACCTCTGCTGACTGCCTCGCCCACAGAAAAAATAAAGGCTATTCAAGAAACGCTGGGACTAGCCAAATTGCCCACTCATATAGAAGGCATCGATATATCCGATATCAAAGGCACAGAGGCTGTTGGGTCGGTGGTGGTTTTCATTGATGGCGAGCCGGCTAATCATCTCTACCGCCGATTCAAAATACAGGAAACACCCGAAGGCGTAGCTAATGATTACAGCCGCATCAAGGAAGTCCTGCGCCGAAGAATTACCAAACTCATTTCTGAAAAGACTAATGTCGACATCATACTGATTGACGGCGGCATAGGCCATGTTAAAAGCGCCTATTCAGTACTGCAAAACCTGACCAAAGAATCGCGAGCCGCTATCGGCAACCCCGCCTTGGCGGGCCTGGCAAAAGGGACTAAGACCGAAACTGTTTTCCTGATACGAAATAACGAAATCGTTAGATTCAGGCTGAAAGATAATATAAGATTACTGGCATATGTCCGGGATGAAGCGCATCGCTTTGCCCAAAAATATCATCATCTGCGCAGAAGTCGCTCCGCGTTCGGCGACACAAAGGAGTAGAATGAATGAGAATAATAGGCGGTTTGTATAAAGGAATGAATCTATTGGTGCCTGAAAATTCCGAGGTGCGCCCGGCGCTGGGCCGGATGAAAAACTCTTTATTCAATATCCTGATGGGCATGTTCGATGACAAAGAGGTGCTGGACCTCTTTGCCGGCACTGGTGGATTGGGCTTGGAAGCTCTCAGCCGCGGCGCCAAGTCCTGCCTTCTGGTCGAGAATAACCGCGAGTGCTTTGAAACCATCCAGAAAAATATCGCCAAAATAAAGGCCGAAAAAACCGCCCAAGCCATTTTTATGGACTCGTTTGACATCATTGACTACTCGTTAAAACACAAACTATCATTCGACATCATCTTTGTGGACCCACCCTATAAGTATTATGACGAGCCCTCTAGTAATGAAAAACTTCTTAAGATTATAGAAGATTTCGCCGCCAAAAAAATCCTCAACAAAGGCGGCATAATAATAGTAGAGCACCGTTTTACCGAAACAACTGACGAACTAAGCAAACTGCCCCATCTGAAAAGAATAGACCTACGCAATTATGGCCAGACCACCCTGGCATTTCTGGCTGCTCGCCCTGCACACAAATAATAATTTATGTGCGGGGTTTTCTTGACAAAATTGTTTACTTTGCAATAATTAGGCTTTTCATAGGCGTGAAAAAAAACGAATAACTATTACTGTGGCTTAGGCGGAAGGAACACGGGGGTGTAGCTCAATTTGGTTTAGAGCATTGGCTTGTCACGTCAAAGGTTGCGGGTTCGAGTCCCGTCACCCTCGCCACTCCTTGCCCCGCACATAAATGAAGGCAATTGTCCGATATTGCTAGTTTAGTTCGTTAAATCGTTTATGTGCGGGGCGAGCCCCGCTGGGTCGTACATATAAGAAAAACTATGCTTTCAAAACGCTGCCAGAAAATAGAAGCCTCGGAAATCCGCAAAGCCTTTGATTTAGCCCGCACTCTGAAAAACCCGATTGACCTGTCCATCGGCCAGCCGGATTTTGAAGTGCCGGATAATGTCAAAGAAGCCGCCTGCGCCGCCATTAAGCAGGGCTTCAACCGCTATACACCGACCACTGGTATCCCGGAGCTAAAAACCAAGCTGTGTGAAAAATTTTACAAGACTTTCGGATTCTCCGCCGAAGGCGGATCCGCCTCGGGCGGAGAACATTTCGCGCTGATGTCCACCTGCGGCGCGGCCGGCGCCATCACCCTGGCGCTGATGGTCATCTTGGACTGCGACGACGAAGTGATTATCACCGACCCGTATTTCCCGATGTACAAACACGTCACCCATATCTGCGGGGGAGTCACCAAGTACGCCACTACTTACCCGGACTTCACCCTGAAAAAAGAAGTCTTTGAAAAACTGATTACCAAAAAAACCAAAGCCATCATCATCTCCACCCCGGCAAACCCCACCGGCCGGATTTATTCCAAGCAGGAAATAATGATGCTGGTGGAACTGGCCAAGAAAAATGATATCCTGATTATCTCGGACGAAGTTTACCGCAATTTTACCTACGACGGCGAAGTGGAAAGCCCCATTAAATATTATCCCAATACGCTCTATGTCGAGGCATTCTCCAAGGCCTACGGTATGCCGGGCTGGCGCGCCGGCTACACGGTCGGACCGACCGAATTGATAGAAAAGATGACGGTCTTACAGCAGTGGACATTCATCTGCACGCCGGCACCCTTCCAGAAAGCCGTATTGGTAGCGCTGGACACGGATATGTCAGCGATGCTGGCGGAATTCCACAAGCGGCGCGATATCGTCTATAACGCCCTCAAGGATTCCTTCAAAGTAGTCAAACCCGAAGGCGCGTTTTACATCTTCCCCGAAGCGCCCGGCAGAGACGCCCAGGCTTTTGCCAAAAAAGCGGCTGAGCACAATGTCCTGATAGCCCGCATTATTCATAAACTGCTCAAATGCATCACAGTTTATGAATATGGGATAACCCGCCGTAATGTTCTCACCTCTTATTCTATAAGAGGTTGTGAACATAACGGTCATAATTCACGAATTATTCGGGATAGTGCCCGGCTCGGCATTTTCCGAACAAAGCACTCATTTCCGGATTTCCTATGCCGTGGAAGAGAAAAAACTGCGCCAGGGACTGTCCATCCTCTGCGAGCTGGTAGACTAGCAGTCCCGCTTCAGCGGGATACTGCTATCTATAGGCGGCAGTAAAGCTTCCCGCCGAAGCGGGATCCCGCAGAGCGGCTGTGTCACAATGGTAAAAACGCCACTTTTTGTCATTCTGAACGAAGTGAAGAATCTGATTTACCAATGAGTTATGCAAACGAGATTCTTCGGCTAACGCCTCAGAATGACATTGTGACACAGCCTGAGAGCGGGAAAAGCAGAACTGCCGACCTATCAAATAGAAGCACTTAAGCCAGCTCTATCGAAAACCCGCTCAGGCAAAATCCACCTATATTCCCATAATCAACCATTCAAACCCGCATCATCGCCGCATAGTACTCGCTGATGGAACACCTAAGGAACACCTAAGGAACACCTATGGAACACCTATGGAACACGTATGCAACACCTAATACACGTCTTATGCGCAAAAAAACATATCCCCTGCCTATCATAACTATACTTCAAGGTACAATCTCTTGGTAAGAGAAGGATTAGATGCCCATCCAGCGCTTTTATCTACCGTATCCGCCTGAATCAAAACCGCTGAATTCCCCAAAGTTGACACAGCAATTCCCACTCCTTTATGTAAATATTCACTGACGCCCATTACATAGAGCATTCAAGGTTATTAGATTCCAGTAATTTTGCCGATAGTATATACATGGACGGTTTGGCAAACTCTTTATTGGAAACACCTCAAAAATTAATATCAGAGAATTTATCTTCATACGAAACGCAGGACTTTCGAACTCTTTACGAGCGCGAATATTGGGCACATCAAGAAACTAAACACGAACTACAAAAAGCTAAAGATCATATTGAATATCTGGAATCTAAGGTTCAAAAGCTGGAAGGAGATAGTGCCTATCTTAAGAAATTATTCTTTGCCAAAAAGACTGAGATTAATCAGAACCCGACAGAAGAAACAAACCCAATTGACACTAAACCGCACGGCGCTCAGATAGGTCATCCGGCACATCTTCGGAAAATCCCCCAGCATTTGACCAGCCAAGAGATAGTGCACCGGATCGACCCCAGAGATTGTTTTTGCCCGAAGTGCGGCTTGCCGTTTCAAGAGTTAAACACGGAAGACAACTCCTATGAAGTCACGGTGCAAACCGAGTATATCCTACTGAAGCACCGCCGAAAAAAGTACAAAAAGACCTGTCAATGTCCGCATCCGATTATAACCGCGCCAGGACCGGTCAAACTTTGGCCCAAGGGATTGTATAGTGTAGATTTCTGGATTCAGGTTTTGCTGGATAAATACGCTTACGGTATACCGTTAACCAGACAAATCTCCCGGATGCAATCAGCCGGATTAAATATCTCCAATGGTGTGCTGAGTGATGGCCTGTCCCGTTTGGCGCCGCTGTTAAAGCCGTTATACGATTTAATGATTACCAAAATCGCTTTTGAAAAGCTGGTGCATGCGGATGAAACCAGCTGGTGGAATTGGGCGTCCAGCTATTATGCAGCCCAGACTGAGGAGACGGCCCGGCACTGGCTCTGGGGCTTCTTTTCTCAATTGTATCATATCTTTGTGATTGACCCCAGCCGGGGTGCTAAAGTTATCAAAAAGACACTGGGACGAGGTGACCAGCAGACCATTCTACCCATTATATTTTGCGACCGTTATCGGGCTTATCAGACCTGTGGCAATACCACGGCTTTCTGTTGGGCGCATGTCCGGCGGGATTACCTAAAACTCAAGACGAAATACCCAAACAATAAACCCCTGTCTGTCTGGGTCGATACCTGGATAAGTTTAATCAGAGACTTGTATGTTTTGAATAAGTTACGGCTGGCTCATTTGAGAGACCCGCCGCTTTTTGAGGCGTTTCAAAAGCAACTCCAAGAAGTGTTGAAAAAAATGCAGGGTCTGATGAATACCGAAGTCTATCGGTCACAGATTCAACTGACCCAGATAAAAAGCATGCAACATCATTGGGCGGGATTGACTCTGTTCATCAGTGATCCGGAGATTTCCTTGGACAATAATCTGGCCGAACGAGCTCTCCGTACTCCGGTGGTAGGCCGGAAAAACTTTTATGGGAATCACTCCAATAGAGCAGCCCAAGCAACGGCTATATTTTACTCGGTGCTAGCCACCTGCAAATTGCATCATATTGACCCCAAGAAATTTCTCAAACGCTATCTAATAACTTGCGCTCAAACAGAGGCGCAGGCGTTGCCCCAAGGACAAATAGAATCATTTCTCCCTCATAAATACGCCCAGCTTTATCCGGAAGATATTGTCAAATCCTAATACCTCCATACGGGTATCAGTGAACATTTACGCTAATATTTACTCTAACTCGTTTAATTTAAAGCTTTATCGTAAACAAACCAAGAGTCAGTAGGCACCAACACCTGCTTAGTTACCTTTCAACGCTAGGATAGTCAGCTTATAGCCCGGATTATTAACGCGTTTTTGCGTGAATAAGTCCGTTAGTCTCGCAGGTCAGACGCAGTCTGACTGAGAGGCTTACGGTCGGCTATCCCGCATTCATCAAAGTGTGCGTAGCGCAATCATCTTATTAATAATGCGGGATAACACCTGTTCAGTTACCAGACAGTTAGCAAATAGTTGCTGGCTAATTACCCGTCAACATGCTGTCAACATGCTGTCAACATGCTGTTAACGTGCTGTAGACGTGCTGCAAATATGCTTTTAGTTAATGATTCACCCGTTTTTAGTATGTGGTAAGTTGGTAATAGAAAGGCAAATGTCCGCCTGACTCCTCATAGCTGTTACTACCAGATTATCCCGCTTGGCGGAGGAGAATCAAAAGCGAAGGGGTAAATTTATTGAATTGTTTTGGCAACTGCTTCAAAACAGCTTTGTCAGGAAAGATTAACTCATCCCGGACTATGTCATTCATTTTCTTGATTCTCGGGAAATCTTTTGGATAGCTCATCAATAACCTGTTTTGCTTTATCATGTTCCTTGGTCGCATCATATGCCCCAGCCAAATGCTTATATCCTTTTTGGATGATATCCCTGGCTTCAAACAATATTTCTTCCTTTTCTTTTCCAGTCCTATCCGGGTCGTTTTTTATAGAATCGTAAAGGCTTATTGCCAGCCTGAAATATGATTTGGCATTGGCATAATCATCCAATTCAAAATAGCACAACCCCACATAATCAGCCGCGTCAAAGGCTTGGAACCGTTCAGAAAATCGCAGTATCAGGTTTTTAAAAGTCCTTATTGCCTCTTTGAGATATTTTGCGCGTTCCTTTTCGGTCTTGTCATACAGCAACCCCCAATAGTAATAGTTGATTCCCTGCAAATTAAATGCTCGGACATAATTATCTTCTGCCTCTTCAGTTGGCGTTTCCAGATTATCTGCCAAAGGCCGGAAGTATAAAATTGCATCAGAAAGATACTTAGCAGTTAACCTAAAATATTTTTCTGCCTCTGATTTTAATTCTTGTTTTAATTGTGAATTATTTTCGAGCCCCGCATAACGACTACTTACCATTCCCAATTCCAGAAGAAGCTCTGCCAGCTCAAAACCCGCATCATAATAACCCGCGTAATTGCTGTTTTCTGAGTCATTAACAAATTTAGTCAGAATATCCATAGCCTCCTGGCTAAGCTTCTTTTTCTTTTCGCGGTCTGGTTCTGTCTGAGCACTAGACTTCTTTATTCGACCTAATAATACCGTGGCTCTCTGGGTATGCGTGATAGTCGCCGGGGCATTTAATACGCCAGTTACCAACTCCTCAGCTATATCAAGAGAACAAGCACCGCCTATTGAAGCCTCTTCAACCAATTTCTCAGCTAAATCAAGATTAGTATCCTGCTGCTTTATTTGGGTGCCGATATCAATAGTTTCTTTGGTCGCTTTTGAATCACATCCCAATAAAATGAAGGCAAAAAGAAATATAGAGATAAGGAGTATCGCAGGAAGCAATGGAGATATCTTCATTTTTTCAAAACGTTTTCAACAACCATACTATTCAATTCGGAGGGACAACCCCCAAATCCGTTAGTCTCCAAAACATATACCCAGTTCCCGGCCGGATTGAATCACGTCAGAGTCCAATGGCACGGTATTGAGCTGGGCAATAGCTTCTTCCAAGGGCACTGAGCTGATATTGGGCGGCTTAAGGCAGACCATGTGCCCGAATTTGCCTTCGGCTATCAGCCGGACCGCGGCAGTGCCAAAACGAGTGCCGACTAAGCGGTCGAAAGTGGTGGGGTTACCGCCTCTCTGCAAATGCCCCAAAACCATTGAACGGGTTTCTCTGCCGGTGCGTTTACCGATTTCTTCGGCCACCAGATTACCGATGCCGCCCAAGACCTCAACATGCGCGGCCGTGCTGGCGGCTTTTAGCACCCGCTGGCCGCCGGCAGGCAGGGCGCCTTCAGCCACGACCACAATGCAGAAATTGCGCTTGGTGTGGTAGCGGTGTTGAACCTTGGCGCAGACGCTGTCAAAATTGAAGGGGATTTCCGGGATTAAGATAATATCCGCGCCGCCGGCCACCCCTGAATTCAGGGCAATCCAACCGGCATAACGGCCCATGACTTCAACTACCATCACCCGTTTATGGCTCTGGGCTGTGGAATGGAGCTTGTCCAGCGCGTCGGTGGCAGTTGATACCGCAGTATCGTAACCGAATGTGATGACTGTGGCTTTTAAATCATTGTCAATAGTTTTGGGCACGCCCACAATAGGCAGTCCCTTGTCCTTTAACTGCTTGGCAATGCCCAAAGTGCCGTCACCGCCGATGCACACCAAGGCGTCGAGTTTAAGCTTGTGGAAATTGCGCACGACCGTGCCAGACAGGTCTTTGACTACTTCCTTATTGCCGATTTTGACTTTGTGTTTGAAGGGATTACCCCGGTTGGTGGTGCCCAGGATAGTGCCGCCCATATTCAATATGCCCATAATATCTCTGGAGGTGATTTTTTTAGCCTTGGAAAGATGAATCAATCCTTCCAGCCCCTCCCGGATGCCGATGACCTCCCAGCCGCGGTTAAAAGCGCTTTTTACCACGGCGCGGATGACAGCATTCAAGCCAGGCGCGTCGCCGCCGCCGGTGGAGATGCCGATTCTTTTGATAGGCCGGCAGTTCCGCTTTAGCGGAATACTGCCGCCTATAGTCGACGGCAACGCCTCGCCATGCAGGCTTGACTGTCGTGCTATTGTTTTCATAACACGCCTCTCTTTCTTCCCGTGGCGGGAATGCTAATTATTGCGAACGAATCAATTCTATAATGTTGGAGCGGGTGGAGTCAAGGAAAACGACAATCCCGAATAATCGGGACTGAATTGCGACTCCGCAGGAGTTAACGGAATCAATAACCCTGTGACAAGACCACCTAGGGTGAAATCATTCCCCCTCTCCTAACCTCTCCCCGCTGGGGAGAGGAAATGGGGAGAGGACACCCTGTGACAAGACCACAGGGAATTATCAAGTTAAACGACAACCTAAATGACAACTTAAATGACAACCGGATTTAGCTGATTTTACAGGAAATAACACACCCCTTAATCCCCTCTTTTAGAGGGGACTTCTTGTCATTCGCTCTGTGGTTATCTGGGTTTTTCGCGGTAGCGAAGAACTTGCTTGACACTATCAAACAAGTATGTCATTATTAACTTCGTACTCCACCCTTGTTCGGAAGAGGACTAAGGGGAAAGAGCCCTTTTAACTTAATCCCTGCCCGCCTTTGGCGGGCTCTCCCGTCCCGCTTTGCGGGAGGAGAGGAGAATAGAGGAGAATAACACCCAGCTTTCATCAATAGGAACTTAAAGGAAAGGAAGCGGGATAGTCTGCCGTAAGGCTCTCGGTCAGACTTCATCTAACCTACGAGCCTAACGGACATCCCGCCAAAAGCGGGATTCAGACTATGAAAAAAGTAGCTATTTTGATAGACGGCGGTTTTATTTCCAAGGTTTATAAGAAGCGCACTGCCAAGGATATTACGGCTGACGCGGTTATCCGCATCGCCCACAAGACCATTGACCTGCGCCGCGAGGAACTTTTCCGCATTTACTACTACGACGCCCCGCCTTCCAAAGAGCGGCTAACCAATCCGCTGGATAGCGAGCACCGGGAGTATTTCCAGCAGACCTTCTATGACAATATCACCAATTTCCACCGGAGTCTGGCTGAGAAGGATTTCGTCGCCCTGCGCCTGGGGCATCTGTACTTCAACGGCTGGAAGCTTTCCGATTTTGCCCTGAACCGCATCAGCCGGAGCAAGACCAAGAGAACCATCAGCGCCTCGGATATCGTGCCTGATTTTAAGCAGAAGGCCGTGGATATGACCATCGGGCTGGATATTGCCTGGCTGGCAACCAAGCGGATTGTGGATACGGTGATGCTGATTACGGCGGACAATGATTTTATACCGGCCATGAAATTCGCCCGCAAAGAAGGACTCCACGTGGCCATCGCCCGGATTGGCAATCTCAATAGCGAAATGATGCAGCATTCGGATAGGGTGATTAATATTGATATCGGGATGGTTTAGGAACAGTAGAGAGTAGCAAGTAGGCAGTAGAGAGCAATAAAAGCAAATGTCATTCTGAGCCCGTACGGGCGAAGAATCTCGCTTGCATAACTTATTGGCAAATCAGATTCTTCACTTCGTTCAGAATGACAAAAGAAGTATCAGGAAAACATACCTTTCAAGAAAATCTGTGAAACCTGCCCAGCATATAAGCTATGTGCCGGGTCCGTGGCTAATATTCTAGAACACTAATATATGGTTATTCTGCCTGAGCCATTTACGGAATTGACGGTAATTGGGCAGGGTTTCACCTACCTTATCCCAAAATTTACGAGAGTGATTTTTGACTTCAGTATGCGCCAATTCGTGAATAACTACATAGTCCACCACAGGCAAGGGCGCAGTGATTAGGCGCCAGCTGAAATTAAGCGTGTTATTGGGTCCGCATGAACCCCAGCGGGTCCGGGCGCCGGTGATTTTGACGGATTGGTATTTCATCCCCATCTGACCGGCATACCAGCTGACGCGTTCGGCTATTACTTTTCGCGCCTGCTTCCGATACCATTTTATCAGATTCAGTTCGGCTTTGCCTGCCATGCTTGCCGGTAGGTACAGGTCCTCGCCCAATGATATCTTCTTGGCTTCGACTACCTTGAGCTTATAGGCGTCGCCCAGGAAGACAAAAGCCTCGCCATCCACAAACTTCTTCTTCTCCATCGGAGGATGCAATTTAAGCTGGGCCATTCTGCCATTTATCCAGTCGGCTTTGCGGGCAAGCACCTGGTCTATGTACACCTGCGATGCCTGCAAAGGCGCCCGCACGGTCAGGGTGGCGTCAGGTTTAACGATTAAAGAAATACTCCGGCGCCGGGAACGGATAAGTTCGTATTTTGGTATCATAGGATTGGGATTGCCACGCCCTCCCGCTAAAGCGGGAGCGCTCGCAATGACAATTCGGAAATCTAAAAGAGTAGCAGATAGAGAGAGGAAAGTCAAGCCCTACGCATTTTCAGCGGGTGATGGTGAATACGCCTTCGGCGACTTTGTCAGTAGTCTGGGTCTTGAATAGCTCCACTTTGTATTCGCCTTGAAGCCAACCATCTTTTTTTTCATACCAGACGAAATTATAGGTAGCGGCTGGATTGAGTGCTAGCGCATTGAAGTTTTCTATTACGCCGGTGGTTATATTGGTCCACCGGACAAAGACTTTATTTAACCCGGCGACGGCGCCCTGACTGCTAAAGCAGGCATAGAGGCGCCGGTCGCCGGATAAGAAGGAGGATTGCGGATTGGCCGGACTGTTGTCCGGGTTAACAGTGGTGGAAAACATTATGGCGGTGCTGTCAGGCGCGATGTCAAAAGTCTCGCCCAAATCAGAGATGCCGTATGCCTTGGAGGCCCATTGCGCTAAATCAGCGCCCTCAGGCGGCAAGTCTTCTTCGCTGAATTTGGTGTATTTAATGATTATCGGGATGGCCTCTTCCCTGGGCTTATCAAGGAGGTAATTGTATATTTGATTTTTCAAGATGTCTGATGCGCCGGGCATACCTCTGGGCGTTTCAGGCTTAGGGTCAGTTTTGGGCGGCGGTGAAGTTTGGGGTGAAACAGGCACCGACACGGGTAGAGTCACCGATATTGGCATTAACACCGGCGACTGAAGCGGCGCCGGGGCTTCGCCTATTTTTAATGTGACTGTCTCTGATTGGAGATTCCTGATGCGGGCAATATTGGGAACAATTTCCATTACCTTCCATTCATTATCCAGCACGGAGCCAACTTTATAGTTATCTTCAAAATTATTAGCGGTATTGCGAATCATAGCTACCGAATGGTCGGTGCGCACGATAGTACCGGTAAGCATATAGGGAATAATTCTGGCCGGCGCGGCTATGGGCGTTTCTTTTACACGCGGGTAGAAAAAGCAGGACCAGTCGGTCCTGGGCTTGCTTGGGTCAGCCTGGAAAATATCTATTTCTCCGCCCTTGACAGAAGAGCCGCCCTGCATCAGCCTGATTTGGCTTTCGGCCTCGGCCTTATTCTGAATCACATCAATAACCAGCCAGGCTATCATACCGATGATGGTTGCCACTAACAATAAGTAAAACTTTTTCATATAGCATCCCTTATTACGTATATTAGAATGCTTGAGGAGGTGATTTTACTGCAATCATTAAAAAATATTATTGAAGCTGCATAACTGCCGCTAATTCATCCAGCCCTAATCAAATAGGGCGGGATTCAAAGCGGCAGTAATACTGCACGGACTGGGAAAATTTGAGGGAGATCTATTTTGACTTTACGTAAACTTCGCTTTTAATGCGGTTCTTTCCTGAGTGTTTAACTTCATACATAAGCTTGTCAGCCTCTTTGAGCAGGTCATCAGAAGTGCAGGATTGCCCAGTGCAATTGACTAACCCGATGCTAAAGGTAATATTCCAATTTTGTTGCTTTAACTGGGCCGCAAGATTATTTTGCACCTTGGTCATAACCGTGAGCGCCTGCTCAAGATTAGCTTCAGGCAGAAGTATGGCGAATTCATCGCCGCCGACACGCCCAATAATATCTGTAATCCTGAGATTACTTCTAATAGTATCAATTATCAGCCCTAAAAGTTTATTAGCAACCGAATGTCCGTGCAAGTCATTGATTTGCTTGAAATCATCTATATCCAGGTAAGCCAGTGATAAATTTCTCTGATAGCGGACAGTCCGGCTGATTTCAATTTCCAGTATTTCGGAAAACGCCCGGAGATTGAATGCGCCGGTAAGAAAATCGGTCCGAGAAAACACGCGCTCCCTTTCCATAGTGCTCCGTAATTTAGATAGAATAACCACCAGTATAAACATGGTGCCCCAGATGCCAGCCGCGTCAAAAATAGAAATCAGCATGCTGGAGTATTGATGGCCGCTGGTTATGTCTGCAGTAAACCAAACCAGAATGGAGATAATAGATATGACAATACCTCTAAATAATCCGCCGTACCAAGTGACTAGTAGAACCGGAAAGAGATATAAAACCGTGACGACGATTTCAATGCCGGTCAGATGGTCAATTATGCCAATTATGCCCACTAACAGAATAGCGGCCAAATCTATAAAAAAAGAAGAACTCTTGTTGATATACTCTTTTGGCTTCATATTGCTCCACTACCAAAGCTATTTAATAATATTAAAAAAAGATGTGTCAAGGGATTGGCAATCAAAAGATCAGACTCACCTACAATTCCATGGGGTAGAAACAGGATAAACTATACCAATTACATTTAGCCCCGATTATTCGTAAACCTCTGCCAAATGCGGCAGAGTGTTTGAATGTAAAGTAATCGGGATAACCGGCCGTAATCCCGTCCGCGCGGGATAACGGACTTATTCACACAAAAACTTGTGAATAATCCGGGTTAGTATTTTCGCATTGTGGGATTGCTTCGCCCGTACGGGCTCGCAATGACGTCATTGCGAGGAGCGCTTGACAAAGAGCGACGAAGCAATCTCACCGGATTATATGAAACATACGAAAAACTTATTAGGAATGATATTACTCTAACCCACTATGAAAAGTGCGAAGTGTAAATAAAAAAACCCCCACACCAATGTATTGGTGTGGGGGTGCTTTTTGCAGTGTCTTTTTAGAATTTCATATTAGCGCCGAAGATAATCATTCCCATTGAGCTTTCCTTGGCGTTATAAGTGACGGCATCGGTGAAAAAAGTAGCGCCGCTCAGAGTGGCATAACCCAGGCTGAATGAGGTGCTGGGGTTATACTGGAGCGTGCCGACCAGATCTATTTCGGTGCCGAGCTTTTTGGAAACGCCGGAAACCGCCGCTTTTGCCATTGTGAAGTTGCCGAACAGAAGCTTTACTTTCAGGTCTTCGGATACGCCATCTTTATCCAGGTCAACCTTGGTGGCAATCCCGCCTTCAAGCTTCATAGCGGTGTAGTTGCTGTCCAAATCCAAACCGAAAGTATCGTCTTCCAGAATCATTGTGGACTTGACATTTTCCATTGACAGGAAATTCTTGTTCTTGGTTCCGGTGCCGCCGCCGGAGAGCATCCACATGGAGAAATCCACGTAGGGCTTTAATTCGTGCTCGACGTCATATCTGCCGCCCAGCCTGTAAGCCGAAGCCGCTTGGTCAACAGTCTTGCTCCAAGCGCCCGTCTGGGTATAAAATTCGCCATATAGGCCCAGATTGGGAACCGCACCATTGTATGTGCCGCCCAAACCAATGGTCATCATATCCATATCAGCCTTAGGATTAACAAACTGGGTAATTGAGCCATTCAGTAATAGTTCATTAATATTGGGCTTAAACCACGCTAAAACGCCCTGGAGCATAGTATCATTGTGCAGGACATCAACGCCGGTGGCGGTTTCGCTGACTTTGCCGAAGAAGAGAGTGGCCTGGTAATTGCTATTTTTCAGCGAGCCGTAATCAAAACGGAAGCCGGCAAATTCGCTGCTGGCTTTGCTGCGGCACCATACGGCGCCATTTTTGTTCGTCAGAAGTCCGGCAAACATATTGGAGCTGGCGTTGTTGGTGTCCAGGAAAAACGCGCCTTCGCCATCCCTAAGAGTGGTTTTCAGATTCTGCATGCCATAGATGAAGGTCAGATCCTGAATCATGAATTTTTCCATTTTAATAAATGCTTGTTCCACGCCCAGGTCAACATTGCCGCCGCCGAAGAAATCCTGGTTGGCAGCGGTTCCAACCGCATTGCCTAATCTCCGGTTCTGTAATTGAATTAAGCTGGAGATTTTATCGCCGACATCAATACCGATATTCAGGATAATAGACGGAGACCAGAGATTATCTGAATCCTGATGATTGGGCTTTGTGACTCCGTCAAGAATGCTGTTGGCGCCTTTGTCCCTTGAGACCATCGGCACGTCAAATTCACCGGATAACCTGATTTGCTTGGCGCTGGTAGCGCTTTGTTCCGTGTTGACCATTCCGGCGTAAGTCATGCCCGCAGTGGCCAGCACAAAAGCCACTCCGATTAATACCAAAGTCAGTTTCCTCATATTTTCTAATCTCCTTTTCGCGTCTTATTTCTATTATGCGCTATCCTGAAAACGCTCAACAGGATAACAACTTGAATTCTCGGTTAAATTAACCCTCTTTTAGAAGGAATTGAATAAGCACTCACCACAGTTTCCGTTCCTATATTATATTGAACTCGTCTAAAATGTTCTTTAATATTATTTTGTTCAACTATACAAATCATACCAGACAGGGTCAAGAAAATACGCAAAATTCTACAATAGTTTCATTGCCAAGACGTTAAATAACTCTTTTGCCGTTTTTAATAACCGCCTCCACCAGATTTATTCCAAAGTGATAAGCAATGTGCTTGTAAGAAGGCGTATCCCAGATGACCAAATCAGCCTTCTTGCCCGGCTCTAAAGAACCGATAGTATCGGCTTTCTTCACGGCGTGAGCGGCATTGATAGTCACAGCGGTCAACGCTTCGGCCGGAGTCATTCTCATCATGGCACAAGCAATAGTCATAATAATGGGCAAAGACTCGGTCATAGAAGTGCCGGGGTTAAAATCAGTGGCCAGGGCAATTGGAACGCCCATTTCAATCATCTTACGGGCCGGCGCGTAAGTTTTCAATCCTAGCATAAAAGTAGTGCCAGGCAGCAAGACCGCTATAACGCCCTTTTCTTTCATCTGAGCCAGCCCTTTATCAGAGGCAAACATCAGGTGGTCGGCAGAAACCGCGCTTAATTCAGCGCCTAACTCAGCCCCGCCTAAGGTCACAAATTCGTCAGCGTGAAGCTTAATTTGGAAGCTGTGCGCCAGGGCAGACTTAAGTATCCGGCGGCTGTCGTCTATTTCAAAAACGCCTTTTTCACAAAACACATCGCAGAATTGCGCCAGTTTCTTTTGGGCGATGGCCGGTAACATCTGATTAATAATCAGGTCAACATATCCGGATTCATTATCTTTATATTCGTCAGGTATTTCGTGGGCTCCCAAAAAAGTCGGGATCAGGGTTGGTCCAATTTTCGGGCGAACTCGGACAGAGGCATTTATCTCTTTTATCGCCTCCAGCATTTTAATCTCATCAGCCAAAGTCAACCCATAACCGCTTTTGGCTTCAAGAGTGGTGGTGCCGCAGGCAAGAAATCTTTTAAGATACTGGCCGGCATTCTTTTTAAGGTTTTCTTTTGACGCCTGGCGCACCTTCCGCACAGTAGATTTGATACCGCCACCGGCCGCCGCAATTTCCATATAGGTGGCGCCTTTGATTTTCATTTCAAATTCATCGGCCCGGTCACCCATAAAAATCGGATGGGTATGGGCATCAATCAAGCCGGGGGTCACGGTTTTGCCTTGGGCTTTAATTATTTTCCAGGCGGAATATTTGGCAATAATATCGCCGGTGCCGCTAAGCGCGACTATCTTATCGCCTTTAATCGCTATAGCGCCATCATTGATTATATTAAGCTGATTCATTTCAGCGCTACCGCGCCTGGGGCTCTGAGCTCCGGCCAGAGTAACCAATTCTGAAATGCCTGAAACAATCAGGTCTATTTTCTTCTTCATACTATTCTGAAAAGAATGATACAATATTTATAGATTGGCTGTTTCACGCATTGAAACGAATTAGCGTTTAAGCGTTAAGAGACCGACAAAGTTCTTAATGTCATCGTCAAGGTATTCAAAAAGCACGCCGCACATAAATTCCGGGGTGCCGCTGAAAATACGGGAAGAACCGGCATAAACCTTGAAGTGGGTGCCGAATTTTATTGTGGCATAAGCGCGATTCAAGGCAAATGGCAGCTTTTCGTCAATTCTCTGGTCTTCAACGCTGCCATAGGCATCGCGGATTTCATAGGTGAAGGCGATTTTGCTGATAGCGCTGTTGCTTAAGGGCTTTTCAAAATCAAAAGCAACGCCAAACTTACCTTCCAACAATCCGGTCCGGAATGTAGTATTATTGTCTTCTCCGAACCTGTAAGCAATTTGGAGATTGGCTTTTAGATAGGTGGCGCTCCTGCCCCGATTTTTATCCTTGTAATCAATTTTACTGCCGGTATCCAGAAAAAACAGAGAACCGCCGATAATGAAATATTTCTGCTCACGCGGTTCAATCCGAATAAAGATATCAGCAATGCTCACGCTTGTTTCAGGATAATATTTACCACCGACGGCGGCGTAAACCTTGGTTTTAATCACTGGCTCAAAAATCTGAATGAGAGAATCCCCTGCTTGGGAAACCTGATCAGAAAATTTCTGGTCGTAAATTATTTTACCCAGAAATCCCTTATTGGACTCAATTTGCTTCAGAGTCTTTTTAATGGAGTCAAGTGACTCGTCCACTTTAATATAAAGCTTATCGTCATAGATTAACTTCCCGAGGTTTCCCTCGCCTTTTTCTATTTGCAAGGAATCTCTCTTGACCGATTCGGAAACTTCCTTTAGATTTTCGGATATGGACTTGAAATTATTATACAAATCCTCTTCTTTAATAAGCTTGCCAACGGTTCCCTTGCCGGAAGCGGCGTCGGTAATCAGTTTAATTCCTTCGGCAAGAAACTTTTTCACATCCTCTTTATTTTCACGGATAAATTCACCAACCGCATCCAGCCCCGCGGAAACCACCTCTCCTTTTAAAGGGTTTTTGAGATTAACTCTTGGCTGGCCCGGAGTGCCGGGATTAATGCCGATATAGTTGCCGCCCAGAATGCTTGATTCCTGGACGGTCACCCGATAGTCTTCGCGGATTTCAATCTCCTGATCCAGCTTCAGTACCGCCTTGACTTTATTATCGGGCAAAAGCCTCAACCGGTAGACCGTTCCGGCATCCATTCCCAGAACCCGAACCCCATCTCCTTTTTTCAGTCCGCTGATTTGCTCGAATTCCACTTTAATAAACACCGGTTTACTGAAAATATTGGAGCGGGAAATGGTTATAGTCACAACAATCAGGAAAATAATGGCGGAAATAAAAAGCACCCCCAAGACCATTTCCTTTTTGACGTTATTTTGCATATAGACTCTATTTTACGGACAGATTATCTTTAATTCGTTCGTGTATCCGTTCGGAAATTTCTTTGTCGCCAAACGTCCCGACCTTAACCTTGATGGAAGTTACACTGGCAGAAATAAGCTTAAAGGTTATGCGCAGGGGCGTGCCGTCAGCGCGGCGGGCATCAAGCGTTCCGTCAATCCCGTCGCGATTGGAATTTTCCTTTGAGAATTGAAGCTGTTCCAATGTCTTGATAGAAGCCTGCCAGGAAACTTCGAATCCGACCGGGTATTTACGCTCCAGTTCGCCATTAAGATACGCGTAGGTGCCAACACCCACAGCCGCTCCGCCTAAAATCCACAAAGTAGCGGGACAACCTGTAAAAAATACGCTGCTTAATATAATTATTATACTAATTAGAAACTTTCTGATGCCCATAGATGATACCTCTCCTTTGAGTTAAATATATCCTCTCAAATATCCTTTGTTACAAAGAATCTTTGTAAACCTATATATAGTAGATTCCCTTGTAAATATTATCGGTAAATACGACGTTAAGGATTAAGTAAATTAGGTAATTTTGCCGTTTTAGATTAGCGGTGGGTTTTCCAGCTCTGAAACAAATCCATCCAGGTCAACTTGGTTTTAAGCAGTTCATCGATTATGTGCTGATTTATCTGATTCCTGGCGGATTCAGAAGCAACTTTAATGCCGTTAGAAATAGCCTTGGCGTTTGAACGCCCGTGAGAAATAATGCAGATGCCGTTAACGCCCATAAGCATGGCGCCGCCGTATTCGGAGTAGTCAGACTTCTTTTTTACTTTTTCGAAGATATCCATCAGCCCGTCAAATTGTGGAATTTGGTCTTTATATTTTTTAAGCGTACTGGCAACGCTGTGCGAGAAAAATTCGCCTGCCCCCTCGGCCACCTTAAGTATGACATTGCCGACAAAACCTTCGCAGACAATCACCTCACAATTACCGCTGAACAGAGAGTTGCCTTCGATATTACCGACAAAATTTATAGGAGCCTTTTTCATCAATTTCCAAGTCTCCTGAACAAGTTCATTGCCCTTGGTATCCTCTTCTCCGATATTCAGAAGGCCGACCCGGGGATTCTCTATTTT
>Ga0315273_10003113_pt1 | contig 19916 bp, 18 predicted proteins | sample YL17G02_0_MG_FD_205753 | JGI IMG/M metagenome (GOLD analysis project Ga0315273, IMG submission 205753) | Sediment microbial communities from Yellowstone Lake, YNP, Wyoming, USA - YL17G02_0 | ecosystem: Environmental > Aquatic > Freshwater > Lake > Sediment | place: USA: Wyoming | collected...
GGTCAGGTACGAGGAGGTGACGGAGAAGGGCAAGATCAACCACGCGCTGCGCTTCACAGTCCAGCGGAGCCAGCGCGGCTACATCCTGCCTGCGACCCACTTCGCCAGCAGGAGCAGCGACCCGAATCTGCCCCCGATGGGCCTGCGGCTGCGGTTGAGAGCCGACTTCGACATCGCCGGCATGCCCAAGGAAGCGCAGGTGATCCTCACCGCGCTCAGGAAGTACGGCATGATCGTGGCCGACAACGGCGGCGACTGGTTCCTCAGCGGCGCGCCCGACCCGCGCTGGAACAACGAAGCGGTGCGGACGATCCGCAAGGTGAGGGGCAGCGATTTCGAGGCGGTGGATACGGGGCCTATACACACGGGGTGACACAGGATCGCCTATGGGGTCATGCACAGGGGCGCGAGGTTTCGCGCCCCTACACTCGCTCCGCCTTGGCCCACAGCGGCCCGCTGCTAGACCGGACGGGATCTCCTCGCCAGAAGCCTACTCCTCCGCCGGCCCTTTCCAGAGGCTTCCCCCGAATGTGCTTACGTAGATCAGCGAGTCGTCGTCGGGGTCGAAGCCCACACGCTGGACGTTCTGAAACGGGAGGCCGCGGAACGGCTTCCAGGTCTGGCCGGCGTCGTCACTGAGCCAGAGGGCCGGTCCCGCCGAGCCCTCACATAGGGTCATGTAGACCCGGCCGGGCCGTCTCGGATGGACTGTCGCGCCGAAGGTGCCGGTCCCCTTCCGTGCGATCCGTCGCCAAGTCTGTCCCCCGTCGGTGGTCTTGTAGAGGCCACCGTCGTCCTGGTAGAGATCGGCAGCCCCCAGGTAGATCGTGTCGCTGTCGCGGGGGTCAACATCGAAGTCCTTCGGCCAGTCGAGCGGCTGGGACCGGTTGATCCACTCCCAGGTGTCGCCGCCATCGCGAGAGCGGTACAGCCCGGCCCCGGCGGGACCTGAAACGCTGCCTTGCGTGAGGGCGGTGACCAGCACGAAGAGGGCCCCGTCAGGATGCAGGATGAGGCGGCAGGCGCGCAGATTGTCGCCCTCGCGACCCAGGCCGTTGGACTTCCCGACCCACGTCTGGCCGCCATCCGTGGACTTGAAGACCCCTGCCTCGAAGAGCGATGCGTAGAGAACCCGGTTCGTCTTCGGGCTTCGCGGGTCGAGCACGATGGAAATGACAGGCTTGTCGGGGAGGCCGGTGGATGTGTCTCGCCAGGTAACGCCGAAGTCGTCGCTGACCCCAACTCCGCCCCCAGCTTCCGGGGAGTAGTGGCGGCCGGAGATGACGTTCATGTTCGGGATATCGTGGAGGTCGGCGAACGCGGCCCAGATCCGCCCAGGCGTTTCGGGGTCGAAGGCAAGCTCATAGGTGGTGTTTCGCAGCGGCTGGCCGTGCTGCCAGTACCAGGTCTTCCCGGCATCCTCCGAGCGCGCGTAGCCGATGTCAGTGTAGGCGATGTAGTGGCGGTTGTGCTGGAACGGGTCGACGTAGTAATGCCAGACCGTTGTCACGGTAAGCCCGTTGTTCACCCACCGCAAGCCCTTCCCATCTGACGCCTGGCCGGGAGCCGGTCGGGTGTGGCCGGCCTTCCATGTCGCACCGCCGTCACGCGTGATCCAGCAGCACATCCAGTCGGTGACGACTACGTTCTCTGGATCAGCGGGGTTGATGCCCGCGCCCGAGATCGGCTGGCGCCAGCCGCCGGTCTCGGAGATGATGTAGTCTGGGTCGACGTTGAACTGCGGCGAATCGCTCCTGGTGAAGAGGACCTCCCGCCAGCTCCGTCCGGCATCGTCGCTGCGGTAGACCGCGCCGCCCCGCTCACCCGTCACGTAGACGGTCCTCGGCCGCGCGTCGGTCGTCAGCAGGAACCGGTACTGGGGCAGCCTCCGCCGTCGCGGCGCCACGTTGATCCCGGCGCCCATCGCCCGCACCCACTTCTCGCCGCCGTCGTCGGAGCGGTAGACGCCGCCCTGGGGCTCCCCGTCAACATCCCGCATCTCGATGACGCAGTACAGGATGCTGAGCCTGTCCGCCGCGTCCGACCCGCCCGCGAACGCCCGCAACTCCTTCCATGGGAGACCGCGGTCGGCTTCCTCCCACGTCGCGCCACCGTCCCGCGACCTGAAGATGCCGGCCGACGTTCCCGCGAAGCAGGTGCGGCTCCCCACGGGACTCGTCCGGGCGATATGGAAGCCCACTCCCTCCCCGCGAACGTCGGCGCAACGCGACCAGGTCTCCCCGCCGTCGGTGGAACGGTAGATGCCCTCCTCGGCGGCCACGAGCATCAGCGACGGGTTCCCCGGGGCGATGGCGATCTCGGCGACGCGGCTTGGCAGCCCCCGGCCGATGCGCGACCATGTGACCCCCCGGTCACGGCTGATCTTGAGGTCGCCCTCCCATCCGTTGGCAGCAAAGATGACGTTCGGGTCGGTCGGGTGGAACACGGGCCGGCAGCGCGTGGAGGCGAGGAGTTGCTCGTAGTGGATCATCTCCCAGCTTCCGCCGCCGTCGGTCGAGCGGAAGGCGCAGCTCATGTCGCAGTTCAGCATCATCAGGTTCGGGTCGTGCGGCGAAACCACGGGGGTGTACATCGCCCCGCCGCCGCTAATCCCTATGCTCGTCCACACGTGTGGTGGGGCCATCCGCGTCTCCTTCGTGGTGAGACCGGCTGAGTCGGAGCAGCTCGCATTCGCGAACGCCGCGACCATGAGGCAGCTCACCCATATGCTGAGCGATCGTCGCGGGCACAGACGGTTGACCACGTTACCCATGTTGGCACCTTTCTCGTCCAGACCAGGTTCGCTGCGCTTCCGTGCAGACCTCGCGCCCGGGCTCGCCAGCAGAGGTCATCTCCTGACGGTCGCCGAAGATTGGGTGCGTGCCCCGCAGGGGCGCAGTGTGGTAGGGAGGGATGGCTGTGGACCCAGTTGGGATCGGTGTGATCGGCGTCGGCAACCGCGGTGAGTTCTACGTGCACGAGTTGCACAAGCGCGTGCCTGGCGCGACCGTGGTCGCCGGCATGGACGTACGCGATGAGTACCTCGCGGAGTTCCGCGAGGTCGTCGGCCCGGACGCGCTTGCGACCAAGGACTACCGCGAGGTGGTCGACCATCCCGATGTCGAGGCAGTGGTGGTGGCCAGCCCCGACAGCTTCCACGAGGAGCAGGGGCTCGCCGTGCTCGAAGCGGGCAAGCACCTGCTGCTCGAGAAGCCCATGGCGATCACGGTCGAGGGCTGCGATCGCCTGCTCGCGGCCCACAAGAAGACGAACGTCGTCTTCGGCCTGGGGCTGTGCATGCGCTATATGCCGCTGTTTACCAAGATGAAAGAGATCATCGCCTCCGGCGACATCGGCGAGGTGAAGGCCTACTGGTGCAACCACTACGTGGGCAAAGGCGGGCACTTCTACTTCCACGACTGGCACGCCGTCCGCGAGACTGCCACCGGTCTGCTCCTTCAGAAGGGCACGCACGATCTCGACATGATGCACTTCCTCACCGGCCGCTACACCACGAAGGTGGTGGCGTTCGGCAGCCTCGACTACTACGGCGGCGACAAACCCAACGACCTTCACTGCCCCGACTGCCCTGAGAAGGACTCGTGTCCGGAGGCACAGCTCGGCTGGCCGCCGCACTTCTCCCTCTGCGCCTTCCGCAAAGAAGTTGACGTCGAGGACAACCACGTGCTCATCATGGAACTGGAGGGCGGGATCAAGGCCGCCTACCAGGAGTGCCACTTCACACCCGATTACCACCGCGATCACATCGCCATCGGCACCAAGGGGCGCGTGTACAACGACGAGCGCGGGAACACCGTAGTGGTGAAGACTCGCCACGGGCTCGCCGACGCCGTCTACACCATGCGATCCGACAACGGCGGCCACGGCGGCGGCGACCCGCGCATGGCGCGGGATTTCATCCGAGCGATTCGGGAGGGCGGGGCCATGTTCACCGACCCGCTCTCAGGCCGCATGAGCGTTGCCGTGGGCTGCGCCGCGCACGACTCGCTGCGCGCCGGCGGGAAAGTGGTCGAGATCTCACGACCGGCTGTGTGACTCACCGGAAGCGGGCAGACCGCAGGGCTACAGTTGCCGGAGATCGGAGTCGGCCTGGGCCTGCTCCTGTGGGCTGGCTCCTGGCAGGGGCGCGGGGACGAAGCCCTTCGGAAGCGCGTCGGGGGCGGCTAGCTCGATAGCGAAGACGGCGACGTTGGCCGCGATCAGGCCATGGGTGGCATACGGCGCCCGCCAGCAGGGACGCGTAGTCCCCAGAGGAACGAAGATCAACACGCTGGACCCCTCGGGCCCGCTCGAAGGTCTCGCCGGAAGTATACCGCTTCTCGGCGACCTCCTACACAGGTCCCTACGCCCCCGCGTACTGCCCCATCAGCGTCCCTTTCGCCAGCGCCGGCAGCTGCGACTCGAAGGTGGGCCGGTCGCAGCGGTAGATGATGCCGATGGGGATCTCGTCGCTCCATTTGAAGGCCAGGTCGAGCGCGGCGGCGCGGTCGAAGGGGTCGTGAGTGTCGGGGGTAGGCTTGACGCGCTCGCGGTACCACTGGTAGGTGTTGACGCGGTTGTAGGTTGGACAGGGCTGGAGGATGTCGAGCAGCGCGAAACCGCCTGTGTGCTGGAGCGCGGCCCTCATCATCGCCTGGAGGTGCTTCGGGTCGCCGGCGAAGGAGCGAGCGACAAATGAGCAGCCCTGCACGATGGCCAGGGCGAGCGCGCTATAGGGTTGGCTCACCACGCCGTGGGTCTGAACGGGGGTGACGAAGCCGGGGTCGGAGGTCGGTGACGCCTGCCCTTTGGTCAGGCCGTATACCTGGTTGTTGTGGACGAAGACCTTGATGCCAATGTTGCGCCTGATGGCGTGGATGAGATGATTGCCGCCCTCGCCGTAGATGTCGCCGTCGCCGCTGGTGACCACTACCTCGAGTTCGTGGTTCGCCACTTTGATCGCTGTCGCGGCGGGAATGGGGCGGCCGTGGAGGCCGTTGAAGACGTTCGCTTGCGTGTAGTGGGGCAGCTTCGCGGCCTGCCCGATCCCTGACACGAGCACGAGCTTGTGGCGGTCCATGCCGAGTCCGGCGATGGCCCTATCGAGGCTGCGCAGGATCAGGAAGTCACCGCATCCCGGGCACCACGCGATGTCGGCATCGAAGTAGAGCTTGCTCATGACTGCACTCTCCGCGCGATCTCCTCCCCCGTGAACGGTAAGCCGTCGTACTTCGGCATCAGCTCACATTCACCCAGCACCTGCTCCTCCCGCAGCAGAGACGCGAACTGCCCAGTGGCGTTGCCCTCTACCACTGTGATCCGACGCGCGCCGGTTGACGCGATGGCGGCGCGCGCGGCGCCCACGTTGAGCGGCCAGACCTGTGAGAAGTGCAGCATTGCGGCCGAGATGTCCCGTTGATTCAGCAGGCCAACCGCCTCCCTGCATGGCCCGTAGGTGGACCCCCAGCAGATGAGCAGATGCTCCGCTTTCCCCGGCCCGTACCGCTCGGGCGCCAGCGCCTCGCGTCTCATGCCGTCGAGCTTCCGCAGCCGCTTCTCCTGCATCTGCACCCGCACGTTCAGGTCCTCGGTGATATGTCCGTCCTCCCCGTGCTCGTCGGAGTCAGCGACGACATAGGCGGCAGACCCCGGGAGCGCGCGAGGTGAGACTCCGTCGGGCGTGATCGTGTAGCGCAGGTAGTCCGGCGGGGGATCGGCGAGAATGTGACGGTCAATCGGCCTGGGGGCGCGGTCGAGCGGGGTCGTGTTGGTCCGCATGTCCGCCAGGAACTGGTCGGTCAGGAGAATCACAGGCGTCTGGTACCTATGCGCCGTCTCCAGCCCCACCCGCGTCAGCTCGTAGGCCTGACGCGGTGTGCCCGGGGCATAGACGGCGCGGGCGAACTCGCCGTGCCCTGCGTTGATGGCGAACTTGAGCTCCGTCTGGCCCGTGCGAGTCGGCAAGCCGGTGGCGGGCCCCGGGCGCTGGCCGAGCATGATGAAGGCGGGGAGTTCCAGCATCCCCGCGAGCGATATCCCCTCCACCATGAGCGCGAATCCCCCACCGCTGGTGGCGGTCATGGCCGGCACCCCCGCGTAGGTGGCGCCGCATACCATGTTGATCGCCGCGATCTCGTCCTCCGCCTGCTCGACGACGATCCCGAACTCATCGGCGACGTTCGCCAGGTAGGTGAAGGTTCCGGTGGATGGCGTCATGGGATACGCCGCGACGAACTTCACGCCCGCGGTCGCGGCCCCCAGGCCGATGGCCTCGCTGCCCGAGCAGACGAAATCCGGCGCGCCGACGCCTTTTGGCGGCAGCTTCGCCCCGACGTATGGTTCGGCCAGCTCGGCGCCGCGCTGCGCACACCGCATGTTCGCATCAACGACATCCTGGCCCTTGCGCGCGAACTGGGCGTCCAGGAGCGAGTGCAACCGCGCCGCGTCATAGCCCAGCAGCGCGAATACCGAGCCCGCCGCCACTGCGTTCGCCATCACCACCTCGCCAGTCAGCGCCTTCGCCTCCTGGGCGAAGTCAATGGCGACCGTGCCGACGGTAGGCGGGCCGTTGAGGAGAAGGAGTGTCCACTCGTTCGTCCGCTCCCGCAGGAAGCTCAGGCTCTGGGGGTCGAGCACGACGAGGAGATCCGGGATCTCTTTGCCGGAGAGAAGCTCGTAGTCGCCGATCCTGATGTCCATCCAGTTGAGCCCGCCCCGGATGCGCGACATGTAGGTCTCGGTGGTGAAGACGTGCAGACCCATCCCGGCGAACGCGCCCGTGAGCAGGCTGCCGAGAGTCTCGATGCCCTGCCCAGCCGCACCCGAGACCCGTATGCTCAAGTCCATGGTGATGCCCCTTGAGGAGAAACCGCTTCCTGATGGTTCGCATTCCATCAGGAAGCGGCGTCCCCTACGCCGGTTTTCCGGCAGACGGCCGGTTGTTCCCCTCCCGCGACGCGCGCGTCGGACTCGCGCGGCCGGTCGGCTACTTCGGCGCCGTTATCCCCGGCCAGTCGTCCGTTCTGAAGGGAGAGGCCGGCAGTCCCTCTCTGTTGTAGAGATTGCAGCTCGGGTCATTCGCCCAAGCGTACCGCACTGCGACCGGATCGGCTATCTTGGGGCCGGACACGAGAACTGTATCGCCGTCAATGGTCGCATCCGCCCAGACGAACCTGCGGTCCCGGCCGGCGATGGCGAAGCCCTCGATCTTGTCGCCGCCCGCGATCTCCAGCCCGCTGCCGACGTACTTGAAGCGGATGCGGATCTGGCTCCCTTCGACTGCCATCGAGTCGTAGATCGGCCCGGAGTAGACCCCGGTCTTCCCGTACGCAATCGACTGCGCGGCCAGGGCCAGCCGGCGGCCCACTTCCTGCTTGTTCTTGGGGTGGATGTCCGCGCCCTCGCCGATATCAATGGTGACGGCCATGCCCGTCTTCGGCGCTGACAGTGTCATAGTCTGCGCTTCCCGCAGCTCGGCCCACGTGCTCTCGCCCGGCTCAATCCGCCTGCCCGCCCAGTCGAAGTTGGCGAGCTGCACGAAGAGGAATGGGAAGTCGCCCTGCCCCCAGGTGCGGCGCCAGCCGGCGATCATCGCGGGGAGCACCTTCCGGTACTTGTACGCCTCTCCCGCGTTCGCCTCGCCCTGGTACCAGATCGCTCCGCGCATCGCGTACGGAACCAGCGGCGCGACCATCGCATGGTAGACGCTGCTCGGGATGCTCGGCCCTCTGCCCGATTCGAGAACGCGCGGATCGCGGGGCAGCAAGGGCGGAAGGGAGATGGGCTTGCCCGCGGCGCTTTCCCTGCTGGCCGACACATACCACTCGCTGATCCGCTTGGCATCCGTGGTGAGGAAGCCCTTGGCGAAATCGCTCAGGGACGTGTCTGACCGGTCAACGATGGACTTGAGCTCCGGGTCGGCCTCGAACGTCGGACGGTCCATCCAGAGCTCGATCTCCGTTCCGCCCCACGAGGTGTTGATCAGCCCGACGGGCACGCCCAGCTCCCGATGCAGATCGCGGCCAAAGAAGTAGGCGACTGCGGAAAAGGAGCCCACGGATTGCGGGGTGCACACTTCCCACTTCCCGCCGCAGTCGCTCTTCGGCTCGGTCGAGATCGTCCAGTCCACCCTGAACTCCCGGATCGCCGGGTAGTTCGCCTGCGCCGCTTCCTGCTGCGAGTTCTGCGCGCTGCCAACACTCATCTGCATGTTCGACTGGCCAGAGCACACCCACACCTCACCGACCATGACATTCTTGACCGTGAGCGTGTTCTGGCCCGCAACTGTGATCTCGTACGGGCCGGCGGCGCTGATCGCGTCCAGACGGACCATCCACCGCCCATCGGCGCCCGCGACGGCCTGGTGAGTCTGGGCCCCCAGCCGCACGGTGATCTTCTCGCCCGGGTCGGCGGTACCCCAGATGGGGGCCTTCATGCCCTGCTGCAGCACCATGTTGTCGCTGATGAACGCGGGAAGCTTCACCGCGCCCAGACACGGCAGGGCGACGAGCGCAATGCACGCAGCCACCAACACACCCGCATAGCCTCTCCGAAGTCTCACGTCAGTCTCCTCCTTAGCCGTATTGCATGTCACGTGCTGAACCACGATACGGGCGGGATGTCCGCCATCGTTCTCAATCCTGCCGCTGCCTCCACGGCGACCGGAATCGCGTTGGTCAGTATCGCGCAGGTCGCGACATCGCCGTTCACGCCGCCGGGGATCGTAAAGCGCATATCGGGTTCGCCCTCGACGATCACCGTGTCCTGCACGTCCTGCTCCCCGAGCGCGGCGCGGAATTCGAGACGAATCCTCTCGTCGCCGCCGACATAGCCCGACCCGATCTGCTGTACACCTCGCGCCATGCCCGGCTTGACTGTAATGTACTCGCTGCTGACCTCGCGATCGGCGATCACCGGCGTGATGACATCCTCCGTGCGGTCCAGCTGCCATCCGATGCGCGATGCTATCATGCGCATGGACTCCGTCAGGCCGATATGCCGCAGCGTTCCCGCTGCCTTCTTCTCCTCGAACTGATCGAGCGTCAGACCGGCGCCGATCTTCTGTTGGAACGGCAGGCGGCGGAAGCGCGCGTCCTGATAGCGCAGCACGGTGATCTTCCTCACGGCTCTCGAGATGGCGGTCAGCGAGATCGGCAGAATGTCCATGAGGAAGCCCGGGTTGACGCCCGTGCCCAGGACCGACACGCCTGCGGCCTTCGCCCCGCGGTCGATCTCCGCGCTCGGCTGCGGCGCGGTCTGCCACGGAAAGCACAGCTCCTCACAGCTCGATATGACGTTCAGCTGGCGGCGAACCAGCTCATCGAGCTGGGGTCTGACCTGTGCGAGGGTCGAGACCGTCGTCAAGACCGCGGCATCGGCCGCCGTCCCGCTCAGCGCATCGTCAATGCTTGCCGCCACCTCTATGCCGACGCGCCCCGGGAGCTTCGCGATCTCCCCCAGGTCTCTGCCCACGACCCTGGGATCGACATCCACCGCCCCCACGACCTGCAGGCCGGTCCGCTCCAGCAGAAATGGTGTCAGCCGCCGACCCAGCGCGCCAAGACCGACCTGCACCACCTTGATGCTCTTGCTCGACATGGGACCTCCTATCACTGGAAGCAGGCGAACGTCTCTTCGCCGCGGCAGGTTGATATCCCCGCCCAATCGAAGTCCCAGCACTGTGCTCATCCTCGCCATCGAGACTAGCTGCGACGAGACCGCGGCCGCGATTGCTCGTGGTCCCAGCGAGAGCGGCGCGGAACTGCTCTCGAGCGTGGTCGCGTCGCAAGACGCGCTGCACGCTCCCTTCGGCGGCATCGTGCCGGAGATCGCATCGCGCCGGCATCTCGAGGCGATCGTGCCGGTGACCACCGAGGCGATGGGGCGCGCCGAGGTTGGCTGGGACGATCTGCAGGGTGTCGCAGTTACCAATGGCCCCGGCCTCATCGGCTCCCTCGTGGTGGGCGTCGCGGTCGCCAAGGCGATCGCGGAAGCGCGCTCTCTGCCCATCGCCGGCATCCATCACCTCGAGGGGCACATCTACGGCGGCGCCGTCGGGCAACCGCTCCCCTTGCCCGCGCTCGCCCTGATCGCGTCAGGCGGGCACAGCCACCTCGTCATCGTGCGCGATCACGGGCGCTACCAGGTGATCGGGCGCACCAGGGACGACGCGGCGGGCGAGGCGTTCGAGAAAGGGGCGCGTCTCCTCGGCCTCCCCTACCCCGGGGCCCCTCAGCTCGCCGCCCTGGCGGATTCCCACGTGGGTCGGACCAGGCCCATGCCGAGGGCGCGGATACCCGACTCCTGGGACTTCAGCTTCAGCGGCGTGAAGACAGCACTCGCGCGGCGCGTTCGGCAGGCGGCTCCGACCGAGGACGAGCGGGCGAAGCTCGCGGCCGCCTACCAGGAATCCATAGATCTATCGCTCTCGGAACGTGCTGTCCGCGCGGCAGAGGAGTTCGGCGGCCTGCCCATTCTGGTGGTCGGCGGCGTGGCTCGCAACCGCCGACTGCGGGAGATGATCGCGGAGAAGGCGGCCGCGCTTGGTTTATCCGTTCACATTCCCGATGCTCACTTGTGCACGGACAACGCGGCAATGATCGCTGCGGCCGGCCTCTACAAGCTCACCATCGCCGGCCCGGATGGTCCATCACTCGATGTGTCCGCGAGCCCCCCGCTCGAGAACTGGGAGACCAAGGCCGACGCGGTTGGGAGCCGTTGAAAGCGCGTATGCGCCCTTTTGCTGCGGCGCGGAATGCACAGCGCGTGCAGAAAAAGTCGGCAAGGAACCGCCTCGCGGCCTTGCAAATCCAGCGATCAGGTGATATACTCCGCCCTCGATAGGAGACTACGGGATGAACGCAGCAGCCCTATCGTCGCACGATCCCGACTTCTCCGAAGTGGTAATGGTAGCCGGATGCTGTCGAGGTGAGGGGGCGGGCATCCGCGTAAGTCATTGCCTGTCGTCCACTTTTCTCCCCACGTCGCGGAACAGCCACGGTCCGTCTCGCGTCACAGCACAGGTCGTCGGCGCTCGGCACGGGAGGAGATAGCTCGCGCGGCCGAAGACATACCTGACAAACAGGCACAAGCCGTCACAGGAGACATCGCAGCCATGGACGCAGCAGTCGCGCACCAGATTTGGAACTACATCGGTATGCTAGGGGTTGACAGGGAGACCGCCCGGGACCTCTACCAGGAAGCGGAAGCAGCCATCTGGGAGGCCTCCGCCCATCGGGCCACCTACGAGTGTCATAGTTACCTGGTGAAGACGGGCATCGGGGCCATTCGCCACTGGCTCCGCGATCGCTATTCCATCATCCGCGTTCCCGGCTATCTGCACGATCGCGGCCAGGCGGCCGAGCACATGAAGGTCATCCTCCCCCTCGAGGAGATGAACGAGACGGTTGGGCACCACTTCGAGGATGACCTGCTCGAGCAGATCAGCGTGGACAACAAGCGCGCGGAGGTGCTGGACCTGCTCCCGCGCCTGACGCGGGCGGAGCGTCAGGTGATGGAATCGCTCCTCGCCGGCCAGAGCATCCGGGAGATCGCGCGCCGGCGGCGCGTTCGCGTCGGGTGCGTCTATGCGCAGAGGAGCAAGGCAATCACAAAGCTGCGCAGGTTCGTCTCTGAGGGCAACGGGAACGGGCGCCGTGAGTTGGTGGCCGCACGAGCGTAGCGCACACTCTGACTGCAGACCCCGGATGACAAGCCGAGATACCGGCGCGCCGTCTGCCCCCTGATCCAGCTAGTCGCCGTCAGATGCCAACCGCGGCTCCGACCTGCCCCGAGTTCCCCCTCCCTCGAAGAACCTGGTCAGAAACCGAGTCCGATCAGAGGCCACCAATGACGACCGCTCCGGCGCGTGGCCGGTCCCGGGGTAGAAGCATTTCTGGCACTGGAAGCCGCCGCTCGAGCCGACGGTCGAGGCCAGGTAGAACGGCAGTCTGCTCAGAGGCTGCTGGCAGACACTGCAGCGCGGCCCTTCGGAAGCCGCCGGACTCGGTTGCTTCAGCTTCGCGCTCGCCCTTGGTCGGGCCTTCTTCAGGGCCCGTTTCGGGCTCCACTTGCATGTTAACATCATTGCCATCCTGGCCCGGGATGCGTCTTCCGCTGTGGGAATCCGGGCCTCCCCCGCATACCCTCTCCACAACCCCTAGGCCCTGCGGGCCGGGGCGGCGGCAAAGCCTAGCCACTCTTCGCTCTCCACACCCCTCTGCCACCCTTTGCACTATTACCCTCCGCCAGGGAACTCATAACCCGCTTCAGCAGTCCAAATGGTATGCTGGCAATACCAGAGGGGCGGCTGCCCGCCGGCGACGGCCGCTCCAGCGAACGCCAATCTGGGTGTGATTGCTCAGGCGCACGCTATCTCCGGGTAACCGGGGCGCACGTCCTTCTCCTATTCCACGGCGGTCCCGGGGAAGCGCGGAGGTTTGACACACGATTTGCCTTTGTGTTAGACTCCACGAGAGAGTTTTGGGTGCGGCGGCCACTTCTGTTCGCGGCGCCTCACACCCCCCACACACCAGAACTCCTTGTGAACGCGGCTCTCGGCCGCGCTCGCCACGCGTACGCGAGGCGTTGGATGGGAACTATGCGACTCTCGAGAACCTCGGCTGCGCACGTCCCGAGCGGGGGCGCTGCCAAGGAGGGGCATTGCATGCGAAGAGCCTGTCTGATCGGTCTCGCCCTTGTCATCCTCTGCATTGCCATCAGCTCCGGCGCCTGGGCCGTGGAGCGTCAGCTTGCCGGCGTCCGCCTGGGCGAAAAGGCCTTGGCCCTGTTGAGCAAGCCCGGCTTCGGGCAGCCCAACTACATCGGACCCATCGGTACCGTCGGCCTCCCGAGCGCGGCCGAACAGGCTGGCGGGGGCGCAGCGGCCGGGGGCGGGGGTCGCTCGGGCCCCGCTGGGCCGGGCGGGGCAACGGGCCCTGAACTGCTGGGCGCGATGGGCGGCGGCATGCGCGGCGGTGGCGGCATGCGCGGCGGTGGTGGCATGCGCGGCGGCGGTGGCATGCGCGGCGGCGGTGGCATGCGCGGTGGCGGCGGCATGCGCGGCGGCGGTGGCATGCGCGGTGGTGGAGCGCGCGCTGGTGGTATGCGTGCGGGAGGTGGCGGAGCCAGGGCAAGTGGGGGCGCGGGGGCGCGGGGCGTAGTTGCCGGCAGCGGCATGTACTGGTACTACACCCGGCCCGCCAGCGCGGTGATGGTGCTCAGCCTCACGCCCGATGGCGAAGTCAAGACGATTACGCTCAGCGGCAGCCTTCCCTACGCCGCCGGACGAACCACCCGCAGCATCGGGCTCGCCAGCAGCTACATGGATGTGATCGCTCGGTACGGCTACCCGGATCAGACGATGACCGCGGGCAACGCGATCGAGCTGACGTATGTCGATCATGGTGTCCGATTCACACTCGAGGGGATGCGCGCAACGCGGATTGCGATCGGGGCCGAGATCGTTGGGGCAGTCGAGGTCGCCCCGGCGCAGCCGGCACCCGAGACCACGGGGCCGCCGGTAGGTCTCACCCCTGAGGAGTTGCGAGGTTATCTGTAGGTCGAGTCATGCGTCCGGGGAACTGGAGGAACAGCAGAATGCACGTCTCTTGCCGCTCACAGCTGATTGCTCTGTTGGCGTTGGTGGCAGGCGCTCTACTTGCTGGTCCCGCGCTCGCAGTTGAGGATGGGCTCATGGGCGTTCGCGTCGGCGCCTCCTACCGGGAACTCACCAAGCGCCTCGGCTCGCCCGATGGGATCCTGCTCTCGGCAGGCGGGGGCATGATGTACCAGACGTTGGCTCGTCCCGCAGCCGGGCTGCCTCAGTTCGGTGGACAGGCGTCGCCGACGGAAATGCCCGTCTGGGTCCGTCCCGTCCTCGCGGGATCGCTCGCCCAGGGTCAGGCCGAGTGGTTCTACGACCTCCGCTCGCGCAAGGGCGTAGCGCTCGGCATCGTCCTGAACGGCGAAGGCGCAGACGCCGCGGTCACGGATGTGGTCGTCGCCGGGTTCAGCCGGTACCTGAAGGGAAAGCCAGCGCCGGTCCGCACGGAGCGCGGCATCAAGCTCATGAGCAGCTTCGGCGACGTGCTCAAGGAATACGGCTATCCTCCCCTCGCTGACATCTACGCGGCCGGCAGCGGCGGCGCAGGCGGCGCGATGCGCGCTGCGGGAGGGGCGATGGGCGGAGGCGGCGGCATGCGCGGAGGCGGCGGGGCGCGAGGTGGTGGCGGCATGCGCGGAGGCGGAGGGGCGCGAGGTGGTGGCGGCATGCGCGGAGGCGGCGGGGCGCGAGGTGGTGGTGGCATGCGCGGAGGCGGCGGGGCGCGAGGTGGTGGTGGCATGCGCGGAGGCGGAGGGATGCGAGGGGGTGGCGGCATGCGCGGAGGCCAAGCCGCTGCCGGCTCGCCGAACCTGGCCGTTCTGCCTGTCCCAACCGCGTCTCAGTACCAGGTGGTCTTGACCGGCGGCATGCGTGGCGGCGGTGGCGGGATGCGTGGCGGCGGTGGCGGGATGCGCGGTGGTGGCATGCGTGGCGGCGGCGGGATGCGAGGGGGTGGCGGCGGCCGTGGCACACTTCCGCCGCTCGGGACCGCAACGACCGGGGCCGCGGCGAGCGCCGGCGTCCAGGCGTTCTCCGACAACACACCGGTCACGTTCTCCCGCGACTGCATCCTGACCTACGAGGGGATCGCGTTCACCATCCAGAACATGCGTGTGATGCGCATACACGTCTCGGAGTAAGCCGGAAGGTTTCGTTGGGACCGACAGGGGAGCGTTGCCTCGCGAGGGGCGTGCTCCCCTTTCCTTTGGCGTGACGAAGTCCCCGGGGCGTCGAGCGTCCAGACTCCGTTCCCCACATGCGCGGGAGATACGCGCTGCGCGCTGTTGATGAAGAGGAAGAGAGAGGTGCTGTCTAGATGAGGCTGCGTTATCAGCTGGTAGTGGCCGCCATGGTGATCACCCTGATGGTCACTTCGTTCATGGCCGGCCGTCAGTTCCAGTCATTGGCTGCTCTCGTGCCGGGCAAGAGCCTGGGTTCGCTCCGCCTGTTCTCGCTGAGCGGCACCGCGAACGCCGAGCAGAGCGCCGGGGATGAGGTCAGTCTTCGCCCCATAGAGACGTTTCAGGAAGTGCTGTCACATATCCGCAAGGAGTACGTATCGCCGGTCAAGAGCGACCGCGAGATCACCTACGGCGCCATCCGCGGCCTCCTCTCGGTTCTCCGTGACGAGCCCTACAACGACCGCTACAGCCGTTTCCTGGATCCCGAGGAGTACCGCTCGTTCCTGGAGGAGAACGAGGGGCACTTCGGCGGAATCGGCGCTGAGCTAGGCGTGCGCGAGGTCAAGGCGAATCCGGCGCCGCCGGCGAAAGGCACGGAGGGTCCCCAGTGTCCTGTCTGCGGCGCGGACCTGAGCAACCCGAAACAGTACAAGGTCGTGATCGTCGCTCCGCTCCCGGATAGCCCGGCCGAGCGGGCGGGCCTGAAGTCGGGAGACCAGATCCTGCGGGTGAACGACACGCCCGCAGCGTCCCTGACGCTCTCGGAGACGGTTCGGAAGATCAAGGGGCCGCCAGGGACGACCGTCGATCTGCTGGTCGGCCGCGAGGGGCTGTCCGAGCCGCTCCAGGTGAAGGTCACGCGCGCGGTCATCTCGATTCGCAGCGTCGAGTACAAGATGCTGCCCGATCGCATCGGCTACCTGCGCATCAGCACCTTCAACGATGTCACAGCCGAGACGGTGAAAAAGGCCCTCAAGGAGTTGCGCGCGGGTGGCATGAAGGGCATGCTCCTGGACCTGCGCAGTGACCCCGGCGGCGGCCTCGATGTCTGCATCGAGGTGGCGAGCCAATTCGTGGGCAAAGGGCCGGTCGTATACATCCAGGAACGGGGCCAGCCGCGACAGCCGCGCGAGGCCACCGCGGACGCGCGTCGACTGGGCGTGCCGCTGGTGGTGCTGGTGGACAAGGGGTCGGCGAGCGCCGCCGAGATCCTCGCCGGCGCCATCCAGGACGACCGGGAGGGCAAGCTGGTCGGCGTCACCACGTTCGGGAAGGGCCTGGTCCAGACGGTGTTTCCGCTGCGCGATGGGTCCGCACTGGCGCTCACCACCGCCCGCTACCTGACCCCCAAGCTGCGCGACATTGACCGCAAGGGCATCGCCCCGGACGTGAAGGTCGAGCAGACGAAGAGCCTGGAGTTCATCCCACCGCTGAGCGAGAAGGATGCGCAGGCGGCATCAGCCCTCGATTTGCTGAAGCAGGAGATGCGGCGCCTCGCCAGCGCCTCGTGAGTATTCGGTCAGGAGGGGTGGCGCCGCCGTCCCCCTCGTTTCTGTCCGGGGTGCGCCCGGGTCCCGTCCCCGCGCACGATGTCTCATGCTCGCCACAGCCGCCCTCAAGAAAGTCATCAGCGCTTCGCGCCGGACGGATCTGGTTGCTCATCACCCCGATGAGCTCGCCCGCCGGGTGTTCGAGTTCGGCCCCGAGAGGGTCCACACCGTCGTCATCTGGACCAAGGACGCTGCGAACCTTCTTCGACACGAGCCACTGCGCCGCGCCCTGGGCGGCGTCGGGCAGGTGTTCCTCCACTGGACCATCACCGGCCTCGGCGGGTCGTTCCTGGAGCCGATGGTCCCTCCCTCGGGAGACCAGGTGCGCCTGGTGGACGAGGTGATCGCCTACCTGGGCGATGCCCGGCGCGTGCACTGGCGCTTCGATCCGCTGGTATCGGTCCGCCGCGGGGGCGAGTCCGTGGGCAACGTCGCCGTCCCGCTGTTTCGTTCCCTCGCCGCGCCCCTGGCGCGCGCCGGAGTCCCGGTCGTCCACACCTCCTTCGTGACGCTCTACCCGAAGGTGATCAGGCGCTTCGCCGCCGCCGGGGTCGAGCCAGCGGAGTTCGGGCGCGAGGCCAGGATGGAGTTCCTGGCACAGCTTTCGGCTGCGGCATCTGACGTCGGAATGCGGCTGGTGACCTGCTGCGAACCTGGGTCTGCGAGGCAGCGCTGCATTGATGGCGAACTGCTGGCCGCCCTGCACCCCACGCACGAGCCGTGCAGGACTGATCGCGCTCGGGGGCAGCGCGATCTCTGCGGCTGCACGGTCAGCCTCGACGTTGGCCGCTATCTCCCTTGCCCCAACCGCTGCCTCTACTGCTACGCCCATCCTGCCGCGTGACGGCCGGATGCACAGGAGAACCCGGCCATCCCCCGAATCCTCGCGATGGGAGAAGACATGCCCTACTGCCCCCAGTGCAAGTTCGAGTATGAGGAAGGGGTCGCGCGCTGCCCGGACTGCAAGGTGGACCTCAAGCCCGGCTCGCCCCCGCAGCCCGCTCAGCCCGGCCCCGACACCCGGCCGGTGCGCCTCTGCACCGTCCCGGACGTCAGCGCCGGCGACATCATCCGCGCCCTGCTGTCCGAGAATGGCATTCCGTCGGTGCTTCAGCGGTACGGCCCGATCACCGGAGAGCTGGGCCGCGTCACCGACGGCCTCACCGATGACTATGCCATCATCCTGGTCCCGGCCAACCGACTGAGGGAGGCGATGGAGCTTCTGGAGGCGATCCAGTCTGGCGACACCGTCTGGCCGGACGGCATGGAACCCGAAGAGTGAGGCGCCGGCCGAGCCGATGAGATCGCGCGTCGTCGCAGTGCTCTGGAGTCCCCTGGGCCTGACGCTCTCGGCGCTGGCCGTCGTGATCGTCGGATCCACACTTGTCTACTCGGCGAGCGAGGGCTGGGACTCCCTCACCGCGCTAAATTTCACCCTCGCCACGCTCACCACCGTCGGGTACGGGAACGTCTACCCCGCGCATCGGACAGGGGAGATCTATACCGCGGCGCTCATGCTGTTGGCGTTGACGTCCGCCGTCGTCGTCTTGAGCACGTTCGCCAATCGTCTGATCGCTCTAGTCTCTCGAGGGATGAGCCCTATGGAACGCAACGAGCGCGCTGTTCGGGCGCTGCAGGACCACATCGTCGTGGCCGCTTCAGGCGAGCTCGCCGCGATGATCGTGCAGAATCTCCGCGCGAGGGAGCTGCCGTTCGTCGTCATCACCGATGACGACGGGGTGCACGCGCGCTGGTTGGAGGAGGGCGTGCCTACGGTGCTCGGGAGCCCGGATGACGAGGAGATACTGCTGCGCGCCGGCATCCAGCGCGCGCGGGGGCTCATCGTCGCCCTCGGCGCGGATGCGGACAACGTCTTCGTCACCCTGAGCGCGCACGACATGAACCCGAGCGTGCGGATTATCGGGCGCGCTCACAGCGCATCGTCAATCGTGAAGCTGCGCCGCTCGGGGGCCAACGACGTCGTTCTGCCCGAGCAGGTGACGGCGATGAACCTGGTGGATCTGTTCAAGGACCCGGCCCACATCAGCGCCGGCGTCCGGCAGGCGGTTGACGAGCTGAGAGAGGTGTTGCGCGAGTCGCCCGCAGCCCCGGCCAGCCTGCACAACCGGCCTCGCCAGGTGCTGTTCCGGGCGCTTCGGCTCGCCCTCCAGGAGCTGGGCCCCGATATGGAGACGACGCTCTATGCCCTCGGCCAGCAGTTAGGCGGGGAGGCCGTCGCCCCCAATCTCCACGGCGACCAGCTGTGCGACCTGCTGGACTCTCTCACTCCCATGTGGTCCGCTGCCGGGCTGGGGTACCTGCAGGTGACCGCGTGCGACGACCGGAAGGCCCACCTCGAGGAGAACGAGTGCGCGACGTGTGAGGGCCTGCCCGCTGTCGGCAAGCCGGTGTGCCACCTGGAGCGCGGGGTGTTGGCCGGCGCGCTCGAAGCGCGGCTCGGCCGGACGGTGCACGCAAAGGAGGTCAGGTGCTGGGGCCTGGGCGACCGCGTCTGCGAGTTCGAGGTCACGGTAGACGTGGACGTCCACCGGCCCTCCGAGTGAGGGCCGGCAGACGGAATGCGATGCTTCGGTTACGAGGTGCTGCAACTGCTTCGGCTACCAGGTGTTATACTTGCTGCCATCCAGTGCTGCGAGAGGGCTGCTGCTGTGCAGTGCGCCGGTTGCGTCATCGTACGCCCAGACCGCTGCGCCAGTGAAAGGATCCTGGGGCAGCTGTCCGTCCCCCGTCAGGATGTACGGGCCATCATACGCGGCGCGGTCCAGCAGCCCGCCCATGTCGGAGCTGATAGCGGCGCCATTCGCGGCCATAATGTCCGTGAGCGCAGGCGGCCAGGCGGCTGTGGTGCCCTCAAACCGCTCGATTGCGTCCCGCAGTTGCTTCAGATTCCCCCGGAGCTGTGCCTCTTTCGCGGTGCGCCGCGCGGCCATGGCTCTCGGTATGACCAGCATGCTCAAGATCGCTATCACAGTGATAACGATCAGCACCTCAAGCAGTGTGAAACCCCGGTTCCGATGGCCTCTCCAGCCAATCGTCACCACGCTCAGCCTCCACTTCTGTCCCCAGTCGGTTATTCCACAACGTCCCGAGGGCTTACCATGCGGGCGACAGCATGTTCGCTGTAGCTGACACACCCGCGGAACGGGCCGCTGCGCTGCCGAAGGCGGGTCCGCTCTCGGAAGGCGTTCGCGGGGTCAGGGGCAAATATGGGCGCTATTGGATGCCGCCGCATGTCCCACAGCATGCCTGATGCCATGTCGACCGTTCTGGGCGAGGTTGCCGAAACCCTGAGGCGGGTGGACGCGGGGCAGTTGGACGCCCTCGCAGATGCCGTGCTCGCCTCGCGGGGCGTCTTCCTCGCCGGCGAAGGCCGTTCCGGTCTGGTCGCCAGGTGCCTTGCCATGCGTCTCATGCACCTCGGGCTCCGGGCGCACGTCGTGGGCGAAACGGCCACGCCTGCCTTCGGCCCCGGCGACTTGCTCGTCGCCGTGTCGGGGTCTGGCGAGACCTCGTTCACGCGCGCCGCTGCGGCTGCTGCGGGCGATCGAGGCGGCACCATCG
>Ga0315273_10003115_pt1 | contig 19912 bp, 32 predicted proteins | sample YL17G02_0_MG_FD_205753 | JGI IMG/M metagenome (GOLD analysis project Ga0315273, IMG submission 205753) | Sediment microbial communities from Yellowstone Lake, YNP, Wyoming, USA - YL17G02_0 | ecosystem: Environmental > Aquatic > Freshwater > Lake > Sediment | place: USA: Wyoming | collected...
CGGGAGCTTCGACGGATCGAGGGGCTTGGGCTTGGTGGCTTCCTTGTAGACGACGTACGCGCCGCCTGCTGCGGCAGCTCCGAGAAGAACGGCGAGAGGTCCGGGCATGTTCGTATTCCTTTTTTTCTTGTGAGAACGTAGGTCGTGCGTTGAGGGTTGTTCGAGAGGTTACAGGATAGGGGTAAGCCACCATCCCTGAGGGGTGAGCGCGGGAGTGAAGGAGGTCCCGGCGCCGTTGCGAGGGTCCAGGTTGAAGGAGATCCTTCCCTGGATGTCCGACGCGTTGAGCTGACCCTGGTAGACCCAGCCCTGCGTCGGAAGAAACCACCAGACGTGGTAGAGCACCATGCTTAGACGTGCTCCATGGCGTTGAGCTTACGCTTCGACAGGCGGGAGATCGAAAGCTCGCGCTTCTTGAGGACGAGGTCACGCTTCCACGCGGGAACCTCTCTGCCCCAGAGGGTCGACGACTTGCCGGTCTCGATGTTGTAGCGCTGACAGTATCCGCCAGGAGCGATGTCCCAGGGAGACTCCAGCTTCCCTAGCCAGTCGTAGGGGCCGGGTCCACTGCGAAAGGCGCGGGGGCCGAGGAAGTTCGAGACGGAGACGCCCCCGATGTCGTAGGAGTCTCCCTGGACGCGGTCGCATCCCTCGACGGGCTCGATCGTCACCCCGTCGTCGAGCATGGCGAACAGGTTCACGTAGGGATCCATCGACGCCTCGATGGCCTCGTGGGACAGGACGGCAGAGAGGGAGTTCGGTCCCTCCACGAGCGTCCCGCCGTTGTCGAGGATGGGCTTGACGAAAGCGGTCCCGTGGATCTTTCCGTTCTTCGAGTTGTAGGTGTGCCACCCGAGAGCGCCCGCCTGGTCCGGATCGTCGTAGATGATGAGCGGAGAGGCGCCGTCGTCGTCGGGAAGCGCCTCGATGGAGGAGAGCGCGAAGACGCGTACCCCTGCCGACTGCGAGAAGGGTGCCACGTGCTGGTAGAGCTGGAACTCCAGAGCCTCCGCGATGCGATCGAGGAGCGGACGTGTGACGTCCGGATGCTGGCTGGCGTCGATGAGGTAGAGATCCATGCTCGAAGAGCCCTTGCGATGATGGTGACGGTGCGCGTGGTGAACGGTCATCACGGTGCTTGCGCGTAAGCGCCTACTTACCGTGGCCGGTATAGGCCGGGGCGCCTCCGTGGAGGATCTCCAGCCACTGCTTGCGTGGAAACACGATCTGGACTGTACCACCGACGGTCCCGCTTGCGCAGTCCAGGATCGCGAGGTCTCCCAAGGCTGCTTGAATCGGCGCAGTTCCCGAGTCAGAGCCCGCTTCGGCGCCGGCCACGATAGGCGCGGCGCCCCGGTTCTCCTTGCAGTTCTGCGGGTCGACGTTCACGGAACCCGAGATCCCCACGGTGGTCTTGGTACCAGGAGGGCAGCCCATGCTCAGCATCGCGGTCAGGGTGAGCCCGATGGAGATCAGAGCGTAGGCGAGGAAGCCTCGACGGCTGGGGCGTTCTTGGGTCTTGTTCATGGTGCGATCTCCTTGACCTGCTCGAAGTAGAAGGGATCCTCGACGGTGACGACCGTAGAGGGGTGAAGCCACTGGCCCATTCCATACCACATCGAGAGGCTTGAAGGACGGTTGGGGAGGTGGATGTTCCGCTTGAGGAGGTGCAGCTTCATGGGCGCGAAGCCCATCGCTCCGAGTCGCCTCTTGACCTCGCTGCGGTTGGGTGCGGTCTTGTCGCGGACCAGAACCCTGAACTCGTAGAAGGCGCCTGGGTTCAAGCGATGAGGCTCGACTCGTAGGCGGATGTCATCGTCGTATCCCAGGTGGATGGGCTTGACGAAGACCCACTGCATGCCGGGCGGGTCCACCAGCCGGATGCGGGTGTCGAGGTGACCGATGAACCGGAGACGTGTCGGATCGCTGTCGCCCTCACCGGAGATCTGGACCTTCGACATCGCAAGTTCGTCGATGCCGCCCCCAGGACCCGTGGAGAAGGGGCTTCCCCACTCGCTCCAGCGTCGCCAGAGGTTCTGGAGGCGGAGGGTCTTCAGATCGGGGGTCTCGCCCGGGAGAGGCTCGGTCGGAGGGGCTCCAGGAGTGAAGGCCTGGAGCGAGCGGACGAGGACCTGGAGCGGGTCCTCGGTCGACGTGGTCTCGGTAGCGGCCGGCGCTTCGGTGGTCGGTGCGGGCGCTTCGGTGGATGCGGGTGCTTCAGGCTCGGGCATCGGCTCGGGCGAGGGCTCTTGAGCGCCGCCTCCCCCGCCTCCCCCGCCTCCACCTGGAGAAGGTCCACCGCCGCCACCGCCTCCACCTGGAGAAGGTCCACCGCCGCCACCGCCTCCACCTGGAGAAGGTCCACCGCCACCTGGAAAAGACCCACCACCGCTTCCTTTCGCCGCGAGGCACTGCTTGTAGAAGTCTCGATCGGCGGGCGTCATGGCGTCCCACGCGGCCTGATCGAGCGTGTCGATGTTCTCACAGGTGAGAGGCCCCTTGGCGGTACCGGGAGCCGTGATCCCCTTGGCCGCGTTGGCGGCTCGTAGTGCCGCGAGCTTTCGCTGTAGACCTGGAGCGGCGGGAGAGTTTCTAGCGATGGCCGAAGCCACCGCAGCAGCAAGCTTGGTCTCGTCGTTCCGGATGGCATCAAGTTCGGCAGGGTCCATGCGGGGACCGACGCGTCCGAGCGCCTTCGGAGCTGCGCCACCGGGAGCCGTGACGCGTCCGAGCGCCCTCCCCTTATGAGCTGTCGGGCTGGGAACGGTGACACGCGGCCTCACCCTACCGAGATGCTTGGGTGGAGCGATCGTCCTGGGAGTGCCTGGAGCGATGAGGGGGCCGAAAGAAGCGGCACCCGTCGCGCCGGCTGCCCCTGTCGAGGGAGACGGCGTCTCGTCGAAGATGACGTTCGACCATCCCATGGCGGTGAGCGCGCGGCGCAGCACCTCCGGATCACAGACCCGGCTGAAGGCAAGCTCGACGACGTAGTCGCCGGCTTCGAGGATGGTCCCGGAGGGGTTCATGTCAGTCAGGCCCTTTCTTGAGGGTCTCCCAAGGGGAGGACACCTCTCACATCATGCACGCTGGCTCATCCGATGTCACGCGCCTAGAGAGCGGACTGGGGACGGTTACCCATAGTAAGCACACCCGTAAGTGAGCCAGGAGCGGGCCCCTCCTCCCTGGAGAGGGAGGCGTTGCGCTTGTACCACTCCACCCACTGGAGGCGCTCCAGGTAGCGGGTGGCGGCGGCGATCCTCTCCTGCGCCTTCTTGGCGTCTGGGTCCCCCGTCTTGACCGCTGCGTTGATGGCCCGAAGCTTCTCGATGATCCCCTCGGGGTTGGCGACGAGCGAAAGCTGGGGGCGCCTCGTGGAGAAGGCGAACTGGAGGGCAGCCGGGGTGATGCGTTCGGGCTTTGGGGCTTGGCCTCGAAGCCTCTGCACGTGGGCGGCCCCGAGCGCCTTGACGGCCTTACCCAGCGACTCGCGATCCTTCTGCCCGAGGGGCATCCCGGCGTAGCGGTCCCACGAGCGAGAGACCTCTTCTCCGAGACCGTCCGAGGCCTTTCGCAGGACTTCGATGAGAGAGTCGGAGGAGGCAGAACCTTCTTCGGGCTTCTGGCTGGGAGCGCGGTAGGAGCGGACGGCGGCGAGCATGGACTTCACGCGGAGCAGGCCCGCCGTGACCGGATAGTCGGGCTCGAAGGTGGTCGCGAAGCCTCCGAGGTGCTTGGTGTCGTCGTCCTTGGAGAGCGCATGGGTGACAGCCCAGACCTCGTCGTGGGTGAGCCCCTCGTCGAGCACCGTGGTGCCTGGACCACTGGTTGCGGTCACGGTTCTCCCAAGCGAGGAGCGACCCCCCATCGGCGGCTCTTCGACGGGGATAGCCTGGAGAGGCGTGACGTACCTGGCGCTCAGGACCTCTTGCGCGGGGGAGGACCATCGAGCGATCACGCACCAGACGGAGGTGTCGGTGGGATCGTGGGTCACGAGCAGGGGCTCGGAGAACCCGAGCCGCATGGCGATGGGCTTCATGGCCTCCGCGAGGAACGCTTCGTTCGTCATGACGAGGCTTCGCGGAGAGCGGGTCATGAACTTCTGCATGCGAGGGTCGACACGCATCCAGAAGCGATAGAGCTGGCCCTGCCGCAGACGTCCCCGGAAGAAGCCTTGGGGGATGAAGCCGCGCGCGTGAGGCGGGGCAGGCTCGGACTCTCCCGAGCAGAGGGACTCGCAGGGCTTGGCCGTGGCACAAGAGGCGCAGCATGAGCCACCGCTTACGCGCAAGGAGCCAGAAACCGAAGGGGTCTTGCGGGTAGCGCAGCACAGACCCCACATGACGCCTCCTGCAACGGCTCCCGCCATGAGTGCAACGAGGGGGATCATCGCTCGGTCATACCCTTCTGCTGTCGGTAGTAGGCGACCCACTTGGCGCGATCCTCGATGAGGCTCGCCGCTTGTGCAGCCGCGACCTGAGAGGCCACAGCAGCCTGCTGAACGAACAGGCTCTGGCTGGGAGAGAAGAACGGCGCAGGGGAAGAGGCTCGAACGGAGTGACGCTCGGTAAAGGCCCTGGCAGCGGCGTTGAATCCCGCGAGGTTCTCGGCGCCCAGGGTCGCGCGCACCCGCGCGATCTCTGCGGGTGGGGTCCTGTCTTCGAGCATAGCCGTGGCGATGTCGAAGCCCCGCTGGGTGGCGGGGGTGGGCTGGGCCACGCGCTCGGCGCGGATTGCGGAGTCCGCGTTCGCGAGCGCGATGCCTCGGTTGCCGAGCGCGACCCGAATCTCGGGGCCGATGACGGTGGAGGGGGTGAGGGTAACGGGCTGGCCTGGAGCCGGAACAGAGACCACGGGAGCGGTCTTGGGCTTGGCGGGAAGGAGGGAGGAGAGGTAGGACCTGTCCACCTTCCTCTCCGTCGTGGACGAATGCATAGCGTCGTGGGCAGCGGTCCTCTCGAACTTCCTCTCCGTCGTGGACGAATGCATAGCGTCGTGGGCAGCGGTCCTCTCGAACTGCACTTGCTGCCCTGCGTCGAAACCCTGCTGAGCGTGGACGTTGACGAGTGAGGCTCGAACCTTCTGCTGCGGCAGTTCGTCCTTGACCTTTCCCTCGCAGAGACCGACCGCGATCTCGAAGCCTCGCCGCCAGTAGTCGTCGATGGTGTAGACCATCTCGCGGGGGACCGTCCTACCCGCGAGGGCGTCGAACGCCTGGACCGTGATCGTGAAGGTGGGCCCCTTGCGGATGGTGAAGAGCGTCTTGCCCCGAAAGGCTGCTCCGCCTGCGATGAGCTTCTGTCCCTTGGCCGCGAGCGCGTCGTTGGAGCCGACGTTCTGCTCCTTCGTCGTGAAGCCAAGCTCGGGCTTGAACTGCCGACGCTCGATCTCTCCCGCGATGAACGCTGCCTTGAGCGTTCCCTGGAGGATGGGATCGAGCGTGTCCATGACCTTCTGGTAGGCGGCCTCGCTGATGTACCTGTTGACGGCGGCCTGACCCATCGAGCGGGCGGTGTTGGCGGCGGCCTGCTCGGCTTCGGTGACGACGACGTCCTTGACCTTCTCCCCAGCCGCGAGGCGACGAGCGACGTCCATCGCCTTCTTGCCTACGTCGGGCATCTCCGCGTAGAGGTTCGTGAGCGTGGCCTCGGTGATCTCTCGTCCTCGGGCAACGGCGACCACGATGGAGGTCGTGACCGCGACGGCCTGGGTGATGTACTTCTTCGTCGCAGCATCGACGGGGAGGTTCAGGCTGTCGACGACGACGCCCACGGCGGCCTTGTCGACGCGGTCTCCCTGAACGAGGGCACGCGTAGCGTTGAACGCGATCCCGGAGGCGGGCTGACCAGGCAGGGCCGCGCCCATGGCGTCGAGGGCCGCATCATCGATCTTCTGCCCCTCCGCGAGGTTCAAGGCTGTGGAGAGCACGAAGCTCACGGCCGTCCCGACGACGGGGACGTACGAGACCGCCATAGCGATGCCCCGGATGACAGGAGCCATCACCTTGAGGGTGCTGCCCGCATCCTTGGCGAACTGGTCCCACGCGTCCGAGCTGTCGTAGCAGTTCGCGCACACGAGCACCTGGGCTCGGCCGGGCTGTTCGTAGGAGCCCGAGGCGGTGTACGTGCTGCGGACGCCTTCAAGCTTCTTGGAGATCGCGATTCGATCAGCGGCGTTTTGTTTCGTCCCGTTTGTCCGGTACCACTCGGGCGGCATCGGGAAGGGGTCTCGGATGTTGTGGCGGGTTCCGCCGCTGGCGATAGCCTGGATCCCAGCCTCGACCTGAGCCTTCTGCCGAGTGTACTCCGCGTGAGGCAGGCTCTGGTAAGCGGCAGATCTCTCGACTTCCGGAGACCATCCCAAAAGCGAGCCGTCGATGAGGTAAACGGCAGCCTGCTCTTCGGGCGTCAGCGCATTGAGAAAGAATGCCGAACCCAAGCGAACGGGCTCCCATGCGGGATTCTTGTTGTCGCAGCAGCTCTGCCTGGAGCCGTGCGGGTAGAGGCTGGCGGAAGTCATGAGCCGAGACCTCCCGAGAGGAGCTGGGCCTTCGAGATCAGGAGAGCGGTCGTGAGAGGCGCCGAGGTTCCCCACGAGGCCGCGAACCCCAGGAGCTTTTTGGGGTCGGTCTCACGCGACAACGCGAAGAGGACGGCCTCGGCCTCTTGCGGGGTGAGCGCCCGGTCGAGGGTGGGGAGAGGAGCCTGGACGGTAGCGGGAGCCGGTGCCGATGTGAAAGTGATCACAGCAGGAGCGGGCGGAGAAGGCGGAGGAGCAGGCAACGTCTTGGGTGGAGGAGCCGCAGCCGCCTCCTTGCGCGTAAGGACGTAGGCGATCCCCACGAAGGCGCCAAGCCCCGCAAGGAGCGTGAGCCCCGATACACCTGAAGAGTAGGTCTTCACTGCTTCATCCCTCCCAGACGTCCTTGATCGAGACCTCACCGCCGAGGTACGAACGAGCCAGGCTTGCAGGCCCTCCACCGTACGTGGCCGAGACGTAGTAGTCACCGCGTACGTTTCCAGGCCACCCCGGAGGCTTGGTCTTCGAGACGGTGACGTTCTGAAACCCGTTCTTCTCGGCCTGGCGCTTGACGTCGCTGACGCCTGCGGCGAGGGAGGCAGGGAAGTTCACGTTGACGACGACGCGGTAGAGGCGGCCTGCCTCGGGCGACAACGGCGAGTCGGAGACCTGCCTGGGCGCCGCAGCGATCGGAGGAGGAGCAACCACCGCTGGCCGAAAGGCGGTAGGGCTCACCAGGAGCCGCGAGCGCTCGAACGCGAGCTGAGCGAGTCCTGCCTCAGCCGCGAGCTTTTGGAGGGTAGCCCGGTCCCTCGCGTCTCGGCCCTTGGCCCATGCTCTCAGGAGCAGGACCGCGCCGATGCCGCCCGAGACCCCAAGCGTGATGCCGAGGCCCTTCACGGTCCTGGTCCCAGCAGCGTAGCGGCGGGCGGAGGCATCAGGTTCATCTCCGACGGGAAGTAGTCCCTGGAGATCTTGTCCGCGAGGAGCATGACCTGGAGAGACTTGTGCATCGGGCTGTCGTCCTGCTGGTCCTCCCAGTAGCTGAGGAGGCGCTCCTCCCAGGTCCGCCCCTTGTCGCGACGCATGCTCTCACGCACCAGATCGATCGCGACCAGGCTCGCGTCCCGAGGGTTGGTGAGCATGTTCGTGGTGATCGTTCGGCCTCTAGCGTCTTGGCTCGGCGGGCGGATCTGGTAGAGCCCGAAGGACTTGCCGTTGTTGCCGACCAGGTTGGGCTGGAAGCGCGAGCCCAGCCAGGCGAGGGCGATCAGGACGGCAGCCGTCCGGAAGCACCCGTCGAAGCGCTCGGGGAAGAACGGGTCCTGGTTCGCGGCCATAGCGATGGCCTCGGAGATCTCCCCGTGATGCGTGCAGTAGGGCTCCACGGCGTAGAGCGCCTTCATGATGTTGGGGCCGCTGATGGGGAGGGCTATCATGCGTACGCGTAAGGATAGCATGCTCCTCACCCTCAGGTACGCCTACGCGGGCCGCTTTGCTTCAGCTCATCTGTTTCAGGAACGCGAACGGGAGCTGGGTCGAGTAGATGAAGTGAGGCGCGCGTTTCCGCTTGGAGCTTCCGTAGGCGAGGCTGACGTGTCCCTTGACGCAGGATGCTTGAGGGGCGGCCCCGCAGAGGAAGCACTCCTCGTCGAGCCGGCGTCGGCGTCCTCTCCCCATCTACGCGCCCCGTACCCACGCGGGGAGACGTCCCTTGTAGTCCTGCTGGACCACGTCCACGTCCACGAACACGCCCTCGATGGTGACCGAGGGAAAGAGCTGGATCATGCTCCAGCCGCAGGAGGGCTCGGCGAGCTGCCCTCGCTGGTCGACCTCCTTCGAGAGCGACTGCCAGTAGCGTACGACGCCGAGAGCGTACAGCTCGGCCGACGAGAGGACGGCACCGGCTCCGACGTAGAGGCCGGGCATGAACCCTTCACCCTTGACCACGGACGCCCAGGAGTTGACGAAGTCCGAGATCTCCTTCGCGGTCCCCGTGCAATCTTCGAGGTCGAGCCAGACCGTGGCCCCGGAGGGGATGCCGATTGCCTTGGCCTGCTTCGATGACCTGTCGCCGTACATGAGCCCGAGGGCCTGATGCAGCGGCGTGCCGTGCTTGAGCCCGAACGTGACGGGCATGAAGGCCAGATCCGCGTTCAGGATGGTGTCGACCTCGTAGCTCGTGACCGAGCCGAGGTAGCGGATGGCGAAGTCCATCCCCCAGTCCTTGAGCGCCTGCGCGTGAGCGCCGTCGATGACCTGGACGCTGTCGGTTCCGCGAGCCCCCACGAACGCGTTCTCGATCACTCGATTCGTCATGTCAGAGTCCTACCTGCGGAGGGTGAGCCTCGCAACACTTCTTCGTACCCTCACGCACCGTCATGGAGCAGACGGCGGCGACCATGAGGTGACGCTTGACCCATGCCTCGGCATCCGTCAGGTCAGGGAAGGGGCCCGCGAGCTTGTGACCGTTCCAGTAGGCGAAGGCCGCGCGCTGCACGAAGCGGAAGGACAGCGAGATCCCTCGATGCTTCTCGCATAGGCACGTGGGGCCCAGCGTCTTCACTTGGAACCCGCCTTCGGCTGGCGCGAGCGCGTGACGACCTCTTGAGTGGCCTTCGTCAGGGCCTCCTTGCGCATGCGGTGGGTCTTGACCGCTTTGCCTGCGGCCGAGAGGTAGTCCTCACCGTCCTCGACGTGCTCCAGGAACTCGAACAGGCCCTGGAGCGCGAGCGCGCCCGTCATGATCCCCGCTTTGACGTCGGCCCCGGCCTGGTCCTTCTTACGCATAGGAAGAGCTTACTACTTCTTCGGCCCCGAGGGAAGCGCGGTCACGAGCAGGCCCAGGATGGCGGGCGACAAGATCAGCGCCACGACGAAGGCTTCCCTGCGCTGGCGTCGAGCCTCGGTCTCCCCGTGCTGGTCGACCGCCGAGCGCACCTGGAGCACGCCCGTGCCGATGCGGTTGGGGAGATCGAGGAGGCTGAGGAGAGTCACGGACGTTTCCTTGCGCGCAAGCGGCGTCGGCGGGGGTCTCGGGCCGCGTGTGGCCCTCGTCCGACATGATACCTCGCCCTCACGAATCGAACCTCGGTCGTGTTGGCGTGGTCGTACTTCCAGCTCACGGCGCGGGCCGCCGAGGCGCTCGCAAAGAGCCAAGCGTCTCCCACGTCCTCGGTCCAATAGGTATCGCGGTCACCCCAGTTTACGTCCTTGAGGAAGCGGTCGTGCCAGACACCCCTCTTCCCCGAGCGAGTCGTGTACGGTCCACCAGGCTGGACCACGGCCCAGCCCGATCTCGGCTCGGGGTCTCGCCTGGCGCGGCGTGATCGGAGGGTCATGGACGTTTCCTTGCGCGCAAGCGGCGTCTGCGGGGGTCGCGCTGGTGCTCTCCCCTGCGATACAGCTCTTCCCGTAAAGCCTCCTTTCCTTCGTGGGTTGCCTTGAAGGAGGTCTTCACTGAAAGCCAGAGTGTCTTGTCGACACGAAACTGACGCCCCTCTTGTATCGCATACAGCTCAAGGTCAACGATAAAACCTCTGGCGAATAGCCATGCAACGGTGGAAGCCCTGATGATGTTCCCGTCATCGTCTTCCTCACCAATGCGAACTCTTCCTTCCGCAGCAGTATTCAGGACGCTGTATTGGATAGGTGTCAAGCGCATGGTTGTCCTCAGAACGTCGCAGGCGTCCACGTCCCGGGATCGCTCAGCATGCCGCTCGGGACGTACCCGACCACGTCCTTGCCCACGAACTCTGCCGTGTCAGGATCCGGTCCTACGGCACGGGGAGACCGAGGGACGACGCCAGCGTCGACCGCCGAGCGCACCTGGAGCACGCCCGTGCCGATGCGGTTGGGGAGATCGAGGAGGCTGAGGATCACGGTCTGTTCCTTGTGTGTAAGCATATCACAGTTCCTTGCGCGTCCGTTACGTCAACGGCAGAGATAGCCCGTATCGAGCGTTGTAGAATATCACAGTTCCTTGCGCGTAAGCGTTTGCGGGGGCGGGCATGGCCCTCTCCACATGAATGGAACCCCACCTTCACGCCAACGTTAGACCGTACCGTGTATTCATGTAGTTACGAACATTGTTGAGGTTCGCGAGCGATAGCAGCGTGTCGAACGTCAGGACCTCGGCAATGTCCGCGACGGCAAACGCCGAGCCGTTGTAGTTTCGGCCGACCTGGAGCCGAGTCCCCATTGCAATATAGTTGGCGAGCGGCGAACACGTCAGTGCCGTTTGACCGCTCGCTTTGTAGAGTCGGCCGGTGATACGGCCTCCCGCGAGTGTCCCGTCGAATTGGAATACACCCATCCCCCACTCCCCATTCGCGATAGCTGCCCACCCGGAAGGATGTTTGACGCCGAAGGAGTAGCCCGCAACCTCAAAGCCGCTGCTGGAGATTCCCATGCCCCAGTTCCCCAGATCGTCTACCAAAACCTGCGCGTCAAGCCAGAAGTCGGCCGCTGGCGCGGCCGATGCGCCCTTCTCAAACAAGACGATCGCTGTGGCCATGTTTGTGGTTTGCATCGGGGTCAGGAGCACGGCGGAAGAGGTGGCTGTGTTCGCCATGCTCTCCACGCCCGCGAACGACCCCGGGGTCAGCCCGTTTAGCGCGGGTCCTACCAGCGCGGGGAGACCGGCCATCGCGGTTAGATTACCGTTTGTGCCAGAGGAGCCTCCACCCGGGGTTGGAACCCACGGCGTCCCGGTGTAGTTCGTGCGGTACCAGGTCGTAGGGTTCAACGTGCCAGGGTCGAAGGGGGGCGCGTTGTTCTTCCAGAACGAGAACGGGAACATCACAGTCTCCTTGCGCGTAAGCGTTTGCGGGGGCGGGGAGGACCCTCTCCACATAGAGGGTACCTCATCTTCACGCCATCGCCTGAACGACGGAGCCGAAGATGCTTGAGCCTCGCTTCACGAACGTGTAGACGTCCGTACCGCTTGCCGTCTGCGTGGGTGCGACGCCGCCGGCCCATTTCACCGTCGGCCAGGTGAGCGTAGAGGCTGCCCCTGTCACCTCGACGATGATGACCTGGCCGTCCGTGGTGTTGGTGAACGTGAAGACGCTTGCTCCTGCCGCAAGAGTCTTGAAGAAGACGTCTCCAAGACTCCAGTTGATGTTTAGCGCGGAGATGGCAACGGGCTCTTTTACGAGCGGTGTAGCATCGAGTCCGAGCACCAGTCCTTCGTTGGTAGCGGTGAGGTTCGGTCCCAGGCTGAGACCGACGAACTGTCCGAGTTGGACGTTGCCCTGGCTGACAAGAAAGGAATTGACGGGAAAAAGTTTTGTGGACATGGTCAGCAGTTCCTACGTGTCAAGGGTTGCGAGATAGGCGGGGATGATCCTCAGAACGTCGAAGGCCGCAGGCGCATGGAGCACGGATCAGCCCAGTCCACGTCCTTGAGGAAGCGGTCGTGCCAGAAACCCTCCTTGCCCGAACGAGTCGTGTACGGTCCACCAGGCTGGACCACGGCCCAGCCCGATCTCGGCTCGGGATCTCGCTTGAAGCGTCTCTGACGGGCTCGAAGCGTCATGGGATCTTTATGGGGACGAGCGTGGGGGTGGGCACGTGGACCACGGGCGCAGGGGTAGGAAGGTTCGAGGGTTGTCCGAAGTTGGGGTCCCCTTGACTTGCTACGTCGCTCGCGAGGAAGAGCACAGGATACGCCTTCTTCTCCACGGGGCTCATGCTGAACCCCGCCAGGGTTCCGTGAACGTCCAGCCCTCTTGTGATCTTCGCCTCCCAGAGGGTTGCGAGGCCTTGGGGTGCAGCCGCCTGGGTTTCCACGGGATTTCTCGCCAAGTCGCGCGCGAGGTCCGCAGGAGTGACGGAAGGCTGGAGGTTACCATCGAGGAACCTCCCCAAGGGCACCTTGACGACGGAGCCGACCTCCACGCTCACGGCCTTGCGCGTAAGGAGGTAGGCGAGGGTTCCGATGCCCGCAAGCCCGAGGATGAGGTGCGTGGTCTTCATGGTCTTCTCCTCAGAACGTCGCAGGCGTCCACGTCCCGGGATCGCTCAGCATGCCGCTCGGGACGTACCCGACCACGTCCTTGCCCACGAACTCCGCCGTGTCGGGATCCGGTCCCACGAAGCTCCCGTTCTGGAAGCCCAGGGCGAAGGCGGCCGGGGCGTGGAGTACGACCTGACTCCACTGGGATGCGCCCGGGAGCTGGAAGCCGATGGCCATGACCTTGACCACGACGCCAGGCGGGATCGTCGGGACGCTCGGGTCGACGGGCTCTTCGCCGTCGTAGGTGAGGAGGAAGGGCGCTTGGCCCGTGACGATCGCCATCTTGTCCCCGATGAGGGTCGGCGTCTTCGGGAGAGGGGTCGGCGGAGGCGGCGGAGGCGGCGGAGGCGGCGGAGGCGGCGGAGGTGGCGGAGGTGGCGGAGGTGGCGGAGGCGGCGGGAGCTGGGCCGCCTTCGACTCGCTTGTGGCGAGCAGGAGGGCGAGGAGGACCGCGCCCATGCCGAGACCGATCTTGAGTGCGGGCTTCATCGGAAGTTTCCTGCGCGATAGATTGTGAAGTTTCCTTTTGTAGCGGGAAGCAGCCTCATCGTCTGCCGGGCTGCAAACTCCGTATCGAATCTGCCCACTATCCTACCATTCCGCTCGTTCACGATTACCCAGTACGTTTTTCCTTCAACCCTTGAAGAACGACGATGAAAGGTTGGGACGTGAAGCAACCTTCGCTTCTTTCCCGGATCTCTGTCTGTGCGCTTGGTCCGCGTGGACCTCTTGCGTGTGGGCCTGGCCGCAGGACCGGGGGTCCCTCGACCGAAGATCCCGGGTCCGAGACGCTTCTCTGCGGCGAGGATCTTCTTCCTGGCAGCCTTGTACTCGCTCAGGGTGACCGTTCCTCGGCGGTACATCTGCGTCAGCCGAGCTGCCGCGTTCTTGACGTGCGCCCGGTCGACGAGCGGGAGCTGACGGCGCGCGGGGAGGGCGAACTGCGAAGGGCGCAGGCGCCCACGCTGGGCGGCGGTGAGGTGCTTTTTCCTGGAACGTACCTTCACGTATCCGAAGCGAGGACCCTGCCACTGGTATCCCCAGACGATACCGGGCCGATGCCTGTCGTAGCCAGGGCTGGAGCGTCCCGGATCGTTGGATGTCTTGCTGGACAGCGAGCGCGCGTAGGCGACAGCCGCAGCCTCGGAGGGAAGCACGCGCAAGATCTGGTCGTGCCACATGACGAGCCACGCCTGGTTCGTCCGCGAGTAACGTACGGTGATCCCGTGAGACGCCTCGGTCGTCCTGGCAAGCAGCTTCTTGTGCTGCTTGACGGTGCGAGATCGCATCCCGGTCTTCTTGGGCTTCACGGACGCCTCATGTGGTCGATGGGGTCGTCACCCGACTCCCAAGCCCAGAACAAACTGTGCGTCGTGGAGGAAGGCGTGCTGTGGCTGGAAGTGCCTCTGAATCCGGCAGCCGCAAGCCAACGAGCGAACGTCAAACCTTTCTTGTTTTTCACACCTCGATTGAGGTGGGTACGACCTCGGAACCGTACCTTCTTGAGACGGCGAAGCATCTTCTTGCCGTGCTGACGGCGAGTCATGTCGCGAGCAGGGCCCCTGTCCGTGAGCCTCTCCAGTCGGATGAACCTCTTCGACTCGCTCCGGTCGCAGGACTCCTCGGCCTCTCGCTTGGCCCTCTGGAAGTTCGAGGGACCGAACCAGCGGGACTCGTACCGGGTCGGGGCCCCGATGTTCTCGCGCGAGTACCAGTGCAGGATGTACTCGGTCTTGTCCTCGCGCTTGGATGCCGGGGCGTGGTGGCTCGCGGTCTCCTGGCGCACCGCGCGACCGTGGACGATGCGCCTCTTGCTCGGGTCTCGGAAGACGCTGCTCCGGTAAGTCTGGTAATCGGCCAGATGGAAGATCCAGTTCGTGAGGTACTGTTCTTGTCTTGTGGTCAGGGGGATCTTGCTTCGCAGGATCCTGGAGGCCAAGTTGGTAGAAGAACCCTTATAGGGCAGACCCTCCTTTTTCAGCCACCGTCTTAGCGCAGCGTCTCGGGGACCATCCTTCTTGTGCGGCGCTTCTCCCTTGAGGTAACCGGCATAGTGAGCGCCACGAAGCTTGAAGCGTATGGCTCTCTTCTCGGTCTTGCTTACCGGATCCCGGTGCCACGCCTTGCGCTCGCCCCGGTAGGTCGTCCCCATCTCCCTCTTCGGACGCCATGTGTCCACGCCGGAAGAGGCGCGTGTCCACCCCTTCACGTCCTTCGCGCGCTTGGCCCAGAGCCTTGCGCGTAAGTGATGGGGCCCGTACGCCTTCGCGTAGTGCGCCGCCGCCTTGCCGTACCAGACGGCGGCCGAGGAGAACATCCCCTCGTCTTCGGCGGCGCGGCCTCGGCGGACGTACTCCGAGGCCTTCTGTCCGTGAGAGGCGGACTTGGTCTTGCGACCGGGATCACGTCCGACCTTCTTGCGCAGCCCCATCCGGGCGACCGACTTCCGGCGCTGAAGCCGACCGGAGCGCATCTTGGTCATGCGCAGGGACTTGCCTCCCTTGTAGATCGGGTTATCGAACCCGCCAGGCTCGATCTCCACGACGTACTCGTTCTTGGGGTCACGCTTCGAGGCTGCGAGGGCCTTGGCCTTCGCCTCCTTCAGGGTCGACGCGTTCGAGTGCGGCTCCGAACCCCATCGACCGTAGACCATGATGAGGTAGAACGGCTTACGGATGACGGTGCCCCAGGGATCTCTGCTCGACTCTCTCGCCATGACGGACTCCACGAACTGTGAGGGTGAGACTTCTCGGATGTCGATCCAGAGAGAGTGTGAGTTGAGATACACGGCTTGCGCCTTGAAGTACACGACGCTCCCTGAGGGCGTGATCGCCTGCGGGACCTTGAGGTTCGGCTTGACCGTCCAGCCGAGGGACCGGAGGTGAGCGAAGAGGCGCTCTCGGGCTTGGGCGTACGTCATGGGTGTCTACAAGCTACCACACGCTTACGCGCAAGGCTCAGGGGAGATAGGTGACGATGTCGTGGGACATGAACGCGATGAAGAACCGAAACTTGAAGCTCGTCGGAAGTCCCAAGCTGGTGGTCGCGGTGACCTTGAGGGTCGCCACGGTTCCAACCGTGACCCAGGATAGCGCGACGACGAGGGTGCCCGCGCTGAGGGCGCCGGTCGTGTTGAGCGCTTGAGCGGTAGTGAAGGCGGGAGCCTTGTAAACGACGGCGACGTTGGCGTCTCCCTCGCGAAGCTGGACCTCGGTGCCGTCGGTGCATTCGGTGTTGAAGAAGAGCTTGGCTCCCCACGTGTTGTCTCCAGCTCCTGCGGCAGCGATGTCGACAGAGAAGAGGTCTCGGGCGACGCCGCTGACCAGGTCTCGATCGTTGGCCGCGATGATCGTCTGGGGTTCGGCATCCAGTCCTAGAAGCTTGCCCTGATCGCTGACGGTGAGACCAGGACCGAGGTTCAGGCCGACGAACTGCCCAAGCTCAGCGTTTCCTTGCTGTGCGATGAAGGAGGCGATGGGGAAAAGCTTGGTGCTCATCTCAGTGTCCTCCGACCACGTGGTAGCCCTGGACCCGAAGCTTGCGCGCAAGCTGACGCTCGATCCGCTCCGCCTCCGGTCGCGTGTCCACGGGGTTGTACCGCGAGAAAAGGTCTCGCCTCAGCCGCACGCTCCCCGACGGGGAGTAGTGCCTCACCTTGCAGCTCGGGCAGAACTTCTTGCACCCCGAGGCATGCTCCCTGGCGCGCGCCTCAGGGGTCTTGCCGCTCTGGCCCACGTAGAAGGTGCGCCTGCCGCCGCGCTCGGTGACCTCGATGACGTAGACGTAGTAGTGCCGAGGGGGCTCGGGGTACGAGCGGGGCTTCGGCTTTCGAGCGGGGCGCATGCGGGTAGGCCGACTGGTTAGCGGCCGTGCAGTCGTCCCGCGTGCTCGTGGGGCGGGTTCATGGGAAGGCCGCACTCACACATCTCGCTCGGGTTGTAGGCCCTGGCGTGCTCGTGAGGGACCGACAGGAGGATGCCGCAGTGGCAGCGCGCGATGGGCTGCGCGGGAGCTGCCGCGTGGGCGTGGACCTGAGAGAGGTAGAGCCCGCACCAGCACTTGTCGAGGTTCGGGGTCTCCACGTGGTCGTGCTTGATGGCGAGGGCGGTCCCGCAGTAGCAGAATCCAGGTCGAGCGACCTTGGCGTTCATCCGGGGAGCCTCTACGACGACGAGAGGCTGTACGGGCGAGGCGCTCTCGACCGTGTCATCGAGGAACGCCTCTTCGAGCGGGGCGGGAAGGGTGACGATCTCGTCCTGAGCCAGCCGGCTTGCCCGGATGGAGTGACCCACGGCTCGGGAGAGCATCTCCACTCGCGTGGTCGTCCCCATGGCCTCGACCAGGGGGTGGAGGATGCGCTTCTCGGACTCGCTTGCGGGCTGGCCCGACAGCTTGAAGACCCTGGTGTCCCAATCTCCTTGACGCCATCCCCCAGCTCCCCTGGTGTCCACGCGATCGACGAGCGCGTAGGCCCCATCGAATCGGATGAGGGCTCGGTCGAGGGAAAACCAGTGCTCGACAGAGAACGCCCGGCTGTCGCCTTCGAGAGTGAGAGTGCCGTGGGACATGGTTTACCTTGCGGGGAGCTGGGGTGGGGCGGGAGGCTTCGGAGCGGAGAGCTTCTTGCCGACGTAGAGCAGGATGAACAGCCCCGAGGCACCGAGCGCGAAGTCGCGCCAGTAGTTGCTGGAGGGGCTCATGCGAGGACCGCGCTTCTCGGCAGGGCGACGCGCACCGCGCCTGCGAGGCGGGCCGGGACGCCGATCGAGCCCGAGGGGTTCGAGACCGACTGGACGGTCCCGTAGAGGTTGTCCTCGTCGCTGGAGGTCACCAGCACGGTGGCGACGTCGTTCGGCTGCGAGCCGGGGACGTTGGTGAAGCCTCCCAGGTTGGAGATGCTGAGGCTCGTCATGGGCACCCGCACCGTGGCCCCCTTGTTGGCCGCGCTCCCAGGAGACTGGGTCGCCTTGTGGACGACGTAGGCGAGGCCGAGGCCTCCGAGGACGATGCCGGCGAGCGTGAGGGGCTTCATGGGGAGCTTTCGGTGGGGGTAGGGTCGCGTGTAGTCTTCAGGAGATCTGCGAGAGCTGCTCGATGGGAGCGAAGCCAGAGGAACCGTCGGTGGTACGGATCTGGACCCAACCCAGATGATGCTGTTGGTTGGGGATGGAAGGGAAGCGCCCGAGGACCGTCACCCTGTCGCCAGGAGAGGTGTTTGGCAGGATCAGTCTCTGCGAGCTGTCGTCGGGCAGCGCGTGAGCCTCAAGCCCGGGGCTGAAGAGGACGATGGCTGTAGGAGCAGACGGCAAGAACGGGACCAGAGGACTCAGAGGCGGGAGCGGTGTGGGCAGGACAGGACCAGGAGGCGGCGTCTGGGAAGCCTCCGACGTCTTCGTCAGGAGAAGGAGCGCGACGGTCCCGAGGCCAGCGCCGATGAGGATGTGGGAGGCTTTCATGTTCGTTGATCGAGGTCGTTAGACCGAGACTCCTGGAAACGGCTGACCGGCCTTGGACACGACCTGGAGGATCGCGTCTCGCGGGATGGTACCCGAGAACGTCTTGACCGGATACGTCTGAGCGCTGATGAGGTTCCGGTCGGAGAGGAGCAGATCGATCTTCATGAGCGCCCCGCCGAGGCGAGGCGGGACATTGGCGCGAGCCGCGTCGACCAAGACCACGTCCCCGATCCCGAGATCTGGGAAGAGGCCCACGGGGATGAGGTTGGGGACGGTGGGGGTCGCCGAACAGACAAGCGCGATGTCAGCGTCCGTGAACGTCTTGGAGGGTTCCAGGAAGAAACGATGGTGGCCATGGTACGCCCATCTTCCATCGGTCAGCATCTCGAACGAATCGACGACGTACTGGTACGCCGACGGTCCCAGGACGTCGCACGAGGGCATGAAGGGCGTCGTCCCTCCCGGCTTGAGGACGACGAGGGTTCCTACGGTCGCGAGCGGTTGAGAGCGAGGCGTCGCGGGAGGGGTTGTCGGGATGCCTGGAACGGAAGGGACTGAGGGCAGGATGGAACCCACGGACAGGACCGCCTCCGGAGGCACGGAGCCGAACGCGATGCTTCCCTCCGGGAACGTGTAGCTCCCGTCCACGCGCGTGAAGACGCCGTCTGCTCCGATGGAGCCACCGAGGAGACGGAAGGGTCCCCTCTGAGGGGGAGGCCGAGACGGGGCTCCCGAGAAGGCCGTCTGCCTGAAGGAGGAGAAGTCGACCACGAGCGTCTTGCCGAGGTCGGCGGGGGTGACCGGGACCTTGGGACCGGGAGGCAGCGCGGGCGGCTTTGCACCTGCGCCCTCGGCGGGCCTCAGGACCAGGTAGGCGAGACCGAGGGCGCCGAGGCCGCCGAGGGCGAGGTGTAGCGGCTTCATCGAGCTGCGCGCCTTCGCTTGACGACCGCACGCTTACGCCTCGGATCGCGAGAGGACTTCACCAGCTCGACGTGTCCGCCGTCCGAGCCCTGCTTCCAGTAGCCGGGACTTCCCTGAGCATCGTTGAACTCGATGTACCAGCCGTCGCGACCACCCCAGTGGTTGGCGCTCTTCACGACGCCCGTGCGCGAGGAGCCTCGGACGGTGATGCGGACGGTGTCGCCCTTGCGGATCTCCCCGGAGGCCGGGTCTCGACCCACGCGACTCTTGCGGGTACGGATACGCGACGAGCCCCCTCGGTACTCGTGGTGCTTCTCGTACCCGTACTGGAAGGCGCCCGCATGCTTGATGCTTCCGTCCGACATCCTCAGGGTGAGGTCGTAGTATTCACCCTCGTCCTTGAAGCCGTAGTCCTCGGGAGGGTTCCTCTTGACGTGGATGATCTTCCCCCACTTTCCACGGGTACCCTTGCTCTTGAACCACATACCGACGGTGGGGGTCATGACTTCTTCCTCTTCTTTGCGTTCTTCGCGATTCGAGTGCAGCCCATGATGGCGTTGAGACCCTTCATGAACGGGACGGTGCCGACGGGCTTGTAGGTCTTGGGGGAGAGCTGGCGGAAACGGAAGTAGCGCTCGGTCGTCTCCACCTCGGTCTTGTGACCGTGACGCTGGGCCCAGGACTTGGCGCGGGCGAGGGTCCAGCACCACCGCTCGAAGACGAGGGACAGGACCTTAGTGGAGGACGTACAGGTGTGGGGCGGCGCGACCTTGCGCGCCTTACGCGCAAGGATGGGGGCTCCAGAGCAGTGGGCGCCCTCGGACTTCGGGGTCCTGCCGCGCTTGCGGGGCGTGGTGGTCTTGCGGGCAGTCCTCTTCGCGGTTCCGCGTTTACGCTTCCGGGAGGGATCTCTCCGGAGGTGGCTTCCGGTCCTCAGCTTCGGATCGAATGACTTACCGTTATGACCTTCGGAGACTGTGATCTGCTGGGGGTATGC
>Ga0315273_10003116_pt1 | contig 19908 bp, 5 predicted proteins | sample YL17G02_0_MG_FD_205753 | JGI IMG/M metagenome (GOLD analysis project Ga0315273, IMG submission 205753) | Sediment microbial communities from Yellowstone Lake, YNP, Wyoming, USA - YL17G02_0 | ecosystem: Environmental > Aquatic > Freshwater > Lake > Sediment | place: USA: Wyoming | collected...
CAGTACTACCGTATGGCCACGGTTTTTTAGCTCGCGGATGATCGGCACGAAGAAGGGTACATGTGGCGTGTTATCGAGATCTATCCAGACTTTCACGCCAGAATTCGAAGCCGCTCTTCTATGCTTATTAGTCTCGCGCAATTGTCGTATCCTTTAGTCGTATCTATATCATGAGTTTGGATAAAAGGGAATTCCTTCTGTTTACGAAACGAAATCGCCATCCTCGTGGAAATCTGAAGCCCTCTTGGGATAAAAGGCTTCATCTGGTAGTACAAATTGACATCCTTCCCGTTTCTGATTCTATGTTCCTTACTCGAAGAAGGCCTTTTTTATATACTGGTATCTGCAATGTTTTATGAACGTTCCATTGCGTCCCATGATTATTTATATCGCAAAAGATCATGATTTTCAAGGAGCCTTCTTCCGAAAATGGACGTTTCGAGTAGCCTTATTTATGAACCATTCAAATATGTTCTACTATAATCAGGTTATAAGGGATTGTACAGAAAGGCCACTCCTTGAATCAGAGTCTCCACTGGAATAACATATTAAGAATGCTCAAGTTTATTGGCATGTCCCAATTATCAAAGAAAGACCGCCGTTTGCATTAAGGGCTTGAAGGGACATAATTGTGAACGCCCCAAAAAAGCAATTTACTAGCATTCCAATTTGCTCGTCGGGCAATTCCCCGTTCTTCCCTGCCCAGATGGTGCCAGACGAGGTTTACTTATGGCGTGTGTCACTGGACAAGATAACTTGGGACTTTGACGAGATTGAACAACTTCTGTCCGCCGATGAGCGCAAGAGATCAGAACGGTTTGTTTTCGAGCGGGACCAGAGGCGCTTTATGTTGGGGCGGGCTGTTCTCAGGATGATTCTTGGCCGTTGTCTTTCTCTCCCACCTGAGGAGGTTTCGTTTCGCTACGAGCGCTATGGCAAACCAGTATTAGACCACACGGATTTCTCTTTTAATATATCTGAATCGGACGGCTGCGCGGTCTATGCCATTACACGCAATAGGCGGATCGGGGTGGATATCGAACGGATTCGCGATATCGCCGAGATGGATCAGATAGCTCGGCGTTTCTTTTCAAGCTCTGAAAATGAACTCCTATGCACCCTCGAGGGAAGCAGGAAACGGAAGATGTTTTTCGAGTACTGGACTCGAAAGGAAGCCCTTATCAAGGCTGTCGGGTCGGGGCTGAAAATGCCGCTGCATTCTTTTGATGTTACAGCGTATCCGGACGAGCCGACCTATCTGATCAGATTAAAGGATGATTTAGGAAAAGAATGTCAATGGGCTATTAATGACTTGGCGCGAAATACTGGATTTGCTGCGGCCGTCGCGGTAGAATCGTCTCGAGCGTTACCCCTGAGGGAACATATATTTTGTTCCTCCGGGGAAGAGCATGAATCGGATTGCTGAACGGCTGATCGGAGCTATGAGGGAGGCTATGATTATAAAAAAGACTAGGTTTTTTTCGGGCCAACTCGTCGAAGTGCGAAGACCGAAGGAAATATTTCAAACCCTGGACTCTAACGGCACCTTAGATGGGTTGCCGTTCATGCCCGAAATGTTAGAGTTCTGCGGTAGGCAGTTTCGCGTTTCCAGGCGCATCCAAAAGACATGCGTTGAAGTCGCCGAGGGAGGTTATGATATCCGTGAATTTACCCAGAACGATGTTGTTTTTCTCGAGGAACTTCGTTGTTCGGGAACAGGACATGATGAATGCCAACGCGCCTGCATGTTATTTTGGAAAGTCGCATGGCTGCAAAGAGCCGTGGACGATCGGCCAAGCGAAACCCGAAGTGACAGCGCTCGGGAAAACCTGCGGGCTAAACTGAAAACCATAGCAGGCCCCAGCAGGTACTTTTGTCAATCAACTGAACTTGTCAAGGCGACACGGCTATTAAGTCGAAGTAGACGACTCCTGAAATGCATTTATGATGTATTATCGGGAGACGTCGGCTTGTTGAAGATGATGAGTCTGATCTTCAAGCCAATAGGGAGAAAACTAACGGGGAGAGTGTTCGCCCCGGTAGAGGGGCCCATGAAACGAACGCCGGTAGAGAAACTCGATCTACAAGCCGGCGAGATAGTCAGCGTTAGATCCGTTGGCGAGATTGCCCAAACTCTCGATAAAAAAAGCAAAAACCGCGGTTTGGTATATGATCTGGGATTGGGGAAATTCAGCGGGCATCGATACAAAGTCCGAAACCGACTGGATGCCATGATTTCTGAGCCCACGGGAGAAATGAAAAAGCCGGAGGCAACAGTCATCCTGGAAAACCTGACGTGCCTTTGTAATAACGTTTTAGGGGGCTGTCCGCGACGGGATCTCATCTATTGGCGCGAGATCTGGCTAACACGAGTCGAAGACGAGGCCAAAAGGATTGAAACGTCGGCCGTGGTACTGAACAAGCAAGAGTGAATAGAGCAGAGGTTCGCTACCTTGAATGAGGTCCTTTCCTAAATTTCATTTCAGATCACATTACAGAGCATATAAGCCTTCTCAGCGATATTGCGCTAATCTGCGCCGCCGATATCTCTTTCTGGCAACGTAGAAAATATTGCGGTCCATTAAAAATCAACACTTGCCGAGTGGATGTAAAGCGATATAATATAAGTATAATAAGCTTTGCGCTGTGCTGGCTGAGTTGCCATAAAGGATATCAAGTTGGCGACGCGAACTGATCACGATCAATCAAGATATCCCCTTTCTCCAATGCAAGCCGGAATGCTTTTTCATGGCTTACGTGACGAACGTTCGGGAGTTGATATTGAACAGATTCTTATTAATATTTCTGAACCCTTGGTTGTAGCCGAGTTCCAGCGGGCTTGGGATCAGGTCGTCCAACGGCATACGATACTTCGAACTAGCTTCGTATGGGAGGACGTTGACCTTCCTTTACAGTCCGTTCATGAAACGGTCGCCATCCCATTTCATGTGGAGGACTGGCGTGGACTCTCGTCCGCCGAACAGGAGGAGAGCGAGCGGAAACTCCTAAAAACGGACCGTCAAGCGGATTTTGACTTCTCGCAAGCACCCCTCATGCGTCTAACCCTTATTCGTCTGGGTACGGCGGAGTACCGCCTGCTCTGGACCTTTCATCATGCATTACTTGACGGGCGGTCGTTTCCCATCGTCCTACAAGAGGTCTTTCAATACTATGAAGCCCGGCTCCAGGGCGTTGAGATCAATCTGCCCGAACCGAGCCTCTTCCGCGATTATATTGAATGGCTCCAACTGCAAGACTTCTCTAGATCACGGGATTTTTGGAAGACGTTACTTCAAGGCATAAAAGGCCCAACAGCCTTTGGTGTCGATTTTGATCCTGCCCATAGATCATCCAGGGCAAAGGGATACAAAGAACAATCTCTCACTTTCTCCGTTGAGGAAACCTCCAGGTTGCGCACCTTTGTTGAAGGGCAGGGCGTTACCGTAAACACACTGGTCCAGGCTGCCTGGGCGATATTGCTTAGCCGCTATAGCGGCGAGGAGGATATCGTTTTTGGCGGAACCCGGGCTTGCCGGTCGACTACAGTTCCAGAAGCACCGTCAATGGTGGGGATTTTCATCAACACTCTACCCTTGCGGATAGCTGTCAACCCGGAGCGGGCCCTGATTCCATGGTTGAAAGAACTTCGGGCTCAGTGGGCTGCCTTGAGGGCGCATGAGCATACGCCCCTGACCAGCATCCAGGCTTGGGGCGATATGCGTGCTGGCGTGCCTTTGTTTGAGAGCATTGTCGTGTTTGAGAACTTCCTGTTGAATACCCGTCTCCGTGCCCAGGGTGGGGCTTGGCTAAACCGCACCGTTAAATATTATGGCCAGACCAATTATGCTATCACCGTCATGGGATACCTTGACAGCGAGCTGCTTCTGATCATCGGCTTCGACCAGCAGCGGTTTACGGACGACGTGATCACGCGGATGCTAGGGCACCTTCGCACACTGTTGATGAGCATGGTCGATCGCCCTGAGTCCCTTTTGCGTGACCTGACGCTTTTGACCGAACCGGAACGCATTCAGCTGATTGAAGAATGGAATCAAATTAGCATCGCCTCGGCCGACACCTGTATTCATAAGCTTTTTGAGGCCCAAGCGCGCCAACACCCTGACGCGGTCGCTCTGGTCTTCGAACAAGATAGACTGACCTACCGAGAGCTCGATGAGCAGGCCAATCAGCTGGCGCGATATTTGCGCGCAAATGGGGTTGGCCCGGAATCCCTGGTGGCGCTTCTGTTTGAGCGGTCCGCGCACATCGTCATCGCTATTCTCGGGGTGTTGAAAGCCGGCGGCGCTTATCTCCCCCTGGATCTTGCGTACCCAGCAGAAAGGCTCGCATTTATGCTGGAGGACGCACAAGCCTGCGCGCTGCTGACGCAGGAATCCCTCCAATCGAAAGCTCCCCGACGAACCGGCCTACATGTGGTCTGTTTGGACACGGACGGGGCTGCGATCGCCAAGTACCCATCCACGCTACTTGACTCCGGAGTACAACCGCATAACCTGGCTTATGTGATTTACACTTCCGGATCGACGGGCAAGCCTAAGGGTGTGCTTGTGACGCACGCCAATATAGTCCGTCTCTTTCGCACAACGGAAGCCTGGTTTGGTTTTCATGAACGCGATGTTTGGACCCTCTTTCATTCTTACGCATTTGATTTTTCTGTGTGGGAGATATGGGGGGCTTTGATTTACGGTGGAAGGCTCGTCATCATACCCTATATGGTAAGCCGCTCGCCCGAGGCATTCTATCAGCTATTACGGTCGGAAGGAGTGACCGTACTGAACCAGACGCCTTCAGCCTTCCACCAACTTATCCAAGTGGAAGAGACGGCAAATGCTATGCCCGATCTAGCTTTGCGTTATGTCATCTTCGGAGGCGAGGCCCTTGAATTGCAGAGCCTGCGACCATGGTTCGTAAGGCATGGCGATCAGCAGCCGCAATTAGTGAACATGTATGGCATCACCGAGACTACGGTGCATGTCACTTATCGGCCGCTTAGCCTTTCGGATCTCACGGGAGCGCCCGGCAGCGTGATTGGCATACAGCTCCCCGATCTAGAGCTGTATGTTCTCGACCGTTATTTGCAGCCGGTGCCGATAGGCGTCCCCGGTGAGATTTATGTCGGCGGAGCCGGCGTTGCACGAGGTTACTTGAACCGTGATCAACTCACTTCTGAACGGTTCATCCCCCATCCGTTTAATAACGCCAAAGACGCACGTCTTTATAAGACGGGTGATTTGGGCCGGTGTTTGCCGGGCCGCGACCTCGAATACCTCGGGCGTGCTGATGATCAGGTCAAAGTTCGCGGCTTCCGGATCGAACTCGGCGAGATCGAATCTGTGCTCTGTCAGCATCCACGAGTACGGAAGGCAGTGGTTATCGCGCGTTCCGAAGCTTCGGGCTCAAAACGGCTTGTAGCCTACTTGATACTCGATCAAGAAAGCCTGCTGTCCGTGACGGAGCTGCGTGAATTTCTTCAACATCAACTTCCGGATTACATGGTGCCATCTGCTTTCGTCACGCTGAAACAGCTGCCGCTTACGCCAAATGGGAAAGTCGATCACAAGGCGCTGCCAGAACCCGAGCCCGATAGGCCGACGTTGGGCACACGATACGTGGCGCCTCGAAATGCCGTCGAGGCCGAACTGGTGCGTATCTGGAGCGAGGTGCTTCGATTGGAACTAGTCGGCGTTCAAGACAATTTCTTTGAGATCGGCGGCGACTCCATCCTCAGCATTCAAATTGTTGCTCGCGCCCGCCGGATTGGCCTCAAGTTGAAGCCCCAGCACCTGTTCCGCTATCCCACCATCGCCGAGTTGGCCACTCTTTCTAGTGAAGTTGAGGACACACTGTCTGTCCAGGAGGTTGTTGACGGGGAAGTGCCCTTAACACCAATTCAGCACTGGTTCTTCGAAATGGATCTCGTAGAAAATCAGCACTATAACCAGGCGTTCCTGTTCGAAGTAACCGAGAATATGGAAAGCTCTTTGTTAGAAAGCGCCCTCAAAGAAGTAAGACGCCAACATGATGTACTACGCTTACGTTTCGTATATGAGGCAGGAGGCTGGCGCCAGTTCCATTCCTTATCCGAAGAACCCGTTCCGTTGAATTGGGTGAATCTCGCTCAATTGAAAGACCGAGAGCAGAAGTTGCGAATCGAGTCAATTGCATGTTCCGAACAAGCTAGCCTCAATCTGGAGAAAGGCCCGATCTGGCGTGTGGTCTATTTTGATTTAGGTCCTGACCGGTCCGCCCGGTTGTTGTTTGTGGTCCATCATCTGGCAGTCGATGGCATCTCGTGGAGACCGCTGCTTGAAGACTTGGAGACTGCCTACCAACAGCTCAAGGCGGGGCAGGGAGTTCATCTCCCCGCCAAGACCACTTCATTTAAGGCCTGGGCAACGCGACTAAAGGAATTATCCGGAGAAGAATCCCTTCGAGGCGAATTATCCTATTGGGAGACCATCGTAGATTCACAAAGAGTAGAAGAAGTGTCGTTGCCAATCGTTAATCATGAGGCAATCAATGAAAATACTGAGGGCTCATCTTCCACGTTGAAAGTCTCGCTCGGGACTGAGGAGACTTTGGCGCTGATCCGGGAAGTTCCCGCAGCATACAACACGCAAATCAACGATGTCTTATTGACGGCGCTGGGGCTCGCGTGGGGCCGGCGAACCGGCAAGCGGGTGCTCTACGCGAGCCTGGAGGGTCACGGGCGCGAGAATCTTGGCGACGACTTGGACCTCTCTCGCACTGTAGGCTGGTTTACCTCCATCTTCCCCGTGCGGCTGGAGCTGCCTGATACATGGAAAAGCGGAAAACCTGGCGAAACCCTGAAATCGGTGAAGGAGCAGCTCCGCCAAATTCCGCAACGCGGAATCGGCTATGGTATCTTACGTTATCTGACTCCGGAAACTGGGCTTGCCTCCCGATCTGGACCGGACATTCTGTTTAATTATCTCGGCCAGTTCGACCAGATTCTTGCAGGATCGAAAATGTTTCATATGGCCCGCGAAACGAGCGGGCCATGGCATAGCCCTAGGCAGCGCCGACGATACCTGCTGGAAATCAATAGCCTTGTTATTGCCGGGAGGCTGGAACTCTGGTGGACCTACAACCAACGTTTCCACGCAGAGCCCATGATCCAGAAATTGGCCGATGAGTTTGTGGCCGCATTAAGAGAGTTGATTCTCCATTGCCAGTCACCCGATGCGGGCGGGCGCACGCCCTCGGATTTTCCATTGGCTGGATTAGACCAGTCATCCCTGGACCGGTTATCAGGAAGGCTGCGCGAAATTGAAGACATTTACCCGCTTTCCCCGATTCAAACACTCTTCTACTCAGCGAGCCCGGGCCCCATACAATCAACGTTTGACCAGTGGCATTGCACCCTTCGCGGCGAATTAAGCGTTGCGGCACTCCAGAATGCGTGGCGGGAAACATTGCAGCGGCACCCCGTGCTGCGGTCGACCATTCACGAGGAAGGATTGCGCGGGCCGGTTCAAGTCGTGCATCAGAACGTACAGTTACCCTGGATAATCGAAGATTGGCGAAGTACCCCTGCTGATCTTCATGCCGAACGCTGGGCTGGTTTTTTAAATAAAGATCGCGCTCAGCCTCTGGCGTTGGCCGAAGCGCCGGTGATGCGCTTTGCGCTAGTTAGATTGGACCACCAAGTTTGGAAGTTCTTATGGAGCATCCCGGCGTTCCTGCTCGACGGTTGGTCATGGCCGATAGTCTTTCAGGACGTCAGCCGGTTATACGAAGCCTTCTTTGGCGGTTCTCCGCCGCAACTCGAACCGGCTCGGCCCTACCGCGATTATCTCCAATGGCTGCAAAAACACCCGGCCGATGAAGCGCAAGAGTTCTGGCGTGAAACCCTCGCCGGCTTTAGGGAGCCGACTCCGTTGCCAAGAGAGGTCCCCGATAATAATACAAGTGGGGTACGTTACCTAGAAAACCGGGTTCAGCTCTCGGCCGAGATCTCTAACGCGCTGCGGGGCGCGGCCCGCCGGCTTCAGATCACGCTAAACACAGTTGTGCAGGGAGCTTGGGCGCTCTTGCTAAGCCGGCAAAGCGGCCGCGAAGACGTGTTGTTCGGCTCGGCCTTCGCCGGGCGGCCAACGGACTTGCGCGGGGTTGAGTCCATCGTCGGCCCCTTCGTGAATAATCTGCCAATCCGAGTAAAGGTGGACAAAGAGGCGACAATCGCCGAATTCTTGCGCCGATTGCACGAATGGTTGTTGGAATTGAGCCCGTTTCAATTCGCGACGTTGATGGACATTCAAAGAGCCAGCGAAGTTCCTTGGCGGCATCGACTCTTCGATAGTTTAGTCGTCTTTCAAAATTATTTGATTGACGAATCGGCTCGACGATTCGGCGGCCATATCGATATTGCTGATTTTTCCGGTCCCATTCACACCAACTTTCCTCTCACGTTGTTAGCGGAGCCTGGAGAGAAGCTCGAGCTGACGCTAATTTATGACCGGGAAAGCATAGCCAGCTCAACGGCTAAGCGCTGGGGGCGTGATTTAGTGACTTTGCTGGAACGAATGCCCGCTTACTTCGAAAAGCCTGTGGCCGAGCTGCGATCGCTGTTGTCATTGCCCGAAGCTAACATGCGTCCGGCCAAGCTGCGGTTGAGCGTGCAATCGCAGAACTATGTTCCGCCGCAGACCAGCATGGAATGGACTATCGCGGCCCTGTGGCAGAACATGTTTGGAGTGGAGCAAGTCAGTGTCGAAGAAAACTTTTTCGATCTGGGTGGTCATTCTTTATTGCTGATACAGATGCATGGCCGACTTCGCGAGGTGTTGAAGATAGGCTTTCCTATCGTGACGCTTTTCGAACATCCCACAGTTCGTTCGCTGGCACGGCACCTGAGTCAACCCGTCGGCCCAAGCACCCAGGCGAGCGAAGAAATACGAGACCGGGCTCAGAAGCAGAAGCAAGCACTATCACGTATGCGGAGCACGAGAAATTCCAAAGAGTTAAAGAAATAGCATATGAGCGAAAAATCATATGATGGCATTGCGATAATCGGAATGGCCGGGAGGTTTCCCGGCGCCGGGAGCATAGAGGAGTTCTGGGCAAATCTGGTTGCAGGCAAAGAAAGTATATCTTTCTTCAGCGATGCAGAGCTTGCCGAGTCGGGTTTGGACGCGGTGGCACTTAGGCGCTTTGGCCACTACGTCCCAGCCCGAGGTGTTCTTGAGGAAGCGGACTGTTTTGATGCGGCGTTCTTCGGTATTCATCCGAAAGAAGCGGAAGTCATGGACCCTCAGCACCGTGTGTTCCTGGAGGCCTGCTGGGTGGCGTTGGAGCGTGCCGGTTATGCCCCTGACCAGGTGCGCGGTGCCGTGGGGGTGTTTGCTGGTGCGACCTTCAATACATACTACTTGTCTGCTCTCCACCAGCGGCAGGACCTCATTGAGCTGGTCGGCGCCGAGCAGGTCATGTATGGCAACGAGAAAGATTATCTGACCTCGCGCGTGGCCTATAAGCTCGGCCTCAAAGGCCCCGCGCTTAGTGTCAGCACGGCGTGCTCTACGTCGCTCGTTGCCATAGGCCAAGCTTGCCAATCCTTGCTGACATACCAGTGTGACATGGCGCTGGCTGGAGGCGTATCAGTAACGGTGCCTCAAAAACGGGGATATTTTTTCGATGAAGGCAACATCAATTCAAAGGACGGCCATACGCGCAGCTTCGACGCGCAAGCCGCGGGGACGATATTCAGTAATGGTGTGGCGGTTGTTGTGCTCAAGCGCCTCGAAGAAGCGGTTAACGACGGTGATCAAATCTATGCCGTGGTCAAAGCCGCCGCGCTCAATAACGATGGATCGCAACGCGTCAGTTTCGGCGCGCCGGGTCTTGAGGGGCAAGCGAGGGTCGTTGCCATGGCGCATGCGCTTGCTGGCGTGGATAATGAGACCATCACTTGCGTGGAGGCACACGGTACAGCCACTCCGTTAGGTGACCCGATCGAAGTGGCGGCTTTGACCAAGGCGTTCCGTATGGGCACCCAGGCAAAGCAATTTTGCGCTCTTGGCTCGGTCAAAACAAATGTCGGACACCTGGAAGCAGCCGCCGGAGTGACTGGCCTTATCAAAATAGCGCTCGCACTTCGTCATCGGACTATTCCTGCCAGCCTTCACTTCACGATGCCGAATCCGAAGCTTGACCTCGAGAACAGTCCGTTTTACGTCAATGCAACGCTAAGGGAATGGGAGACCAAGCCCGGCATTCCGCGTCGGGCAGGCGTGAGTTCATTTGGCACCGGTGGCACCAACGCCCATGTAGTTCTCGAGGAAGCGCCGGATTTGCCGCCGTCAGGGCCATCACGCCCGTGGCAACTCTTGATTTTGTCAGCCAAAACGACGGACGCGCTTGAACGAACGACGGCAAATCTGTCTGAATATCTGAGAAAAATCGGGACCAATGGTGAAGGCGATGCGGCGTTAAGGGAGTTAGCTGACGCCGCGTTCACGTTACAGATGGGCCGAAGCGAATTTATCCACCGGCGGATCTTGGCTTGTCATGATGCTGCCGATGGCGTGACCGCGCTCGCTACCCGCGATACGAAACGAGTGTTTGCGCACAACCAGAAGCTTACTGATCCGCCCGTGGTGTTCATGTTCCCCGGCCAGGGCGCCCAGTACGCTGGAATGGGCGCTGAGCTCTATCGCACTGAGCCGGTTTTTCGTTCGGAGATAGACCGTTGTTGCGAATTGCTCAAACCAACTCTAGAGACGGATCTTCGCGCCCTCCTATTTCCCGGCAAAGGGCTGGCCAAAGAGGCCGAACAACAGCTCCTTCAAACCCGGTTCACGCAACCCGCGCTGTTCTCCATCGAATACGCGCTGGCGAAACTTTGGATGTCCTGGGGTATCAAGCCGGCAGCGATGATCGGTCACAGCGTTGGCGAATATACGGCCGCGTGTCTGTCCGGCGTGTTCACCCTGGAAGACGCGCTCTCACTTGTCGCGCGCCGAGGCGCCCTGGTGCAGGCCCAGCCGAGCGGCGGTATGCTCTCCATTAGGCTGCCGGAGAAAGACGTGTTGCCGCTGCTTAATCCACAATTAGCGATTGCCGCAGTCAATTCGCCACACCTGTGCGTAGTCTCTGGACCTCACGCGGAAATCGCAGCCTTGGAGAAGCAGCTTGAGTCAGCGGGCGTTTCGGTTCGGCACCTCCACACATCACACGCGTTCCATTCTCCGATGATGGAGCCCGTACTCGGGCCATTCCTCGAGATGCTCCGTCGGGTGAATTTCGGTGAGCCCGAAATCCCGTTCATCTCCAATGTGACGGCTCGCTTGATCACCCCCCAGGAGGCCAAGTCGCCCGAATATTGGGCTGGCCACGTTAGGCAAACAGTACGTTTTGCGGATGGAATCGGAGAATTATTGAAAGATACCAGGAATGTCCTGCTCGAGGTAGGCCCGGGCCAGACATTAAGCACCCTGACTCGCCAGCATCAGGCCAAATCGACCGAGCAGATCGTGCTCGCATCCTTGCCGATAATCGGAGCAGATGAGAATCGTGGGATTCTCGAGACGTTGGGTCGGTTATGGCTGGCCGGACTAACAATTGATTGGCAAGCTTTTTACGCCAACGAGCGCCGGCTCCGTGTCGTACTGCCCACATATCCTTTCGAGCGAAAGCACTTCTGGCCGGAGGCTGCTCATGTATCCGGGAATGATTCACTTCCGACGATCCCTTCGAGTGCAGATATTGGCGGGGGAATCTCTAAGCAGGCAGCTCCCTCCACTGAAGCTCAGGCTATTTCAAAAAGCGCATTTGGACCGGGTTCACAAGCGAACATTCCTCGGAGAGAACGTCTGCTCGTCGAGGCACGCGCGTTGCTGCAAGAACTTTCTGGTTATGATCTCTCCAGCGTGGACCCCTCCGTCAGCTTCCTGGAACTCGGGCTGGACTCGTTACTATTAACACAGGCTGCGCAGCTATTCCATCGTAAGTTTAGTATACCAATCAGCTTCCGTCAGCTAATGGAGGAGTTGGATACTCTCGATGCTATCGCATCACATCTGGATTCGATATTGCCGGCGGAAGCATTCGCCCTTGCGCCAGTCGCCCCACCTTCCCCGGTTCCCATTATCCCAACGGCTGGACCTACAATCGACATTGCTCAGAAATCAGCTCTCGAGCAACTCTTGCAGCAACAACAACAGCTGACTAGCCAATTAGCTCAGCTGATGGGCCGGCAAACAAACGCTTCGCCGACACCTCCACCGCCCGTGCTGCAGGCAGTCTCGGAGCCAATGAAATCTGAGATCAAATCACATGGGCCCTTTAAAGCAATCGACCGAAACGTTGGTGCGGCCCTATCTCCCAACCAAAGCCGTGTTTTAAGCGCCCTGATTGCCCGGTACACCCGACGGACTGCCGGGTCGAAAAAACTTGTCGGTGATAATCGGCCTTATCTGGCGGACCCGCGTTCCGTCTCGGGCTTCAACAGGCTCTGGAAGGAAATGGTTTACCCGATCCTCACAACTCGCTCGGACGGAGCGAAAGTCTGGGATATAGATGGTCATGAGTACTTGGATTTTGTGATGGGGTTCGGCGCGAGCATGTTCGGACACCGGCCGTCGTTCGTTGTCCAGGCTATTCACGAACAATTGGACCGCGGCTTCGAAATCGGACCCATCCAGCCGCTCGCAGGTGAAGTTGCTGGGCTGATCAGGGAATTTACAGGCATGCAGCGTGTTGCTTTTACCAATACCGGTTCGGAAGCGGTATTGGCCGCGACGCGCGTGGCGCGCACCGTAACCGGTCGAGATAAAATTGCGGTCTTTGCCGGCGCATACCACGGTATTTTCGACGAGGTACTGTTCCGTCCGCTTATGGTTAATGGGGAGATGCGTGCCGCGGCGATCGCCCCAGGAATTCCCGGCTCTGCACTCGCTCAGGTTATCGTGCTCGAATATGGAAATTCGCAGTCATTGGACATCCTGCGAGCACAAGGATCTGAGATCGCGGCCGTCCTGGTGGAACCGGTTCAGAGCCGAAGGCTAGACCTGCAACCTAAAGAGTTTCTGCATGAACTCCGACGTATTACACAGGAAACGGATTCGGCGCTCATCTTCGACGAAGTAGTAACCGGCTTTCGCGTGAGTCCGGGCGGAGCCCAGGAGCATTTCGGTGTGCGGGCGGACCTTGCGACATATGGGAAAGTCATCGGCGGTGGTCTACCGATAGGCATTGTCGCTGGTAGCGCTAGATTCATGGACGCCCTGGACGGCGGACAATGGCAATTTGGCGATACATCTTTTCCCGAAATCGGCGTCACTTTCTTTGCGGGAACATTCGTGCGGCATCCGCTGGCTCTGGCGGCCGCCCGGGCCGTCCTGACTCACCTTAAAAAGGGCGGGCCTGGCATACAGCGGCAGTTGACGGAGAGAACGGAACGGCTCGCCCAGCAAATTCGATCCGTCATTGATGAATATCGGGCCCCGTATAATCTAACGCAGTTCAGTTCTCTTATGCAGTTGACCTATCCGTCGGAGCAGAAGTTCGCGGCATTGCTCTTTTATATGCTCCGCGAGCGGGGCATTCACATTTATGAAAACCGTGCTTTCGTCATGACAACCGCCCATATTGACGGTGATCTTACCCGATTGACGGATGCGTTCAAAGATAGCTTGTCGGAAATGCAATCCGGAGAATTCTTGCTGCATACAAGCGCTACCGGGAAATCAGCGGCGGCTCCGACGAGCGTAAATGTGCAAACACCAGCTCGCGAACTTCATTCGCAAACCGGTCCAGGGAAGAACGAGGCGAGCACGGCTAGATTTCCACTCACCGAAGCACAGCGGGAAATCTGGCTTGCAGCGCAAATGGGCGAGAATGCCGCGGTTGGATATAACGAATCGTTAAAGCTGGAATTTCACGGGGGCCTTGATATTGAGTTTATCAGGGAAGCGGTGCGCCGGATCGTTCGGCGGCATCCGATCTTGCTAGCGAACATCAGTGAGGACGGTCAGTGGCAGGAAATAAGACCTGATGTAACGATTAGCGTGCCCCTGGTCGATATCAGCGCCCAAAACGGGGCCGGGCAGGGAACCCCATTAGCGGCGGCCATCGAGCGAGAAGTATCCGAGCCCTTCAATCTTGCGACAGGCCCATTATTGCGCATCACCATTATCCGGCTAGCCAGCGAGCACCATATAGTGCTATGGACTGCCCATCACATTGTTTGCGATGGTTGGTCCGGTGCATTGTTGATCAACGAGCTTGCAACAATATACTCTGCGCTGAAACAAGGCGTTCAGCCCGAACTGGCGCCGGCATTATCTTTTCGTGAGTATGCAGAAGCAAATCAGGCCGACACTCCCGGAGCGCGCGAAGCGATGGCCTACTGGAGGGATCAGTTTGCGGACATTGCCCCACCTTTGGACCTCCCAACGGATCACCCTCGTCCTTTGATCAGGTCATCCAAAGCGGCCACCCTAAAGCGATCATTCGGTCCGTCAATTGACAAGGCGCTTAAGCGCACAGCCGGACGATATCGGACAACTTTAGTCGTTCTGCTCCTGGCTGCCGTAAAGACTCTGCTCTATCGGCTTTCTGGCCAGCCGGATTTGGTTATTGGCATGGGCGTAGCTGGCCAGGCTGTAACAGGCAATACTTGCCTTGTGGGGCACTGTCTAAACCTATTGCCAATTCGTACGCGGCTCGAGGCAGAAGCAAGCTTTCAGCAAAATCTGACAGCGGTCAAGAAAAACGTGTTGGATGCCTTCGATCATCATCAATGTACAGTCGGCAGCATTCTCCAACAACTCAAAGTGCCCCGTAGCGCCGGCCGACCTCCTTTGGTCGAAGTGATTTTCAACGTCGATCGCGATCTGGGCGAGGAGAAGTTTCACGGCTTAGAATTCACGCTTGATCGAAATCCAAAGCGAGCACTTCACTACGATCTATTCTTCAATTTCGTGGAAGGACCTCGCGGGCTATTGCTAGAGTGTGACTATAATACGGACCTGTTTGATGAGAGCACCATCGAACGATGGTTGAAGCACTGCCAGACGCTGCTTGAAGGCATCGCAGAGAACCCAGACGAAATCCTGGGGACGCTGCCGATTCTTACCGAGACTGAGCGTTTTGAGCTGACGAACAGTTGGAACGACACGGGCGTGGAATTTCCTAAAGAAAGGACTCTCCACGAATTATTCGAGGGTCAGGTTAGGAAAACCCCTGATGCTCCAGCTCTGATTTTCGAGGGCAAACACCTGAGCTACAGCGAACTCAACCGCCGCGCTAATCAACTCGCGCATTACCTGAGAGGACTAGGTGTTGGTCCGGACGTACTCGTTGGGCTTTATATCGACCGCTCGCTGGACATGGTCGTGGGCATCATGGGCATATTGAAAGCGGGGGGGGCATATCTCCCCATCGACCCTATCTATCCGAAGGAACGCGTCGCTTTCATGCTGGAAGATGCGAATGCGCCGATATTGTTGACTCAGTCGAAACTCATACCGGAGCTGCCTGAAAGCAGGGCGAAGGTTATTTGCTTTGATCGTGATATGGATTCGCTCGAACGTGAGCTGAACTATGATCTCCCGCGCCTTTCAACCCCTGACAACTTCGCTTATGTCATTTATACAAGCGGCTCGACGGGAAAACCAAAGGGCACGTTGGTGACGCATTACAATGTTGTCCGGCTAATGCAAGCGACAGAGCCGTGGTATCATTTCAACGCATCTGATGTTTGGACGTTCTTCCATTCGCACGCCTTTGATTTCAGCGTATGGGAACTCTGGGGGGCGTTGCTCTACGGGGGACGAATAGTCGTTGTCCCGTATCTAACCAGTCGCTCGCCTGAAGATTTTTACGATCTGCTCCAAAACGAACAGATAACAATCCTGAATCAAACGCCTTCGGCCTTCAAACAGTTGATGCAAGCTGAGGAGATGCGCAGCCCAGGCAAACGCCTTAGCTTGCGGTTCGTAATATTTGGCGGTGAAGCGTTAGAAATGCAGAGCCTCATACCTTGGTTCGACCGCCACGGGGATCAGCAACCCACGCTTGTGAACATGTATGGGATTACCGAGACGACAGTCCATGTCACTTATCGTCCGCTATCAGCGAGCGATGTCAAAGGGGGCAGTGTTATAGGCATCCCGATCCCCGACTTACAGGTTTATATCCTTGACAGTTACCAACAGCCGGTCCCTATCGGCGTTATAGGCGAGATCTTCGTGGGGGGGGCGGGGGTAGCGCGTGGCTATCTAAAACGTGAGGAACTTACTCGAACTAGATTCCTGCCGGATACCTACCGCAACAAGCCTAATACTTTTCTCTACCGCTCGGGCGACTGCGCGCGGTTTCTCCCTAGCCGGGATATCGAGTATGTCGGGCGCATGGACGATCAGGTCAAAATTCGCGGATTTCGTATCGAGCTCGGAGAAATCGAGTCTGTATTGATTCGACATAAGGCGGTAAAGCAGTGCGTAGTGGTTGCGCGTGAAGATAAGCAAGGAGACAAATTCCTCATCGCCTATTTTGAGCTTAAGTCAGGATCGACAATTGATCTCGGGGAATTGCGGTCACATCTGAAAAGAGCGCTGCCAGACTATATGATCCCATCGATGTTCATTCCCATGGATAAGCTGCCGCTGACTCCAAATGGCAAAATAGATCGCAAAGCGTTGCCCTCTCCTGACGAACGCGGAATAGAAAGAGAAGCAGCGTTCTTGGCGCCGCAGGATTCGTTCGAACAGGCACTCGCCCAGCTCTGGGCTAAGGTCCTTAGAGTAAGGCGGATTGGTCTAAACGATAATTTCTTTGATCTTGGCGGACATTCCATCTTAGCGGTTCGCATTATTGTCGCAATCGAAAAACTGTATCAAAAGCGTTTACCGCTCGCAACGTTGATACAAGCCCCAACGATCGGCGAATTGGCCGACGTGCTACGTACAGAACAGTTAAAGCCTTCCTGGTCCTCTCTAGTACCAATACGGCCAGGGGGATCTAGACCGCCTCTATTTCTTATGCATAGCCATGGTGGGAATGTGCTGGAATACTACCCTCTGGCAAATCATCTTGATACCGATCAACCCGTATTTGCCCTCCAGGCCCGGGGGCTGGACGGCCATATCGTGAAGAACCAGTCGATCGAGGAGATGGCTGGGGCATATCTCGATGAAATAAGAAGTCTGCAACCGGAGGGGCCATATTATTTGGGAGGCTTCTGCTTTGGGGGGTTACTCGCCTTTGAAGCAGCTCAGCAGCTAGCGGCCGCCGGTGAACATGTCGCCCTGGTCGTTATGATACAGACTATTCATCCGGCTTCAAATCGTTTCAAGTCGGATATTACCTTGAGCCAGCGCTGGTGGTATAGATTGAGCAAAAGGATGGAATTGGAGCAACAAAACCTTTCTTTTCGGCGAAAGGGCTTTATCTATGAACGGTTCCGTCGGCTTTGGGACATCTTGCGGGCCAGGACCTCGATCGCTTTGAGAAATTTATTAGGAAACGGCCGCAGCAAAAGAATACCGATATCTATGGCGCTTATCCTGGAGTCTCTTGGCATTGAACATGATAAAGCCTATGAGAAATATCGCCCGCGTCCTTACGTTGGAGACGTTGTCATCTTCCGAGCGCGCAAACAGTTGCGCGGATTAATAGCGGATACGAATATGGGATGGAAGGATGCCGTCATCGGAAATCTGGATATTTGCGAAGTGCCGGGGCATCAGCAAAACATGCTGGTTGACCCGAACCTCTCGCGCCTCGCAGAGGAATTGGAATCCCGTCTGCGCGTTGCCCAGCGTCAATTTGGACAGAAGCTGGAACGGCGACGCGGGTGATTCGCCGGCTGGTCGACAAGACTTCGGCGGTCGCGTGCGTGCTTATCCTGCTGGGATATATTTTCGCTGGTCTCTCGCCTTTTCATGCTTCCTCAAATGCCGTTCGTTGGCTATTAAATGAGAATGGAATACGGATCCGTGGAAAAGGAGTGTTATGGAGCGATCGATCGTTCACTTTCAATGGATCAGTACAGGGTGGGTGCAGTATTGAGATATGGCTCCAGCCCGCAAACAATCGAGGATCGAGTACAATCCTCGAATTCTACCAATCCGATCCTCTCCGACAATTCATAATTCGGCAGAACGGAAACTCTCAACTTCAGCTTCTTAAGGCCGATCCATCTGGCTTTCATGTTATGCAATTAGAACACACCTTTTTCCCGGGTAAACGAACGTTTATAGCGGTTACCTCGGATGCGCTGGGCACAACTTTATATCTGAATTCGGCACCTGTAAAGACTTCGGTAAACTTTGGCTTGCAGGAACGTTGCTGCTCCGGCCAGTTAATTCTCGGCGCCGCGGCGATTTCCTATGACAACTGGGACGGGGACCTGTTTGGAATTGCGATCTTCAATTCGAGCCTTACTGAAGCCCAGATGCTTCGGCACTACGAAGCGTGGAATTCGGAAGGACAATTGCAATCAACTCAGACTGAAAATGCGGCCGCAATCTATACGTTCGGTGAGCGCCGGGGAAGCATCGTTCATAACGAAATCGCCGGAGAACCCGACTTGTACATTCCCACAAGATTTCAGATTCCGGGCCATCCATTTATGGAGAATCCATGGAAAGAGTTCCAGTCCGGAGGCGTTGGCTGGAAAGATGTGTTTATCAATATTGCTGGCTTCATTCCATTTGGATTCTTCCTTTTTTCATATCTTCTTTCAACGCGACTCAATAATCGGGCCGGATTTGTAGCGATCATTGTGGGTGCACTTGTCAGTCTTATAACAGAAGTTCTTCAATGGTATCTCCCGACCCGGTCGTCCAGTTCGGTCGATGTCATTACAAACATATTTGGAACAGCCCTGGGAATTTTGTTGTATCGCCTAATATTTAGAACGAGATCCGCCCAAAGCCCGCGCTGAACTAATATAGGGACGGAAGAAAGTCTCGGGAGCGGCAAGCCACTCGAATTCTTTGGCCATGCCCCTGGCTTGGTCCATTTTTAGGGCGAAGTCCCTGTTGACTCGGCCTTTTATCCGATGTGTTTGTAGGCTAGGCGGCCAATGATGCGAAGGACGCTTATTGGCAATCTTGCCAATAGCTCGGTGGGTATGTTGCCAAGTCCGCGGCGCTCTTGGATATAGGTCCTATTCTTGATGTCGAATTTGGTATAATATATTTGATATTCCTTCGCCCCCCAATTCCTCTTGTACCGTAGGAGTCCCTGGTTCTCGAGAGATGTCCTTCCAAGGTTCATATTTTTGTAACCTTGTTGGCTATACCATCTAAGGGCTTCCCACATGATTTGATTATTGGGCCGAAGATGCTGATGGGCTATTTCTGAAGCGCCGTATTTGTAAAGGACTTCCTGCCCAAAGTGGAAATAGACGGATGCCGCGATTGTCTTCCCGGCATAGTCTGCGGATATTATGGTTCCTAAGCCCCTAGAGATGATCAAGCTGAATATGTTTTTAAAGAAGGTGAAAGGCTGAGGCGGCAGCCCATGCCGTTTTCTTGTAATGCAATGTAAACGATAAAAACTTTTTAGGGAGTTGAAGGATTGTTCTTTTTTGATGGTCACGCCCTCTTTAATGGATTTTCTGATACTCCTTCGATTTCCGTCGGCAAGGCTGGCGAACAATTCTGATTCGGTATTATTGAGGTCAACATTATGGATAAAAAATGTTTCCCATGCAGTTATCCCTTCCGTGCAATACCGGTTATCCCTCAACTCTAAATACCTCCAACCGTTTTCTTCACCACAAACCTTTGCGTGCTGCAGTCCGGCCTGAAGACATTCATCCCTTAGGACATGGGGTGGGCATTGATCTGAAAAAGGAAGGGATACTCCTCGTTTTCCAGTAAAAGGGCTAACAACCTCCATAATAGGCATTAG
>Ga0315273_10003117_pt1 | contig 19903 bp, 18 predicted proteins | sample YL17G02_0_MG_FD_205753 | JGI IMG/M metagenome (GOLD analysis project Ga0315273, IMG submission 205753) | Sediment microbial communities from Yellowstone Lake, YNP, Wyoming, USA - YL17G02_0 | ecosystem: Environmental > Aquatic > Freshwater > Lake > Sediment | place: USA: Wyoming | collected...
CTACCGAACACGACGAGCCTAACATCGTCCTTCGGCCGGAAGAGCGACACAATCTGTTTTAATCCCTCGTAAGCCGCCTCAAACCTTTTCTGCTGTTTCTCTCCAAGCCTCTCTCTCATACTGCCCGAAGCATCGTAAATGATTACAATATGGCTCTGCCCGCTTAAATTCTTAAGGGCATGATAGATTTCGTTCTTTTTCTCCAGAGCCTCTTGAGAGCGATCGGATGGACCGGTTGGAGATCTGTGACCGACCAGTAGGAATTCTGTTTTCACCCTCTCTTTCGGCGATGGAGCGGGTTGGGATTTATGGGCACAGCTAATTAAAAATAGAAAGATAAAAAGAAAGACGGTAAAGGATCTTTTTATATGCCTCCTGTTTAAAGCATTCAGGTTTGAGGTTTTTGACACCGGTATGAGTGGCGTTCCCCACCCTGCTTTCCAATGGTGATGGGGGTCAGTTTCTGGAGCTATCAATGATGTCCTTCTGAAACCATGATATGAAGCAATCAATACCCACCGTGCTCTCAATGCCTGAACTGAGGACACATTGAAAATGGATAATATCGTTCCGCTCCGGAAAATACATAACACCGGAAGCAGACATCCCAGTCAACATCTATGTCCCACGTTTCAAGAAATAAATGATATCTTTGGAAAGCATATTGGCTAACGAGATACTGTAGGTCATTGGCGTTTACATCAGGTGGTAAACCAGCATGAGTGGTGAGACGAGCGACAATATCAACTCTATTCCTACAACAGACACAAATAGCCATTTCCGTTACCTCCTTTGATCGTTCAACGGATGCGGGTCAACGGCGGGTCAAGGTCATCAACGGGGTCAAATCTTTTGATTTGACAATTTATTGAGTTTTTCACTTACCCTCTTAAAGGATTCCAGTAATTTACTGTCCTCTTTAAGCCGTAGCCCTAACCTCCTTCGATTCTGGCTTACCGTAGAGTAGTCTACTCCAAATGCCTTCCCTATCTCCTCCTGGTTACAGCCTGTGTGCCTATAAGCCATCTCCATGGCTATTTGTCTCAACTCCTTGCCTCCCTTAGAAATAAGCCTCTCTCGTTCTATATGAAAATGGTTGGCCACCTCAGGGAGGACTTCTTCTATTGTTAGAACCTTTTTTAAAGACCTTAAGGCGGGTAATTCCCTTACATTTGTTCCCCTATGAAGGTAATTTCTTATCCTCTCAACAAACTCCTCGCTCCCCAATACCATCTGGTTTTTGACTTCATCAAATGGATTGGAAAGAGTACCCTTCAGTCCTTCCATAACGTACCTTTTATAGGCTGCCCTGGAAGACTTTTTATCTTTTTCGAAGTAATTCACTATCTTTTCGTATCGAATCCAATTTAACTTTTTTCTCTCGTCTATATAACCAGGAAGGGTACTCCACAGGTAACTTTTAAGGTATCTCCACTTCTCTTCCGTCCTTGTATCTACCCATCCTTTTGTCCGGATAGGATTTAGATGAATATATCTACTCAGAACCACAAGATAAGAGTCTTCTTCAATTAGGATTGCCTTGAATCTGCCTTGAAATAGGTGGCCACTTCTCCCGTGTCTTTTATTAAACCTTACTGTGTAGGTGAGACCAAAATGCCTCATAAAATGGCTTAGATTTGAATTGGGCGTCTCTATGATCATGTGATAATGGTTATCCATCAGAACATAAGCGATGATTTCTACCCCTGCAAGTTCAGCACTTGCTTTTAAGGTCTCAATAAACAAATTCCTGTCATAATCATTTCTAATGATTGGATTTCTCTCGTTACCTCTGCTTAAGACGTGATAGAGTGCACCAGGAAATTCAATCCTTAACTGCCTAGCCATAGCTGACTTATAGCAGATAGAAATTAATTTGTCAAATCAAAAGATTTGACCCCCTAACCCAATACCCTAACCCAATATTAAAACCTCCAGCTCATCGATCATAAACTTCTCGTTGGATTTCTTTCTCCCAGAAGAGACCATGTCGGTGAGCAATGCTGGATATACAATCATCCTGCTTGACTTTGTATTCGGGCATTACTCAAACCCCTTGCTTTTGTCAATAGCGGAGACTTGACTTTTTCTTTCTACTCTTTCTCTCCCTCCTTTCCTAATCTTGTTGGGAGTGCAACATTGTATTTTTGGGGCCCAACCCACTCAACACCTTTTCCATTCCATCCTTTCTCCGAGTCTGGGCCTGTATCATCCACGTTTTCGCTCCATTCACCCTTGAAATATTCAAAGTTCTCCCAATCAAATCCTCTTAAATCAGTGCTTCCGTATGAAGGTTTGTCCCAGGGAAGGGTTATGAATTTTTTGATGCTCTCAGAAGGGGGAGGATAAAAGTAAAAAGTCGCTGAACGTGAATGACGGCGGTGTTTCACGATAACATGGCCTTGATCAAAGGAAGAGGCTTTCTGCCATGCACCTCCGCTTGGTACTATGTCTGGGGAGGTTGAAAGTACGGAGACGCATAGGAAATTTGGAGTTTTTTTCTCGTCGCTTACTGTCTTTATCATCTGATCCAACGAAGTATCACGAGAAGCCTCTAACATCACTTCGGCCATCCTGGATTGAGGAATGTAAATTAGAAAGAGGCCTTCGAGATCTTTCCTCTTTGGCATGTAACGCAGGGACCACAAATATCTGGCAATGGAAAAATTGAGCGTGTCTTTGCTTTTGTCGAACATCAAAAGCAGGGGAGTTGCAAAAAGGAGCCCTGCGGTTTTATCATCTATTTTCTTTCTTAATACCAAGCGCGCTAATCCGAGTGGGCGTGCTCTACGCATTTTCTCAATAGCTTGTTGCAAATTATCTTGCCCTTGTTCCGGAAGAAACCCCCATTCGGAGCATGGCTGATTGACCCTCCCATCCCAATTATAATCGTAGTTGGAATATTGCATTTCCCCCCCCTGCGTTTCTATAAGGGCCTTTGGTTTTTGCCCCTCTGGCTCTTGAGGGCGCATTCCGCCCGTGTCAAAGAATTGAATTCTGGCCTGATCACCGTTAGTTCTGAGAATAAAGGCGATATGGGGTGACGTTCCTGCTGTTTTGACATATACACTCCCGGGCCCCAAAACTGGTTCTCCACTCTTGCCCAATCGATAGGCTACCTTCACATCCTGTGGGTCTCCATTTATCCTCCCTTTACTCCAAGTTTTGCCTTGGATCCCGTTTAGGGTGGCTATTGAGCCCCCATCTCCAGCGTTGTAAGGTTTGTTTTCGACAGGAAAGCCTCTGGTAATGGCAGCCATAGTGCATAGGTGCTGACAGGCTGCTGTGACAGGATAGAGTGACCCCCCTGCCATTTTTTGCCAAAAGCGGCTTTCTGGATATACTCCAGTTGCCGAATCCGGTCCACCGTAGGGGGTGAATAGGAGCATCTCCGTGATCAGCCGGGCCCACTTTTCGTTGAGAGAGCCTAATGATTCTATTGGGAGGTCACCCCGTCCTTCAGTAGAAAACCAGGCCTCAAAAAGAGATGAATATAATTGGGATTTGATAACAGAGAGAATCGATTTCAGACTTTCTTTAACTATTGCCGGATCGTTAACATCTACTGGGACAGGATATACCCTATCAGTTTCGTTAATTGCCGCGGCAAGACTGGGGGCCTTGTTTGGTGAACTTCCTGGAGTCCCTTGTCCCATATTTTGCCTCCTGATAGTAGTGGTTAGGCTTCGAGGGCCCTTTGCCCCTTACTGATCTTTGCGGTAAGAACATAAACAATAAAAACTTTGATCCCTCTCGCAGTCTCCTTCTGGGAGGCTAACTGAGATCCTCCTCGCCAGCTGAGCTTGAATCGGGGAGAGGTGGCGGGTCAGCCGAATCATGATACTTCCACAGATCCTCTTTGATGTCTTGAAGCCTTCCAGTCTGGGGCCGTTTGTAAGCCCGCTGGAAATCTTTGATATGATCCTCCAGAGTTTTCCCGAGCCGGTAGCCCAGGTTATAAAGGCGCTGCCTTGCTCCCTCCATCTCATCCTCATCTCCAATGTCAAGGGAAAGCTCATTTTTGTAAACCAATTTGGGTGGCTCCTTTGACTCCTCATCTTCCATCGGCGGGTATCCCCACTCGACAACGGCTTTATTGGGAAGAACTACGTCTTTCGCAAAGGCCCAGCCGTTTGAATCGGCCTTTCCCATATTCTCAGTCTGGCCCACAGAGATTCGGTAAGGAGCATAAGCAATAGGGTTTACAAATGGATCGAAGAGACGAATCCTGAAAATCTTCATCATTGTTTCGCATGGTGAGCGGACGGAGAGACGGTCGTAGAAACGGCAAGCAAAGGTGTCATGAGTCTTATCATATTCGCGGCGCTCCTCTTGGAAACTGCGACGTTTGGCAGCATCAGACCAGAACCGCTTATAACATCCTGCCACACCCTCCTTCACACGGGGACATGGCCACCATGAAGGGCTCACATGACTTCCAGGCCGAAAAAGATAGACTAATACCCGACGATTGGGTGCATTTTCAGTATCGCGCTCTGCCTTATTCTCAGGCTTTGAATATTTCCGATTTTCTTCACTCGAAAACATGAGCAGAGGATTAAACTCGCTACATCCCTGATAATCTCCCTTTCCTCCGGAATCCTCTCCCCGGGCAAGAAAATCTTTATCCTCTACCTTAAAAGGATTTCCACTTTCATCCTTACAGTGCTTGTCCATATAAGCCAAAAAGAGTTTTGCCCGGGTAGCACGGTCCGCATTTCCTGAAGGGGGTAATCCATTATCGGTTTGAAAGTTCTTTACGGCTTTGGTGGTTTGGTCACCTTTTTTCCCATCGATGGGACCGGGTGGATATCCAAGGTCAAGAAGAATGATTTGAACGACCTTGATTCCCCAGTCATCCCTACCCAGAGGATTACTGTATAGTTCTTCCCAAATATCTGTGTTGCGGGTGATCATCCCATAGACAGCAGAGGCACGCCTTCCACTCAGCTTCTTGTTATAGTCGTCATTTCCAACAGGATCAGCATGGCCAAATATGGAAATCGGCGCTCCGGGGTGAGCCTTCATCAAGGTGGCGAGATTTTTAAATTCCTCAGCTGCAGGAGGATTGATAAAGGAAGAGTCGAAATCAAACCGGACATCTTCCAATCTCCAGCAAGCTCGAGGGAGGAGCGGTACCCTGATCGTATTATACTCATTAGAGGTTGAAGGGCCTACGAAGACAGAATAGGTGTCCTGAGAGGGATGTTGTGCTGCAATTCCCCCTCCTGAAATCTTGCAAGTAAATCTTTGACCCTCATCGGTCATCTTTTCCTCCCAAGGTTAAAAATCTCTATCAGCAGCCATGGATGTTCTTCAGTTTGGCCTGTGTATTCGGACCACATTTCCCGTCTACCTGGCTTATATTTTTAAAATAGTCGCATTGGAACTCTTCGATAGCAGAACGGAGCTGTTCACTCTCTTTCCCATCGATTGGACCTGCATTGTATCCAAGATTATTGAGCCGTGCCTGCCGGCCTGAAATCTCTTCAATTGGGTCGAGGTGGCCAATTTTTATTGGAATCCAATCGAAGGGAACTTCTGAGTTTTTAAAAATCAATCTTCCAGTTTCGGCCGTCGCAGGAATTCTCTGTTCTATCGTTCCATTCCCGTCAGTCGTTAAAGAAAAAACCTCTCCACCTACATGCAATTCACAGTCTTCATTGGCGATAGGTTGGTCATCGATGGTTTTAAAAACAATTCGAAGCATCAGAGTATGTCCCTTTACCATGAAGCGGTGCCGCTGCTCCGTGGCGCCGGATTCCTCTTTTTCATTCTTTTCAGGGATGAAAAGAACATCACCCGTGTAGAGAATATTTGGACTCTGACGTTTCTTCTTCAATTCCGAATTTTTAGGATGATCCCATATCGTCTGATAATCGGAAAAACCATGTTTATTAGCGATCTTTGAAAGATAATCACCTTGTTTGACTTTGTATTCGGGCATCTCTGACCCTAACCTCCAATCAATACAGTACGGGTGGCTGCCAGTTTTGAATCGCCTAAAAAAACACCGCACCCAGCCGTATCCACGATCCAACGGGCCGCAGGCATAAAACCGATTAGAACAGTGGCACTGCCTTTGACAATGGGAACGGAAGGAGGCACTGATGGTGGAGGGCCTGCCTGTGGAGGATGGGCAATTCCCCCTGTAATGACACCCGTACAGACTACCGTACACCCTACGGTTACCGCTGGGAGCATTTCGATCAGGACGGTTGGAGGTGGTCCTCCCATAGGCGGACCGATCACACCACATGGCACCAGGAGGTCATGAGTGATTGGATCACCAATTCGTGCCATAGGAAACATATTCATTCTCCATTCTTAAACCAGAGCATGCATTTTACCGAGGGGTCTCTATTCTGCTTCAAGAGTTGACTCCATTGCCTTTTCCCAGGCCTTTGTAACCATTTTTTCAATTCTTTCTGTAATGCTACTGTCAGGTCCTCCAGATAGTTGCTTATAAAGGTCTTCCATTTTTTCATGGAGGCCGGGTTCTGACTTGGTCTCCTTTCTCTCGAGGGTCTTATAGGAAACCACCTTTCTCTGGCGAAGATCATACACCCCGGACCCGTCTTTAATGTCTTTTTCCAGGCGCCAGACTTCTTTCCCATCACCTCCCCCGGTTCGAACCCAGGTGCCCCCTTTGTCGAAGAGTTGACCGGCCTCGACCTCTCCCCTAAAAAGCTCTTTGTTAGGTTCTTTGGGATCAACCACAACTGCCTGGAGGACATACCAACTTGCCCCTGCTTTTCTGGTTTCGGTGAAGTGGGTTTTCACCAGGTGGGTTTCGTCTTTAACTACTAACCTTCCTTTGTTCCTATATTCAAGAAACTCAAGATCTTTGGCGAAAGTTGAAAAAAAACCATCAGAGGCTGTATGAACGTGTCCTGACGTATCGGTCCATTCCATAAATGTGCGTATCTCTCCTTCCACTTCCCGATTCACATATTGAAGACGCGTTAGGAATTTCCGCGTAGTCTCTTCAAATCGGAGGCGAATGGTTGGTTTAATTATTTTCACGGATTCGCACGGGGAGAGGCGAGCGATTCGCTCATAGAAGCGGCAGGCATAGGTATCCTTGGTTCTTCGAATATCTTTGAAGGAACGGCGGACATCCTTATCCAGCCAGAAACGGTCGATGCATCCCTGAATTTCTGGCGCTTTTGGGCAGGGCCATAACTTAGGGTCCACCTTCGTCCCAGGCTCAAACAGATAGGCAACGACCCTCCGGTTCGGCTGATTCTCCTCATCCCTCCTCTTTTTATTTTCGGGTTTTTTAAAGTCCTCCCATTCCTTTTTTGAAAACATCAGCACCGGGTTGAATTCACTGCAGCCCTGAAAGGCGCATTCACCACTGCTGTTGCCAAGAAAATCGGCTTGTTCAAGCTTGAAATCAGGACACAATTCTTTCATGTAAGATTTAATGGCCTTCTCTGTTTCAGAATTCATGGCGCCCGTGGCTGGACCTGGATTGTGCCCAGCATCCTTCAGTTTGCCCTGAAGGTATTTCAGACCGTCCTTTCCCTTGAATACATCCTTCCATATCCCAGGGTCCTTCAGGAGGACCCCATAAATTGCCTTCGCCCGTCTTTCGCTGAGTGTCTTGTTGTACGGGTCTTTTCCCACTGGATCAGCATGTCCGAAGATGGAGATAGGGGGCCTGGGATGTTCTTTGAATTTTGGATGTTGTTCGAAAAGGTTGACTAACTTGTTATAAAGGTCTCTCAATTTCTCGAACTCATTGCTTGTTTCTTTCTTAACAAAGGCTTCGTCGAAATCGAAACAAATATCCTCCACTTTCCAACAGGCCACAACATTGGCTTCAAGTTTAACGGTGTTGATTACTTTTTTATCCGAGGTTGATGGTGCAACAAAATAGGCGAGGCGCTTCTTTTCAGGATGCTTAGCAAACATTCCCCAGTCGGAGGGGGAGGAATCAACTTTAACATTTTTGTTATCAGTCATGGAATTGCCCTTGAAAACTCTTGACTGACCGAGTTTCTTATGATTCAACAGCCATGAACTTCTTCCAGTTTGGCCTGGGTCTTGGGCCCTACGATCCCATCCACCTTCAAGCCGTGATCACACTGAAACTCCTCGACGGCTGATTGCAGCTCATCATTCTCCTCACCATCGACTTTCCCTGCCTTGTATCCTAAGTTGTTTAGCCTTGCCCGCCAACCCGTAAGGGTATCTGTAGGGTCGAGATAACCGATCTTTAGCAACAGTTCCTGGCCCTCGATCACCAACACAGCCTGGTCTGCATCGGGGGAAATCTCCTGCTCCAAAAGACCCTCGCCGTTTGTGGTATCGTCAATGATTTCACTCCCGAGACTTAGGCGATACGGGGTATTCGCCAAGGGTTGATTGCGGGCGTCTTTGATAATAATCAACAGCTGCGGGCGGTCACCTTTAGAACGAAAACGATGCCTATTTTCCGTTTCACCTGAATCCTCTTTTGTCTCTTTTTCCGGGATGGTGATCTTATCTCCAGGGTAAATAATGTTTGGATTCGGTCTTTTTTTGCGAAAATCGGCATTGTCGGCATGATTGTAGATCGTTCGCCAGTCGCTGAAACCGTGTTTCTTTGCAATTTTGGATAGTGTTTCTCCTTGCTGGACAGGACGCACTTTCCCTGCCATCTCTTTCCTCCTCTGTTGGGATCAAATCATTTGTCATTACCCAGCTAAATTTCCTTATCCTAAGTGAGCTTTAGTCCTCTCCACTTGCGCGCAAACTCGACGATGCGAAGGGTCTTCGGATGGATACTGACATAAAGATAATCGCCTTCTACGCGCAATCCCTGATGAATACGTTCCCATTCAAGCCTGGCCAGTTTGCAATTTGGAGCAAAGTTAAAGTGATAAAAAGACCGCAGGGTTGCGTCAGCCGGGATCTCAATCTTCTTGGCGGCAACCGTCAAGGCCTCCTCTCGGGTCATCTCTGCATCGTTCGGCGGATCACTGTAACGGTCAATGGAATAGGCCATTAACTCTCCCGTATCAGCATCGAGTTGCGCCGTCGCCTTCGACCAAAAGCGCCAGGTCTTAACTCGTACCTCAAAACCCCCCGAATGAGAGCGCGGCTCCATTGATTCAGACTGGAAGTAAAAGTCGGGGCGGGTTGTGGAAATCCCCCCTGATTTGAGCCGCCGGGATAGAAGCTCTCTGACGGTATTAACAGCGGACTGTTTCATCTGGTCTGCCATTATCTGCTCCTCTTAACGCTGAGGACTTTACCTGTACGGTCATCAACATTAACTACCACGAAACCCCACGGGTTTGAAAAGGTGATAAGCCAGGCGATACGGTCTGTTGTGGGTCCGGATTCCTCCGGATTATCTTTGTATTCTAAAATTGCCTTTTCTGCTGATTCGAATGCCATCTCCGGGTCTATCTGGAGCATCTCGCGGTTTTGTTCTGCGGCCTGAATGGCTTCTTGCTCATTCATTCCTTACCCTCCCATTCCTACTTTGGACCATAGAGACACTGAATGACTCGTAGGTTCTCCGGAGAGACCCAGACCCGAAGAATCTGATCGGGCTGCGGAACTGGCGCAAGGAAAAGAACAGCCTGGTAAGTCCAGCCCACAGGGGGTAGTTCTACAGCGTCAAAGTTGCCTAAACGGGTTTCTTTTGGTAGATCGAGTTCATTAATCACTACTTTCAAAAATAGATCCCTATCAACCCAGCGTGGCATTTCTGTGCCTTTTCGGCCGTCGTCCCGCCAGCCGGTCACCTTGCCATTTTGGTCGAAAAAGATGATTAAATCCGCCGCCCGGCCTAAGACATGAAGAGTATTCATGCTCATGCGGCGAAGTATCCTACCATCCCATTCGGTTTGAGAGTCAGTGTTGAGGACATGGGGCTCCGGAGGACCGTCCTGATCTACTCGACGGACAATCTCCTGGATCGATCTTGCTTCAAGCTCCTGATCGTTCATTCGAGTGCCTTTCCAGCACCGCCTGCAGGGCCTGTGGTTGCGGCCTTAGGCCCGGTGGCGCTCAGGGTTAAGGTGCGGTCCGTGATACGCGGATGCTCACTGGCATATATCTTTGGCTTCGCGGCATCGACGAAACAATCAACAAGTCGGGATACATCATACTCGGTCGGTGCCGGCTCCTTCTTCGTCCCTTTAATCCATCGCTCGAAAAACTTCTCACAAAGGTTTGAATTGTCGCCAGAGACATAGGTAATCCCGACATAGTACTTGACGTCACCTTTTTTAGTGAATTCCTCACCAAGCCTCGTCGTTAGCGTAGAACGGCATGTGGCAGCATAAAACATGAGGCGGGGTTGGTCTTTAGTATCGATCTTGGCAACAGAGTCAGTGCCAACAAGACCAACCCAGATTCCTGGGCTCTTCGCACGTTCACTGAGGACGGCCATCATCATCTTCCCTTTGCCTATCTTTCCGAGAATCAACCGGTGTGACACATCTTGTCTATGATTACAGCCATAAAACTTAGCTGTTTGTATGTCCGGAGGGCATTTGTCCTGGTCAGGGTTGAATCCTTCGCGAGGCACTTCACGAAATACTTCTATCTCCTTTTTCTTATCTTTTTTGCTCTTTATCTTATCCTTCGGATGGCCAAGATGAAAGCACTCACAGGCCGCATGACCTGTAAATATCACGATATATCGATGTCGAAAGAGTTTGATGAAATGCTCTACGCTATCTGGGGTCTTGGCCAACAGGTAGGATCGAAAATATTTGGTCTTGGCGCGGAAAAACGAATTGAGACGTTTTGCCTCTGCTCGAGTTCCCGCCAGTTTAGGATCGGGGCAGTGGATAAAAACCGTAAAACGCATATGCAAACATTCCTTTTCTTTATTTACATAGTCGCGCTCTGAGGCGGGGATATACTTGCCATCTTCGCATAAGGCTATGCAGAAGCAATAGAAGTTGTTCTCCCCCTCATTTTTCCAATGTTCTTTGTAATGCTTCCATTCCACATAAGGTTCAGTGCCCTCCCCCAATAAGACGCGGCCGTCCTTATTCACCATTGCCCCATGCAGACCTGACTGTAGGTCTTCTGGTTTAAGACGATCCACCTCTTCATCTGTCGGCGTTCGGCCATATAACTCATCCTTCGTAGGATCATTGATGTCGACGATACGGCATACTGCAATCTTGACCAGTGTGCCCTCAGCTACGTTCACTCTGATTTTAATTTTCGTGGTGCCGAGTTGAGGCTCATCAGGATCTCCATAGGGGATGCATCGATGGGTCCCCCACTTTGCCTCAGCTATCACATCTATAACAACTTGCGTCTCTTTTGTGCTGAGATATTCAGCGGGAACATCTGTTTTGCCACCTCCTGTAGGTTTGCCAGGAGCTGTTGTCGTCTGATCCCAGATCTCAACCCGGATTCCAATGGGAGAGAGATCAGCTGTCACTTTTTGCCCGATTCGATCAGTCAGGCCTTCGCTAATTTTACCGTCCCAATGTTTGGTGGTATGATTTTTACCGGGTTTTATTTCGCCAGACTTGAGCGCTTGTTTGTAAACAATCGTCTCAATACTTGAAGCACCAGTTCCGCTACCCGCCTTGCGCTTCACAAAATAGACAATCCGACCAGACTTGGCCATGCTGTTCTGATCTAAAATCCTGTACTCCACACTCAAAGGCCCCTTTGTAACATCCCATTTCCCTTCTTTATCTTTGTCACCTGCTTTGACATGGATGACTGAGAAAGGGGCTGTCTGAACCGGGTTGTCGTGACCAGTGGAAACATCCTTGGTTAGAGGATTATCAGCTCCTGTAGGAGTGGTCTGTCCGTTGCTCAAGCCTCATCCTCCTCCTCAAAAAGTATATCCTCATCAAATAAGTTCTCAGGGATCTTGTCTGTGACAGGTTTCTTTGCCTCGGATTCTGGGAGCGGTTTACTATCATAGTCCATTAGTTGGGCGCCGGCAGGTTGCTGACCTGGACCTCCTTGAGCCGTTTCTTGATCTTTGATATCCGTCAACTCCGTAAAAACTACATTGCCAGAGTCAGGGTCGAGTTTGTCAAAGCGAGCATAACCTTTTTCATCAGTACGGCCTTTAAGGACCTGGCCTTTATCAAGGGTAATCTGAAAATCTTGATTAGGCATCGGCTGACCTTTGAAATCTTTAAGAATGACCCCGATCCAGGTCTTTTCTTTCTCTTCTTCCTCGGGCTGTAAAGGACCGGTATGCTCTGGCGGTACTGCTCCAACCGAGGCTGAGGTGCCTGTCTTATAAGCGTTGATGACTTGTGCTGGTGGTCCTCCAGGGCCTGCTCCAGCCGCAGCTCCGCTTCCCCCTCCAGCTCCTCCGACATCCCCAATCAATACCGTACGGGTTGCCATAAGAGGTAATAGCCCTAAAAAAGCGCCACAGGCAGTGGTACTCGCAACCCAGCGTGCCGCAGGCATAAAGCCGATCAAAACAGTGGGGCAACCTAAAATAATCGGAGGATTGGGTAATGGTGGCATCGGTGGATGAGCGATTCCTCCTGAAATGACACCTGAACATGCCACCTGATTCCCCATGACAGCAGCAGGAAGAAATTCGATCAGAACGGTTGGAACTCCCGGAGGACTAATGACACCACTTGGCACGTTATTATCATGCGTAATCGGATCACCTACCCTTGCCGCAGGAAACATAACTTAATCTCCTTGATTGAAATTAAATACCCAAACTTAAAATAATAGTCGAAGGTTTGACCCCAAATCCTTACTTCCCAATATGTTCTACTTAATCAAATGTTGAGACCTGACCTTCTTAGACCCTCTTATTTTTTTTCAAGGCCTACAAGAATACATCGACGTGATGCGCATTGCTTCCAATTCTCTAATTCCGCATCCCTTCGGCGGATGTCCATATTCATATAGTCTGTTAAATATTCGGATGTGTCATCTATTTTTAATAGCTTGCGAATCAACAGGTAAGCCTCATCACAAGTCCGAAGAGTTGAATCCGCACCTGAAGACTGACTTCCGGTACTCAAAAGACGGTCCAGTTGCACAAGCACCCGACGCCTGAGATCCCGAAGGGCAAGGACCACATTTTCTGCAAGAACATTTCGCTGGGCTACCGTTGACTTGCTCATATGTTGGAGCATCGGTCGAATTGCCAGTTCTTTGAGCCCCAGCATCAAGAACATGGCATTGCCGGCCGAGGGTTCCTGGGCTCCCAGCCATGTACCCAAAATCGCATCAGGTGCTTCACGCGATTCTGAAGCGATCCGTTCCGCCAGGCGTCTGAGTGCCACTATGTCAGAGGCTTGAATTTTTTGCAGGTAATGGATGGCTCCGGTGCCGGTCATTTTGGACTCCCTCCCTGTTCGGTGTGTAGCGGATCGTTGAGTAGCACGGCCTTATTCACCAATCGCTCCCACTGCCCTGTCCTGACGTAGTCTATGATCTTCTGGTCGGATTCTTTCTCTTCCATCCGTAGCAATGCCCGACGAGTAAGCTCCGAGACCCATTCGGATTCATCTGTCTTAAGTATACGCCGCAGCAGATAGTACGCATTCTCACACTCGCGGCTGGGCAACTCCTTTTCCTCCTCTGCAATTGGCATCTCCAGTTGAGGAATGGGAACAGGATTTTTGCTCTGGAGCATGATCCGAAGCTCGGTTACCACGGTTTCCTGGAGCGCCTGGTATGCTGATACCACGTCCGAAAGGGCAGAAATACACAACGACCCACTCAAATTGTCAGCGGTTGCCAGCCAAGGGATGATTGATAACTCCTTTAACTGCAAGAGTACCTGTAGGAACTTCTCGCTATCCCCCTCGCCAGAGGTTGACCAGGCTTCTGTAATCGCCTTTGGGGCATCGTAAGAATCAATTGCAATATCGTGTACCACTTCGTCTAACTGATCCCATTCCTCCTCTAAAATGGTCCTCAACTGCCGTATTACCTGATTTCTTGTCATACCGTCCTCTAAGTTGTTTCAAGATTCAGCCGTCAGATTATTCCACAGGAGTTTCCCCTTGCTTGGACCAGCTGGTTGGCTCGTCGCACGGACCATTGGAGACTCGGATACCATGATTGATTCTTGTTAGGCTTCGGATAAGAGAAGAGCGCCTCGATCCAAGCCGGTGTTGTGATAGGCCATGAGGGACGGCGAGTGAAATACGCAAATCGGTCATCTTCCGTTCGTACCCAGCTCTTCCGCTTGCGAAGTATCGGATGCCAATGGATGAAGGTACTGCAACCGAAGCAGCAGAAACAACGACATTTGATTTTTGTCGCACCGAGGTCCATTGGCTGGCCCTTGGTGTTTTCCCACCCGGCGTAAAGGACGACACCTTCACCTTCTCTGTCGTGGAAACCCCAGTATTTGTCATCAGGCTGTCCTGGTGGAAAAATCTTGGCGGTGAGGTTATCTGGTATTTTTACCGCCTTCAGTTTTGCTGGTAGCTCAGGGTGACGCCATTCATCTTTAATCTCGGTACTCTCGGGGACTGGATAGAAGCTGTATTGATGCTTAGCGATCTCCGAGAAATGCACCCCAATGACAGGAAAGCCCATCCGTAATAGCCCAGTTGTCATAGGATTAGTGCCCTGCTCCCAGTCTTCACCAGACACGGTGGGAGCGCCTTGACCAAAACAGGGGCCTCGGCCATAGCGGGCATGTCCGCTGTAGATCACATGGAGTCCCGGAGTTTCTAGGGCCTTCTTGAATGCGTCCTTTGTATTGACGACGCGGATTTTGAACTTGACCTGCTGGGCCTGGCTCTTATACTCCGCCTCATCGTTTCCAAAAATAATCATGTCCGAAAACTTGCTTTGCAGGCTCTGGGGGATTCTAAACGAAGCATAAAAGTCAGCCATCTTCCTATCTCCTTTAGCCAAATACGACGTCCTTTCTCCGTCAAACTCCGAATTGGTACGTTCTATTCCCTGCGCGACGACAATTTCTCGAACTTCGAAGCCGTCGTCCAGCGTGTTAACGCCGCTTCGTACCATGTCGCAATCTGTTGCCATCGTATACGATCCTCCATAAGTTCCGGTCAAGATCCGTGTTCGCTCACCAGTCCGTTGCGCATGGCATCATCCACCTTTCCTGTGGCGTTAAGGCCATGCTTAGATTGAAAGTCCTTGATCGCCTCCTCTGTTGTCGCGTCCATCTTGCAATCTACTGGCCCGTTATAATAGCCCAAATTTCTCAGCCGTCCCTGGAGGCCTGAGATCTCCGTGATCGGATCGATATTACCTAATTGTAGCCGGTAAACTTCCTTTCCAGCCGGACCCACAAGGAGCTGGCCCTTTCTGGCGTTTGGTGGGATGGGATGCTGAATTCGGCCCTGAGCATCTGTGACCCCGGATGATAGTTTCCCGTCGATCTCCAGTATGTAAGGCAGGTTCGCCCTAGGCTTCCCTTCGTCCTTCAGAATAATCTTCAGCTTCGATGGTACACCTTTTCGCCTGAAACGATACCGCTGTTCGGTCGCCGCTGACTCTTCCTTGAGCCGAAGATCGGGCACAAACACTTTGTCCCCCGCAAGGAGTGCGTTAGGGTTATTGCGCTCCGAGCACAGTTTTTGATTATTCGGGTGATTCCAAATCGTATCCCAGAAGAGGCCGTTTTTGAAGGCGATACTTTCGATGCAATCGCCTTGCTTTACTGTATAATTTTTTCCACTTTCCTTACTTTTGCTTTCCATCGTATTTGGATCGGTTGGTTAAGAGTCTTGTTACGCCTTTTTCCAGGCGTCTTTATCCAGATTGGGGAATGTAATCTTGCAGGTGCCGGGGTCGATTCCATCGACACGGGCAAAACCATTTTCATCCAATGTGCCTTCTGCAACCGTCGTTCCATCGGGCAGGGTCACCTTATATCGCTCGCCAGGGATGGGGTTTTTGTCCTCATCGACCAGTTCGACCTCAATCCAGCTCTTCTTCTCTTTTTCCTCTTCATCAGTGGGTTCTTTGTGGCGTTTTTCTTGACTGCTTGCATCTTTTCCGGGAGATGCATCTGCAGCGGCATCTGGAGGGGAAGGAGGAGCCGGGGGTACCAGTGCAGCAGAAACTGGGGCAACGGGTGGGCCGCTGCCGCTATTGATATTGACCAGAGGAGCTCCTGTGATAAAGATAGCCGCTGGGGTGAGAATGATGCTGCTTCCTCCTACCTTGAGCTCGATACCTGTCATTCCCTCCAACTTTAAATTCATTCCTTTTAAATGATAGGTCCCTGTCACATTTTCGCTGTGATTTGCATTAAAGCTCTCGATCACATTGCCCGTGACTTTGAGAGAGGAAGAGCCTGTCACCTCAACGGCTTTCTTACCGCCGACTTTCAGGTTATAGTCACTCTTGACCTCCCGAAACTCGCTCTTTTCAACCGTCACATGCTTATCGAATTCGATCTTCTCTTTTAAATCCCGCTTGACGATCAGATGCCGGTCATTGCCGACGAGCTCCCTGCGATCATTCTTCACACGGATATCGAGATCTTTCTCTGCGTGGACGAAAATTTGTTCTTCGCCTTTCTTATCCTCGAAACGGATCTCATTGAAGCCCTCTCCTCCGATGGAGCTGTTCGTTTTAATCGTGCTCTTTGTCTTTTCGTCAGGGAGGGTGTAAGGCGGCATATAATCCGCATTGTAAACCCTGCCTGTGATAAGGGGCTGATCCGGATCGCCTTCGAGAAAGTCGACAACAACCTCCTGGTGGATTCTCGGTGTAAAGATGGCGCCATACTGGCCACCGGCAAAGATGCTTGCCACCCGTATCCAGCAGGAGGATTTATCATCGTTCTCCCCCTTCCGGTCCCAGTGAAACTGGACTTTGATTCGGCCGTATTTGTCCGTGTAGATCTCCTCACCACTCGGTCCTACGACCACCGCAGTCTGGATTCCTTTCACGATGGGCTTTGGGGTCTTTCGTTCCGGCCTGAAGACAACAGAGGAAGGAATCGAGATGAATTGATTCGTATAGCTAAATTTTTCTTTTGGATCAGCCAGTTCTTCGAGCGCCTGGGGTTGTTGGCCTTCGTGACGAATCTCCGCGAGAAGGTATTCCTGATTGAAGCTTTTGCGCTCATGGTCAATCAATTTGAATTTAAAGCCAGGGGTCAAACGGGGAGAGGAACTCTTCCCCTCTGCCTTCTCTTTAAAAGTGATGGACTCCTCCAGGCGGACTTTGGTCAGGCTTTTTCCCCGGTTCTCCTCGACATACCTGCCCGGATAGTCATAGACTTCCAGTTTCTGATAAGATTTGTCCTGCTCTTTGGTCGTCAGATCGAGGGTAGGCTTCTCAAAATTAAAATCCTTCCGGGTCATCTTTCCGGAGAAGACCTTTTGAGAGAAGGCCAAATGGTAGACAAACTCTTTACCCGGCACCATCCCTATCGCGGGATTGAAAGTGATCTCCTCCTCACCCTCGATCGTCTGATAGGCGACCGTGCTGTCGCCAAAGACCAGCACATGTTTATCCTTTGCATGTTCAAAGAAATAGAAGATGCCCTCCTCCTCACAAAGACGGGAGATGAAGTCGAGGTCGGTTTCACGATACTGGACGCAGTACTCCCTTTCCGGATATTTTCCCTGCAACCGGAAATTGGACCGGTCGCCGGTGATGCCACCCCCCTGAAGAACCTGTTTGATGATGTCCTCGACCTTCTTATTCTGGAAGATCCGGCAGTCCTGCTCCAGGGACAGAAGCCAGAGGGTGGGAATCACCTCAGCCTCATAGAAATAGAACCGTCCCTTGCTTCCATTCTGGATAAATTGACGGAGGACCCCATGAAGGTAGCGATCATTCTCTTCCCCGAGCAGGGTGAGGAGGGCTTCTTTTCCCACCACCTCATCGAAGTTGATCTCATCTTCAGAGACCAGAGAGACATGAAGCGCAAAGGGTGAGGAGATTCCTTCGAAGAGTTTAAATCCCAACACCGCAGTTTGATAGGATACCCCCAACACCGCAAAGAGAAATCTGGATTCATGGGCGGTCTGTTTCGGCGCCATCTTTAACCTCCAAAACTGATTTTGAAGGAGCCGTCTTCAGCAATATCCAAATGGACTTCCGAAAGCATTGCCCCTTCGCTCAGGCGTCCCAGAATCTCCCGGGACATCTGGGGTAGGATGGTTCCGTTCATCATGTGGTCGATATTTCTCGCTCCGGTTTCAACCTCGGTGCAGCGCTTCGAAATCTGATCGACCACCTCAGGGGAGTAGACCAGTTTGATCTTATGGCTCTCCGCCATTCGCTTGGCCAGTTTATCGAGCTTGAGCGCCACAATCTCCCGGATGAATTTCGGGTCGAGAGTGTAGAAGGGGGCGACGGTCATCCGGGCCAGGAGCGCGGGTTTGAAATGGTGGCTGAGAATGGGCCGGATGGTTGTGTTCACGGTTTCGAGGGAAGGTCTCGTCTCAGGGGCGCAGAGCTGGGTGATCACATCAGAGGCCAGGTTGCTGGTGAGAAAGAGGACCGAATTCTTAAAATCGATGATCCGGCCTTCTCCATCGGAGAGCATGCCCTTGTCAAAGACCTGATAGAAGAGGTTCATCACATCGATATGGGCCTTTTCGCACTCATCGATCAGGACGACGGAGTAGGGCCGCTGACGCACGGCTTCGGTCAACACGCCGCCTTCTCCGAAGCCGACATAGCCCGGAGGAGATCCGATCAAGCGGCTGACGGTATGGGACTCCTGAAACTCGCTCATGTTGATCGTGACCAGGTATTGATCGCCTCCGAAGAGGAGGTCGGCCACGGCCAGGCCGGTCTCCGTCTTTCCAACGCCACTCGGTCCAACCAGGAGAAAGACACCCAGGGGCTGCTGGGGATCTTTCAACCCCGCTTTGGCTGACTTGATCACCTGTGTGATGATGGACAGGGCCTCCTCCTGGCCTTTGATTCTCTGTTTGAGATTCTCTTCGAGGTTGAGGATATTTTTTGCCTCGTCCCGGAGGACCTTTCCCAGAGGGATTCCGGTCCAGTCCGAGACGACTTTGGCCACCACATCAGGATCGACCTCTGTCTTGATGAGGGAAGAATCTTTCTGAAGGACGGATAGTTCGAGGGAGACCTCATCGATTGCCTTCTTAAGTTCGGACTGTTTCTCCTCAGGGGCGGCCTGGTTTTTGAGCTCATAAAACTGCTTTCTCAAGTCGATGAGACGATGGGCAAGCTCCTTTTCCTTGAGCCAGCGCTCCTGAAGCTGAACCACTTCCTCATTTAATGCTTTGATTTTTTCTTCCAGTTCCTGCGGTCGGCCCGGATCGATTTCGAGGCCGTGGAGCTGATCGCGCTCCAGAGCCTTTTTCTCCCGCTGGAGCGCCTGAATCGTTCGCTCCCGGTCTTCGATGAGATCGGGTTTGGCCGTGAGATGGATTTTGACACGAGCCGCGCTCGTGTCGAGGAGATCGACGGCCTTGTCCGGCAACTGCCTGCCGGAGATATAACGGCTGGAGAGTTCGGCTGCGGCCAGAATGGCGTCATCCCGCACGATTACACCATGGGCCTCCTCATATTTGCTCTTCAGTCCTCTCAGGATGAGAACGGTTGTCTCCACAGAGGGTTCCTCTAACTTCACCAGCTGGAATCTGCGGGCCAGGGCCGCATCCTTCTCAAAGTATTTCTTATATTCCGACCAGGTCGTGGCCGCAATCGTCCTGAGTTCTCCGCGGGCCAGGGCCGGTTTTAAAAGATTGGCCGCATCGCTTCCGCCTGTGGGGCCTCCTGCGCCAATCAGTGTGTGGGCTTCATCGATGAAGAGGATGATCGGTTTCGGAGAAGCTTTGATCTCGTTGATCACGGACTTGAGCCTGTTTTCGAACTCACCCTTTACTCCGGCTCCAGCCTGAAGAAGCCCCATATCGAGCCCTAAGATGGTGACCCCCTTCAGGATATCCGGGACATCTCCTTCCACGATCCTCAGGGCCAATCCTTCCACCACAGCCGTCTTTCCCACTCC
>Ga0315273_10003118_pt1 | contig 19900 bp, 23 predicted proteins | sample YL17G02_0_MG_FD_205753 | JGI IMG/M metagenome (GOLD analysis project Ga0315273, IMG submission 205753) | Sediment microbial communities from Yellowstone Lake, YNP, Wyoming, USA - YL17G02_0 | ecosystem: Environmental > Aquatic > Freshwater > Lake > Sediment | place: USA: Wyoming | collected...
CGCCGCATTTCATCCGGCGCTCCAGCGACATCAGGATGCGGTCTTTCGAGAAGCCCAGTTGCAGCAGGCGCTTGAGCACGAATTTGTAGACCACCGGGGGGCCGCAGACGGCGGCGTGGGTGTTGGCAGGATCGATCTGGACATGGTCGAACATGGCCGGCAGAAGCGCGATGTGCCCCTTCCAGGTGCCGGTGGGGTCGGCGTCCACGGTGAGCAGGCAGGTGGCATCGACACGGTCCACCAGCGAGACCAGCTCCTCGCGGAACAGCATGTCGGCGGGGGTCTTGGCGCCGTACATGAGGATGACCTTGTTGAACTTCTCGCGGTTGTCCAGCGCGTACCACAGCAGCGAGCGCAGCGGCGCCATGCCCAGCCCGCCGGCCACCAGCAGCAGGTCCTGGCCGAAAATGCGCTCCACGGGAAAGCCGTTGCCGTAGGGGCCGCGGATGCCCACCAGGTCGTTGGTGCGCAGGCGATAGAGGGCGTCGGTGACCCGGCCCACGCGGCGCACGCAGAATTCCAGCACCCCGCGCCGCGACGGCGACGATGAAATCGAGATCGGCGCCTCCCCCGCGCCCGGCACGCTCACCATCGCGAACTGTCCGGGCTTGCACTGGAAGGTTTGCGCCAGTTCGCTGTCGGTGAAGCGCATGGTGAACAGGTGGTTGTCCTTCACCATCTTGTAGACGCGCACAATGCGCGCCATCTGGGGCAGGTACGGGTTCGCCGTGAACAGGGCTTGATAGGTCGGCACATCAGCGGCTGGCAACATTTTGGACACTCCGCAACTGGTTGAGGACCTCGACTACGTCGATTTTCACCGGGCAGGCCACAATGCAGCGGCCGCAACCCACGCAGCCGGGGCGCCCGTACTCGGCCACGAATCCGCGCTGCTTGTGATAGAAGCGGAACTTGACGCGGCTGGGCCGCGTCTTGCGGAAGTTCTCGCCGCCCGCCACCAAAGCGTGGGTGGCGAACAGGCAGGAGTCCCAGGTGCGGGCGCGCGGCCCCTCGCGGCTCCCCAACTGCACCTCGTCGGCCACCTCGTAGCAGTAGCAGGTGGGACACACCATGCTGCAACTGCCGCACGACAGGCAGCGCTCCCCCAAACCCTGCCAGATGTCGCTGGAGTATTCCATCTCGAAGATCTCCGGCAGGTCGCGGATCTCCACGTGCAGCCGGAAAGCCTCGCGCTTGCGCGCCGAGCGCCGCTTGTACTCTTCCACGTCCTGGTGCGAGACGGGCTCGAACAGCGGGCCGGTGGCCAGCACCATGTCGTCGCCCAGCGCCGTGCCCACCAGCGTGAAGTAGTAGTCGCCGATGTCGAACAAGAACAGGTCGAAGCCCTGCTCGACGAAGTCGGCGCGCATGGAGCGGCAGAAGCAGTGCTCGTCGGGCGTGCACTCGATGCCGATAATGGCGGCGTTCCTTCGCCGCGCCTGGTAGTAGGGGTCGCGGTAGGCGCCGGCGAACACCAGGTCCAGCAGGTTCAGCCCGTACACGTCGCAGGCGTGGACGCCGAACAGCACGATTTTCTTGTCCAGGCCTTCCATCACCGGCACGTACCCGGCGTCGCCCGCGTATTGCAGCAGCGTCTCGCGCGGCGGCAGGAAGTACTTCTTGGGCGGCAGGATGGTGCGGTTGTAGTCCAGGCGCACCTCGGACCAGCGGCGCACCGGCTGAAACGCAAACTGGCCGTTCTGCTCCACCGGCGCATGTACCTCGCCGAACTGCTGCACCACGGAGGCGAAGAAATCCAGCTTGTTTTTGGGGAGCTTCAGAATCTTCATGCCCTCTCCATTCCCGCGAATCCGTTGGCTGCGGCGCGCTTCGGCGCGGCATCCGGGCGGCTGTGCCGGAACAACGTGCCCGGCCGCAGCCGCTCGCTGCGTCAACCTTCCCCGGCCGCCTGCCCGGCCCCCAGCCGCGCGCGGATTTTCTCCAGTAGGGCCCGCATATCGACCGGCTTGGCGATGAATTCGTCGTGCGCCAGCCAACTGCTTTGCGGCTTCACCCGGAACCCCGCCTGCGTTTCGTACAGGGCGCTCAATATGAAGATCGGGGTGGCCGCCAGCTCCGGCGTGCGCCGCATCTCCTGCACCGTGAAAAAGCCCTCGGTCCGCTCGTTCATCATCACATCCATCAGGATCAGGTCCGGCTGCTCCATGCGGGCCAGCTTCAGCCCCTGGCTGCCGTCGCGAGCTTTCAGGACCGTGAAATTATTGTGTTCCAGGAAGAGGGAGACGGACTCGACGAAGTCGGCATCGTCATCCACCACCAGGATCTTCTTCTTGCTCTCTAAGCTCATTTCACCCTCTGTAGGCTGTGGGCTGTAGGCTGTGGGCTGTAGGCCGTGGGCTGCAGGCTGTGGGCTGTACCGGCGCGCAGCCCAGCCACAGCCTACAGCCCACTGCCTGCAGCCTTGGCTTCGGCCGTCTCTTCGCGGAGGGCCGGGAGCCGCACCACAAACGTGGATCCCACGTTCTCCTGGCTTTCCACGGTCACGGCGCCGCCCACCTCGCGGGCGATGCGCCGGCAGATGGGCAGCCCCAGGCCGGTGCCGGTGGTCGTCTTTGCGCCCTCCCCCTTCACCCGGAAAAACTCGTCGAAGATCATGGCCTGGTACTTCTCGGGGATGCCGATGCCGGTATCCTGCACCGAGACAAAGACCTCGCCGTTGCCCGCCCGCCCCTCGACCGTCACCCGTCCGCCCGGACGGTTGTACTTGATGGCGTTGACGATGAGGTTGTCGAATAACACGCTGAGGCAGTTGCGGTCGCCCCGCACCACGCAGGTGTTCTCCTTCAGGCGGTTCTCCAGGGTGAGGCCCTCGGCCCTGGCCATCTGCTCGTAGGTGGCCAGGATGTCGCCGACGATCTGGTGGAGGTCCACCCGCACCCGCTCGCGCGCCAGCTCGCCTTCCAGTTGCGACAGCGTGAGCCAGTCCTTGATGATGCCCTGCAACTCCTCGGTGCGCTTCAGGCAGCGGTCAAACCATTCCTGGCGGCGGGCCTGGACCTCCGGGCTGTCCTCCAACTGCTTCAGCACATCCAGGTACTGATGGATGGCCACCAGCGGGGTCTGCAGTTGGTGGGAGACGAAGGTGACGAAGCGGCGGCGCATCAGCTCGCGCTCGATCTCGGCCTGCCGGGACTCCAGCGCCAGCCGGTGGCGCTCCATGCCGCGCTTGACAATCAGCCGCAGCTCGTCGGGGGAAAAGGGCTTCGGCAAAAAGTCGTAGGCGCCGTTCTGCATGGCCTCGACCGCCGTGTCGATGGTGGCGTAGCCGGTGATCACCACCACCACAATCAGGGGGTCAATGTCGCGCACCCGCGGGATCACTTCCATCCCGCTCAGCCCCGGCATCTTCAGGTCCACCACCACCAGGGGCGGCTTCAGGCGGGCGATGGCCTCCAGACCCTGGATTCCGTCCTCGAAGGTCTCCACGTGGAAGCCCGTTTTTTCCAGAATCTTTCTGCAGGACAGACGCATGGCGTAATCGTCATCAATGACCACCACGGTTCCTGCAGCTTCGCTCATAACCACACTCGCTCACCACCGATGAACACGGAGAAACGCGGATGCGTGTCTATCCATGGGGAAACAGGTTTCGGAAGGAGATCGGAGAAGCCTCGTCTCCGCCCGGACGTCGCACTTCTCACGGGTCTTCCTGCAAGGGAGGCGCATCGCGTAATCCCCGTCGATCACGATGATCAGGTCCCCCTCCCCCACAGGCTCGGTCATTCCGTCGTTTTACGCACCCACCGTTTGCGGGGCCGCCGCTATGCCATGGCGTCGGATCCGGCCCGCGCCGCGGCCCTCTCCACCACCTCAATTAACCGCACGGGATCCACGGGCTTGGTCAGATACAGATCGGGCCGGATCATATCCACCTCGCTCGCCCGCCCATACAGCTCATCGGGGCTTTCCTGGATCGAGGAAAGCATGATGATCGGAATGTTGCGGAAGGCCTGGTAGGCGCCCTGGTACTTGATCGCCTGGTTCACCCCGTAGCCGGCGCTCTCGTCCTCCATCATCACATCCAGCAGGATGACGTTGGGTTTGATCTCGGCCAGCTTCCGCAACCCTTCCTTGCCGCAGTCGGCGTGGGTCACCGTGTGCCCTTTGCTTTCCAGAATGGCTCTGATCGAAGCGACAAAGTCCACGTCGTCGTCGATCACCAGCACGTTTGCCTGGACGGCCATAACTGACCCTCTCCCGTGCCACGCGGCCCAGATCGAATATACGTCAGCGCGGGGTTGCCGCGCAACAACGAGAAGCCGAGGAAGCGCCAGATATGTCGCCAATTGTGGCGTTTCACCACAGTGCGAAACCGCAGCGATAACGACAACAAATGAACACGGGTGCAGATCGCTCACCTGGGAGTGCGGCCGTCCCGGCCGCCCCGCTGAACCGCAAAAGCCCTGGGGCGGGCGGGACGCCCGCGCTCCGAGTTGGAAGGGCTGCGGCACCCGCAACAGGGGCATTAGCAGGAGTTTCGGGAAAGACCTGAATCCAAGTGCATTATAACGCCCCGGTTCTCGGGAGCTTAAAGCCAGCAGACAGCGCCAGTAAGCTTGGGTCAGGACCCTCTTCCGGCGGCGAGTTGTTCAGTCGTGGAAATAGCTGCATGTGGCAACTGCTCCGGCCGGGAATCCCGGCGAAGCCGCGCTTTTCGGGGCGAAGCTGAGAACAGCGTTGGCACTCAGCCGTGTTTCTTTTCTATTAGTTTCCTCTTGACAGCCGCCCATTTTCGGCATAGCGTGCCCCCAACGCTTGACGGTGCTCGTATCCCGCCATAGTGGGGAGGCGGGGATGACCGAATGCGATTCAACGATTGTCGGCAACTGCGCCGACCGGCTTTACCGGAAGGCAGCATCAGCCACGTTCTTTTACAACCGGAGTGGCTTGCTCATCGGTTTTGTCCGATCGGGAATTCTCGTGGGCGCGGCGACCGCTGAGAAGGACGTAGCGGCCTGTTGCATCCTTGCTGATTGGAATGCTTTATTTTGCCGGACGGAGGTGCTGAAGCCCAGTCTCCTCCGACGGCTGCCTGCTTGCACTCTTACCAGAGGAGGTGCCTAATCATGGCAAACGGAACTGCCGGAACCGCGAAAGCTGCTGGTGCCAAAAAGGCATCGGTGAGAAGCCCGTTACCGGCCCTGCTTGAATTCTTGGAGGATGTGTTTCCCTTCTTGCCGTCGTGGGTGCGCGCGACTATAGCTCTTTTGATCGCGTTCGCAGTGGTGGGGTACGTGCTTCATGGTTTCATCGGCCCGACTTACGTGAAAGGTCAGTTATTTGTCTGCGAGAAACCCGACTACGAGAGGCAGTGCGCCACGGCGTGGAAGGTGCGGTACGGAAACGAAGAGATGACGACGAACGAGAATGGGTCATGGATGCTGCCCGTGGTGAGAGGTGGTATACCCGGGCGCATAAGGATCGAGGTTGTGAGGGACCACAGGTGGATCGACGAGTACATCACTCGCGGGCCTTGGCCGATCTACAGCGCCCTCTCGCCGATGGAGCTTCGCCTGGTAGTGGACCCGGACAAGCCACAAGGGCAACGGATTACACAAATCGCCGAGAATTCCTCTTCGGCCCGCGTTTGTCTGGCTCTCCGGCAGTTCCTCCCTGTTTTTTCGGTGGCGGCGCAGGCAAAGCCGCCGGCGCCCGCCAAGCGAAGCCCAGGCGCGTCCCCGCTTCCCCGCTCACCCGTGGCCGGTAAGGGGGGAGTGCCTGCCGCACCACAGGCGCCGTTTGACTATGGCATCGTGCTGAAGAGCGTCGAGGTGGAAAAGCTTCCTGGCTTTTTCCAATCGGGGGGACAGGTCTACTTTACCGTGCATCTCGGGGACAAGGAGCTAAGCAGCGTCGAGTTGCTTTACGGAGCCAAACGGCCCACGGTCGGGGAGACGGCGGTATGGGAACTGGCTGGGAGCGACGCACGCTATACGGCCCGCTTTCCCGTCAAGTCCGAAAAAGAGTCTTGGATCCCGGTCGAGCCAGGCAAGAAGGAGAAATACAAAGGGCTGATAATCAATGTGTCTGATGCCGTCGTGATCGATACTTCCACCCCGTCAAAACCAAAGGTTTCTCCGAAGGCCAGGGTATACCTGAAAATGTGGGAGGGAAGCGGAGCTTTCCTCGGGTCATTCGAGATGACCGAGGCTCTGAAGCAACCGGACGACACAAAGAAGCTGATAGCGACCACCGGCAGCGGGAAGGCCAGCGTCGAGATCAAGCCGGTTCTCGGTCGCCTAACCATTACCCGCCCCGTATACTGACGCACATCACCACAGAAGGCACTTGTCTAGCGGGACAGCGCCGTGCCTCCAATGCGCGCATGGGAAGTTCAGAGAAGCCAATCGGCTGATCGCTCGAATGCGGCCGGGAGAGAAATCGCTGCTGCGGTATACAGGGCAATAAGAGGCGATGAGAGCCGAAGTTCCAAATCCGGCCCCCACCAAAAGTCAGAGAGGAGACATCATGGCAAACCTACAGGCTCAGCAGAAATCCTGGACCTTCATGGTTTACATGGCGGGTGACAACAATCTGGACCCGAATGGCGTTCAGGATTTGAAAGAAATGAAAAAAGCCGGTTCCACGGACCAGGTGAATGTCATCGCGCAGTTCGATCGTGCCGCGGGGCATGCCGCGAAGCGTTACTACCTCCGCAAAGGCGGCAAGGTAGCCGACGACGCCGTGGCATCCCTCGGAAAAATCAATGCTGGCGACCCAAAACGTCTTCTGGATTTCATCCAGTGGGCTGTGAACAACTACCCGGCGGAGCACTACATCCTGGTGCTATGGAACCACGGCCAGGGCTGGGACGACACGGACATCTACGCCGACGAGCGCCACCGCCGTCTGCGCCGTCTCGCGAGCGGCCGCATCCGCCATGCTTTCTTTCATGCGCCAGTGCGCCGTTTGCTGTGCGGCGCCATCCGCGGTGCCAAGCTCCGCGCCATCCTGCTCGATGACGACGCCAAAGACTTCCTGGACAACATCGAGATGAAGAAAGTTCTCGCGAGCGCCAAAAGACTGCTGAAGCGCAAACTGGACATCCTCGGCATGGATGCCTGCCTGATGAGCATGGCCGAGGTGGGGTACCAGGTTCACGACAGCGCCACATTCACAGTCGGCTCCGAGCAAACCGAGCCGCTCGAAGGTTGGCCCTACGACGCCGTCTTGGCGGAACTCATCAAGAAGCCGTCGATGAGCGCGGGCGACTTGAGTTCGCTGATCGTAAACAAATATCTGGCTTCCTATGCACATGATTCCGTGACGCAGTCGGCCTGCGATCTCTCGAAAGCCGGCGGGCTGGCAACTGCCGTCGCGGGTCTGGCCAGAGCGCTCAAATCGAGTTTGAGCGATTCCTCGATCAGGCAGTGCGTACTGGCGGCACGAGCCCAGGCTCAAACCTATGATGTGCCGGACAACATCGATCTGGCGGACTTCTGCTCCCTGCTGGCGCAGAGCGGCGCGGATTTCGAGATCGCGCAGCACTGCCAGGAGGTCATTCAGGCCGTGCAGTCCAGCTATGTGGTGGCCCAGGGCTACAAGGGTTCGGGGCTGAAGCACTCTCACGGCGTGGCGATTTATTTCCCGACCCAGGCCGTTTCGCCGCTTTACGCCGGGCTGGATTTCAACAAGAAGACTGGCTGGGACGGGTTCCTTCATGCTTATCTCACGGCCGTCCGCAGCCGGTGATGGAGGCCAAAAAGGAATAGGGGGTTTGCATGGACAAGAAAAGACAAGCTGCTGCCAAAAAGCCTGGTGAACGAAAAAAGTTTGGCTACGGTTGGAGACCCGATGTGCCGGATAGTCGTGACATTCGTTACGGCGCGGTGCGGCCGGTGCCTGCCCAACTCCCGCCGGCTGTGGATCTGCGGTCCCTGTGTTCTCCGGTGGAGAGCCAGGGAGGTCTTAACAGTTGCACCGGCAACGCCCTGGCGGGTGCGCTGGAGTTTCTGGAGAGGAAAGACAAAGTCCACTTCGACGATGTGAGCCGTCTCTTCATTTACTACAACGAGCGCGTTCTGGAGCACAGCGTTCGATCCGACGACGGCGCAGCCCTCCGTGACGGGATCAAGACCTTGGTCAAGCAAGGCGTCTGCTCGGAGAAGAAGTGGCCTTACATCGAGGCCAAGTGGGGCGCGAAGCCCACTCCTGCGTGTTACAAGGAAGCCCTCAAGCACCAGATCACTTCCTACGCACGCATCCACACCGTCGACGAGATGCGGGCCTGCCTTGCCGAAGGATACCCGTTCGTGTTCGGTTTTGCGGTTTACCAGAGCTTTGAATCTCAGGAAGTGACCAGGACCGGTGTGGCGCCGCTGCCTGGGGCAACCGAGCGCTTGACCGGCGGCCATGCCGTGCTGGCGGTTGGCTACGTCGACGCGCAGAAGACGTTCCTCGTTCGTAATTCATGGGGAGAAGACTGGGGTATCAAGGGGTATTTCACCATCCCTTACGAATATCTCGCGAATCGAGACCTGGCGGATGATTTCTGGACCATCCGACGCGCAGAGCGAATCTGAGCGCGCTATGAGAGCCGTAGAAAGCAGGAGGTGGAATCCACGCCCGCGACGCCTAAGAAGGGCGGCCAGGGTCCGGAGGTTGCAGAACTGCACAGGTTGCTCACTGAGCGTGGCTATCCGGTGACGGTGGATGGCGTCTTCGGCGCCAGGACGTATCAGGCCGTTCGAGCCTTCCCATGGCAGCGTCTGGACCGACATGGGCGGGGGCGGCGAGGAGGGCAATGGAGAGGGTGGATGCGCGTCGTGCCCCAATTGTGCGCGAGATGTATCGGCTTGACGAGGGCCAGCCAAGGGCCTACACTGAAGGATAAGAAGCTATCTTGATTGCGCCCGTAGCTCAGCCTGGATAGAGCGTTGGTCTCCGGAACCAAAGGTCGCTGGTTCAAATCCAGCCGGGCGTACCACCCAAGCTCAAAGAAATCAGTGCATTGACGAAGACCGAGGCAGGCAGGATTCCGTCGCCTTGGCGCGATTGTCCGACAATTGTCCGAAAACTTCTCAGCCGGTCACCTGGATCCCTCCGCGGCTTTCACAAAGTCAAGAACGTTCCGTCCGGCCGGTTGATTGGCGATGTACGCTTGCGTCCTGCTCATTGCCTCCCGCAAGTCGGCTTCCGAAACGATGTTGTACCGATCAAACACGGCCCGCGTCTTGTGGCCGCTCACGTTCATAGCCACCCGCTCCGGCACCCCCGCCCGGATCATGTTCCGAACGGCCGTCCGCCGCAGATCATGGAAGAGCCGCCCGGTTACATCGGCCGCTTTACAGGCCGAGGCCCAGGACTTCTTGAATTCGCCGATGCGCTCGCCGTTCCCGTGAAAGACGAACAGGCTGAAGGCGAATGTGTTGTCTGGCCGCTCGTATTCGCGCGCCTTCCATCGCCGTTCGATCAATTGCCACAACTCGCCCTCAAGGGCCAGGACCCGGCCCGTGCCGTTCTTGGATTCCTCCGGGCGAAGGCGAATTACCTTCCCGTCGCGGTCAACGTCATTCCACAGCAGCGATTGAATCTCGCCCTTGCGCCATCCGCACAGATAGCCGAATCGGGCGAAGTCCTGGAGGTGCGCCGGCAGTCGCTCCACCACTCCCTGGAAGTCGGCCCGCTCAAAGAACCCCTGCCGTGGCCCGCTTTCTGCCAGGTGCCGGATGTTCGGCGCCGCAGTTAGTTTCTTCTGATTGACCGCGATCTTAAATGCCTGCCGGAGAAGCGCGGTCTCCCTGTTGACCGTGGCCGCCGCCGGCGGGTTATTCTCTGCCAGCCTGCTTTCAATGTAGCGGTCAACCGCGTCGCCGGAAACGCCGGCCGCCCTCATGTCGCCGAAGCAATCGCGGACACGCTTCAGGTGTGATTTCAATTGCGGGAGAGCCCGGCCGCCGGCCAGGCGGTAATCGGTTTCCAGCGCGTCCAGCAGCTCACCAACAAAGATTCTCCGCTGCCTGCGCGTCTCGAATGGCTTGCCGGCCAGGTCCTCGGCGGCCACTTCCTTCTGGCGCTTCTTCAGCAACTTCTCGGCAACCGCGCGATTGGTGGAACCGCTCGGCTCGCGCTCTTCCTTACCGTTTCGCATGAAGGCGATATGCCAGCGCTCGCCCCGCTGAAAAATCCTGCCGTCGCCCCTCACCGGGCACCCCCTTTTTTCAGGTACGCCGCCAGGGCTTGCACAACCAAGTCTTGAGCATCGACGCCCAGCTCGATTGCGCGTATCTTCGCTGCCTTCCACAATGCTTCTGGAAGTCTCAGCGTGGTTCTCTGTCGCTTTTCCTTCATCGGCTTCTGCTGTTTGCGCGTGGTTTGTTTTGTCATGCGCTGGAGCATAGACATACAGGCACACGGATGTCAAGTTGTTTTACCGGCCTGTCCGCTGGCGCATGTATTTTTCGAGACCCGCTTCGCTGAACCCAAGGCTGCGCCCGATGCGAACCGTAAACGGCAAGTTGCCCGCGTTGCGGTAGAGATAATCCCTGCTCACGCCCAGGCGCACAGCGGCCGCTTCCACGTTCAAGCGCCGGTCGCCTTCGGGCGCCGGGTTTCCGCGGCCGTTCTCCCGCCCGCTGAGCAACCGCGCGTTCAAAGCGGCGAGCGCAATCACGCACCGCGACATGAGCGCTTGCGCCACGTCGGGCGCGAGGTCAGCCGCGTATGCCGGGTTCGCCGCCAGATCATCAAGCCGGGGCACATGGCGGGCGCCGGGAGTCTCGAGTTCCGATTTTGGGGAACTGCCCATAAACTCGCTCTTCAGCGCCTAACAGCGCGCCTTGCTGCCTCGCCGCAGCCGTTTGCCTCGCCCGGCATCAGCGATCCGCGCGCTTCGCGCAGGTACGCTTCGGCGCCGCGGCAAGCGGCCTGAACCGCAATCAGCCGCTTCGCGGCCGTGTTCCGCCGCATGGCCCGCTTGATCCGCGTTTCAAACGCCTCACGTTCCAAAGAATCCATGCGGCCTTCGGCTTCGGCCAGGCGAAGGCTACAGTAGACCAGCCGCACCCGCGCTTTGATGAACGGGATATAGGCCGCGGCCAGCGCGGCTCGCGCCCGTGGAATGTCGGTTTCAGCAGTCATTTCCTCACCTTGCCAGAAGCGCTCAGGGCGAACGGGGGTTCCTGGACACCGAGCGGTTCGGTATCGGGATCGAAAGCCGGCGGCCGCGGCTTCGCGGATCCCGCCTCGGAGGCCGGCGCCATGCCGGCGCCCCCAGCCGTAGGCGGCCTCGGCTCGGCCGGTTGCGCCGCCAGCAACTCGCCCACCAGCGGAATGATCTCGGCCTCGGTGTCGATAGCGATGGCGCGTTCGCGGCTGACTCGCTCGAATTCTTCCAGGACGCGGGCACCTTGCTGCAGCGCATCCAGCCGCCGGCCCTCGATTTCGGTCCATGATCGGGTCCCGAAAATCGCTTGAAGCACCGTAGCCTTGATGCGCTTGCTCTTCTGGTCTGTACCCGGCCAGACGCCTACCATGGCGGCCTCGATCAATTCCAGGGCGATTTTCTTCTGCCGCTGAATCCGGCCCCATTCCCCCTGGCCATCGTCATCGAAAAGGTCTTCCGAACTGGAGCCGACGTCCACGGCCAATTGCTTGCCGCCGATGTTCAGGAAGCGGAAGTGCGGCAGGAAAGCGCGGAAGACTTGTTTGTACCCGCCCTTCCGGTAGCGCGTGGACCCGGTGAAATCGAAGGACGTGCCATTCAGCGCCCAGCTGCGGTCTTTCAAGACCGTCGCGCGGTGTACGAAAGTTCTGTCCGCCTGACGAATGCGCTCCATCTCGATCAACAGCGAAGGTTCATATCCAAACTCGCCTTCCACCCTCATTTTGCTGTCGCCTTTGATGAGCTCTTTCTTGCCGCTCTCTTCGTTTGTCTGGTACTCCCAGTCGTAACCGAGGCGCCCCAACACCCAAATGTGGAGGCAGGAGTTCAAATAGGCGGCGGTCCATTCGCCCCACTCCCGCTTGATCGGCTGCCAATGGTGGAATTCCAGCTTCGTGACGTTCAGCCGCTTTTTGAAGCTGTCGCAGAGCTCCCGCCAGTAGTGCGTTACCGAATCGGCGATCAACCCGCAACAGCCGGCCTCTTCCGCCTCGCGCAGAATCCTCAGCAGGTCCGCGAAGGCGCGGCTCTTCGAGCGGAGCAACTTCACGCCTTCGGCCTGGAATATCGGCAGCAGGTAGTCGCTGCCGCTTTCGGTGTCGGCCATGGCCACGGGCCGGCGGCCGGCGAGGTGGATGCTGATGCCCAGCATCGCCAGGGCCGCGGTGGTAGTCTTGCCGGCGCCGGTGCCTCCGTAGATGCCGGCCTTCACGGCCGCTTGCTCGTTGCTGACTTCCTTCAGTAAATTCACGTTCATTCCTCCGCGGTTTTCGTCACATCGTACTCAGGTGTGTATTCTCCCAGGTCGTCCACTGGGGGTCTGATGTTCCGCTGGCGCCGTCGCTGTTCGCGCTCCTCTTCCTGGCGGTCATACTCGACTTGGTTCAATGGCTGCGGCGTCATGCGCGGTTCTCCGGGGCGGCGCCGGCTTGGGCAAGCGGTCCACCTGCCGTTCCATCCGCCGGGGGGCTTTCCGGGGAAACCCGGCCAACTTGGCCGGGTTTACGAGTCTCTTTTACTTTCTTCTTTACTTTCTTCTTTAGCGGCCAACTTGGCCGGGTTTTTCACCAGATTTGGCCGGGTTTCCGCTCAATCTGGCCGGGTTTTCGGCGCATACCCGGCCAGGTTGACCGGCTTTTTTTCCGGGGAATAGGCTGTAGAGGTTTTTGTGGGCACGGCCTCCATTCTTGCCTTCCATCGCCAGATACCCAGCGCCTTCCAATTCGCGCAGCCCGCGCCGGATACTGCGGACGCTCAGTCCTCCGCGCGCGGCAAGCGTGCCCTCTGTCGCGTAGATTTTGGCGTAGCCCGCAAACGTAGCGATCGCCGCCCAGGTGACTTTGGCGTTCGCGCTCACCTGCGGATCGCATAAGATCGACAAGGGCACCCGGGCAAAGAATTCCGACTCGGGCGCCGCTACCGAATCACCTGGCGCGTCTGTAGACGCGGCCGGCGGGGGCGCCGACGATTCCTGAAGTTCCAGGACGTGGAAGTCCAGGGAAGTGGCGGCGTGTCCGAGCCGGCGCGCCGCCGCAAGAATGACCGCGGTGTACTGATGCTCGATCCATCTTTCCGCCGTTTGAGTCGCGACGGTAAGTACCAAGCGGCCATCCGCACCGTTGCCGGCGCCCCGAATTGTGTCCAGCCAGGGCCGGGCTTCCGCGGACAGGTCGCCAGCCAGCGCTTCGCGGAGGCGCGGCCATAATGCTGTCTCAGACATGCAGCACCAGCTTGTACTTCCACAATCGGGACAGGGAACCTCCAATGAGTCGCCGGCGGTGGTGGACGGTGTGGCCGCCGTGCTCCGGCTTCCGCAGGTCGCGCAATCGGGCGGAGACGGAGGCCGGGGGCCAGCCGGTTAGGTCTGTGATCTCTTGGAGGGACCGCCAGCGCCCATCAGCCATCAGGTCTCGAACGGCACAAAGTTGTTTGGGAAAACGCGCGGGACGCGGCTCGGCTTCAGGGATGGGTTCGCCAGCAGCCGCGGAAGCGGAAACAGAAATGGCGAGAGTTGTTTTTTCAAACGGAAGGAGGTAAGATCCTTGCATCGCGTTCCCATTCCTAAAAAGTTTTCCTTCACCCGCGTTGACGCGCGGGTGAAGGCATCTTCAAGCTTTGCCATGGGCCCAGCCGCCGGGGGAATGCCCCGTGATTGGCCTCAGTGCTGCGGCGGCGCGCCCGCGCGGAATAGGCCGAAGGCCGCGCTTCAGCGCCCCGCCATCGCATCGCCGAGGCCTGGCCGATAGCCGAGCCTGTCCGGAGCGGCTGTAGGACCGCCGCCCAGGCCAGGGGCCGCCCGCGTGCAAAGGAGAAAAGAACGCAGGGCGGCCCCGCCGGTCGCGACGGCCAGGTGCGTCGGCCGCGGTTAGAGGCTCGTGGTTCGATGGCTGCAGACTGTCGGGCCCCTCGCGGATCCGAGAGGAATCAAGTCCTGCGGCGGCGGCTCAACCGGCCGCACATAGGCGGCCGGCGGAGGCTGCGTTTGCGCTTGGCGCTCGGCCTCCCGCTGGGCCTCTTGCGTTTTCCGCTCGCGGATTCCACGCGTGAGCCGTTCCAGGGTTTCCGCGAACTGGCGCGGCGCCACGTGATTTTCGTAGACCTCGCGGGCATCGCCAATATCCCGCCAGACCGGATGTTCCCTCACCATCAATTTCACTGCCTGTTTGTCCGTGGCGGCGTCGGGCTGAAGATCCGGGAGGTGGAGGGCGCGGAGCTTCTGGCCGAGTTGATGCGCTCCGAGGGCCGCGCTCAGTGCCAAGCCTTTGTGGAGAGTGACGGCCAAGATTTGGAGTGCCGCCTCATACTCGGTGACGAACAGGGCGACACAATCTTTTCGCCAAACGACCCGGGCCGCGGCGAGTTCATCTTCTGCTTCCAAAAGGGCAGGTTCGGTCGCCGCGAGCCGCTTTTCCAGGGCGCCGGCTCGGGCTTGCAACGCTTCGAGTTGGAGCTTGAGGTCGCAAACCTGCCGCTGCGCGACCCGATCGATAGAGCCGGCCGCCTCGCCTTCGGCCAGGGCAACCGACGCCTCCTCGTCCCCGAGCCGCCCGAGCGCCTCTTGGAGTTGGTCCTTCGAGCGCTCGATCGCAACGTGACTTACGTCAATCAGCCGGGCGATCTTCTCGCGTTCGTTGATGGCGTTTTTCGCTTTCGCGAGCGCCGCGCTTGTAGGGCCGTCAACGCAATTTTTTCTGAACATGATGCTCCTTTCGCCTTGTGCCCCGGTGACCGGCCGCTGGTTTTCTTGGTGCCTGCTCGCTGCTACCCGCCGCCGGCGCCGCGCCGAAAGTCCCCGCTGACATGGTGGTGTAGGGGGTCTGGAATCGCTGGCGCTAGCGCGGGTGCGCAACACAATTACCTGGCCGGCTCAAAGCCTCGGAAGGACCCGCCGTCCCCCGGGGGGGGTATCACTGGGCGCCACAACGGATTCTGGGCTTCCCGGGCAGATCACTCGGGGGTTGCTCGAAAACTTCGCCGCTGCCGATTCTCCGCAATAGGTAAGCTTTCTCGAAAAACACGCGGCGGCCGAGGCGGACGAAGCGCAGGCGCCGGTCACGAATTGCCCGGTCGATGAGCGAGAGCGACACGTGGCCGAGCAGTCGCGCCGTCTCCTCCCTGCTAAGTAGCACGTCGGACATTTCTGAACCTCCCTGAATTGAGATGTCGGTTGGAAGAAAAAGAAAACTGGCCTACTCGCTGTCCGCAGTGAAGCCGAGCCGCAAGCCAACAAGCGCCAGATCCGAGCCGAAGTCGGCGAGGACTTCGCCTCGATAAACGACTTCCAGGCCGGTCGCTGGATCCTGGAGCGAATGCCTGGCCCGGATGATGGTGCCCAACCCATAGTGCTCCAAGATACTGAGGCGCGTGCGTTCTCCGATCCGAGCGGCTCCCGAGAGATTGTGCGAGGAGCCGAAGGATGCGCGCGGGTCCGCAAATATGACCGGCCGTAGCCGCGTTGACTTCTTGTGTTTACCGCGGCGATGGCGCATCTTCAGGTTCCTCAGCGATGGGCAGCATCTTCGGGGCACCCACTATGCAATCCGGCCCAGCTCGCGGGAGCCGGGACTTGACCTAAAAACCATTATTGGCTGGAACTGTTTGGAAATGTCAATGGGGCAAATCAATGCAGCGTCCAAACCTTGAGCGGGCGGGACTTAGAGTGACATTTTCTTCAACGGCCGACTGATGCGATCATTCGCAAAGCTGTGTGATTCGCGTCTGGCGCGCCCTGGCCACTGGCGAACTTGGGTGTGGCTGGCCAGGGCCGACGTCTCACGCCCACTTCGCGCGCGCTTGCCCTGCTCTCGCTGAGAGGGTCTGGCACGGCGGACCTTTACCCGTGCAGACCTTGGCCTGCTCTCGCTCTCAGGGGGAGGCACGGCGGGCGGCGGCAGTCAAGGGCGAGCGCAGCGAGTGGCAAAGCCACGCGGAGCGCAGCGGAGCGCCCTTGACGGCTGCTGTAGCCCGCCTTGCCAGGTTTGGTGAGCGAGAGCAGGCGGGGCGGGGGGGGAACGGCCCAGGATGCGGTAGTCGGCGCGCGCGCGCGTTTGGTCTTCAGGTATTTTCAAATGCAGTTCCTTCCCTGCTTTCGCTCACAGTGACAGGCACGGCGGACCTTTACCCGGCTGTCAAGGGCCCCGACGTCGTGTGTCGGGGTTCATCTCGACCCTTGAGAGCCGGGCGTCCCGGTTCTTCGGCCCGAGCGGCGCCGGGTTTGCGCCGGTCGTTTGGGCCGGAGATCCGGGGCGGGTCCACCGTGCAATGTTTGGGGAGCGAGAGCAGGCGGCGCCGGGGATGGGGTCTTGGTGGCCGTGCGCCAGCACCCGCGGGGGTGCAGGGGGGCGCGGTTAGCCCCCTTGCGTTCTTGATTGCGGCGCGGCTTGCAAATTGCCAGGGGCGGGCAGGCGCGGCCTGGAAGGAATGCAGCCCGCCTCACGGGCGTGCCGGGTAGCGAATCTGGTTTTGCCGCGCCCTGCCTGCCCGGCCCTGGCTCCCACCCTGGCGCTTGCTTTTTTCGGCGGGCGCCCTGCGCGGATGGTGTGACGTACTGCGGGGCGACCGGGCGCCCGCAACCAACCAACCCGGGGCGATGGCAAGCGCCAGGGTGGGTCTGGGGGTCGCGCCGGCGGGGCCGCGGGTGGGGCAAGGCGCGTTTACGCAGTGCGCCTTGCTGTCGGGCGGCGGCGGCCCCGCCAGGCGATGCCCACGCCAACGGCACGACGAAGGCCAGCCGCCCTTTGCTGGCCTTTGGCGTGCAAGCCCGCCCCCCCGTGCCGCTGGGGCCCCGCCAGCCGCGCTTTTGTTTTTGGCGGCTGGTGGGGTAGAGCGGCAAATGGGGCGGGCTGGAGTTCGCGTGCACCTTATTTGGCTTTGTGAACTGGGCCGACGCGGTTTGCCGGACCAGGTGCTGCGGCAGTCCACGGGGTGGTGTTGCGGCTGGGGCTCTGGTGCGTCCCGAAGCGGCATGCTGGAAGGAGGCGCGCCGCCGTCTGACGCGCTGGTGCCCGCCACGCCGGCACAGCGCCAGCCGGCCCGCTCAGGCATCCGCCTGGGCCGCGAGGCCGGCGTCCCGGTGGACCGGGGACGATGCTGAGTCTCACCCAGGGCGCGGCGACGCAGCAGCGTGGCGCCTGAGGGCCATGGTGAGGCAGAAAATGAGCCGGTCCAGCGACCGGGATTGACTTCGGGTTTACAATGGCGTCATGGGGCAGGTCGCATCTCGCGCCGAAGGCGCCCCGGCGGCGTCGCCGGCGGTGCCCGCGGTCGCCGACTGCGCGCATGTTGACGCCTGTCTGTGCGTCCGAGACCAGGAAGGCGAAATCTGGTACTGCCCTTCTTGCGGCGCCCTGTGGATGCGCGGTTTCGCGGCCCGCGGTGAGCCAGCGCGCCAGGTGCTGAACACATGACCTTCGCGACGGTCGCGATTGACTCCCAGGCCTGTCCGGTTTCGGATCTCTGCGGAACCTGCAACAGTCTTCGCCAGCAGCTCACTGAGGCGCTGGCCGAGCGGCCGCGGGTATCGCCCCCGCCCGGTGGACCCCAGCAGCCGCCGGCCGAACAGCCGGCAGGCGAGCAACCGCGGCCCGAGCGGGAACCATGCGGCAACTGCTCACCGCTCGCCCGGCTCACGCGCGAAAATCGTTTTCTGTCCCAGAGAAACACCGAGCTCGTAGCGCGCCTCCGGAAGGCAGGCATCCCGGTGCGCCAGACGCATCCGCGAGAAACGCACTGCCCCTACCGGCGGCGGCCGTCTGCCGTTCGGGCGAGTGCCTGAGGCTGTCGGGTCTTTCGCCTCAGACGATCCCCCGGCGCCGGCTGGGGCAAGCTGCCTTCCGCCGTCTTTATTTGCAGAATGACAGCCACCACATCTGGTCGATTTGATCCCTGGTCGTGTGGCGAATGGGTTCTTGCCCCGCGAGCTCGCGCGATGTGTTCATTGCGCTTTCCTCGTACTCGCCCGCGGCCGTGCCGAGCAGTTTCTGAACCTGGTGCAGCAGGGTCAGTGCCTTGAATAGCGGCGCCTCGAAATGCGTAACCGGGCCGTCCGCCAGGCAGAATTCTTCTTTCTGGAGATGCGCGACGATCGTCTCTGCCAAGTGACCGGCCACACCAAGCATGTCGCTGATCTCCCTTTCGGCTTTCCGCTCTTTCTTGATCCAGCGCCGCCTCTCAGCCGCCGTTATCTGATGTTCTCCGGGTAGGGTTTGTTGCTTGACCTTCGGTTTTGACGCGGTAGAATTCTTCTTAACCTGCATGGGAGTCAATCCCTCCTTTGTGGGATGCGCCTCGCCCGGTGCTTTCTACACTGGGCGGGGCTTTTGTTTCTTCGCTGCCTTCCGGCCGGCCGCCTTAGTTGCCGGCCGCGCTGATTCGTTGACGATGGCGGGCCGCCACTCAGCGGCCGCCTGAAACGCGGCCCGCTTTAGGGCTTCAATTACGAACGCTTTCAGGCTGATACCTTGAAGTGCGGCGCCGGCTTTCGTTTGCCGAAGGACGGTTTCGGGTACGTCCTTCACCAGCAAAACTTTGCCCATAACCACCTTTCTATCCTTTCTATCCGCGCCGTGTCAAGTGGAATCTTCAGTCGCGCGGACACCCGCCCTTCATTTCGTGCACGCGAAAAAAGGGTTGCTGCCACGGTCCACCGGCCAGGCCGCGAAAGATTTTGAGAGCCCTCAGGGGCCAGGGCCCAGGCGCCAGGCGGGGCGCCGTGCCCCATTGTCCGACAATTGTCCGAAAACTCCAGCCGACAGGGGCCAAACCAGACCTAAAGCGAAAACGCTATCCGGCTTTGTTTCTTGGATTTAGTTGTACCGGCTTGTACCCTGTCACTGCCTGAATTGCACTCCGGAACCAAAGGTCGCTGGTTCAAATCCAGCCGGGCGTACCACCTCCCAAAGGATTTTTCCCGTATCACTCTCTGAGATCGTGCACATCGAGCAGCAGAAGGCAGAGCGGCAAGTGCGCCTGTCAGCGGACGCCGAGGTTGCGAAGCAGGAACTGGAGCAGGGTCTGCTCGCCAGCGGGCGGCCGCTCGCCCCCGTCGCCCGGGACATAGAGAACGGCCTTGACGCCAAGCTGGTCGCAACGCTCCTTGATTGCGCGGGCATGCTTGGGGTGATGAACGTAGTGGCCTCTGTCCTTCGGGGGCCCGCCCGGCTGCGGGCTAAAGAGGTAGACGGGCGGGTCGTCGGGCGTGATCAATCCGCGCATATCCACGTCGGCGCGGATTCGCTTTCCTTCCGGCGAGTAGAGGTCTTCCGCTTTCTTCAGGCCGTAAAATTCGGCGCCTTCCGAATAGAATTTCTCGGCGGGAGCGCCCAGCACTTCCTCCCACTGAAGCACGTCGCAAGTGAACTGCGTGCTGTTGGCGCCTGCGGCCGACAGGCGGCTTGATTCGCGCAGCACCGGGTCAGGGTTCTTGGGATCGGCCAGGTCGTCATGGAAAGCCAGCCACAAGGAAGTGCTGGCGCCGGCCGACCCGCCGTAAGAGGCAATCCTCTTCTTGTCGATGTTCCATTCCGCGGCGCGGTACCTCATGTACTGAATGGCGCGGGCGCAGTCGCGGAGGATGTCCTGGATGGGCGCCGTGGTGCGGAAACGGTAGTTAATGGCGGCGAACGAGACGCCTGCATCCAGCGCGTTCTTTACCATGGGGGTATCGCGCACCTTCGCCTTGTCGCCGCCGACAAAGCCGCCGCCGTGAATGAATACGATCAGCGGCGTGGGCTTGGTGGAACGCGCCTGCCATAAGTCCAGCACGTTTCGTTCGTGCGG
>Ga0315273_10003119_pt1 | contig 19900 bp, 16 predicted proteins | sample YL17G02_0_MG_FD_205753 | JGI IMG/M metagenome (GOLD analysis project Ga0315273, IMG submission 205753) | Sediment microbial communities from Yellowstone Lake, YNP, Wyoming, USA - YL17G02_0 | ecosystem: Environmental > Aquatic > Freshwater > Lake > Sediment | place: USA: Wyoming | collected...
ATCTCGTCGTACATCTCGTGAGGCGTGATGCCCATGGCGATGCTGGGTGCGCCCCGTTCCCGAATCACGAGCGCCACCCTACGGGAGCGGGGACCGAAATACCAGCGGGGCGGTCATATTTGATTCTGACGCATTTCATCGGGATTCTGGCCTCGTCGGGATTCGCGTCCCCTGGTCGAGGAGCATCGGAATCGGCGAGAGGGCCACCTAGGTTGAGCAGATGCGGATGTCGCATCTCTTCCTGCGCACCCTGCGCGACGACCCGGCCGACGCCGACATCGACAGCCATCGGCTGCTCGTTCGCGGCGGGTACATCCGCCGCCTCGCGAGTGGGATCTACGCCTGGCTGCCCCTCGGTCGGCGCGTGCTCGCGAACGTCGAGCGCATCGTGCGCGAGGAGATGGACCTCGCGGGAGCGCAGGAGGTGACCCTGCCGATCGCGCAGCCGCTCGAGCTCTGGGCGCGCTCGGGCCGCGACCAGACGTACGGTCCGTTGATGTTCCGCCTGCAGGATCGGAAAGACACCGGCTTCTGCTTGTCACCGACCGCCGAGGAGGCAATCACCAGCATCATCGCGGGTGAGTACGAGAGCTACCGCGACCTTCCCGTGAACCTGTACCAGATCAACTGGAAGCACCGCGACGAGCTGCGGCCCCGCTTCGGGCTGCTGCGGGCGCGCGAGTTCCTGATGAAGGACGCGTATTCGTTCCACGTCGACACCGACGACCTCAAGCGCACGTACCAGGACATGTACGACGCGTACCACCGTGTGTTCGAGCGATGTCGACTCACCTTCCGGCCAGTCGTTGCCCAGGCCGGCGAGATCGGCGGTGAGGTCAACCACGAGTTCATGGCCGTGGCGGCGGTCGGCGAGGACGACTTCGTGTGGTGCCGCTCGTGCGACTACGCCGCCAACGTCGAGGCGGCGCGTCGCCGATCCGCCGACACCCCCGAGACCGGCGGCGCGACCAGGGTGGCCGCTCGCGAGCGCGTGCACACCCCAGACCTCCCCGGCATCCAGGGAGTCGCCGAGCACCTCGGCGCCCAGCCCGGCGAGCTGATCAAGTGCATCGCGTTCGATCTCGACGGTGAGCTCGCGCTCGCACTCGTGCCCGGTGACCGCGAGGTCAACGAGTACGCGCTGGCCCAGGCCGTCGCGCCACGCCACGCCCGTCTCTTCGCCGACGCGGACTTCGCCGCACGCCCCGATGTCCCGTTGGGCTACATCGGCCCCGACTTCCCGGGAGCCGCGCTCGTCGTCGCCGATCCCATGGTGGGAGAGCGCGACGAGTGGATCACGGGTGCCAACGAGATCGACCACCACGTGCGTCATGCGGTCGCCGGCCGGGACTTCACCGTCGAGGTGTGGGCCGACCTGGTGAGCGTGGTGTCGGGGGATCCGTGTCCCCGCTGCGGCTCCGAGCTCTCGGTCGACCGGGGGATCGAGGTCGGGCACGTCTTCCAGGTCGGCACGAAGTACTCCGAGAGCCTCGACGCGATCTACACCGACGAGGGCGGAGTGCAGCACCCGATGGTGATGGGTTGCTACGGCATCGGGATCTCGCGGATCGTCGCCGCCATCGTCGAGGAGCACCACGACGACCACGGCATCGCGTGGCCGCTGGGGCTCGCGCCGTACGACGTGCACCTCGTGGTGCTGGCCGGAAGAGGTGACACGGCCGCTGAGGTCGTCGCGGCGGCCGACGAGCTCTACGCGGCGCTGAGCGCCGCGGGAGTCTCGGTGCTGTACGACGATCGCGACGCGTCTGCCGGGGTGAAGTTCGCCGATGCCGACCTGCTCGGCATGCCCGTGCGACTGACCCTCGGGGCGAAGGGCTTCCAGCGGGGCGTGGTGGAGCGGAAGCTGCGCGCGAGCGGCGAGCAGGACGAGCTCGCCTTCCACGACGATCTGCTCACGGCGTCGCCCGAGGAGCTGTGCGCGGCCGTGCTCGGCTGAAGCCTTCCCCGCCGGGCGCCTTGCTCCGCTGCCGCCCGGCTGGGCTTCGCTCAGTTGAAGGTCGAGAGGAACGCCGCGAGGGCAAAGCCGGCCGCCGCGGCGAGGCCGGCGTGGCGGCGGGCGCCGCGCACCGCCAGCGGGATCATCTCGTTCACGACGAGCACCACCATCGCACCGGCCGCGACCGACTGGATGATCGCGATGAGGTCGTTCTCACTCTCGTTGAGCAGCCCGTAGCCGAGTGCCCCGGCGATGCCACCGATCGCCACGATGCCCCCGAACAGCAGCAGCACCGAACGCAAAGAGCGCTTGCCTGCGAGCATGGCCGCGGCGACACCGATCGCCTCGGGAAGGTTCGAGAGGAACACCGCGCCGACCAGCGCGGCCGAGATCGTGCCGCCACCCAACAGGGTGAGGCCTATCGCTACGGACTCGGGGATGCCGTCGAGCACCATCCCGACACTGAGGTTCCGTGCGGTGGCCGCGTCGGCGGCGACCGCTTCGGGGTCGAGGTCGCCCAGCTCTTCTTCCGCGAGCTCTGTTTCCTCGGGCGCTTCCGGGTCTTCGCGTCTGCTGCGTCGGTCGAGCCACTCGGTGAGCCCGTAGTAGCCGAGGGCCCCGAGTGCGAGGCCGATGCCCGCCGGCGCACGGCCCGCCTCCTCGTACGCCTCGATGATCAGGTCAGCCGTGATCGCGCTGATGAGGGCGCCGGCGCCGAACGCCATGACGAGACCGAGGCGGTGGGGCTCCTTGAGGCTCGGGAAGCGCGCGACGAGCAGCGCACCGACGATGAGGGCCGACTGCCCGAGCGCCGCCCAGAGTCCAGCTTCCACCACGGTCCGGAGTCTCGCGTGTGTGGCAGGGTGCCGGGGTGACGCTGCCGGTGCGGCCACCCGTCTCGCCCATGCTGGCGAAGCTCGCCCGCGAGCTGCCGATCGGCGAGGGCTGGCTCTACGAGCCCAAGTGGGACGGCTTCCGCTGCATCGTCTTTCGCGAGGGGGACGACGTCGAGCTCGGGAGCCGCAACGAGAAGTCGCTCACGCGCTACTTCCCCGAGATCCTCGACCCGCTGCGCGCCTCGCTGCCCGAGCAGGCGGTCGTCGACGGCGAGCTCGTCATCGCCACCGACCACGGACTTGATTTTGATCTCCTCTCGAACCGCATACATCCGGCGGTGAGCCGCGTCGAGATGCTCGCGGGCGCGACTCCCGTCTCGTTCGTGGCGTTCGATCTCCTCGGGGTGATGGACACCGATCTGCGACCGACACCGTTCTCCGAACGCCGGAAGCTGCTCGAGAAGGCGCTCGGCAAGGTGAATTCTCCGGTGCATCTCACTCCGGCGACGACCGATCCGGACGTCGCGCGCGACTGGTTCGAACGGTTCGAAGGGGCCGGGCTCGACGGCGTGGTCGCGAAGCCGCTCGAGGAGCCGTACCGCGAGGGCAAGCGGACCATGCAGAAGGTGAAGCACCAACGCACCGCGGACTGCGTCGTGGCCGGGTACCGGGTGCACAAGGACGGCAAGGGCGTCGGGTCGTTCCTGCTCGGGCTCTTCGACGAGGCCGGGACGTTGCACCACGTCGGGGTGGCCAGCAACTTCACCGCGCCGGTGCGCGAGGAGCTCGTCACCGAGCTCGCGCCACTCGAGAAGAACGCGCCGGCTGACCATCCCTGGCGCGACTGGCAGCAACAGGAGGCCGGCGACGAGCCGTCGGGGCAACGCATGCCGGGCGCGCCGAGCCGGTGGAACGCCAAGAAGGACATGACGTGGGTGCCGCTCCGCATCGAGCGTGTGGCCGAGGTCGCGTTCGAGCACATGCAGGGCGACCGGTTTCGCCACAACGCTCGGTTCGTGCGGTGGCGGCCCGACCGCGAGCCGTCGTCGTGCACCTACACGCAGCTCGAGACGCCCGTCCCCGTCGAGCTCCACGAGGTGTTCGGGGTCTAGGCGAGCACGCGCCGGAGCGTCAGGCCGCCGCCTCGCCGGGTGGGGCGTTGGCCAGGGCGTCTGGCGGTGCGTGGAGATCCCAGGTGCCGTCGTGGTTGTCGGTGGTGGTGTAGTGCTTGTGGGTGACGAGGTCGTGGTGCTTGGGGCAGAGGTTGCCGAGCTCGGTGTAGGTGCTGCGGTGCGACTTGGCGTAGCCGTGCGTGTGGTGGCGTTCGAGCATCCGGTCGCAGTCACACCCGCGGATCTTGCAGGTGCGGTCGCGCACCGCGATGGCGATCTTCAAGGCGGCTGGCACGTGGCGCGTGTTGCTCACCACTGTCTGGACGTCGACGCCGTCGGTGATGACGAGCTGGAGCAGTCCGTGGCTCAGGACCTTTCTCGCGTGTTCTACCGGGACGGGCCCGACGCCGGGGATCTCGCAGATCTCGCCGGCCTTGGTCTCGCCGTTCAAGAGCGGCTGCAGGCCGACGAGCACGCACGCAGTCGCGTTGGATGCCTTCGACTTCGTCGGGGAGCCGATGGTGGTCACGGCGGTGACGAGGGCGTCGAAGCGGTACGCGTCATGGGAGTCGCGTTCGCCGGCCACGCGGGCCTGGGCGAAGCGGGCCTGGGCCAAGGGCTCGAGCGCAGAGAGGATCTTGGCGACGTCTTCGGTGGGGCCGGAGAAGCTGCCGTGGGTGGCCAAGCCCTTGGTCCAGGTGCGCAGGTGGCGCTCACACTTCGCTACCCGGCGGGCTTCGAGCTCGTCGGTGACCGCGGCGACCACCCGCTCCTTCTCGGCCCTCAGCTCGCGCATCCCCGACCGCTTCGCGGTGCGGAGCAGTCGCTGCTCGGCGCTCGGGTCGGCCATCGCACCTGCGGACACCTGTGCGGCTTGCGCCATCGAAAGCTCGCCGGAGCGGACCTTCTCGGCGGTTGCAGGGAGCTCCTCGAGGCGCTGGACCGTCGCGAACGCCTCACGTGCCGCGCCCTCCGAGGAGCCGGTGGTGTCGGCGAGCCACTGCTCGGCGGTCGCGGCGTGCGAGGTGCGACGCCACGCGTTGGTGTCGGCAGCGCGCTTGGCGAGGATCGCCGTCGCGGCATCGAGGAACTTCGCGCCTTCCGCGGCGGCCTCGGCGAGCCGAGCCGCGTCGCGCCCGTCGAGGCACGCCGGGTCGAGCTCGGCGACGGCTTCGCGTGCGAGGTCCCTGACCTCCTCGATCTTGAACATGCCCCAACCATGACAGGGGGGTGTGACATCGGTCATCCCTGCTCTGACGGCTTCGGGGGAGATCTCTTCGCAGATTTCTTGGCCGCGGACGTGCCCGGCGACTTCCGGGCGGTCTTCGTCTTGGCGGCGATCGCCTTCTTCGCGCGGCTCGGGGCGACACGCGCCCCCTCACCCTCCTGCTTCGCGAAGTGCGGTGGCCACGGCTCGTCGCCGAGACCTTCGGCCTCGTCGCGCGCCGCGAGCTCGAGCAGCTGCTCGAGGGAGTGAGCGACGTCATCGATGGCCGCGCCCGGATCGCCGATCGACGCGAAGCGGGCGGGGACCGTCGCGATGGTGAAGTCTGCCGGATCGGCTTCCATCAGCTCGTCCCAGGTGACCGGGCAGGACACCCGCCCCTCGGGGTTCGCGCGCACCGAGTACGCCGACGCCACCGTCCGGTCGCGGGCGTTCTGGTTGTAGTCGATGAGGACGCGGTCACCGCGCTCCTCCTTCCACCACTTCGAGGTCGCAAGATCCGGCACGCGCCGCTCGACGGCCCGCGCGAGTGCGAGGGCGGCGCGCCGGCACTCGGTGAAGTCCCAGCGAGCCTCGATCCGGGAGTTCACGTGGATGCCGCGCGAACCCGACGTCTTCGGGAAGCCGACGAGCCCGTGCTCTTCGAGGACCTCGCGGACCTGGGCCGCCACCGACTGCACGGTGGAGTACGGAACCCCCGGTTGGGGATCGAGGTCGACGCGCAGCTCGTCGGGATGGTCGACGTCGCTCCGGCGCACCGCCCACGGATTGAGGTCGAGGCAGCCGAGGTTGACCGCCCAGATCACGTGTGCGATGTCGACGGGGCAGAGCTCGTCGGCGTGGCGCCCGCTCGGGAACGTGACCCGCACGGTCTCCAGCCAGTCGGGATGCTTCGGCGGGACGCGCTTCTGGAAGAACGGCTCGGCGGCGGCGCCGTCGGGGTAGCGCTTCAGAACGGTCGGCCGCTCCCGCACGCCCCGCAGCGCGCCGTCGGCCACGGCCAGGTAGTACCGGGCGAGGTCGAGCTTGGTCTCGCCCCGAGCAGGGAAGAACACCTTGTCGGGGTTGGAGAGCCGGACCGCAACGGTCTCCCCATCAACCCCAGGGGCATCAAGCTCGATGAACGGAGATGCCCCCACGGCCCCAGGCTAGGACCGGCCGCGGTGCCGGGTCGCCGTCGCCACGAGGCCCTCGACCAACCGAGGGAGGAACGGTGCGGATCTGGTATCATGCAAGCCGTACGTTCGTTGGTGAGCGGCTCTGATTGCACCGTTTTGGGTGGATTCGGGTGACCGTCCTCGACGTGGGCCAAGTGCCCACGTCTTTTTCTTGACAGGCGAGGGCCCGGCATGAGCAAGGCCGGCGTGAGGAAGGCCAGTGATGGAGGAGGTGAGCGGTCGTGAGTGAAGCACCTGAGGCACTGGTGGCCGCCATCGAACCCATCCTGGGTCCGCTCGGACTCGAGCTGTACGACGTCGAGCTGGTCGGCACCGCCGGGAAGTCGCGTGCGCTGCGTGTGCTCGTCGACCGAGCTGCTGCCAGTCCGGACGCCGAGCCCGACGCCCGCCCAGACGCTGGTCCCGAGGCTGGTCCGGGTGCCGGTCCAGGGACCGGGCTCGGCCTCGATGCCGTCACCGAAGCCACGTTGGCGATCTCGCCCGAGCTGGATCGCCTCGCCGACGCCGGCGGCCCTGCGGCAACGGCGCTGCGAGGTCAGTACACCCTCGAGGTGAGCAGCCCCGGGTTGGAGCGTCCGCTGCGCCGCCCGGCGCACTGGCGCGGCGCCATCGGGTCCATGGCATCCGTCAAGACCACCTCCCCGGACGGGGAGTCGTTGCGTCGCCACGGCGTGGTGCTTGCCGTCGATGACGGCGGCGTCGACCTCGAGATGGACGGCCATCGCGAGCACGTCGCGTACGCCGACATCGTCCAGGCGCGCACCGTGTTCGAGTGGGGCGCTCAGGCCAAGCCGAGCGCCGGCACGGGGAAGCGCAGCCGGAGCAAGCCCGCGAAGGTGACGCAATGAACTCCGAGATGATGGAGGCGCTCGAGAACATCGAGCGCGAGAAGGGCATCTCCATCGAGATCATGCTGGAGGCGCTCGCGAACGCGCTCGTCACGGCGTACAAGCGCATGCCGAACGCGGCCGAAGAGGCGCTCGTCGAGATCGACGTGGAGACCGGCGACATCAAGGTGATCGCACAGGAGCTCGACGAGGAGGGGAACGTCGTCCGCGAGTGGGACGACACACCCAGCGACTTCGGACGCATCGCGGCACAGACCGCGAAGCAGGTGATCCTGCAGCGGATTCGCGATGCCGAGCGTGAGATGAAGTACGAGGAGTACGCGGGTCGCGAGGGCGACATCGTCACCGGGATCATCCAGCAGACCGACCAGCGCTACACGCTGCTCGACCTCGGTCGCGTCGAGGCGCTCCTGCCGCAGGCCGAGCAGGTACAGAACGAGCGCTACGAGCACGGAAGCCGCCTCAAGGCGTACATCGTCGAGGTCCGCAAGACGGCCAAGGGTCCCCAGATCGTCGTGTCGCGCACGCACCCCGGTCTCGTGAAGCGGCTGTTCGAGCTCGAGGTGCCCGAGATCGTCGACGGCGTCGTCGAGCTGAAGGCGATCGCACGCGAGCCGGGGCACCGCACGAAGATCGCAGTCGCGTCGAACGACAGCCACGTCGACCCGGTCGGCGCGTGCGTCGGCGCCCGTGGGGCGCGCGTCCGCATGGTCGTCAACGAGCTGCGCGGCGAGAAGGTCGACATCGTGCCGTACAGCGACAGCCCTTCCGACTTCGTGCAGAAGGCGCTCGCGCCGGCACGCGTGCGCGAGGTCCGGATCCACGAGGACACCGGGACCGCCGAGGTCATCGTCCCCGACTTCCAGCTTTCGCTCGCGATCGGCAAGGAAGGCCAGAACGCCCGGCTGGCGGCGCGCCTCAGCGGTTGGCGAGTCGACATCAAGAGCGAGACCCAGCTCCAAGAGGAAGAGGCCGGCGAGGTCGATTACGCCGAGGGCGAGTGGGTCAAGAGCGAGTCCGGTGAGCTGGTGTTCCAGCCTGCCGGTGGGGGCGAAGCGATCTCGGCCGCCGCGGCCGGGTACGCGTCCCCCGTCACCGCCGAGGGTGAGGGCGAGGCCACGTTGGAGGCCGAAGCCGCCGTCGCGCCGGCACCCGAGTCGAACCCCGAGATGCCGTCCGATGTCGCCGAGGGTTCGAGCGACGAAGCGCCGGCGCCGGTCGACGCCGAGGAAGCCGCGATGCACGTCGGCGGTCCGGAGGACGAAGTGGCGTCGGACGCCGACGACGCGCAGGTCGACATCGAGGCACCGGTCGCGGCAGGCGAGCAGGTCGATGTCGCTGTCTCCGAACAGGTCGCTCCCTCCGAACGGGTCGCTCCCTCCGAACGGGTCGCTCCCTCCGAACAGGAGGAGGCCGACGCGTGATCACGGTCACCTCTCGGGTCGCACCTGCGTCGGCTGTCGCCGCACCGCACCGGTCGATGAGCTCGTCCGGTTGTCGTGCACGCCCGACGGCGCGCTGCACGTCGGACCGGGTACGGGTCGCGGGGCGTGGCTCTGCGCACCTCCCCAAGGTCTCGCGTGCCTCGACCAGGCGGTCCGGCGTCGCGTCCTCGACAAGGCGCTGCGCACCACCGTGTCCGACGCGGAGCTCGAGGCTGTGCGTGCGAAACTGGAACACCCCTGAAGCTGGAACACCCCTGGCGACGAAGCGTCCGGGTAACGGGAACATCTAGGCGGAACGGCAGAACTTGGCAGTCAAGAAGATTCGGATCTACGAGCTGGCGCGTGAGCTGGGCATCTCGAACGAGGATGTGCTCGGGCTGACGAACGAGCTCAAGATCGGCGTCAAGAGTCACTCCTCGAGCATCGAGGACCCGATGGCGGATCGCGTCCGCCGTCTGGCCGACTCGAAGGGCATCCGTCGCGCCCCGATCGTCGACGAGCCCGAGAAGGCCAAGAAGTCGACGGCCAAGAAGTCGACGGCCAAGAAGTCGACGGCCAAGAAGGCAGCCGCGCCGAAGTCGAGCACCAAGGCCGCCGCCGAGGGTGCCGACGCGCCGAGCGCGACCGCCACGATCGCCCCCGAGCAGCCCGCGGTGCCCGAAGGCACCGAGGAGCCGGCGGCGCCGCACCGTGTCGTGCGCTCGACCGGTGGGATCCCCGAGCCCGAGCCGTTTCTCGAACCCGACGCGGCGCACCGGGTCGCCCGCTCCACGGGAGGAATCCCCGACGCAGCTCCGGTCGAACCGGCCCGTCCACCGATGCCGCCGCGCCAAGCGGCCCGTCCCGCCGCCGCGCCGCCCACAGCCGCCCCCGCGGCGCCCGCACCCGAGGTACCGGTGCCCGAACCCGACGCGACTGACGACACGTTGCGTTCAGCCACCGGCAAGCCGATCCCGCCTCCACCCGGTCAGCGCCAGCTCCCGCCCCCGCCGGTCGGCGGTCGTTCCTTCACGCCCGGCACCGGTGGTGGCGAGGGTCCGCGTCCGGGCGGCGCTCCGAGCGGTCCCGGAGCCGGCGGCGGCTTTCAGCGTCGACCCGGCAGTGCCCCTGGCGCCGGCGCCGGCCGTCCCGGTGGCGGTGGACCGGGTGGCGGTCCTGGTGGTCGCCCTGGCGCTGGACCGGGTGGTCGTCCCGGCGGCGGCGGTCCCGGTGGTCGCGGCCGTCCCGGACCGCAGGGTCAGCGCCCGCGTCGCAAGAAGCGTCGTCGTCGCAACCTCGAGGAGCTCGGACCGGCGTCCGCACCCATCCTGACGCCGCTCGACGCGCCGGTTCCGGAGGGCGAGATCGTGGTGCCGCGCGGCATCACGATCCAGGAGCTCGCACCCAAGTTCAACCGCAACAGCGCCGACCTCGTCCGTTTGCTCTTCGACGCGGGCGAGATGGTCACCGGCACGCAGTCTCTCGCCGACGAGATGATCGAGCTCATCGCAGAGACGCTGGGTGGCGAGGTGCTGCTCGTCGAGCCGGGCCAGGAGCAGGAGCTCGAGCTCCAGACTCTCCTGGGTGACGAGGAGGAAGACGAAGACGAGGGTTTGCTCGTATCGCGCGCCCCGGTCGTCACGGTGATGGGGCACGTCGACCACGGGAAGACCACGCTGCTCGACCGCATCCGCGAGGCGAACGTCGTCGCCGGCGAAGCAGGTGGCATCACCCAGCACATCGGTGCGTACCAGGCCGAGCGCAACGGCAAGCCGATCACGTTCATCGACACGCCGGGCCACGAGGCGTTCACTGCCATGCGCGCTCGTGGTGCGCAGGCGACCGACATCGCGATCCTCGTGGTAGCCGCCGACGACGGGATGATGCCCCAGACCGTCGAAGCGCTGAATCACGCGCGCGCCGCCGACGTGCCGATCATCGTGGCGATCACCAAGGTCGACCGCGAGGACGCCAACACCGACCGGGTGCGCCAGCAGCTCGTGGAGCGCGAGCTCGTTCCCGAGGCCTGGGGCGGCGACACGATGGTGCTCGAGGTCTCCGCTCCGGAAGGTCGCGGGATCGACGAGCTGCTCGAGGCGATCCTGCTCGTGGCCGAGGTCGAGGAGCTCGCGACCAACCCGGACGCTCCGGCGCGAGCGTTCGTGCTCGAGTCGAAGCTCGATGCCGGGCGCGGCCCCGTCGTGACCGCGCTCGTCGAGCGCGGCACGTTGCGAGTCGGAGAGTCCGTGGTCGCCGGTGGCGGCTGGGGACGTGTGCGTGCCCTGTTCAACGACCGCGGCGAGTCGGTGAAGGAAGCCGGCCCGTCGACGCCCGTCGAGGTGCTCGGGCTCGACGACGTGCCGCTCGCCGGCGACGAGCTGCGGGTCGCACCCGACGACAAGGTCGCGCGGACCGTCGCCGAGGCCCGCGCCCGCCGTCGTCGTGCCGCGAACCTTTCGCACCCGATGTCGTTGGCCGGCGGCACGCGTCTCGAAGATATCTTCGCGATGGTCCAGCGGGGCGAGGTCGCGACGCTGAACCTCGTGCTCAAGGCTGACGTGCAGGGTTCGCTCGAAGCGGTCACCGATGCGCTGCGCAAGCTCGACCAGGAACACGAAGAGGTGCGTCTGTCGTTCGTGCACCGCGCGGTCGGTGGGATCACCGAGTCCGACGCCGATCTTGCAGCGGTGGCGAACGCCACGATCGTCGGCTTCAACGTGCGTCCAGACCGCAAGGCTCGCGAGCGCGCGCATGCCGAAAAGGTGGAGCTGCGTCTGTACGAGGTGATCTACAAGGTCCTCGAAGACGTGAACTCCGCGCTGCTCGGCATGCTCCAGCCCGAGTTCGAGGAAGTCGTCACGGGTGACGCGGAGGTGCGCGAGGTCTTCGGCGTGCCGCGCATCGGCAAGGTCGCCGGTTGCCTCGTGCTCAATGGCGTCATCACCCGAGGCTCGAAGGTGCGCTTCTTGCGTGAGGGCGTCGTGATCTGGAACGGCGCCATCACCTCGCTCAGGCGCTTCAAGGACGACGCGCGCGAGGTCCAGGCGGGCTTCGAGTGCGGGATCGGGCTCTCGGACTTCCAGGATCTCAAGCCCGGCGACATCATCGAGACCTACGACCTCAAGGAGATCCCCCGCACCTAGTCCGGACAGCCCCCACGCTCGATGTCTGGGGGTGATGTTGTGGGTGTGGCTCGTGTTGCCTAGCCTGGTGAGTACATGTCCTCCCGGGGCCTGCGGGCCATTCGTTTCGTCGCGCTCGGCGCCATGTGCGCGCTGGTCAGCCCGGTCGTGCTGTCCGTCGCGGACCCGGCGGGGGCCCAGACCGACCCGTTCGACGCGGAGATCGAGCGTGCACGAGGCGAGCTCGAATCGGCCCAGGCCGACGCCCACGCCGCGGCCAACCGGCTCGAGGAGACGCAGGCCAAGAGCGCCGGGGTGGAGGCTCGGGTGACCGAGGTGCAGGCCGGCATCGCGGACCTGCAGGCCAAGATCCCGGTGCTGCGCGCGCACGCCGAAGAGCTACGTCAGGTGCTGCGTGAGCGAGCTGCGGCGATCTACTCCAGTGGTGGGCCGGCCGCTGTGTACGGACCGCTCTCGGTCGCACCGTCGCTGGAGCATGCGCGGCGCAAGATCCTTGCCGACGCCGCAGCGCGCCATGACGACAACATGGTCACCGAGCTCGACAACACCGCCGCGCAGCTCGATGCGGCCGAGCAGCAGCTCCAGGTCGAGCAAGCCGACCTCGCGAGGCAGCAAGCCGACCTCGCCCAGCTTCAGGCGCAGCTCGAGTCACAGCAGGCCGAAGTCGACCAGCGCGTCGCCGCGGCAAATGCGGCGCTCGAACGCGCTCGAGTGCTCGGCGCGCTCCGTGCGCGTGGCGAACCGGTGATGGGCCCGACGGTCCTGAGCGGGGCACAGATGGCGTCGTGGATCCGGGCGAAGGGCTACAAGCCGCGCCTGCAGACCTCGGTCGAGGACCTCGCGAACATCTACGTCGAGGAAGGGAACGCAGAGGGACTGCGAGGCGATCTCGCATTCGCGCAGTCGGTCGTCGAGACTGGTGGTTTCGCGTCGTCGCCCGACAACAACTATGCCGGGCTCGGGTGGTGCGACAGCTGCGCGAACGGCACGCGGTTCCCGACCCCGCGCGATGGGGTGCGTGCCCAGGTGCAACACCTGAAGAACTACGCAGACAGCACCTCGCGCGCCGCAGGCCTGGCCCACGCGCCCTCGCCGTATTGGTACAGCGCCGATCCGGTCGTCGCGGCCCGGAAGTTCGACACGTTCTTCGCCAAGGGCTGGGCGCCCACCTGGAGCGACATGGGGCACGGGAACTGGGCTACGGACAAGGCGTACTCCGGCAAGGTGCTCCGGGTGTATGCCGACATGGTCGCGTTCGCCCACACCGGGAGCGTCTAGGTCGCCTCGCGCCGCTTCTTGGCCCGGCGACGCGCGGTGACCTTCGAGGGCGGGCTCCCGGTGGCGTCCTCGAGAGCTTCGATCGTGGTGCGCGCCGAGTCGCTGCGAACGCACTCCAGCTCGATGGGCCGCTCGGTGCCGGGAACGGTGAGCGTCAGCACGTAGTAGCGGCTCGTGACGGAGCCGCCGCGATGCTCCGCGACGGTTGTCTTCTCCGCGGCGCGTGCGGCGACCCGCACGTTCGTGACCGGCCACGCACCGACCTCTCGCTCGGCCCGCGGAGTCCGCGTGCCAGCGCACGCGAAGAGGCGCACCGTCGTCGACGTGAGCACGAGCACGTTCTGGTGCGCGAGGCCCGAAGCCCGTTTCCCCCGCCCGAACAGACTCCGCAGGGTGCCGGTCACGGTGGCCTCGTGGCTCCCGGCGGGCCCGACGAGGAGCGCACGCACAACGTCCTCTGCGAGGCGACCGGCGACCGCTCCTGCCGCCGCCTCGTGCTCGTAGTCACGCGGGGCCACGTCACAAGGCTAGGGGAGGTGTTGGCGGCGGCGCTGGAGGTCTGACAGGCTCGGGTGCTCAAGAGGGGGATTCATGGCCATGCTCGGCCTGCGCTTCGATCTGCGGGTGCCGGACTTCTCGTCGACCACGCACACCGCGCAGTACGCCGCGTGCCTCGAGATGTGCGAGTGGGCCGATCGGCTCGGCCTCGACTCGATCGTGCTCCAAGAGCACCACGGTCTTCCCGACGGGTATCTCCCAGCCCCGCTCGCGCTGGCCGGCGTGGTCCTCGGCCGCACGCCCCGCATCCCCGTGAGCATCTCCGCGGTGATCGCGCCGTTGCACGATCCCGTCCGCCTCGCAGAGCAGCTCGCGGTGCTCGACGTGGCTGCGCCGGGGCGGATCAGCGTCATTGCCGTGATCGGGTACCGCGCGGCCGAGTTCGAGATGGCGGGCGTAGAGAGGAAGGGGCGGGGGGCGCTGCTCGAGGAGTGCGTCGACGTCCTGCGCCACGCCTGGACCGGGGAGCCGTTCGAGTGGAGGGGTCGACGGGTCGTCGTGACCCCGACCCCGGCGACGCCGGGCGGGCCGATGGTGATGGTCGGAGGCGGCTCGGAGACCGCGGCACGTCGGGCGGCGCGTCTGCACTGCGGCTTCTTCCCGACCCACGGGGACCCTGCGCTCGCGATCGCCTACGAGGATGAAGCGAAGCAGGTCGGCTACACCGAGGGCTTCTGTGGACTCCCGAGCGGGCCCGGCTTCGTGATGGTCTCGGAGGACCCCGACGCGACCTGGGACCAGATCGGACCGAGCGTGCTCTACGACACCCAGACCTACGAATCGTGGCAGGACCCTCCGCAAGAGTTTCTGACGGTCGCGTACGGTGCGCGGAGCTGGGAGGACGCGCGAGCCAGCGGCGTCTACCGCGTGCTGACACCCGACGAGTGCGCCGAGATCGTGGAGGAGCAGGGCGAGTTCGGCGCGCTCGTGTTGCATCCGCTGATGGGGGGGATCCCACCCGAGCTCGCCTGGGAATCACTCGAGCTGTTCGAGCACAAGGTTCTCCCGCGGGTGCGCCCGTCATGACGGACGCACCCGAGTTTCCGGCCCTGACCTTCGAGGCGCTGACCTTCGAGGAGTTCCACCAGATCACGCTCCCGAAGCTGATCGACGCCGGGAACGGCGCGCTCGCGGCCGACGATCTGCGCGGTGTCGGTCCGGTCGCGTTCAAGGTGCCCGACGGCACCGCGTACTCCTATGTACCGGGCCCGGACACGGTGGAGCTCTGGTCGACCGATGTCGCCGCCGACACCGTGATCGAGCTGTCGCGCGAAGCGTTCTCCGACTTTGCCAACGAGCTCCGCACGAGCTTCGGCCTCCTCTACGCCGATCTCGCCGAGGTGACGCGGGGCGACTTTGCCTCCTTCGAGCGCTGGGAACCCGCGCTGCGCGCCCTGTACCACGCCCGGCCCATCATCGACCTGGCCACGAGCGGTATCCGGGACGACCTGGATCGTGTGTTCACGCTCGATGATTCCGACGATGAGCTCAGAGCGTTTCTCGCCGAGACCGGCTTCCTCCACGTGCGCGGCGTGTTCGCGGCCGACGAGATCGCCGCACTCGACGCCGAGGTGGAGCGTCTGCGTGGCGAGGCGCGCCCCGACGACGGGAAGTCGTGGTGGGCCACCCGGGCCGACGGAACCGATGTCTGCTGCCGCCTGATCTACACCAGTCTCCGTTCCGAGGTCATCGCAGGCCTCGGCGACGACTCCCGCCTGGCACGCCTCGCGGCGCTCCACGGAGCGCCGCTCGAAGCCGCACCGGAGTGCCTCGATGGGTTCTCGGTGGTGCTCAAGCAACCCGAGATCACCGCCGGACTCTCCGATCTCCCGTGGCACCGCGACTGTGGGCTCGGCGGGCATCCGGTGATCTGTCCCGGCTTCAACATCGGCGTGCAGCTCGACGCGGCAACCGCCGAGACCGGGCAGCTCCGTTTCCTCGCCGGGTCCCACCGCGGGTCGTCGCATCCGCTCCGGAAGAGCGAAGAGGCCGATCAGCCCGTGGTCGCGATCCGCACCGAGCCGGGTGACGTGACCGTCCATTACGGCCATGCGCTCCATGAGGCCCCGCCGCCGACCGGGGATGGTGGGCGACGGACCCTCTACGTCGGCTTCGTGCGCCCCGAGACCCGCGCCTTCGTCGGCGAAGGGCACGGCTACAACGACGTGCTGTTCGAGCGCGACGGCCAGGTCCACAACGTGGGTGAGCTCTCGGGCTCGGCGTCGTGAGCCGGTCGTCGTGACCCCGGCCTCGTGAGCCGGACCTCGTGAGCAGGCCTCCCTACCGGGACCTCCCCAACGGTCGCGCCTGGGAGCACCTCGATCCACGGCTCGGCTCACTTGCACTGCTCACGCCCGAGCGCGTCGCGGCGGCGGCGCGTCTCGTGCGCACCGGTCGACGCTTCGGCCTCGACCTGCCCCTCGACCAGCCCAGTCCCCCGTTCTTCGGTCGCGAGCCGATGCGTCACGAGGTGTTCCAGATCCTCGACCACGTGCTCGACGACCGGCTCGACAACTTCTACCCCCAGGGCTCGACGCAGTGGGACAGCTTCGGTCACTACGCGCACTCCCGCGACGGCTTCTTCACGGGTCGGACCGCGGAGATGGTGCGGGGGGACGCGCCGGGGATCGAGGCGTGGGCCGAGGTGGGGATCGCCGGGCGCGGAGTGTTGCTCGACGTCGCCCGCCGCGTCGACATCGCGGGCGATTCGGCCTTCACGATCACACCCGACCTGCTCGACGAGACTGTCGCCGCGCAGGGTGTCACGCTCGAGATGGGCGACGTGCTCTGTGTGCGCACGGGCTGGCTGGCGTGGTACCGGACGCTCGACGCGGGAGCGTGCACCTCGTTGGCCGAGCGGAGCCGCACGTTCGTGAACTTCGAGATCCCGGGAGTCGGCCCGGGGCCCGCGGTCGCGGAGTGGTGTTGGGACCACGGCGTCGCGGCGATCGCGGCCGACAACCCGACGGTCGAGCCGATGCCGCCGGGCTCGGGCGCTCGTGGCGACTTCGGGATGGACGACATGGTGCACGTCCGGGTGATGGTCGAGCTCGGGATCCCGCTCGGAGAGTTCTTCGACTTCGATGCCCTCGCCGACGACTGCGCGGCCGACGGCGTCTACGAGTTCTTCTTCACGAGCAAGCCGCTCGGCATCCCGGGCGGGATCGGTTCACCGCCCAACGCGATGGCGCTCAAGTAGCTGCGTCAGCGGCGTTTCCACGCAGGATGCAGCTCGCGCTCCTTGGCGAAGCGCTGGGCGGAGATCGTCTGACCGTTGAGCTCCGCGGCCGACGGTGACGTCGCGCACCACGCGATCACCGATGCCGGCACGCTCGGGGGCGCGCCGGGGTACACGCCGTCGAGGCCCAACGCCTTGGCGTTGACCTCCATGCGCTCGGTGACGATGTAGCCGGGCTCCACGTTGTGGAACCGCAGCGTCGGGTACTCCACGGCGAGGATGCCGGCGAGGCGGTGGAACGCCCCCTTCGACATCGCGTACGCGGAGCCCCAACCGCCCTCACCGGCGGGTGCGGGCGGGTCGCTGATCGCGACGGCCGACGTGACGTTGACGACGATCCCGTCCCCCCGCTCGACCATGTGGGGGAGCACCGCCTTGATCAGGATGACCTGCGACACGACATTGGCCGAGAGCTTGGTCTCGATCATCTCGATCGTCGTGTCGTCGAAGCGGGCCATGCTCCCAGGGCCGGTGTGCACGGCGTTGTTCACGAGGACGTCGATGCGACCCCATTCGTCGAGCACGCGGTCCACGGCCGCGGTCAGCGAGTCGCGGTCGAGGAGGCTCATCGGCACGGCCAGCACGCGGACACCCCGCTCCTCGATCTCGGCGGCGGTCGTGTCGAGGCTGCCCGGGACGGAACGGCCGGCGCTGTCGGAGTCGTCTACGCCTTCCCCTTCGTGCACGGTGCGGGCCGTGACGGCCACATCGAGGCCGGCGTCGGCGAGGGCGAGCGCGGTGGCCTTTCCGATGCCGCGACTGGCGCCGGTGACCAGAGCAGTGCGGGTCGGAGGGGCCATGAAGTAGAACGTATTCCACTTTCCCGGCCAGCGTCCCTGGCCGGGCGTTCCCGGTCGAGAAGATGAGACGGAAAGGCAGTGCACGTGCTCGAAGGTATGGAAGGCAAGGTCGCGATCATCACCGGCGCCGGGCGTGGGCTCGGACGCTCCGAGGCAGTCGAGTACGCGCGCGAGGGTGCGAAGGTGGTCGTCAACGACTTCGCACCCCCGGGCGCCGAGAATCCGGCCGACACGGTGGTCGCGGAGATCCGTGACGCCGGCGGCGACGCCTTGGCCCACACTGGTGACGTCGCCGACTGGGATACCGCCAAGGGGCTCGTCCAGCTCGCGGTCGACACCTACGGGAGCCTCGACATCCTCGTGAACAACGCCGGCATCCTGCGCGACCGGATGCTCTTCAACATGAGCGAGGAGGAGTGGGACGCGGTGATCCGCGTGCACCTCAAGGGCCATTTCTGCACGATGCGTCACGCGGGGGAGTACTGGCGTGACAAGTCGAAGGCGGCCGATGGCCCGGTCTACGGCCGCATCATCAACACCTCGTCGGAGGCCGGGCTGCTCGGGAGCGCAGGCCAGGCGAACTACTCGGCGGCCAAGGGCGGCATCATCCAGCTGACGCTCGTCGCCGCGCAGGGGCTCGGGCGTTACGGCGTGAACGCGAACGCGATCGCCCCGCGCGCCAACACGCAGATGACCGAGAGCCTCGGCGGGTTCGATGCCAAAGAGGGCGACTTCGAGGTCTTCGCCACCGACAACGTGTCGCCGCTCGTCGCGTATCTCGGCTCGCCCCAGGCCGCGAAGGTCACCGGCCAGGTGTTCATCGTCTACGGCCGCCAGATCACCGTGCTGGCCGGGCCGACCGCCGACACGCAATTCGAGGTCACCGACCATTGGACGCCCGACAACGTCGCCGATGTGCTGACCCCGTTCTACGCAGGCCGAGCGCCGCTGCGCGACGGCATGCTGATGAAGTACTGACCCGTGTCACTCTCGATCGATCCATTCGAGATCGACATCTCGGACGCGTTGCTCGTCGATCTGCAGGAGCGCCTCCGAAACACGCGGTTCCCTGAGCCGCTCCCCGACGCGGGCTGGGACTACGGCACCGAGCACGACTACCTGCGCTCCATCGTGTCGTACTGGAGCGAGGAGTACGACTGGCGGGCGCGGGAAGCCGAGCTGAACGAGCTGCCGCACTTCGTGACCGAGATCGACGGGGAGCGCGTGCACTTCCTGCACGTCCGCTCACCGGAAGCGGACGCGCAGCCACTGGTGCTCACCCACGGCTGGCCCGGCTCGTTCGTCGAGTTCCTCGGGGTGATCGGCCCGCTCACCGATCCGGTGGCGCACGGCGGCGACGCGAGCGACGCGTTCCACCTCGTCGTCCCCTCACTCCCCGGGTACGCGTTCTCGGGTCCGACCCGTGAGCGCGGCGTGCATCTCGGCCGCGTCGCGCGCATGTGGGCCCAGCTCATGGCCGCCCTCGGCTACGACCGCTACCTGGCCCAGGGTGGGGACTGGGGGTCGTTCGTCACGACGCTCGTCGCTCGTCATGATCCCGATCACTGCGCGGCAATCCACCTCAACATGATCACGCCGCTGGCCGACGGCCCGGCCGAGGGTTGGACGCCCGAGGAGCAGGCGTTCATGGAGCAGTTCAACCAGGCGTACATGCTCGACGGCGCGGGGTACATGCAGATCCAGGGAACCCGGCCGCACACGGTGGGGTACGGGCTGGACGATTCGCCCGCGGGGCTGGCCGCCTGGATCCTGGAGAAGTTCCGGGAGTGGTCCGACTGCGACGGCGACATCGAGCTGTCCTTCACCAAGGACCAGCTCCTCGACAATCTGATGATGTACTGGGTCACCGGGACCGCAACCTCGTCGGCCCGCACCTACTTCGAGTTCTTCCATGCGCTGCGTGCGGGTGATCTTGACGTCTTCAGCCGCGTCGAGGTGCCGACGGGGTACGCCCGCTACCCGCGCGAGATCATGCGCACGTCGCGTCGCTGGGCCGAGCACGGGTTCAACATCGTCCATCTGTCGGATCAGCCCCGGGGTGGACACTTCGCTGCGTTCGAGGTCCCCGAGCTCTTCGTCCCCGACGTGCGCGCATGGGGCCGGGCCGTCCGGTGATCGAAGACTTCGGCGGGAAGGTCGCAGTCGTCACCGGCGCAGCCAGCGGTATCGGCCGTGGGCTGGCGCGCAAGGCGGCGACCGAGGGCATGCGGGTGGTGCTCGCCGACGTGGAGCCGGCGGCGCTTGCGGAGGCCGAGGCCGAGATCGCGGGTCTCGGCGCCGAG
>Ga0315273_10003121_pt1 | contig 19899 bp, 15 predicted proteins | sample YL17G02_0_MG_FD_205753 | JGI IMG/M metagenome (GOLD analysis project Ga0315273, IMG submission 205753) | Sediment microbial communities from Yellowstone Lake, YNP, Wyoming, USA - YL17G02_0 | ecosystem: Environmental > Aquatic > Freshwater > Lake > Sediment | place: USA: Wyoming | collected...
AAGCATGCCAGCGAGCTATCCTCAGAACCCGACAGCTGGATGCCTTGGAACTACCGCGACACCCTCCAAAGGGCTGAAGCCCTCTGATAAACCAAGATTTTTTTCAGGTCTGCCGAAAGGACACGCAGATACGTATTGAGCTGGTCGGTGTCGAACAGTCTGGAATCGCTGTTCTGCATAGATGCGTTGGACGAGGCGTTGAGGGTGTCAAGACCTGGGATTTTCCACTCGGATCAGGGCAAGCAGTACAGCAGTGCGAAGTTTGTTGAGACGTTGAGAGAGCATGATATCCGGATCAGTATGAGCGGCAGAGGGCGCGTATTTGACAATATCCTGGTTGAGCGTTTGTGGCGGACGGTGAAGTATGAGGAGATTTACCTGCGGGAGTATTCGGACGGGCACGAGTTGATACGCTCACTGCATCGGTACTTCGATTATTACAACAATCGGCGTCCGCACAGTTCGCTGGGCCGTCGGACCCCTGCGGAGGTGTACTTTGCGGGCCGCGATTCGCTTTGCTCCGCTTCGGCTACGCCTTCGCTTCGCAAAGCGAAAGAACAGTATAAACCGTTACAACTCACACCAAATACAGACGACAATCTGGTCTTGACGATGGGGAGGGGTTAACCACCGCATTCGACCGATGTTTTCATTTTTTCACCTTCTTTCTTCATTTCGCTCCAAGGAAGGGGTCTCAAAGCGTAGCCAAGCGCTCAGAACAGGAAAGATATCCTGCGTGGGCGCATATCTAATAAACAATCCTCACAGTGCTGTTCTTCTTCTCAACCAGCCCACAAGGCCTACACCGACACTGCACAGCAGGATAGCGCCCGGAGCGGGTATTGGCGGCAGCCCCCCTTCCGTTTGAACGGCCCACTCTTCAAATCCGTCGTTGTTCGGCGACCCGCCGGGTTCCCCGAAGAGAGAATACAGGTAAACGTATTTGCCGGTCGGGTCGGCGGGAAACAGACTCCATGGAATATAAGCAACCATATCCCCCTGTCCGGACCCGGAGTTGAGCTTCGCGTTCAGTATGATCCGGGCATCACCGTCCGGGGCGCTGTCAAGGTCATATATGGGGCTTGCGAATATGGTCGAATAGCCGAGTAAATCCCCGCTGGTATGCACGGCAATCTGCAGCTCATCCAGCGACAAGTTCCAGTCCGGGTCATCGTCTTTGCCCTCAGCTCCCTTCTGGTTGATGTCCAGCAGGAATTCGTAGTACGCCACATCCGCCCCTCCGCCTTCCGGCGTCTTGTAAACTATCGGCACAAGGGCCAGAGGCAAACTCCGCGTGTGTTGCGGAGAGCTGTTCTCATCAAACTCGAGCGGCCTGCCATCGGTGTTGTACCCCTGAACCGTATCCTGGTTCCCCTTTATAATCCGCACAAATGAGTCAATGACTCCCGTACCCGCTGACCTCAAATCCGACGTCTGATACAGGGCATCATTCACCCACCCTTCGTTGCCAGCAGTGGTCAAATCCAGAACAAGACTCGGCACCGCCTGTACGCACCGTGACCCCGCGTTAAGAGTGAGAATTAACGCCACGATTTGCAACACTACTGCCTTATTCATAATGCGCTCCTTCGCCTTCTTATTGACGAGTCCGTTCTTTTCGCGGGCCCGCTCCATCGGGGAATGCCCAGGGGGGGAAAAGAGATCACATCCGTGTGATACTCTTTTTTCTCACCCTGTGCTGTAGTCCGTTACACAGAATCAATTTTTCAGCCAATGGCTGATATTACTTACAGAGTTCTTCTCCTACGCAGCCACCCGACGAGGCTGACGCCAATGCTACCGAGCAAAATAGCACCTGGAGCAGGAATAGGTGTAACAGTAACACTCACCTCGCCTACGTTGTTAGTCCATTCGTACCCATTATTGAGTCCGAAGAACAGCCTGGTAGCAGTGCTCGGAATGGTAATGTTCTCTAAGCTGGACCCGATAACGAACGCCTGCTGTAGCAGCGGGCTTGTCATATCGGACACACCAAAAGTCAGGCTCGATGGTGCGCTGAGCGCGACAGGCGCAGCGTCTGTTAAGAATACTCCGAGCAACGCATTCAAGTTGGTGCTGAGCACCGGACTTATTCCTAAATCGATGTACGCCTGATGGGTTGGGTCGTAGCCAGCGTAACCGTCCGGTCCGCTGAATAGCCCGGGCCCATGGCCCCATTCCCCAACGGCAGTGATTGAGAGAATTGTGCCGCCAAAACCAGAAACGTCAACAAATGGTGGTATCGTGGTCGGGTCGGTTAGATCCCCGTAGTAGTCCGCCGCTGTCCAACCCGACGGAGCAGTAATCGGTGAGCTTTGCCCAGCGAACGACGGGCACGCCGTCCCCGGAACGCTGATGGTCACACTAGCCATCGCCGGACCAGCCATCGCAAACGCGAGTGCGAGACCTATTAAAATTGTAATTAACTTCTTCTTCATAATCTTCTTACTTCCATCTTATTCTTTCTGATTCAGTTTGTTGCTCTTTTCCAAACATAAGCATTCAGGACAGGAACGCCCAGGGGGCAGAAAGAGATCACACGTCCGTGCGATACTCTTTCTACTTACCCTATGCTGTAGTCCACTAACCAAAATCAACTTTTCGGCCAATGGCCGATCTTACTTACAGAGTTCTTCTCCTACGCAGCCAGCCGACAAGCCCCGCACCTATGCCGCCCAGTAGAATAGCGCCTGGTGCTGGAATGGCAGCAATGCCAAATTCACCGGCCGCAACTTCAATATCGGAGGTGATTTTAATCGAAGCGATACTACTGCCAGCAGTACCATAGAAACCAAAGCCGGCGGCACCACCGGAACCGTCCACATCCTGCGTCACAAATGTACCATCGTCTGCGGTTGCCGTGATGCTATAAACAGCGAACGGGTTCGGCTCAGCGTAAAGATAGAACGCTCCAGTCTGCGAAGGAAGCGTCAACGTTACACCATTGACGAAATAATACACATCTCCGGTGTAACCGTGGCTCCAAGTCGCCCAGCCTGAACCTACCGTGACGTGTGTGAGCGCAGCGTCGAAATCTACCGTGCCGCCCAATGGCGAGGCAACCGAGGTAACAGACGAGCCCTGCGGATCGGACGGGAAAGGCGTCATCGTGTACGGACCCAGTGTTCCTGGGGGAGCGCCCGTTCCTAAAGATGTTCCTGTAATAGCTGCCTGAGCACTGCCGACAGCCAAAATTAGAACTGACAGCGCACAAATTGTCGTTAAGCGTTTCAGGTTATTCATGGCTTTTTCTCCATAATCCATTTGCATATCTTGTTGTCATTATCATCGTGCTGTTGAGCCACAGGGCGGAATACCCCGCTCTGTGACTCAACTTCTCATTACCCTAAAGGCTGCGACGCCTTCTCAGCCAGCCGACAAGGCTTACGCCAATGCTGCCCAGCAGAATAGCGCCGGGTGCGGGAATAGTCATAGCGCCACTGAAGCCATCGTGTCTCGCTGTGCCAGTGTCCAGCATAGCCTCAAAATTCATCCCTGCTCCCTGTAAACTCAGTTCGAAGTCCATGCCGGAACCGGGATTATTGTAAATAGCATCCAACGCCAAAGAACCAAGGGCCTGGCCCGCGGCAGTCACAGTAATGCCAGTGATATCTCCCATAATCTCCGTGTAGAGCACCCCAGTTGAGCCAACGGGGACTAAATCACCTATACCGAGCGTACCGGTTAGGTAGGTAGTCAGGCCGTCACTGCTCTTAATCGTAATTGTGCCGGCCCCTGCAGGAGTCACAGTATACGGCGGATCTGGAATCCCGCCCACTGTGAGGTCGGGTATGTACACACGGGCGCCGACCAGTGCGTCGAGGTCGCTGTCCATTCCCTTCGTAACTAGAACAGTCTGCGCGAAGCTCAGCGTGACCGACCCATCGTAATACCAGCCACCTGTCCCTTCGGCGGCGAACTCGATGGTTGGTGAAGCCAGAGCTGGTGTTGCCATTAAGGCACACGTTAGTAATCCAAGAAATAATCGTTTCATTGTGTTACTCCTCACATCAAAAAGTTTTTTTCCTTAAAAACCAAAACAAATAACACATCAACCTCCCTGCCAAAGGGCCATGCGCGCACAGGCCCTCATCGCAGAGGAGCTATTTTTTCAGGCAGACTTAGGCGGGCCGCGGGCCAAATTAGAGAAGATAAATGCGGGTGAAAAACAAACAGGCTGCTCGGCTGCGCAGGCCAGGCAGCTTGTTGACTTGATCGTATCCGACGCCAATCTTACCAGCGCAGATTCCGGCGGCGCCAAATGCGCGAGCACCGCCCTGGCACGAAGCGCACCTGAGCCGCTGCGGCTCACTCGCAGCGACGGATGTAACACAACTGCTGAATAAGACACTATGGCATCAGGTATTCCGGCCAAGTGCCGGAGCAGACCTATGTATTGCGTCCCTTCAATGTTGCTCCGCGTGCGACGACAATGCTCGTCTCTATTAGCGCCGGTGACGTTACCGGGACACTGTCGCTTGATTTGTCTCTTACTCGCTATATGCAGGGCAAGTTCCGGAATAGCCGAAAGCCCCGCCTGGCCAAGCCACAACAATCCTGTCAGGGCCGCCAGCCATATTCTGCGATCTTTGACAAATGAAACGCACAGGAAACCTGTCAAGACCAAAAAGAGCGTCGCCGGCACGCCGGGCAGCGACTTGATGCTGACATCAGAAGCCGGCGATGCAGGCGGCTTAAGGAGTTCTTCGCCGATACGCGAAAGCTGGGGATCGAAGGTTCTGTCGAGCCAGCCTGGTTCTGACGTGAAGGTGATATAGGCATTCGGATTTGAAGAACGGACGCCTGCGACGAATCCTTCGTCGCAATTGCTACCGGCAGGCGCGCCCTTTGCCACTATCACCACAGCGAGTGACAGTGCAATCGCCAAGCGTCCGTACTTCTTCCCTACAAACATTCACCGTCTCCTTCCGGAGCATCCTTGATATTGAGCACATAACGTGCCGGCCACCCTCCTGCACACCACCGTGGATGGCCTCCTCCTTTCGGAGTTGTGTTGTTTATATGTATGCGCGCAGTGACCGTCAAGAAAAATTGTGAGAATCCGGGAAAAAATTGAAAATTCTCTTCCAAGCTGGATTTTTCTGGGACGGTCCGAGAAAACCATCAAAGAATGCAGTTGGGCAAAGAAGTACACTCAACAGGCTATCCCCAAAGTGGTATAACCTGCCGATAGTGATCGGATCCCGCAGCGTTCTGCGGTGCCTAACCATACGTCTGGTTAACCCAACTCTTGCAGCCAGGCATCAAAATCGGCATTTCTGATAGCACCAGAGTGGTTAGTTTCCACCACAGCACTCGCCGTGTAGTTGATGGACGAAGGAAATGTGAACGGCACACAGAGAGGAGTGTATTCGATGGATTGCCGGAGCCAAAGAAGGCAACCATTGGCAGGCTATCCCTTTTGAGAAGCGTGTCTTCTTAGAATAACGGGATAACGAATGATGTGGTGTGAAGAGGGAGGCAAGCCCGCCGCGGCGGGCAAGAATGCGATTTGGGGGGAAGGCAGCAACGTTCCGGCTTCTTCAGTAAGCCCCGATCTTTGGAGGGAAGTTTCGCCGAAATTGCTCGATGAGGCTCAACTATGCTGCTGTGGAGGAATTTCACTACTTAGTGGAGGACCTAGAATCAGGCCTCGGCATCCACGATGGGAACGACGGTGCCGCCGGTCGATTCGCCGAGGATTTTACTTACATCGGCCATGAACCGCAGCAGAAGCGAGACCTTATTTTTGACGTGTATTTTCAGGTAGATATTCTTTATGTGAGTCTTGACGGTCCCCTGCTTTATGCGGAGAGCTTCTGCTATCTCCTTGTTGCTCAAACCGTGGCAAACGAGCTTGGCGATTTCAAGCTCGCGCGGGCTGATATGGTACCACCTTTGGATGTATGACCAGTGTTTCTCGTCGAGCAGTATTAACCTGGGGCGTTCATACGGGGAATCCGTCTTCCCGGCATCTTCGCTTGCGAATCCTGGAAACTGCTGCACAATTATCCTCCTTTATTCGAAAGCTCATCGAGCATACTCGTTGCCTCCGCCAGGTCTGCATCGGACAATCTTCCGGCCTTTTCATTCAGGCTCAGGGCCTTTTTGAGGTTCTCAGCCGCCTTGTCCGTCTCCTTCAGCCTTGTGTAAGTTCTTCCCAAGTGAAAATAAGCAGCAGTAACGGCCGCTTTTTCATCGGGATAGAGCCTTATACAATCGGAGAAATCCTGGATGGCTTTGTCGAATCTGCCCATTCGGTAGTAGGCAACGCCGCGCGTATCGAGCAAGTCAATATAGTTCGGCGCTATTTTCAAACCCTTTTGAGCAATCTCAAGCGCTTCCTGATGCTTGCCCTGCTCTTCACATATAATCCAGGCCAGATTGTTCATTGCAATGACGTCATCAGTCTGGATTTCGAGCACGCGCCGGTAGAATTCAGCCGCTTCCTCGCTGCGTCCTGCGGTCTGCATAAGAACTGCAAGACTGCGTACTATCTGGGCGTTGTCAGAATGGTCTCTGAGCACCATCCTGAGTATGTTCTCGGCAGCCTTCATAGGGGCGCTATCCTTCTGGGGCATAATGATCGCGACAATAGCCTGGTGCGTTCTGACATCTTCGGGGTGCTTGCGATACCAGTCCGCCGCCTTTTGCTCTATGTCGCCCCAGAGCTTGTCATCTTCGAGCAGCTTTACCTGCGCCAATATGGGAGCCGGGTCGTTGGGCTCCGCCTGGAGCAGAGAATCAAATATCTGTTGAGCTTCCGGCTTGCTGCCGCTGCTGTACAGCGCAACAGCCAGGGCGACCTCGCACCTGCGCCGATCGGATGCATCGCAGACGGACAATTGTTGTCTCAGCACGCTTACCGCTTTGTCGGGCTCACGTGTTGCGACGTAAGCATCGGCCAGGAGGATCGCCGCATTGAGGCGCATTGCCGCATTTATGTCATTCCGGTCCAGATCTAATAGCCCCCTGAGAGTGGCAATCGACAGAAACGGCGACTTGGCAGCCTCAGCACGGGCCTTTAGCATCAACAGCGATCCATCATTTGGGTTGTGCACAAGGCCCTGCAAGATTGTGTCTATCGCCTTTCCGGATAGTCCCTGCCTGAGCCGGACTTCTCCCAACATCCCCCAGGCGCCGACCATTTTGGGGTATTCTTCCGTAAGCTTCTCAAGGAGTTTGGCGGCGCTATCTGTGGCAGGAGCCGTCTCTTCGGTGAGGAGCGCCCGCGCCTTGAGCAGCCTCAGTGCGCCGTTGTTGGGATCGGATTCAAGCGCACGGTCAACAACCTCGGTTGCCTGACGGACCTTATCCCGCCCGCCGGACGCCAAAAACAGGCTGGCGGCACGCCTCTGAACCTCCAGATTGTTGGGATCCAAAGAAAGGGCACGCTCAATATCAGCAGTTGCCTTTTCCGATTCCAGCGCAGCATTGTAGAAGTCGCTCCTTGCCATCAATACACCAACGTTATTGGGATCGACAGCTACGGCACGGTCAAAGTCTTCTTTTGCCTTGTCAATCGCCTTGAGGGAGATATACGTTCTGGCGCGGATGACATAGGCCAGGGCACTGTCTTCTTTTGCCTTGTCGATCGCCTTGAGGGAGATATACGTTCTGGCGCGGATGACATAAGTCAGGGCGCTTTTGTATTTGTCTATTATCTGGTCACACAGCTTCAATGCCTCCTGCGGTTTGCCCCGGCGAACATTCAACTGGATTTGCGCCACTATTATCGTCAATGAGTTGGGGTCCTTAGCTCGCAGCTCATCGAGAAGCTTGCTCGCCTCGTCAAAATCGTTCTGCTGCATCTTCAGCAGCGCAAGATTCAGGCTGATTGATACATTATTGGGGTCGGTAAGGAGATAATCCTTCAGTATATCGGTCGCCGAACCCAATTCGCCGCGTTTGATGAGACTTTGAAACTGCAGCCGCTGAAGCGCCGGATCGGAGAGTTTCTCCCTGGAGATGCGGTTGAGTATCCCCTCGGCCTCCTCAAACTCATTTGCTTTCCAAAGCGCCGTAACGGTGCTGTCAATGATGCGCACATCCTGCGGCGATCTGCTCAGGGCCTCACGGTATGCGGCAAGCGCCATTTGTGAGCGGCCGGTTAGTTTGTACGTATCGGCAAGGAGGACCCGGCTGGCCTGGTCATCCGGATTGGCCAACAGATTCTCCTGCAGAAGCGAAATGATCTGAGGGCTTCGTTTGTTGAAATCGTCGGCCCTGAGCCATGCCAGCGCCTGTTCGTACCGCCATTGCCAGCCCCCCTCACCCTCAAGGGCCTTGATCTGATCGACAAGCTGCTGGGCTTTTTGAGGGTCCTTGGCAATACTCTCGGTGCTCAAGAGCTGGCGTTTCGTCGGAATACTGTCTGGCTCTTCTTTCGAGAGCGCATCCAGCAGACTGTAGGCATTGTCAGCCTGACCCCATCGCTGATAGAGATGTGCGAGCAGCAAGCTCAAATCACGGTGGGCCAGAGGTTCCTTGATACGTGCTAACGCTTCCTTGAGGGCAGCCTCGCATTTCCCGCGATCGCCCTTGCGATCCGACAGAAGCGCAAGGAAAGAAACCGGCTCAGCAGCATCAGGGAATTCTTTTATTGTCTTTTCCAACACCAATATTGCTTCATCGTCTTTCTTCTGAGCCGCGAGCAACCCGGCCTCAGACATGGCGATTCTGAAATTTGATGGATGATCTTTCTTGAGCTGAACCAGGAGCTCCTGGGCTTCCGTGAATTTTCCACGCTGGATAGCGAATTGGAGCCGCAACAGTCTAATCTGCAGCGGATCGGCGGCGGCAGTTTCCAGCGAAGTCAACTGCTTGTCTATATCATCCCACGCCGTGGGATCTTCATCTGGGGAGCCGGCCGTCAACAACTGGACGCGGGCCTGCGCGCCCAACAGGGCGGCCTCGGCGTTCTGCGGGGACAGTTGCGCGGCTCTGCGAGCATGGTCGGCAGCCGCCGCCCAGTCTCCGCTCTTGGCCAACAGCTTCGCCAAGGCCAGATGTCCGTCAAATGAATCCGGCCATTGCGAAACAAACGTGCGCAACTCGCGCAGCGCCGACTGAGTATCGCCCAGGCCGGATAATGCACTTGCCAATCCAAGCTGAACCTGGGGCGATTTGTTGCCTATGGACATTGACTGCCGCCAATATTTTACAGCCTCACGCAAGTCGCCCTTCTCACCGGCTGCCAGACCTCTGAGAGAGGCAACCATCATGGGATTTATATCCTTCTGGCTCAGCCTATCGATACACTCTGTAGCCCTGCCAGGGTCGCCGCCTCTGATAAAAAGTTCTGCTGCTATGGGCATGAAATCCCAGGGCCTAGAAGAGAGGTTTTTCAACCCGGATTCGGCAACCTCAAGCATCTTTGCCTGCGACCGCGTTCTGAGTGCGAGCTGTGCCCACGCCCGCCAGAGATCCTGATTTGTCGGCTCCGTCTCTTTTACGGCGGCAAGGTGTTTCTCCGCTTTGTCCGTGGCGCCGGCGTCGAAGAATTCGACCGCAAGCCGCAGCCTCACGGCAGTGTCGGAAAGATCCAGTTTCTCGGCCTTTTCCAGATCGGCCAATGCGTTGGCACTATCCTTTCTCCTCAGATGAAAACCGGCGCGGGCTATATATGCAAGGGCCGTAGAGGGATTATTCTTAATCGCTTCGTCGTACCAATGCTCAGGCGGGTCTGAAAGCTGTCCGGGATGCTGCTCGGTAAGCTGACCCAACGTCTCGTAGGCCGGCACCTGATTGGGCTCATCAGCTACGATGCTCTTAAGCTCCGCCACTGCTTCGTCGAATTTTCGCTGGCCGGCCAGTGCCATCGCCAGCAGTCTGCGAACTTCCGGATTCCGAGTGGTCTTGAGGTAATTCTTTGCAGTTAACTCGGCCTCACCGGGCATGCCCACACTTAAATGCAATGAGATAAGCCGCTTGGCGGCCTCGGAATTGGCTGGGTTTTCCCTCAGGACGATGTGGTATGTCCCTATGGCCTGCTGAACGTTGTTCTGTTTCAAAGGCCTTATGTTCAGCTGCGCATCGGCATACTTCAGCAATGCGGGCACATCATCCTGATAAACGCCTACATATCTGCCGAGGTACCGTGCGGCATCCTCGTATCTGTGCTCCTCGTATGCCTCGTTTCCAAGGACAAGTCCCCGCTCGGCTCTGTTCTCCTTCTGCCACTGGCGCAACCCAAAAGCCGTCACACACAGAACGGCAAGACCGACCACCAGGACTATTGCCAGTTTCCAGTTAAAGTATCTCCTGGCCATTGCTTATCCTTTCTTATCGAAATGCAATAATTCTCAGAACTGACTGATGAAACTCTCAACCATTTTCTTGATTGTCCGCCGGCATATCCACAAGTCCATCCCAAGCGACAGTCTCCTGACATACTCAGTGTCGTAATGAATCCATTCCTGAAAGTCCTGTTCGGGTTTGCGCGTCCGGCAAACCTGCCAGAGTCCCGTTATTCCGGGGCGTACCGACAAGCGGGCGTCGCGCCAGGACGGACACAGAGTGTTTTCCGATTCGGGAGACGGCCTCGGCCCAACGACGCTCATCTGGCCAAGCAGAACATTGAGGAATTGAGGTATTTCGTCGATATATGTATCGCGCAGAAATATTCCGACGGTGGTGACTCTCGGGTCGTTCTTGATTTTGAATTGCGGACCGTCCACCTGGCTGACGACTCGCAGCTTTTCCTGTATCCTTTCGGATCCCGTGCTCATCGTCCTGAACTTCAGACAGTTGAATGCCTTTCCATGCAATCCCTGACGCTTGTCTTCATAGAACACGGGGCCCGGCGAAGTCAACTTTATCGCCAGTGCGATGAACGGCGCTACCGGGGCAAATAGAGCGAGCACAATCACCGCAGCAAGAATATCAATAATTCGCTTGAGGCATCTTGCATAAGAAAAAGCCCTCCAAGTGCGAAAAACATCATTTGCAGAACCTCGACATTCGATATCCGTCTTATGGCCGGAAATCTGCTTTGAAGTGCGGTTCATAGATCCGGCCCGCCCTTCCGTCTGGAACCGCGGTCCCCTTACAATGCAGTTCAGCACTAATTGATTCTGCGGCACGTGAGCCTTTGGTCCGATGATTGATGAGCTTATGACTGCCCCCCGTTCTATTCTGACGTTATCACCGATAATTGTCGGGCCGACTATGACGACATTGGGACTGATATGAACATCTTTTCCTAAGAGGACTTGCCCAATCAATCTCGGCTCTCGGTCCGCCTCGTGCTCGTAATGCGTGGCCAGACTATGACCGCCCCCTGCGATTCGCGTCGCAGAGCCCCAAGACGACAGACGAACACCGGCAGCACAAAAACTCAGCAGTCCGGCCTCGGTCTCCAGGTCAAGAGCGGTCCCAGCCAAGTTCACTGACAGCAGCGTCAAACCATTAGATCGACACTTCTCCACGACGGCCGGGAATGACGCAGCCAAAGCCTGATCATCCACCACCCGCTGAAGGACACCCGTATTGATAAAGAGGTGATGGGGCCAATCAGAGGGGAAAGACGCCAATTCAGCCGAATCGCCGTACAATCGACGGAAACCCGCGACCTTGCCTTGTACCGTCAGCCGTACTCTCTCGCGGGCCGCCAACAATTCAGACTCGGCATTGACGGCAACCACATCCGCCTGAATCTCTGCCAGCACCCTCGCAAGCAGATCGCTATTGATCCGCGTGGCAAATCGCCCGTTGGAGACAATGAACCATGATTCTCGTCCGGCTCTCCGCAAGAATCGCGAGCAGATGGGCACCTTTTCCGCATAAGATACTATTTCTGCCGCCTGCGTCGTGCGCCGCTCAATGCCCCAGTCATCCGGGACGGCGCAAATCGTCCTGCCGCGACCCTGTCCTGCAAGACGACGCCAAAAAGAAACACCGTTGTGATCCCGCGACATGCCCCTGCTTAATCCGTCAAGAACAACGCCGGCTATAGGCTCGCTGGAAATGGCGAACCTAAGCAGACCATCTCCGCCAGCAGCCGGCAAGTCCCGGTTCTTATGTATGATAATTAACTTCATAGTAAGACTTTTGCGAAGCTGCAGAAGTCGTGTTGATAGGCTAACTGAAGGCATCGCCGTCTGCGACCCTACGCCAAAACGGCCCCTAAACCGATACCGGATCAGGAGTTCGGCAGCAGACCATCCGCCTCACAATGTCAGGATTTGTCCACTTTGGGCTTTGGGGTATTCATAGGGAGCAACACCTTGCTGCGAATTCGCTTCGCCTGGGCCTTCGGCCGACCACCTCGTGGGTAGTAGCCGTAGCCGTAGGGATGGTAACTATCATCGACCTCGACGTTGCCCAGAACTGTGCCGAGCACATTGGCGTTGATTCGAGCCAATCGTTCCTTCGCCTTTTTCAGGTTGGGGCTCGTGGTTAGTCCGGCGAAGCAGGTCAGTATGACCCCATCGGCAAACTTTGCCCATATTAGGGCATCGGCAAAAGCCAGCACAGGGGGCGTATCGATAATCACATGGTCATACCCCTGGCCTATTTCGCTCAGCCGCTGGACCGTCACGGAAGACGCCAACAGCTCGAATGCGTTGTCTGTATTGTGCGAATCTGCAGCGAGAACGTGCAAGCCGCTGGAAGGCATGGAATAGATGGCCTCGTGAATCCCCTTTCTCCCAAGTAGCACATCCTGAAGACCCCTCGACCCTTTTGGAAGGCCCAACAAAGACGCAATGCAAGGGTTCCTCATGTCGCCGTCTATGAGCAGCACCCTTTTCCCGGACTTGGAAATACTAATGGCCAGATTGGCGGCGAGCGTGGTCTTGCCTTCTCGCATCCCCGGGCTGGTGACAACCAAAGTCCCGGGCATTCCATTTCCCTCAAGCAGACCCAAATTCGCACGGATGCTCTGGTAATCTGCGGCTATCTGATCCGAAATACCGGCCGGTTTAACCGTACGCGTACTAGTCGTGGTCCCGATTATTCGCAGGCCGCTACGCCTGGCCACGTCGTCGGGTGTGCGAAAACTACGGTCGGCCTTGTCTCTCAGGAAAGCCAGCAGCATTCCGCAGGCAATCGAGCCAAATACGGCAGCGACTGTCAGTTTCACCCGCTTGTCCACTATACCGCCGACGTCGGCGTCATACCCGCTGGAAATACGTGCAGGTCGCTTGCGTTCCATCTTAAATTCCTGAATACGCCTGGCAACCCTGTCATACATCTCTTTGGTGAATCCCAATTCCTCCTGCAAGTCCTGAATGGCCAGCTCCTTTTGGCCAAGACCGATAGTCTGCTTATCTTCTTTGGACAGCAAGTCTCTAAGCTCTTTCTCGTGCGTCTGTGTCTGGTCCAGATCCGCTTTTAAGGCAGCCAGATTCTGCTCGCTCAGATTCGCCGTCTCGTCTTTCATCAACTCATTGAACTTCTCACGAGCCTTCTTCTTCTGCTCTTCAAGACTCGCTTTTAGCGCCTCCAACAGATCCTCTTTTTGCTTGATTTGGGGGTTGCCAGGAGCCAAATCTTGCTTGGCAATGATGAGCCCCTGCTCTAATGCGACAATATTCGTGGTCCGGGCCTGCACCCCCGGATCCTTGCTCACGTACTCCTCTCGCATGCTCACCCGCTCCTGCGGCGAGACCGCCTCTTGCCCATTCGGATGGTTCGGATCGTTCGGATCGTTCGGATGGTTCGGATCGTTCGGATCCAGCACCTTGACCCGGGTTTGCAAGTAGATACGCCTTGCTTCGACCTCAGTGAGGGTCTTTAATAGACTAGCCACGCGCGTCAGGTTCATATCGTACCGGCCGGCCAGCTTCGTGGAGCCGTACTCCTGCGCCATTTGACGAATCTGGGCGTTATAACTCTCCATTTTTGTGGAGAGGGCTGTCTTCTCATTTTCGAGCAGAGCCTGGTCCCGCTCATCTTCCTGCGTAGAACTCTTAACCACAATCGCCATGTAGTTCCGGATGAAGGCGTCCACAATCCTTTTCGCATCTTCGGGGTCGTGCCACTTCATAATCACTTCGATGAACTCCCCCCTGCGGAGCGGCTCAGCCATTATGATCCCGTCCAGTATCGCCCCCTTCAGTACGGCTTCCGGCTCAGGCTTTGTCTTTTTCCGCCCCAGCTTCCGGCCCAGTTTCGCAACCAGCGTGTTCGTACGCTCCTCAAAAAACGTCAATCCCTTGGTGGCCAAATCATCGGCCACAGACCGCACGACTTGAGGGCTGGTAACCATCCGAGCCTGCGTGTACATGAAACTCTGATAGTTTGATATGTCCCCCCGGTCGGCCGTGCCTGTGAGAATATTCGGTATGATAGGATCAACCCTTATTGCCGCGTTAACTACATACGATTTTTGGATCAACAACCAGATAGCCGGGATACCCGCCGCGCACAACACCAGAAACGTCAACAGCACAATATACCAGCGCCGGCGTATGGCGCTGGTTACGTTCGGCATAGGCTCATCGCCAGAGACGGGTTCAAGCGGTCTGTAAATGGGCGCATCGTCAATTTTGGCGGGCTTCTGTACAATTACCCGATCTAGATATTTCTCCAGATTATTCATTGCCTCGTTTCTCCTAATAGAAATCACACATCTTGACGCGTAACTATGATGGCTTCCTGTTGTGTCGGAGCTGTCGTGAGTTTTCTCAAAAGCCAGAGCTCGGCAACCACCGTCACAATCGCCAATGGCATCATTGCGTAGCCTCCAAAGTCGTGGAATATCTCCTCCCACACTTTACCCTTAAGCATCGTAAAAGCAATCGAGGTGATCATCAGTCGTACGGTGTTGCACAGCATCGCCACTGGCAGGGTCGAAGCAAAAATTATGAGTTTCTCCCACCATGCTCCTTTGACTAATAGCATCACCAGGCCATTAACCACAAAAAAGGCGGTAACCATTCTCAAGCCGTTACATGCCCAGGCGACTTCAACAACTGTCCCCCCTATGTCGATAACATTGCCGTGTTGGACAACGTCGTACCCAGCGATTTGAAGGCAGAAAACCGCAGAGGTCGTTGCCCAGCTTTGCAAGGGTAGTGACAGGGCGCCTTGGATCCGGTTGGGCCAGGGCACCATCAGAAACAGGAACAACAACACAGTGAATACCTTTCCAACGACCCGCCAGCCAAACAGCAGCAACACAAGCGCCCCAATGCTAATAACAATAGACAGTCTTTGAGCTGAGCCGTACATATGAAACAACCCGAAGAGTCTGAATGCCTGCGCAGCCACAAAGGCAAGCAGGCCCCACCAAACGCTGGGCTTTATCTGAACCTGAGCAATTTCCTGGCGGCGCGTCCACAGCACATACACCGCCAGAAAAGGAACCAGCAGACCAGAAGAGTATTCGTCGCTCCTTTGCCATACGTGCCACAGGTCGGACATCTCAGGCCAGTAGGACCAGAGAAAAGCAGCCAGTAGAAGCCCGACGCCGGGAATCAGTATAGCCTTGCTCCTTGCGGGGCCAGCCAAGGCCGGCATTCGTTTGCACACCTCATCAAGCTGTGGTCGCAACGTATCCAGCAACCCGCTCACTCTCCCATGTACAGCTTGCGATATATGTCTTATTGAACCCATCAAAGTTCCTTCGTGCTCTGACAACACGGATTCTTCTTCAACGATCCTGTCACGCCGAATGAAGGCCTCACGACCGACAAGACTTCTTTGAACTCTGCAGTTCAGACCTAACCGGGCGCCGTCCCATATGGCGCTCTCAACTACCACGGCATCCCTGCCGACGTGAACATTCCTTCCCAGAACAGCAGGCCCAATGATAACCGCACCTTCGCAGACTCTAGCGCCATCCATAACCAACACCGGCTCACAAATCCTTGCCGTTGCGTGCACTTCAGCGCCGGCAGCTATCCATACGTTCTGTGAACCACGCTGTTCGTAACCCTTCAAGTCTGAATCGGACTTATCGATCGAACCGAGGTAGTCACCGACTGCACTAAGGTATTCCCGCCAATCCCGAAAATTACCTGTATGTTCGGACAACACCGCTGCGTGAACGCCCTTACCAAGTCGCAGCAGCGTGGGAATCAGACCTTCCTTGATATCGAAATAGCCCGCCGGTGGAATGTGCTCCAGCACGGCACTGCTGCAGACGTAGATGCCGCAGGCGGTTCCCATCGGGCAGTCGTTCCCGTCGCCGGGATTGAACATTACGGTCAAATCGGACCGGCCTCGGCGGTGTGCGTCCAGAAGAATGTCGATTTTCGGCGGACATACCACGCTTGCGGGATATACAGCTATCAGAGCAGCCTCGTCGTTCTTTACAGCGTCTCGAATACATCCGGCCGTTCCAACGGGCAGTATCTCACGGATAAACTGCGGCTCAGTACGAGGACCTAGCCGTACTGATTCGGCCAGCAGCGAACTATCCTCGCTACAGCAGATTACCGGATTGCACAGGCCCTGATCGGCCAATGAATCCAGCAGACGTTCCAAGACGGGCTTGCCCGCCACCGGCCATAACGCCGTTGGCAAATCCGCAGCCAACGGGCAGCGTCCAAAGTCGCGCCCGCCTGCAAGGATCACAACTCCAATATGGTCACTGCCGACAGACACCTGATCCCCAAGTTAGTCCTGCAGACCGTCAAGAAACCGCTGAATTCTCTCTGCAACTGCGTGAGGAGCGGCTTTTCTTTCTTTCGGAACGAAAGTCTCCAGCCGACGAACACCGTCGCGCAAGTCCTCCACATCATGTACCGCCAGTACGTGACCGAGTTCCGACAACCTCCTCGCAATGGCTACTTGATGGTCGTTAACAACCTCGTGGTACTTTTTGAGCCTCGGCAGCACAAGCAGCGGCTTGTGGTTATTCAAGGCCACAGTGATCGTACCCATCCCCGCGTGTCCGATCATCCGTGAGGCCTGCCTGACGAATTGGTCAAAGGCCTCTTTGTCCAGACAGGCCACTGATTCGAAGTTACGCGGCCTGCACCCGCCCTGCCCAACCTGGCCAAACACTGTCTCAGTAATCAAACCTTCTTCAACAATGTCATCCACCGCGCGGACAAGTCGATCGAATGGAAACTGTGTCCCAACCGTCAGAAAAATCATACAACTGCACCAGCGTACTCGACGTGGCCATATTTCTCGGTCAATTCGGGCCATTGCACCAGTAAAAGACCGGCGATCGGCCTCACCAGCCTTCCTGACAATGATATTCGCTCCACATTGGTGACACTGTCGATCCAGACCACCTTCGCGCCAAATAGCTTGCCAAGATAACACGCGATACACCCTACCGCAGCGCCGGTGCTTATCACAACATAAGGTCTTTCGCGGAAGATTATCCGTGCACACTGCAGCACAACACGAAGAACGCGCAGCGGGTGCTCGCGATTGCACTCTCCAACAACATAGACCCGACCGTATTCTGAAAGTTTTTGCCTCAAAGCTCTCGATGTGGTAATCGAGAAGGCGTCTTTTCCTTTCCAACTCTCATCCAGTTCAAGCAGTTGGCTGGCATGTCCGCCCGCCGAGGCAACCAGACATATCCGGAACTTTTCCGCGTCTGTGCCCATCGCATCCACCCCTAAGAAACACAACCGTCTGCAAGAAGCTCATCGAGCACGAGTTGAACCTTGCTCTCCCAGGTAGATTTCCGCACCTTTTCTCGCCTTCGAGCGATTCGCTCCGGGCAGTTCTCAGCCAGAGCTTGCCTTATGCTCTGTGCAAACTGCGCCGGAGTCCCGGCCTGGTACACCACATCGATATATTGCTGCAACTCTGGAAAAGGTGTGCTGACCACGGGCTTGCCCAGAGCCAGATACTCCTTGAGCTTAACCGGATTGCACGCTTCAATCCAGCGGTTCCGCCTCCAGGGCATAATCGCCACATCAAAACACTTGCCGTAGTGCGGTATCCGCTCATAGGGCCGCTGCCCGAGCATAAGGACATTCGTGCGAGACGCCAATCCCGCACAGTCCGACGATGCCTTGCCCACAAAGACAAAAGACATCTCCGGCAACATACCCACCACTTCCTCCACAAAAGCAATATCTGAAGTATGCTCATCTATCCCACCGAAAAAACCCACAATCGGGGCCGCCACACCGGCGATGTCTTCGGGCTTCTGCAGGTCCTGGTCGGCGCCGGCAAACATCTCGTAGTCAACACCGTGGTCCAGTAGAAAGGCACGCCGACATTGGGACTCCTCTTGCTCATAGAGTGCACGACTGACAAACACGGTCAGGTCTGCCGATGCCTTCAGCCTCCGGTCGTATTCCTCTATAACGTCCTTATCGACATTCGGATATTCTTCAAAGCGGTCTGTTCGTTGATAGACCAACTTTGACTTTCTCAGCTTGATAGCTGTGTCGCAGGCTGCCGGACAGGCGACCCAGACTACCGGATTGTGCAGACCAAGCTTGCTGGCAACGTGCCGAATCTGATGGGTGAGTATCACTGAGTTCAGCCCCCTCGCCCAGGAAATATGATGAACCGGCAAAGCAAAAGGGCTGTACGCCCAAAAGCCCGCATCTGTCTTCTTCAGGCCCGTAAAAATACTCTTGGCTTTGCGCGCCGTCTTCAGTATGAATTTCCTGCCTTGCGCCAGGCTTGGCTTTTGCATAACAATCGAGTTGACATAAACAGCAGTCCCGAGTCGAGCGAATCGCCGCATCAATTGAATATCGATATGCCCGCGGTTGTGATACCACCAATCCTGGCCGCCGAAGCAAAGTACGTCTATGCTCGTCTTGCTGTTCATTTTCTGCAACTGTAACTTCTGGAGCCACCGGCACCGCTGTACGAGACATCCCTCACAACTTTCCCTCCATCGCCTCTCTGTTCATCAACAGCTTCCTCCAGTTCGTCAAACAGCGCCATGTGCCTATCAGGTACGTTACCGCCTGTTCAAACGATTTCTTTGCCTTCTCCCTCTTGAGCAGGCCAGCGACGAGCCAGTAGGGTACCCTCAAGGCGAAGAACAGCGCCGCCATAAGACAGGCAAACGGAAATGCCGCTTTGCTTCTATGCAGTTTTATGAAGATGAGTCTGCTTCCCTCCAATTGCAGCCTGAATGCCCTGGCCTTCTGGCTGGTGGTCTGGCCGCCATAGTGGATTATCTGGCCGTCCGGAGTGAACATAACCTTCCAGCCGGCTTTCTTGAAGCGATAGCACCAGTCGGGATCGTCGCCGTAGACAAAGTACCGCTCGTCCATGAGGCCGACCTGGTTAATGGCTTCTCTGCGAACCAGTGAAAAACACCCGCATACGGTCTGCACTTCTCTGGCATCCTCAAAATCCCACCATGTCATCCGTTCTCTGCCAAAGAACCTGCTCCTCGGAAATATCTTGTAAAAGTACGTCGCCGCCAGGAACATATTGAGGAGGCACGGATACATGAAGCATGTTCTCTGCAGAGTCCGGTCGGGATTCAGCACTCTGCAGCCGACCACCGCCGCCCGCGGATTTACATCGGCAAACCTGACCGTCTTCGCTATTGCGTTATCCACTACGATTGTGTCTGAATTCAAAAGTAAAACATACCTGCCCCCAGCGATCTCAATCCCCTGGTTGTTGGCCTTGATGAACCCCTTGTTTTCCTTATTCTCAATTATTCTGACATCCGCAAAGTGCCCCCTGACCATCTCAACGCTGCCGTCTTGGGAGGCATTGTCCACATATATGACCTCGAAACTGATGCCGTATGTCTGGTCATAGACTGATTTGAGGCAATCGTACAACAACTGCCGGACGTTCCAAGCAACTATGATCACCGACACATCGACCATGTATCTGCTATCCAGCCACTTTCTTGAAGACCTTGATATTATAGAATCGCTCGTCGTCGTAATTCTCGAATTTGGCCCGATTCTCGTAGAGGTCGTCTATAATGTCCTCTATAGCGTGCCGCGGCTGATAACCCAAATAGGTCTTCGCCTTGTCGATGGAGACCTTGTA
>Ga0315273_10003122_pt1 | contig 19895 bp, 19 predicted proteins | sample YL17G02_0_MG_FD_205753 | JGI IMG/M metagenome (GOLD analysis project Ga0315273, IMG submission 205753) | Sediment microbial communities from Yellowstone Lake, YNP, Wyoming, USA - YL17G02_0 | ecosystem: Environmental > Aquatic > Freshwater > Lake > Sediment | place: USA: Wyoming | collected...
AGCGTCCGTGCAGGGGAGGGATCAGGGCTTCTCCGCGCCGGTCACGGTTTGCGAATTCCCCGCCCGGGCCTGGAGCAGCTGCCTCTCGAGGGACCGACCCACAAGACGGGACGTTCCCAGGACGCCGACCGCGAGGAGCAGAAGCAGACTGGAGATCATCAGCGAGTGCTGCGTCCACAGGTCGAGGAAGAATCGCCCATGCCGTTCCGGAATCGCAGATCCGGTACGATCGGTGGCCACCGGCTCGGCGGAGACCACTTCGTCCTGCTCAAGTGTGTCGATCAGATGGACATGGTCGCACAGCGCTTCTCTCGTCGCTGTGATTTCGGTCGCATCGGGACGTGTGACCGATTCGTGCACATCGCGCTGGGCGCGAAATACGGGATGCTCGGTCACCGGCAGCCAGCGCCCGGTGGTCAGGTGCAAGACGGACCATTGAGCGGTAATGCCGCCACGCCCAATGGCATGACCGAACTCCTCCCGCGTGGAGAAGCTGAATTCTCTTCCGTCCGGGCTACGGACTTTCGTGCAGCACACGGTCCCCCCTCAGTCGCGACCGCCTCCACGACAGGCAACCTTCGGACCCCCTCTGTAACTCGTTGTCGCGCACGTAGTCCGGAGAGGGTACGAGCCGAAGCCATTGCAGAGCTGCGACGTATCGTTGCAACGGCGTGATGCAGCCGGCGCTCCGCGCTGTTTCCGCTGCTCCGAAATGGCAAGGTGACTCCGTGATTTCGCTCACGCTGCGATAGGCGGGTCCCTGCACCGCAGAGGTCCACCACCCGGTGCGGACCGGGTGTCCGGCGACCGGCTGGTGCCTCATTCCAGCCCGAACACGAAGGCCATCGGACCCGATGCGACCGCGACCGCCTGTGGCCGTCGACGAGGACGCTGACCGGGTTGCCGGTAACGTCCCAGCCCGTTGGAACCTGCCACTGGGGCTTTCCAGTTCGGGCGTCAAGCGCGAAGCAGTTGCCCTCAACGCGCAGTGATTCGTGAATACCGCAAGGCGAGAATCGCTGCGGCGGAGCCTAGTGAGGTATCTATATTTGCACAGGGCGCCCGTGGCGGAATGGCAGACGCGCCAGGCTTAGGACCTGGTGGGGAAACCCGTGGGGGTTCGAGTCCCTCCGGGCGCATCAGTGGTGAAGGAGATCCTCCTCGATCAAGGCAATCTGAAATTGCCGCGTTCAAGGGAGCGCGAGCCACTCTCCCCACCGCCGGGGACGCACGGCTCAGGCTTCACCGAGACTCGGGCGGCCACGTGCTCCCAGCATTCATCATCGGCACCGCCACCACAATGGGTCGGATCGAGCTGATGGGGGTATTCGCCGATCGGCGGCCGGCGATCACCGACCCACGGTCTCCGCTCGGCGCAAGAGCGCCAGCCGGACTGCATCGACGACCAGTCGGAGGTCGTCCATCTTGGAGATCAGGGGGACGCCCCACTGCTCGATGGGACCGTTGGACCCGCGGGTCGGGTGCAGCGCCCGTGATAAATACGACCCGGTTCGCCAACTGTGGCGCGGCGTCCCGGAGCCGGTCATAGAAGACCACTCCGCTCACCTCGGGCATCAGCTCGTCGCTCACCACCGCATCTGCGGGCCGGGAAGCACCCAGATACTCCAGTGCCTGCGGCGCGGATGCCGCCTCTGCCACGCAGAAGCCCGCCCGTTCCAGGAAGGCGCGGAGCGCGCGGCGCATCGACGGTTCGTCGTCCACCATAAGGATCGTCTGTGCAAGTCGTTATTTCACAAAGAGTTGCAGCACCAGGACGGCACGTAGTCCCGAGTGCTCATGGCCCAGTGGGCTGTTCGTCCGGGCACCAGGCAGGCGCGCCGGGAGATCCGCAACCCAACTATCGGCAGCTGGGACATTCGGTTTGACCCCCGGGGACGCGCATGGGTAGATTGCCGCCCATGTCGGACATATCGGTGGTCAAGACAAAGGAAGACGCAGCCTCAAGATCGCTCCAGATTACGGTCCCGGTGGACCGGATCCTGCAGGCGGAAACCAAGGCCGTTCGATACTACAGTCAGCGAGCCCGTCTCCCCGGCTTCCGGCAGGGCAAGGCTCCCGAGGCGGTGGTTCGCCGGCGTTTCGGCGAGGCCATCCGGCAGACGGTGCTGGAGGAGCTGATCCGCGAGAGCTGGGATACCGCGATCAAGGCGCAGGATCTCAAGCCCATCGCCGAGCCCCACATCCACGACCTCAAGTTCGAGGATGGGAAACCGCTCGAGTTCGAGTTCCACGTGGAAGTTCGGCCAGATGTGTCGCTGGCCCGCACCAGCGGGTTCACGGTGCGGCGTGAGGTGAAGGCGGTGACCGATCAGGACGTCGAGGAGAAGCTGCGCGACCTCCGGGAGCGGAAGGCCACCTGGCTTCCGGTCGAAGGGCAGCCGCCGACCCCGGGCCAACTGGTGCGGCTCGAAGTGGCGCCGTTCGACAACGATACGATCGGCCCCGCGCAGCCCTATACGATTGTCCTGGGAGAGGGTCGGGCCCTGCCCGACGTGGAGGAGAAGGTGATGACGCTGCTGCCGGGCGCGTTGGTGGACACGGAGGTGCGGTTTCCCGATGACCACCCAGACGAGAGCAAGCGGGGTCAGTCGCGGAAGGTGCGGATCACCTTGCATGAAGTGAAGCGTCAGGAGCTCCCCACCTTGGACGATACCTTCGCCCGCGAAGTGGGCGACTTCGAGCATCTGGACGCGCTCCGCGCCGCTATCGGCGCCGACCTGGCGTCGGATGCGAAGTCCGCGGCGGAGGCGGCGGTCCGGCAGGAGCTGCTGCAGCAGATCTACGCGGCCAACGATGTGCCGTCGCCGCCGTCGCTGGTTGGCCGCCTGGTCAAGGGATACATGGAGGCGTACCAGATCCCGGCGGAGCAGTTCACCGCCTTCGAGGCCGAGTTCCGGCCGGTGGCGGAGCAGCAGGTTCGGCGCGAGCTGGTCCTCGACACGATAGTCGAGGCGAACCAGCTCGCAGCGACTGAGGCGGAACTGGACGAGCGGGTAGCGGCCCTGGCGGCCGGACGGAACCTGCCGGTCGGCCAGCTGTACGCCCAGCTCGAGAAGGCTGGCCGGCTCCGCGATCTGGAGCGGTCCATCACCGAGGAGAAGGCCTTCGGCTGGCTCCTCAAGCAATCCACCGTCGTCGACGCCTGAGCCCGGGAATGGCCACCATCTATCCTCCGTACGTCATCGAGCGTTCCAGCCGCGGCGAGCGGTCCTACGACATCTTCTCGCGGCTGCTGATGGACCGGATCGTATTTCTCGGCGCGCCGATCAACGACGACGTGGCGAACATCGTGATCGCCCAACTGCTGTTCCTCGAGGCGGACAACCCCGAGCGGGACATCTACCTCTATATCAACTCGCCGGGTGGGGTGGTCTCGTCGGGGCTGGCCATCTACGACACGATGCAGTACCTGAAGGCGCCGGTGAACACGATCTGCATGGGCATGGCGGCCTCGATGGGCTCGTTCCTGCTGTGCGCGGGCATGAAGGGGAAGCGCAGCGCCCTGCCCCACTCGCGGATCATGATCCATCAGCCTTCGGGAGGCGCCCAGGGCACCGCCGCTGACATCGAGATCCAGGCGCGGGAGATCCTCTACCTCCGCTCCAAACTGAACGGCCTCTACAGCCAGCACACCGGCCAGGTGATCGAGACGATCGAACGGGACATGGACCGCGATCGCTTCATGTCCGCCGAGGAGGCCCGGGAATACGGCCTCATCGACAACGTGATCACCAAGCGGACCGACATTCAGCCGACGAAGTCGCTCCCTTGACGGGGGTCGGGGGGCGGGGCAAGTTCCCTGCACCTCCCTCTTGTCACTCACGACCACGGGCCCTGGGCGCATGTCCAACGACAAGCACCTCCGCTGTTCCTTCTGCGGGAAGTCCAAGGATTCGGTCCGGAAATTCATTTCCGGCCCGTCGGTCTACATTTGCAACGAGTGCATCACCCTCTGCAATGAGATCCTGGCGGAGGATGAAGAGCGCGAAGTCGCGGACACGATTACTCAGGTCCCGACGCCGAACGAGATCAAGTCGGTCCTCGACCAGTACGTGATCGGCCAGGAGCGCGCCAAGCGAACCCTGGCCGTCGCCGTCTACAATCACTACAAGCGCATCAATGCCAGCAGCACGCGGGACGCTGAGGTCGAGCTCGACAAATCGAACATCCTCCTGATCGGTCCCACCGGCGTCGGCAAGACGCTCCTGGCCCAGACTCTCGCCCGCATCCTCGACGTCCCCTTCACCATCGCCGACGCCACCACCCTCACCGAGGCTGGGTACGTGGGCGAGGACGTCGAAAACATCCTGGTTCGGCTGCTGCAGGCCGGCGAATTCAACGTCGCCGAGTGCGAGCGGGGCATCGTCTATATCGACGAGATCGACAAGATCGCGCGCAAGTCCGAGAACCCGAGCATCACCCGCGATGTCTCCGGCGAAGGCGTGCAGCAAGCACTGCTCAAGATCCTGGAGGGGACGGTCGCCTCGGTGCCGCCCCAGGGTGGACGCAAGCACCCGCAGCAGGAATACATCCAGATCAACACCAAGGACATCCTGTTCATCTGCGGCGGCGCGTTCGACGGGCTGGAGAAGATCATCGAGACCCGGACCGGCCGGCAGCAGATCGGGTTCGCGCAGCAGGCCAGGGAAGGGCCGGAATTCAACAAGCAGAACCCGTTCGCCGAGGTCGAGCCGGATGACCTGTTGCGCTTCGGGTTGATCCCAGAACTGGTGGGCCGCCTTCCCGTCACCGTGGCGCTCGAGGCACTCGACGAAGACGCCCTGGTCCGAATCCTGGTCGAGCCCAAGAACGCTCTCACCAAGCAGTACAAGAAGTTGTTCGACATGGAATCGGTGGGCCTGACCTTCGATGCTGAAGCGCTCCGCTCCGTGGCCCAGAAGGCGCTGAAACGGGGCACCGGCGCCCGCGGGCTCCGCGCTATTCTGGAGAGCATGATGACCGACATCATGTTTGATTTACCGGCTCGCGACGATGTGCGCGAGGTGGTGATCACCAAGGAATGCGTCACCGACAACCACCCGCCACTGGTGGTGACCGAGCGCGCGAGGCAGAAGCGGGAAGCGTGAGAGGTGGCCGGTGAGCGGGATTGGCAATCGTGCCTGTCATCCCGAACGGACCGAGGGATCCCTCAAGGTGCCTGAAGGGATCCCTCGGTCGCTTTGCTCCCTCGGAAGGGCAGCTCTGAAGGCGCATGCCTGAGAAGGCCCCACCGGTCTATCCCCCCGCCCAAGAGAGCGACGCCCCGTTCGCAGGCTTTCCGGTGGTGTTCGTGGGTAGCTTCCCAGACGCCACCCGGACCCTCGAGCCGGGTCTGCCGGAGATCGCGTTCCTCGGCCGTTCGAACGTCGGCAAGTCGAGCCTGCTCAATGCCCTGTTCGGGCGCCGGTTGGCGAAGGTCAGTACCACTCCCGGACGCACCGCGCATATCAATGTCTACCGGCTGCCGAGCCTTTATCTGCTGGACCTCCCTGGCTACGGCTTCGCTCGGGTCTCCCACGGAGAGCGGCGGCGGTACGCACGCCTGGTGCGTGGGCTGGTTGAAAAGCGGAAATCGCTAGCCGGCGTCCTCTGGCTCCTCGACATCCGGCACGACCCCGGCGCAGAGGACCGCGCTTACGGCGAGCTGCTCGCGGCCTCCGGGGTCCCGGTCCTGGTCGCCCTGACGAAGGGCGACAAGCTTCCCTTCGGCCAGCGGCGAAAGCGACTTCAGGAATTTCCAGCGCTGCTGGCGCTACCGGAGGAACAGGTTCAGCTTACCAGCAGCACCACTGGCGAGGGCATCGCGGACCTGGGAGCGAGCCTGCTGGGCGCCACCCTGCCACATCGCGAGGAGGAGAGATCGTGAGAGGCTTCTGGATCGGGGTCGCAGCCATCCTCCTCTGTTCCTGCATCGGATCGGGACGAGCCGGAGCCCAGGCGGCGGCGGGGGTGGATCTGCCGCCGGCGGGGTACGGCACCCTGAAGCAGGACGATCTAAGCGTCAGCCTCCAGGCGGGGGACATCGAGGTGCGGCTGCTGCCACTCGATGAGCGACTGCTCCGCCTGATAGCGAAGGACGGCTACGAGTCGCTCCACGGGCTCGTCGCCTCGCGTCAGGGGCAGATCGACTCTGCCACCCGGGAGGCGGGCCTGGGCAGCCCCAGCCTCGCCCTGGTCTCCTTCTTCGCCCTTCGCGACGGTGCCCGGTTTGATCCCCAGAACGTGAGCCTCTGGTACCACAATCAGCTATTCCGGCCCGCGGCGATGCTCCCCATCACCGCCAATTTCACCAGTCGCCAGCTGCCGGTCCATCGCCAGGCATCCGCGATCTATCTCTTCGACATGAGGCTGCCGATCTTCGAGCAATTCGACGTGGCCTACGCCACCAGCCAGTCCAGCGGCTGGAAGGACATCCTCCCGCGCATCCAGCGTGAACGTGGTCGAGTGCTCTCCCGATGGCAGGCGGAGCAGGGAGACACGACCGCGGGGAAGCCGAAGGTCACGCCGGAACGGTAAGAGGATCGTTCAGGCGAAGACCCAGCTTCTCTGGACTCCCGGCAATGCCTTCCCCGCCACGAGCATCGCGGTGCTGAGGGCATCCGCGCCGAGGGCCGTCCCGGCGACGACGGTGGTCTGGATAACCCGATCCGCCGGCTCGCCAAGGATGGGATCCATGACATGGCCGCAGACGACACGTCCGAGGCGCACGACGGACCGGGTGTTGGCGCTGGTCGCCAGCGCCTGGTCGCGGATCTCGGTGGATGCCGCAACCCGGCCATGCCCCCGGGGATCGACGATGTCGATCGGCCAACCCGCCATGCCGGGTGGCGCGCCAACCGCGATGAAGTCCCCACTTACCTCAAGCAAGGCGGCCCGCGCGCCACGATCCCGGAGCACCTGCGCAGCGCAGTCAAGCCCGTATCCCACACCGATGCCTCCAAGATCGACCCTCGTCGTGGAGACGGGCAACTCGACCCGGTCAGCGTCAATTCGGATCACGGCCTGGCGGACCGCCTCACGCGCTTCCAGAAGTTCACGCTGACCTGGCCAGGCCTTGCGCGGCTCGCGGAATCCCCAGGTCCGCATGAGTGGTTCCACCGCGACATCGAACGCCCCGCCCGTGCCGCTACGGCAGAGCGCCGCGGCGCGGAGCACCATCAGCAAGTCTGGCGCGACGTGCATGGGCCCCTTGCCGGCGTGACGGTTGAGCTCGGAGAGGTCACTGGCATCGTTGAATCGGGAAAGCCGAGATTCGACCCGCCAGAGCTCCTGGAACGCCATCTGGGCGGCCTCGAACCCGTCGGACTCGCAGTCATGGAAGAGCCGAAGGTGTACCGGCTGTCCCATCGCCCACGACCAGCGCTCGATCAGCCACGGTTGGGCGGCCCCGCCGGTCGGCGCCGCGCCGGTTCGGCGGGAGGCGGCCCCGAGACCGGTCGCCGCCAGCGCGGCGGCGAGGAAGTGCCGCCGTTTCATGGCGGGTCCTTCCAGCCGAGCTCGCGGAGTACGAGGCCGCACTGCAGGAAGAACGTGAGGGCCATCAGGGCGCTGGAGAGCGCGAGGAGGATGGCGAAGCGGGCGTCTATGTAGCGCATCAACAACATCGAGCCGAACGAAACCAAGAGCGCCACGAACGGTTCGACACAGAGGAACCGCTTCCACCGCTCCGTCACCCGCTCCGTCAGCACGATCCCCACTCCGCTCACCACGAACAGCAGTGCCATCGTCAGTAGATGGGTATGCACAATAGTGAGCATTTCGGCGAGCGACTTGGGGAATTCCATCACGCCCTGCGCCGATTCACTGCCCCGATAGTGATCGGCAATCCCGGTGGGCACGAGCCGCGTCGTGCGCCAGACGAAGACCAGCGACGTGCCGTAGCCGATTGCCAGCACGATCGTGACCCAACGCCCCATGCTCCGGAGGGATCGCGGCAGAGTACCCCAGACGGGGCGGTCCCCGTTACTCACAGGCGCCCATCCTGTCGCCAGCGGGCAAAGCTCGCCAAGGCCGCCCGGACGCCGGCCGTCACGGCGTTGACGCTGATGGTGGCGCCTGAGATGCCGCGGATCTGCCTGTCGACCACCAGGGAGTCGGCGGGGGACTTACCCCGGAATTGCCGGCGCCAGGGCTCATACGCCACCTCTCCTCCATAGGCCTCACGGTAGACGAGGATGTCGATATCCCTGAGGCGCAGCGCGGTATCGGTGGCTACCAGGTAGGTGATCGGCTGGTCCTTGCCTTTCACGTTTCGCACCTGCGCATACCCGAGCAGTTCGTCCCCCCTGAACATTCTGAGAACGATCACCCCATCGAGGGCGAGGCTGTCCGCCCGCGTGCCAGGGCCGAACACCCGGTCGAGCGCGGCTCCGAGTTTCTTCTGCGGCGCTGACTGGGCGGACACACGGGCCGGCGGTCCGGCGACCGCAAGGAGAAGCAGGCTGGTGCCGGACACGGCCCAGAGGCTCCGGGCGGGACGATTCCACCGGTGGGCCCCGAGACCCATCAGAACTGATACCCCATGCCGAGGGCAAAGACTTCGTCCTGAGCCTGAGCGGCTCGATTGCGGCGCAACTGATAATCCGCCTTGAACACGATGTTCCACAGGGGCTTGTAAGAGACGCCGAAGGTGGTAATGCGGCGTGCCAGAGCCGGATCACGCGCCGTGCCGACAGGAACCGCGGCGTGTGTGTCAAAGCGCTCGTGACGCAAGAACAGCAGCAGCGTCTGCCTCGAAGCGGGCGCGATGGGTCGGAGTAGATTGAAGGCGCCTTCGAGAAAACCGCCTGCGATCCGACTCCCGACCGCTGACCCGTATCGACTGTTGATGGCCTGAGCATCGCCGACATGGATGGTGGCAAACTCCCCGCGGAATTGAAACGCACCGACTTCGAACCGGCCATCGGCCGCCACAACGGCCAAGGGCGCATCAAAAGCCCCGGTCCCAAGAACCGAATCCTGGCCGGCCGTACCGCCATACCAGAACGCCGCGCCGAGCTTCAGCCCAGGCCGACCATATTCGAGCCGACCCGTCAACGAGGGGTTGGCGAAGCTCGCCTTCTGGCCCTCCTGGCGGCCCCCACGAATGCCCTCCTCCGCCGTGAAACCGTCCGCCCTGAGTCCGTTGAGGAGATAGAGGCGAACGCTCACCACGCTCGCTCCAGGAAGGTGCCCAACTACCCCGGCGCCGAGCTCTCGCCAAGTGGTGGGGAGAACATCGTGGTCGAAGTCCGGACGAGCCACGCCGTTGAACGTCGGGGGCTCGTGGGTTTCGTTGAGAATACCGAGAGGCACGAGGATCAGTCCGGTCCGAAGGGTGACCGCATCCACGAGCCGGTAGTCGAGGTAGGCCTGTTCCAAGGCCACCTCGCCCGAGGCAGACCCGTTCGCGAGCCGCGCGTCCTCAATCTCGAGTTCTGAGCGGAGGCTGATCCGGTCGCTGAACGCGTGCGCCAGGTAGATCACGAAGCGCTCGAGATTCACCTCTCCGGGGGTGCCCATTCCCGAGTGATTGCTGTATTGGACCTCGCCGTAGCCGCCGACCGTGGTTGCCTCCACAGCTTCCTGGGCGAGCCCAGTGAAGGGAAAGGAGGCGAGCAGGAGGAAGGCGAGCGGTGCTGCGGTTCGGGTCGCCATGGAGCTCCCGCCGAATCGGTTGAGAATCACTTTCAATCTTATGCCCGAGTAGATTACTCCACATTCCTGGACATGTCAACGCACGGTGGCGGCGCGCGCACCGGGCGGGCTAGACTCCGATCTTGCGCCATCCGCCTGCGGACTGACCGTGCTACGAATCCGACTGCGTCTCTCCACCCTCGAGGCCTTCGTGGCCTATGCGCCGGTCGCCGCGTGGTTGCTCGCGGCGGTCGCGGTGGTGCTGGCGCGACCATTTCGCTTCCCCCTGTTCCTCGCCCTGGCCGTGAGCTCGGCGACGCTCTGGGCCTTGGCGCGCAAACAGCACTCCTGGCTTCCGCAGGTCCATCTGGTGGCCGTCATCGGCGCCGGCTTTCTCACCGTCCTCGGCGCGAGCGGGGCGAGTCGCTGGTGGCCGGCGATGGCCGGTCTGGTGTCGGCGGGCATGGTGGGGGCCCACTTCCGAACGACTCGTTACCGCCTCAAGACGATGGACGAGGAGCGCCGTGTGCTGGCGCGCCAGGTGGACCGGCGCATCAACGAAATCTTCTCGCTCCAGGAATTGAGCTACATCCTGGCGGAGTCGCTGCAGAGCGAGCGGATCGCCGGTCAGGTCGCGCGCTACGTCATGCGGTTCCTGAACGTGGATGGCTCCGCCGTGGCGCTGCCGCTAACCGGCAGCAGCGGTCTGCTGATCGCGGCGGCGGAAGGATCACTCCGGGAGTTCCAGGGCCATCACGTCACGGAAGACCCGCCGAACCTCCTGATCAGGGCCAATTCGACGGAACGGATCGAGGTCATCGCCGGAAGCGAGGTGGACCCGGTCCCGCTGGTGCCGGGGTTCCGCGCCGTGACCGGCGCGGCGGCGCCGCTCCGTGCCCACGGGCTCACGATGGGCGTGCTGGTCGTCGCGAACCGGAAGCAGGGCGCGTTCAGTGCCGAGGATCTCTGGCTGCTCTCGACGGTCGCCACCCACGTCGCCGTGGTGATGGCCAACAGCCGCCTCTTCGAAATGGTGCGCCAAGCCAAGGAGGAATGGGAGACCGCGTTCAACGCCCTGACCGAGGGGATCGCGGTGCTGGACGGCGCGGGTCGGATCAGCCGAGCCAACCAGGGGCTGGGCCGGCTGCTCGGACTGCCTCACGCGGCTCTCCTGGAGCGCCGGTTCTGGGTGACCGTGATGGGCGATCTGGATGGTGAGGACCGGCTCATTGGCGCGGCCCGTCGTGGCGAGCGGACCGCTCCGCTGACCCTCCGCAGCCGTACCATCCAGCGGGTGCTCCGGTTGACGGCCGCCCCCCTGGGCGAGCCGGCGACCGACGCCGCCGTGGTGGTGCTCGTGGAGGATGTAACCGAGCAGCGTGCCCTCGAGGCGCAGCTGATCCAGAGCGAGAAGCTGGCGGCGGTCGGGCAGCTGGTCTCGGGTGTCGCACACGAGCTCAACAACCCGCTGACCTCCATCGCCGGTCTCTCTGAGTTCCTGCAGGAGCGGCCGGGCGTGCGGGACGCCGAGCGCGAGCACCTGCGAGTCATCCGGGAGCAGGCCGACCGGGCCGGCCGCATCGTGAGAAACCTGCTCACCTTCGCCCGGAAGGGATCACCGGCCGAAGCGACGGTGGATCTCAACGACGTCCTGGGCCGCACCGCGCTGCTGGTGGCCTATGAGCTTCACCTGCGCGGCATCGAACTGACCGAAAACCGAGTGCAGGGTCCGCTGCTTGTCCGCGGGAACCGTGACGAACTGCAGCAGGTGGTGCTCAACCTGGTGAACAATGCCGTCCAGGCGGTGCGGGACCTACCCGATGGGGCCCCGCGCCGGGTGTCGCTGGCGAGCGCTGCGGTCCAAGGGCAGGCGGTCATCCGGGTGCGCGACAGCGGGCCGGGCGTCCCCGACGAGCTGGTGCCGCAGCTCTTCACACCGTTCTTCACCACCAAGGACCCGGGTGAGGGAACCGGGCTCGGGCTGTCGCTGAGCTACCGCATCGTCGAGTCGCACGGCGGCCGCCTCTCCTACCAGACGATCCCCGAAGGTGGCGCGGAGTTCTCCTTCACCCTGCCGCTCTATCAGGACATGGAGCAGCGGAGGCCCCCACGCGTGACTCCCCTGAGCGACACCGCGGGGCGCGCCGCGCTGGTGGTGGATTCGGATCCGGGCGCAGAGCTCGTCGTCCGAGCGCTCTTCGAGCCGGCAGGCTATACGGTGGAGGTGGCCAGGACGGGAGCAGAGGGGTTGGCGCGGCTCACGGCGCGACCCTGGAGCGTGGTCGTACTCGACGGCGGGATGTCCGCGGATGGCCGGCGGCTGCTCGTCGAAGAGGTGGAGTCGGAGCCGGGGCGCCAGGTGTTCGTAACGACCGCGGATGTCGGGTTGGCCGCGCGCTGTCGCTCGCGGGACCTCATGGTGCTCCCTCGGCCCTTCCTGCCGAGAGACGTGGTCGCGGTGGCGGGCGAGCTGCTTGCCTCGTGACGGCAGTGACGGCCGCTCAGTAGCCGGCTTCCTGGGCGTGACGGAAGGGAGCCAGCCCGACGTTGCCGCGCACCTGCCGGCGGGCTTCCTCGATGTCGCGGGGCCCCCAGAAGTTCCCGCCGGCGTCCAGCCGCACCGCGTCGATCAGCCACCGCCGGGCGGAGAGGAACACATTTCCGGTCACCTCCGCGTCCTGGGCGGTGCTGTCGGCGACCAGACCGTCTTCGACCCCGTCAAGGAGGTTTCCCCGGAGCCGCGCCCGGCTGGTCCGCTCCAGCACGATACCCCGCCCGACCTTGGCCAGCGTGTTGTCATCGATACGGTAGTCGACACTGGGTTCATCGTCCGGGTGGGGCGCGAACAAGTGGATCCCGGTTGCCGCCCCGATGATGGTGTTGTCCTCGATCTCGTTCTCCGCCCCATGCTCGATGGCAATCGCCGCCGTACGGCTGCCGAGCAGGATGTTCCCCCGGACGCTGCTGCCGCGAGAATAACCGAGCCAGAATCCATAGTCAGTGCTGTCGGCGCGATTCTCCAGGAACGTGTTCCAAGCGCTGAAGGTGGCCTCGAAGCCGTTGTGCCAGGCGTGCGACGCGTCATTGCGAAGCACGACATTGCCGATCGATGGCGACAGGTGGGGTCGCTGGCCGCTCAGGAAGAAGCCGTCGCCCGACCAGGTGAGGTCGTTTTCCGCGACGAGATTTGAATCGCTCTGCTCGCGGAGTAGCAGGGCGGCGCTGTCGCAGCCCCGCCGGTAGGTGGAACCTTCGCAGCGCGCGTTATGGTCGGCCTCGTTCCGCACGATCGTGTTGCGTGCGGACTTCCACAGGTGAATCCCCCAGCCGGAGTTGCCCGAGACATCGTTGTCGGCGATCCAGGCCTCACGGCTCTCGAACAGCCCGATCCCGTTCTGGCTGCCGCGGGCGATGACGCCGGTGACCGAGGCCCCGCGCGTCCGCTTGAGATAGAGCCCGGCGCCGTAGGCCTCGAAGGTGTCGGGATGGAAGATGTCGAGCCAGTCGGCCGCGTCGTACAGCGTGGGCGTAGACCGCATCTGCTGAGCACGCGAACCTGAGAGGTCTACGCCACTCACCCGGTGACCACGACCTCCTTCCAACCGGACGCCGTACCGAAACCCGCGCACCCGTCCACCCCGGATCGTCACGCTATCCATCCCACGGCTCAGGATGCCGGCGCCCGTGAAGGTCGCGGCCGTGGAATCCCCGCTGTCCAGCGTGACCCCTGTGAGGTCGATCCGCGTACCGGAAGCGGCGACCACGATGACCCCGATTTCGGCACGATCCGGGATCCGATACCGTCCGGGGCAGATCTTTACTTTCCCGCGGACCTGAGTGCCGGCCTTGCCCAGGAGGACGCAGGGGGCGAGCTCGGCGGCTCGGCCGCTCGGCCGCTCGGCGGCTCGGGCAGCCGAGGCGGAGGCGAGTGCCAGCACCGCGAGGAGCGTCAGGCTGTGATGGCGGCTCATCATGGCCGTACCTCGAATCCGCGCGCGCGGAGGAAGGCGCGGGCCTCCGGCAGCGAGCGACCCTGATAGTGGAAAATGGAGGCGGCCAGCACCCCGTGCGCCCCCGCTTCGAGAGCCTCGGCGAGGTGTTCGAGGTTTCCCGCGCCGCCCGACGCGATCACCGGAATCCGCACCCGGCCTGATGCCGCGCGCAACAGCTCGAGGTCATAGCCCAGCTGGGTGCCGTCGCGATCCATCGAGGTGAGCAGAATCTCACCCGCACCAAGCTCCTCAAGGCGGCCGATCCAATCGATCCCTTCCAACGCCGTTGGTTCGCGGCCCCCGGTAACGCAGACCTGCCAGCGATTCCGTGGCTCCGCGCTGCGGTCGCTTGACGGCTCGAAGGCCGGGCCGCCGAGGCGGCGCACATCCACCGCTGCCACCACGCACTGGGTGCCGAAGCTGTCCGCGAGCCGGCGAACCAGCGCGGGGTCGCGCACGGCGGCGGTGTTGACGGCCACCTTATCCGCCCCGGCCCGGAGCGCCCGTCCGGCATCCTCCACGGAGCGGATGCCGCCGCCGACCGTGAAGGGAATGAAGATCGTGTCGGCCACGCGCGAGACCATCTCCAGCATGGTGTCGCGGTCCTCATGGCTCGCGGAGATGTCCAGAAACACCAGCTCATCGGCCCCTTCGGCGTCGTAGCGCGCGGCCTGCTCGACCGGATCGCCGGCATCACGCAGCGATTCGAAGTGCACGCCCTTCACCACGCGGCCGTTGGCGACATCGAGACAGGGAATGATCCGGCGGGCGAGCATGGTATCCGTCAGCCGTCAGCCATCGGCTTGCCCGGCCCGACGACTTCCACACGTAATACGTCCTCCAGGGGGCCGGCATTCCCGGGCGCCAGAAACAACTGGATATCCTCGAGTGCCCGTCGCTCCCGCGGCCAGGCGAGTCGCTCCTGAGCGGCGGGGATCGGCAGCCACTCGGCACGATCATGCTCGGCGGACAGCCGAGGCTCCCGCCCCATGACGAACGCCGCGAAGACGGGGATGAAGCCGATCTCGTCCACTCCGTGGCGGTAGAAGGACTCTACCCGGCTCAAGTTGTAGAAGCCCTTCGGCGCGAGCCCGGTCTCTTCGCGGAGTTCCCGCAACGCCGCTTCCTGTGGCGATTCTCCGGCCTCGATACTCCCGTGCACCACCTCCCACGCGCCTGGGCAGCGCCCGCCCGCCGCGCGGCGGAGCGCCAGCGTCTCCAGACCGGCCGACCCCTGCCGCAGCACGTAGACATCCACGAACGCCACCCGGAAGGTCGTCATGGTTTCCAGGCGACGAAGCGGGAGAGGAGTTCGATCCCTGCCTTCTGCGATTTCTCGGGATGAAACTGAGCCCCGATCACGTTTTCCCGGCCCACAATGGTCGGAAAGGGTCCGTCATAGTCGGCCGTCGCGAGCGCCACACCCGGCGCCAAGTCCGCGGGGTGGTAGCTGTGGACGTGATAGAAGTACAGCACCGCGTCGCGGAAGAAGTCTCCCAGCATCGGGTGCTGCCTCCCCGCCGCCGTGAGCTGAACACCCGCCCACCCGACGTGCGGCACGGGAAGAGTGGTCCGAAAACGGCGGACCGTGCCATCGAGGAGCCCCATTCCCGCATGGTCGGGAGCCTCCTCGCTCCGGTCGAAAAACAGCTGCATGCCCAGGCAGATGCCCATCACCGGTCGACCACTCGCCACCACCTCGCGGATCGCTGGGCCCAACCCAGTGGTGGCAAGATTCGCCGCTGCCTGGCCGAAGTTCCCGACGCCGGGCACTAGCAGTCGTTCCGCCCGGCGCACCACCCCAGGATCGGCGGTCAGGGTGGCGGCATGACCGCCAGCGCCGAGCGCGCGGACGACACTCTTCAAGTTGTTGACCCCGTAATCCACTACGACGATCACAGGACGCCCTTGGTGCTCGGCACGCCGCGGACGCGTGGGTCGACGGCGGTCGCCTGATCCAGCACCCGGCCGAAAGCCTTGAACAGGGCCTCCACGATATGGTGCGGATTCTCCCCCCGGACCAGGTCGATGTGGACCGTGAGCCCTGCGTTCAGGGCCAGGGCCCGGAAGAACTCCGGCGTCAGGAAGACATCGTAGTCCCCGAGCATTTGCCACCTGGGAATGTCGACATGGTACGACAGGAAGGGGCGGCCGGAGACATCCATGACAGCGCGCACCAGCGCCTCGTCGAGCGGTACGGTCGCGTCCGCGTAACGGCGGATGCCGGCCCGGTCCCCCAGGGCCTGGGCCAGCGCCTGCCCGAGCACGATGCCGACGTCCTCCACGGTGTGGTGGCCGTCGATGTGCAGGTCACCGGTGCACTGCACCTCGAGGTCGAGGAGCCCGTGCCGGGCCAGCGCCTCCAGCATGTGGTCGAAGAAGCCGATGCCGGTGCTCACGTCGGCCTGACCGGTGCCATCCAGATCGAGGCGGACGCGGATCCGGGTCTCCTTCGTCTTCCGGCTGATTTCAGCGATGCGCGGCATCTGTCGTCCCCCGAGAAGGGGCGGCCGGGGCCAGAATCGCCTCCAGGGCCGCGAGCACGGCGTCCATGTCGTCGCGGGTGCCGATAGAGATCCGCAGGCAGTCGGCGAGCCCCGCCCCGCTCGACACGTCGCGGATGAGGATGCCGTGCTCCTCGATCAGGCGCCGGAACAGTGCTTTCGCCGGCAATGCCTCGGCCCGGATCAGAACGAAGTTGGCAGCCGTGGGGAACACCCGGATCCCGGGGAGCCGCCGGAGAAGGGGCAGGAAGCGCTCCCGCTCCTGCACCACGGCGCGGGTCCGCTCGGCAAACCTCGCCTCATTGGCGAGCGCCACTTCGGCCGCCGCCAGGGTCACCGCATTGACGTTGTAGGGAAGCTTCGCCTTGGCGATCTCGCGGGCGAGATCGGGGTGGGCCAGCGCGTAACCGAACCGGAGGCCAGCCATCCCCATCGCCTTGGAGAAACTCCGGAGGACCACGACCCGCGACGAATGATTCAGCAGGCCGATCGCGCTCGTGCCCCCGAAGTCCTGGTACGCCTCATCGCAGAGCACCAAGGCACTGGTCTCGGCCAGAATCCGCTCCACCGCGCCGGCGGGGAGGACCGACCCCGTCGGGTTGTTCGGCGAGTTGAGCACTACCACCCGCGCGCGCTCACGCCGGGCCGTGGTGATCAAGCTGTCCACGTCGTACCGGAAGTCCTCGCCGAGGGTGACCGGGAGATAGCGACCGCCGCTCACGCCCGTCAGCAGCCGATAGAGCGAGAAGGTCGGCTGCGGCGCGACCACCGCCTCGCCCTCGGCGACGCTGACGGCGAGCGTCGCCTGGATGACCTCGTTGGATCCGTTGCCCACCAGCACCCCGTCGGCGACCCAGTCGTGGCGCGCCGCGATCGCCGCCGTGAGGTATGCGGGCACGAACGCCGGGTAGCGGTGCCACGGAACCGCGGCGGCGCGCGCCAGGATCTCCCGCTTCAAATCCTCGGGCACGTCGAGGGGCGCCTCGTTCTGATTGAGCTTCCGCGCTGCGACTGGCGCTTCCAGGGCATAGGCAGCCTGGGCGCGGACCAACGGCTTGATCAGGCCGAGCGCCGGAGCGGAATCGGGCAGCATGGCGGAAACGGAGCGGTCTACTTGGGGCGGGCGAGAACGACTTCGAGCCGCTTCGAAAGCGCCTTGGCGCGGAACGGCTTGCTCAGGAAGTCATCGGCCCCCAGCTCGAAGACTCGCACCTCGTTGTCTTCATCGCCCTTGGCGGTGAGCACGATGACCGGAATCCGCTGGGTCGCCGGTCGGGAGCGGAGCTCGGAGAGCACCGAGTACCCGTCCATGCCAGGAAGATTCAGATCGAGCACGATGATGTCGGGCGCGTGCCGGTCCACCTGATCCAGCGCTTCGGCGCCGGTTCGTGCCTCGACCACATCATAGCCGTCGCGGGCCAGAAGGTCGCGCATCACGCGGCGCAGGGCGTCCTCGTCGTCCACCAGCAGGACGCAGGCGCCCTTCGCCGTGGGCGCGGTCCGCCGTACCCGCGTCCCCTCGACCTCCTCAACCTCCTCCTCGATCAGGTCGAACGCATTCGAGAGGTCCGGGGCGGTGACGGTCGCGGACCGCACCGCGACTTCGGCCGGCGGCGGCAGCAACGGCGAAGACGGTGGGGTACGGCGCGCCGGTGCTTCGGCGGGTTTGGGGAGCGGCACCGCCACCGAGGCCCGGCCGGCGACTGCGCTGTCGCTCACGGGGACGTCGACGACCCGCAGCATCTCCTCCACGCTCGTCTCCCCCGCGAACACGTGGGCGAGGCCGCTCTCGAAAAGCGACAGCATGCCGTTGGCCCGCGCGCCCTCCGCAATCTTCTCCGCGGTCGCGCCGGCACCGATGAGCCGCTCGAGGACGACATTCATAGTGAGCACTTCGACGATGCTGAACCGGCCCCGGTAGCCGGTCATCGAGCAGTCGGGACAGCCCAGCGGGCGGTACACCACCGTCCCCGCGGGGAGGTACTTCCGGATCCGCTCCGGGGGCGGCTGGTCATTCACTTCCTTGCAGGTCGAGCACAGCTTCCGCATGAGCCGCTGCGCGATCACCCCGCGGAGCGCCGAGGCGAGCTTGTACGCCTCGATCCCCATGTCCACCAGCCGGGTGATCGCGTTGGCCGCGTCGTTGGTGTGCAGGGTCGACAGCACCAGGTGGCCGGTGAGCGAGGCCTGCACCGCAATCGTCGCCGTCTCCTTGTCACGAATCTCGCCCAGGAGCACCACGTCGGGGTCCTGACGGAGGATGGAGCGCAGCGCGGCTGCGAAGGTCAGCCCTGCCTTTTCGTGTACCTGCACCTGCACGACGCCTTTGCCCAGCCGGTATTCGACGGGGTCCTCGACCGTGACGATGTTCACGCCTTCGTCCTGCACCATCCGCAGCATCGAATAGAGCGTCGTGGTCTTGCCGGACCCGGTGGGGCCGGTCACCAGTATGATGCCCTCCTTGTGATTCAGAAGCGCTTCCATGGTGGCGCGCTCCGAAGACGACATGCCCAGCGACTCGAGCGTGAGCACGGTCGCCTTGGCATTCAGGATGCGGATGACGACCTTTTCGCCGTGGGAGGCCGGCAAGGTGGAGACGCGAAGGTCCACCGGTTGGCCGTTCACCGCCACCCGGGCGCGGCCGTCCTGCGGTCGGAGCCGGTCCGCGATGTCGAGCCCGGACATGATCTTGATGCGGGAGATGAGCGGCGCCCCGGCGGTGCGCGGGATGTTCATCACCTGCCGGAGCACTCCGTCGATCCGGTAGCGGACGGCGACGCCCGCCTCCCCCGGCTCCACGTGTATGTCACTCGCCCGCGAGAGGATCCCGTCGGACAGCATCAGGTCCACCAGCCGCACCACCGGCCGCTGGCTCGCTTCTTCGGCGGAGGCCGCGAGGTCGGTGACGCCGTTATCGTCCTCGATCTGGGTGACCTGCAGGCTGTCATCCATGCCGCCCAGGAGCCGGGCCATGACGTCGCCGCCCCCGGGCTGATTGGTGGTGCTGCCCCGGAACAGCTCCTCCATCTTCTCCTTGATGAGCCGAGGCGAGCAGAGGAAGCTCCTGACCTCCCGCCCCGTGGCGAAGGCCAGGTCCTTCTCTGCATCGATGTCGAAGGGGTTGGCGGTCGCGATCTCGAGAACCGAGTCCGTCAGCCGAAGCGGGAGGATATTGAACCGGCGGATCAGCGGCTCTGGGACCGCATCACGCAGCCCGCGATCGAGCTGGCTCAGATCGGCCACCGGAAGCCGAAAGCGAGCCGCTGCCGCCCGGAGGATAGCGTCATCGCTGGCGAGCTTCCGCGCGATCACCGTGAGCCACAGTGACTGGGGCTCAGGCATCGGCTCCTGGCGCAGCGATTCAACCGCCTCGGGTGCCAGGACCTTCTCGATGGTAGGGACCAGCCACTCGTCAGTAAACTGCATTCAAGCGCTTGTCAGAGAAGCGGTTAGATGTCGGTGACCTAACGTTACCACGCCAAGGATGAAAACTAGCCGCCCAGTGGGCGAGTGGCCATGGGCCGCCGCTCACAGGATCTCCCACCATTCTCGGTTTACATCCAGCGTCACCCCAATAGCTCCGGTCCGCAGGGCGACCCCCACCTCGGCCCGGATCAGCCGGTGGAACCACTCGAGTGCCAGCCCGGCTACTGGACGGACTTGCTCGCTTGGGCGCCAAGGGAGCCCACTCATCGCCCCCCCGGCGATCCCGGCCGACAGGAACGGGGCAATCGTGATCGTCCTCCCGGTGGAGACGAAGGCA
>Ga0315273_10003124_pt1 | contig 19888 bp, 19 predicted proteins | sample YL17G02_0_MG_FD_205753 | JGI IMG/M metagenome (GOLD analysis project Ga0315273, IMG submission 205753) | Sediment microbial communities from Yellowstone Lake, YNP, Wyoming, USA - YL17G02_0 | ecosystem: Environmental > Aquatic > Freshwater > Lake > Sediment | place: USA: Wyoming | collected...
GACCGCGACGGTTTCGTGATCGGCGAGGGCGCGGGCATCCTCGTTCTCGAAGAACGCGAGAGGGCGCTCGCGCGGGGGGCGCCAATCTACGCGGAGATCGCGGGATACGGCATGTCCGGCGACGCGTACCACATCTCCGCGCCGTCTCAAGACGGCGACGGGGCGGCCCGCGCCATGCGCGGCGCACTCCGTGACGCCGGTATCGATCGGACCGAGGTCGACTACATCAACGCGCACGGAACCTCCACCCCGGTCGGCGACGCGATCGAGACGCTCGCCGTGAGGACCGTCTTCGGGCCTCACGCGCCAAAGCTGGCGGTCGCTTCGACGAAGTCGATGACCGGCCATCTTCTCGGAGCGTCCGGAGGGTTGGAGAGCGCGATCACCGCCCTGGCGGTGCGCGACGGGGTCGTGCCGCCCACGATCAACTACGAGACGTCCGACCCCTCATGCGACCTCGACTGCGTTCCCAACACCGCGCGCCGGATACCGATCCGGGCAGCGCTCAACAACTCCTTCGGATTCGGAGGCACGAACGCGTCGCTTCTTCTGACGCGTCACGACGCCTGAATCCGGCGGGAGCCCCACTCCGGTGACCTCATGAAAATCCTCGTCTGCATCAAACACGTCCCCGACACGGAGGCGAAGATCAAGGTCGGCTCGGACGGGAAAAACCCCGATCTCGCCGGCGTCAAGATGAGCGTCTCCCCGTTCGACGAGTACGCCCTCGAAGAGGCGCTCCTCATCAAAGAGGGCGGGGGCGCGAGCGAGGTCGTCGTTCTGGGAGCGGGCGACGACGGGGTTCAGGGATCGCTTCGGCAGGCCCTCGCGATGGGCGCCGACCGGGCGATTCACGCGAGCGGCCCCTCCTTGGCGACCGCGGATGCGTTGACGCGCGCGCGCGTTCTGGCGGCCGCGATCCGCGAGGAGGCCCCCGACCTCGTATTCACGGGAAAAACCGGCGTCGGAGACGACGAGGGACAAGTCGGTCCCATGCTCGGGGAGCTCCTGGATCGGCCCCACGCGGGTGCCGTGTTCGAGTTCTCTTTGGTCGGCACGCGTTTTACCGCCCATCGCGGCATCGAGGGTGCGGTCGAAGTCGTCGAGGGGGACCTCCCCGCCGTCATCGCCTGGGACAAGGGGCAGCACGCGCCGCGCTACCCGTCGCTCCGCGGCATCATGGCTGCCAAGAAGAAGCCCTTCGCCACGCGGACGACGGCCGAGCTCGGCGTGACGGTTCCTGTTCCCCTGGTCGTTCGCGAGGCGCTCGAGCTGCCGCCGCCGCGCCCGGCGGGACGTCTCCTCACGGGCGACTCCGGCGATGCCGCGAGCACGTTGGCGCGCTTGCTGCGCGAAGAAGCGAAGGTGATCTGATGGGAGCCATTCTCGTCTTGCTCGAGCGCCGTGGTTCCGAGTTGAAGGCGGCGAGTCTCCAAGCGCTGTCGACGGCGCGACGCCTCGCCGATGCGACGGGAGACCGCGTCGTCGCACTCGCGTTCGGCGCGGGCGCGGCGTCCGCTGCTGCGCTCGCGGGGGTGCACGGCGCGGATCGACTGTTCGCCGTCGACGATGCGGCGCTTGACCTCTACGCCCCCGAGGTCTATGCCGCAACACTCGCCGATGTCGCGACCCAGTGCGCCGCGGACACGATTCTCGCCGCCGGCACGAGCCTCGGCCGAGACCTCGCCGCGCGAGCCTGCGCGCGTCTGGGAACCGGGCTGCTGTCCGACGTCGTCGAGCTCGAACGCACGGCGGGGGGCGGGTTGCGCGGGAAACGCCCGGTCTACTCGGGGAAGGCCTACGCGTGGGCCTCCGTACCGGACGCGCGGCCCTCGATGGCCACGCTGCGCCCCAACGTGTTTCCTGCCGTTGCCTGCGGCCCACGGGAGGTCGAAGTCGTCGGGATCGCCCCGGCTCTTGTCCCGCAACACGCACGGGTCGTGCGTCTCGAGACTCCTGCGGCGCAAGAACAAGACGTCGCCGAGGCCGCCATCGTCGTCAGTGGCGGTCGCGGCATGAAGGCGCCCGAGCACTTCGCGCTCATCCGCAACCTCGCCGCCGCCCTGGGGGGCGCCGTCGGCGCGTCGCGAGCGGTCGTCGACGCGGGGTGGATCTCCCATGCGCATCAGGTCGGGCAGACAGGCAAGGTGGTTTCGCCGAGCCTCTATATCGCGTGCGGCATTTCCGGGGCGATCCAGCATCTCGCCGGGATGTCGTCCTCGAAGGTGATCGTCGCGATCAACAAAGACCCGGAAGCGCCCATCTTCAAGGTGGCGACCTACGGCATCGTCGGCGATGTGTTCGAAGTCTTACCCAAGCTCACCGAGGCGATCACGAAGCTTCGTGCCTAACTCTTAACCGTCAAGAGTTGAGAGTTGAGGGTCTAAACTTCATCAAAGAAGTACGGCCTGAGGCATTGGATCCTGTTCTCGTAGTCTTTCGGGTACAGGAACCAGGTCGCGGCGGCGACCGACGAGAGCAACGAGTTCCCGTCTTGGGGCGTGAAGCAGTACCCCACGATTTCCGTTCCGTTGCGTACCGCCACGGTCGGCCACGCCACCACGGTCACGTTCAAGATGCGTCCGAAGTGGCCGTAGTCGCGGCCGAACGAAAAGACCGTGTTCGCCGAGCTCTTGTACGTGATCGCCATCCGGTCGTTCTTCTTGACGTGCTCCAAGAGTCGCGCTGTGGTGGTCGGATTCTTGACCCTGATGTCGAAGAAGATCATGTGCATGTACTGCGTGTTCAGCACGACCGCGGACGAGAACAGATTCATGTCGTGGCCCATCGTGTTGAACAGGGCCCACGCGTCGCGGGCGTGGTGCGTGCCGAAGCGCGGGTCCTTGTGCTTACCGACTTCCGGCGAGGCCACGAAACTGTCGTCTTGGGACAGATCGGAGGCGCGGCGCATGCAAACGAACCGTCCGTCGACGAGATTGTCGGGGCCGCCGTCCTGCATCGCCAGGGTGTGGATGAGGATCGACAGGTTGTGCGTGTTGCAGGAGACGACCTGGACGAACTGGTCGTCCCCCTGTCGCAGCGCGCTGTCGTTGATGCCGCGGGCGTAGGGCTTTCCGAAGCCGAATTCGCTTCCCTGGGCGATGAAACCGCGCGTGTTGTGCGTGAACTTGCTGTAGAACTCGTTCTTGTTCGCGATCCCGACGCCGGACGGCGTGCAGTCGATCACGACCGCCGCGCGGTCTAGCGCCTCCATTGACTCGTAGGCCGGCTCCATGCCGAGGTCGCGGAATCCCGAAGCGGCAGACGCATCGACGCAGAGTTTCGCGCCGCGCTTGATCAGGTTCACGACCTTCGATCGATCGTGTAGGAGCGGCGTTCGCTTGTGGAACGTCACTTCCTCGATCCCGAGCGGCCCCTTCATCAGGGTGAGGAGCCCGATCAGGGGTTCGCCGATGGTGCCCGTGCCGATGACGTGGACGATCGCTTTGTCAGCCATGGCGCTCTCCAATAGGAGGGTGGCGGCGGACTATGCCATCGGGCTGCTCGGGTCGTCAAGCGCAGAAGGCGGTCGACGCTGGCCTGCCTGCTAGAATCCGGGGTGCGCGTCGGTGCGCGATCCGGAGTCTCGGCCATGGGCGATCACGAGAAGAGCACCATTCCCTCGATGACCGTCGGCGAGCTTCTCACCGACGACGACGCGGCGTCGCTGGGTCTCGTGCTGCTTTCGGGAGGGGACGGGATCGCCAACGTCGTCGACCGCCCCCGCATCCAGAAGCCGGGACTCGCCTTGGCGGGGTTCCTCGAGTACATCCATCCGGGGCGCATCCAGGTGCTCGGCAAGTCCGAAACGAGCTTCCTGAACGAGCGCGCTCCCGCCGAGCGATCGCGCATCGTCTCGCAGCTGTGCCGGCAGGGGGTGAGCTGCTTCGTGCTGACGACGGGGCTCGAGCCGCCGGAGGAGCTCTTGGACGAGACCGAGCGCCAGGGCGTGCCGCTCCTTCGCACCGAGTTGTCCTCCTCGACGACGATCGAGCGCCTAACGCGCTATCTCGAGGACAAACTGGCGCCGCGGTCGGTGGTTCACGGCGTGCTGCTCGACGTCTACGGGCTCGGCGTGCTCCTGATCGGAGACAGCGGGGTCGGGAAGAGCGAGTGCGCGATCGACCTCGTCGTGCGCGGGCACCGGCTCGTGTCCGACGACATCGTCGAGATCAAGCGGTTGGGCGACACTCTCGTGGGCACCGGTCCCGAGATGACGCGCTATCACATGGAGCTGCGCGGCGTCGGCATCATCAACGTGAAGGACCTGTTCGGCGTCGCCTCGGTGCGGCTCGCAAAATTCGTCGAATACGTCCTCAAGCTCGACCCGTGGAAGCCGGGAAAAAAGTACGACAGGCTCGGGCTCGACGACAACGGCTACGAGATCCTCGGCATCACGCTCCCTTACGTCGAGATGCCGGTGGGGCCGGGACGCAACCTCTCGGTGCTCATCGAGGTCGCGGCGCGCAACCACCTCTTGAAGCTCAAGGGGTATCACCCGGCGCGCGAGCTGGCCCGCAAGCTCGGTGAGCGTATGAAACCCCAGGACGACGACGCCTCCGGACCGATCGGGGAGCGCGAGCCGGGCGACGGCGAATCGCGATGATGGAACGTCTCGTCGTCATCACGGGACTCTCGGGCTCGGGGAAGTCCCTCGCGGCGCGCTGCCTCGAGGACATGAACTTCTTTTGCGTCGACAATCTTCCCGTCAACCTGATCCCCCAGTTCTACGAGCTGCTGCATCGGAGCGGCGGCGCCATCCCGCGCGGGGCGATCGTCGTGGACGCCCGCGAGCGCGAGTTCCTCGCGGAGTTTCCCGAGACGCTCGACGCATTGAAGGCGGACGGCGCGCCGGTCACCCTGCTGTTTTTCGAGTGCACGGACGAACTTCTGAAACGCCGCTTCAGCGAGTCGCGCCGTCCGCATCCGATGCAAGATCCCGGCGGCTCGCTCGAAAAAGCGATTCAAGACGAGCGCGCGATCTTGGCGCCCCTTCGCAACATAGCGGACCGGATCATCGATACCAGCCAGTTCAACGCCCACGAGTTGCGATCGTTCCTCAAGGCCTCGTTCGGAGCGCACCACGCAACGACGGCGCTGAACGTCCACATCGTGTCGTTCGGCTTCAAGTACGGCCTGCCGGCCGAGGCCGATCTCGTCTTCGACGTCCGATTCATCCCGAACCCGTTTTTCGTCGAAGGCCTCAGGCTCTTGGACGGCAGGCACGAGAACGTCCGGGCCTTCCTGGATGGTCGCCCGGAGGCCCGGGAGTTTGTCGCCCGCCTCGAGGAGCTCCTCGATTTCCTGATCCCGCACTACGCCTCCGAGGGGAAGAGCTACCTGACGATCACGATCGGCTGCACTGGGGGCAAGCACCGCTCCGTGGCGCTGGCGGAAGGGATCAGGGAGCATTTCGTCGAGAACGGCGTACCGGTGTCGGTCACGCACCGCGATCTCGGAAAGGAGTGACACGGATGAAACAAGGCGCCCCGGGACTGCTCATCGTCACGCACGGACGTCTTGCCGACGAACTCGAAAAGGCCGCGCGTCGCATCATCGGGGACGTGCCGAAGCTCACGTCCATCTCGCTCGATTGGGACGACGACGTCCTGGACGCGAGGCGGCGCATCGAGGAGGGAATCGCCCGCGTCGCCGTCGACGGGAGGGTGTTGATCCTGACCGACATGTTCGGGGGGACGCCGTCCAACGTCGCCCTGTCGCTTCTGGAGCCCGGTCGCATCGACATCGTGACCGGGGTCAATCTCCCCATGCTGATCAAGTTCGCCAACCTGCACACCCTCGACGGGTTCGACGAGACGGTGCGGCGGATCGCGCAGCAGGGGCGCGACGCCATCCAGGTCGCTTCGGAAGTCTTGGAGAAGCGCGCCGGCCCTGAGGACACGCCCGGGCGATGAACGAGCTCGACGTCACGATCGTCAACCGCCTGGGCCTGCATGCGCGGGCGGCGGCGAAGTTCGTGCACTTAGCCGGCGCGTTCGTCTCCCGCGTGACGGTATCCCGGGAGGGCACAAGAGTCGACGGGAAGTCGATTCTCGGGCTCTTGACGCTCGCCGCCTCGAAGGGGACCAAGCTCCACCTCACGATCCAAGGAGACGACGAGGCCGAGGCGGGAGCCCAGCTTGCCGAGCTCGTCCGCTCGCGCTTCGGCGAGGACGCCTAGTGGCCGAGGTGTTTCGCGGGGTGGGCGTTTCCCCCGGCGTCGCGGTGGGCCGGGCCCTCCCGTGGCAACCCACAGCAGCAGCGGTGCCGCGGCGTGACCCTGTGCCGGAATCGGGCCCGCTAACCGAGATCGAGCGTTTCGAATCGGCGCGCGGGAGTGCCCGCGACGAGTTGCGCGGCCTGAAGGCCCGACTGATGACCACCCTGGGCGAAAGCTACGCCGCGATCCTCGATGCGCAGACGATGCTCGTGGACGACCCCGCGCTCGTCGCCGAGGTCGAACAGCGCGTTCGCGCGGAGGGCGTATCGGCGGCGTTCGCCGTCCACGCGACGATCGACGGGTACCTGGCGCGCTTCGAGAGCATCGAAGACCGTTACCTCCGCGATCGTGCGGGCGATCTGCGGGACCTGCAGCGCCGTCTGGTGAGACTGCTCGAACCCTTGCCGGGGACGGACGCCCCGCCACCGGACGGCCCCATCGTCGTCGTCGCTTCCGCGATCGGCCCCTCCGACACGGTGGCCTTGGCTCGTGACGGCGTCGTGGCGTTGGCCGCCGATCTCGGCGGGCCGACGAGCCACACCGCGATTCTGGCGCAGGCGTTCGGACTCCCCGCCGTCATTGGCTTGGGAGACGTCGCGCGAAGCGTGCGCGTGGGCGCCATCGTCGTGGTCGACGGCGATCGGGGCGAGGTCGTCGTCGATCCCGACCCGGGGCGCCTCGGCGAGGCGCGGGCGCAGCACGACCTCTGGGTGTCGCGCGAGGACGCTTGGGCCGCGACGCGGGACCTCCCCGCGATCACGCGCGATGGGGTCGAAATCGTCCTGCGGGCCAACGTCGAGTTCCCGGACGAGGCGGCCGTCGCGATGCGCTTCGGCGCGCGCGGGATCGGGCTGTACCGCTCGGAGTTCCTCTTCGTCGCCCGCGCCCCGCGCCTTCCGGACGAAGAGGACCACTATCGGACCTACCGCGATCTCGCCCTGCGCGTAGCGCCGCATCCCGTGGTCGTCCGCACGCTCGACCTCGGAGGCGAAAAGTACTTCCACGAGGTGCTCGATCGCACCGAGCCGAACCCCGTCCTCGGCCTTCGGGGCCTACGGCTGTGCCTCAAGCGACCGGAGATCTTCGTGCCACAGCTGCGCGCGCTGCTTCGTGCTTCGGCGCACGCGAACCTTCGCGTTCTCCTCCCTCTGGTGACCTCCGTCGACGAGGTTCGGGAGGTGCGCCGGATCATGGCCCGCGAGGCCGCCTCGCTGCGCGCGGCGGGCGTACTCTGCCGTCCCGACGTGCCCCTGGGCGCGATGATCGAGACCCCGGCCGCCGCGATGACCGCCGATTTCCTGGCCCGCGAGGTCGATTTTCTGAGCATCGGAACGAACGACCTCATTCAATACACCCTGGCTGTTGACCGCGGGAATCCTTCGGTGGCGGCGCTCTACGAGCCGCTGCACCCGGCCGTGCTCCGGATGCTGCGCTTCGTCGTGCGCGCGGGGAAGGCCTGCGGCGTCCCGGTGGCGCTGTGCGGCGAGATGGCAGCCAGTCCCGAGCTCGTTCCGACACTCTTGGGCCTGGGGCTTCGCGAGCTGTCGTGCCCGCCCCGGGCGGTGCCCCGCGTGCGCGAGGCGATCCGGGCCACTGAAATCGTTCGCGCCGCGCGTGAGATCGAGGAGAAACCGGCATGAGCGTTTCGCGAGTCGACAAGCCGTGGGGTTACGAGCTGCGCTTCGTGCGGACCGACCGCTACGCGGGAAAGGTCCTGTTCATCAAGGCCGGCTCGCAGTTGAGCCTCCAATACCACGAGAAAAAGGACGAGGCGTTTTTCGTCCAGGCCGGCTTACTCGACCTCGTGCTGGGCCGCGACGACGAGCAGGCGGTCGTGAGGATGGGGCCGGGGGACGCGCGGCACATCACGCCCGGGACCGTTCATCGGTTCCGCGCGGTGACCGACACCCTGCTCTTCGAAGTATCAACCCCCGAGCTCGAAGACGTCGTGCGGATCGAGGACGACTACGGCCGCGAAGGGGTCAAAGACGTCTTGTGAGCCCAAGCCCGGGAGCCCTATACTCCGACCGGAGCGACGCCATGGAACGAACCACCACCGAGATTCCCGAGAAGCTGTTTTACAAAGCGGCCGAGGTGTGCCAGATCACCGACACGCAGCCCTACGTGCTGAGGTTCTGGGAGAGCGAATTCCCTCAGCTCGCCGGCGAAAAAAACCGCAGCGGGCAGCGCGTCTACCGCCGCGCGGACATCGATCTCGTCTTCCGCATCAAGAAGCTCCTCTACCAGGAGGAGTACACGATCGCCGGTGCCCGCAAGGCGATCGACGACGATCGCACGACCATCGTCGAGCCAACGCCTGGGAAATCGCGCTCGCGCCGCCCGGTGCCAGAAGCAGCGCCCGCCAAGGAGGCCGCAGGGACGCATCCCGTGGAGCCCTCCTCGCTGTTCGGCGAGACGCGTCCCGAATCCCCCGAAGCTCCGATCAGCGCCGCGGCCGAAGAGCAGGCGCGCTACCGCGCCCTCTACGAAGACGCTCTCGCCGCGTTGACCGACCTGAAAGGGGAGTTGGCCCGCTCCGACGAACAACTCGCAGCCCTGCGCGACCGCAGCCACCGCGTGGCCTCACGCCTCGAGGCCGCGATCGAGACGTAGGGCCTCCCGGGTCGTGTTGACGGTTCTCCGACTCGTCTCCTAAGATGCCGCGGCTTCCGTCCGGGTCGGGGCGTGGCGCAGCCTGGTAGCGCACTTGCTTGGGGTGCAAGTGGTCGGAGGTTCAAATCCTCTCGCCCCGACCAACTCAGTTTCAGCCTCACCACTCTCCAGAACCGCGACGGGAATTGAATGCCCAAGCGCGCCTCGTCACCTGAGCTTCTCGCCCGACTCGCCGACGCGCGCGAGGAGCCCGCTCGACTTCGTAGGCTCGTCGGCGATGCCAGACCGGGCGTCACGGGCTCAAAGCTCGACGCCGAAGTGGCCGTGCTCCGTTCCCTCATCGATGCGCTTCTCGACGGCTCCAGCACGATGGCGGCGCAGGGGCCTACGCAGGAAGCTGACCGGACGGAGTGGAATGGGCGCGCGCGCGACGACGGCCAGCGACGTCTCTTGAACTTCTGGCGCGAGTACCAGGCATGGAAGGTGAGCGGTGAATCGGCCGAGCCGTTCCCCAGACTCGACGGTCGGGTCCTTCGCGCGCTCGAGATTTACGCCACGCTGCGCAGCGAGGATCGCCCTTATGGGCCGACCGTTCACGACGTGGCGGCGCAGATGAGCGCGAGCGTAGAGGCGGTGAAAGGGTATCGGCGCGAACTCCTGCGACTTTCGGAGTACGGAAGCTCGCCCTTGCCGAAAGGACCCACATCGGCGAAACATCCGACTCGTCGCGAACCGTTCAGGGAGAAGCCGCGCCGCTCGACCGCGTGCGCTCGCGACTTTCTGCGTGCCGTCCACGCCGCGGGGGAGCAGGGCGAAGACCTCTTCGTTGCGTTCGCCAGGCTGGCCGGTGACGCCTCGGGCCGGTGCGCGTACTGCGCGACGCCCCTCCTCGACCGCTCCACCGAGTACGGCTGCACGTCGTGCAAGGTCCTGGCGGCCCGGCGAAGGCCGGGAAAGCTGATCCGCCCGCCCAAGTGAGCCAAATAGATTGACATTTCGGCTCTTTGTCACGAAGAGCCGTCATTCCAGCGAGCGAAAAGGCCCTTGGCGGCGAAAACGACCGCCTGGGACGGCCCAGGTTCGGCGATCGCCCACCGGGCCGGGCTCTGGGACCCCCCTAATTCGACGAAAGAGTGGCGAAACGGGGTCGACTCAAGAGCCTCCCGCACGGCCCCCCTCAATCAATCCGCGACACATCTCGGCCTGCTTGCGCCACGCGGCTTCGCCGGCGGGGTCCGCGCGCAGGGCTTCGAGTTGGGGGCCGTCGCATCCGAGCCGATAGAGGCCGAAGCGCGTCGCGCGACTGGCGAGGGCGGCCTCGCGCGAGCGCGCCGGGTCCTTGTCGATCCCCGCGCGCAGGTACAGAAGGTGAGCGCTGCGCTCGCCGGCGACCGCGGATCGAAGCGCCGGGTCGGCGTCGTTCCCGAGGAGCTCTTCGATGTCCCCGAGTGGCGGCGTGAGCAGCGTGGCGATTTCGCCATCCGACATCGTGCGTCCATAGCGGCGGAAGAACTCGATCCAGGGCCGGTCGTCGGTGATGAGGTCGGCGCCCGCGGACCAGCGCACCACCCCGGCGCGATCGAGGAGGTAGGTCCCGAGAAGGGCTTCCGGGGTTTCGAAGTAGGCGGCATCGAGGCTTGCTCGCGTCGTGGCGGAGGCGTACGCCGCCCGCAGGCTTTCGAGGTTCAGGCGCAGCGGTTGGTCGGAGCCGATGAGCACCGCGTCGCGGATCGAGGGCAGCCAGAGCTTCACGTAAGGGAAGGCTTCGACGAACGTCCGTGCCGTCGCCTTGGCGGAAGCAAGGCTTTGCGCGTGAAGGGGGAGCCACTGGGCGACGACGCCGCCGGTGTCGAGGCGGGCGCGGCAGAGCCGGTAGAAGTCCTGCGTGTAGAGGTGGACCGATCCGGCCACGATCGGCGGCGGCGGCTCGAGCGTGATCAACCCGTAGCGCCGGTCGGACAGCTGAAGGACGTGCCGCCCGTCCGCGTGCACGATCGTCACCTTGGGGTCGCGATACGCGGCCCGGTTCTCGTGGTCGAAGATCGGAAGGGCCGCGAGCACGGACTCGCTGAGATCGACCGCGTCGATCGACGTCACGGACTCGTGCGAGGCGAGCGCGCCGAGGGTGATCCCGGTCCCGACGCAGATGACGAGTCCGCGCGTCGGGGCGGGAGCGAATAGGGCGGGGAGGTGGCCTTCGGCCGCCATGTAGCGCCAAACCGGCTTCACCGTTGCGGTCATCGCGATCCCGTTGACGAGAACGCTCTTGGCATCGGGATCGCGGAAGCCGTACTCGCGACGCACGACCGCGACGGTGTCGGTCGCCCCTTCGCGGTAGAACAGCGTCTCTCCAATCGTTCCTGGCACTCGTCCGGTGCGAGAAAACGCCTCGATGTAGGGACGCGGTGGAAGCCAAACGACGAGTCCGCTCGCGGCGACGATCGCGATTCCCGCCCATCCCCTCGCCGTGGGTCCCCACGCGACAAGCGCGGCGATCGCGCCTGCGATGGCACCGAGCGTTGCCAGGAGGGCGAGCGAGCGAGAGGCGCCAAACGCCGGGAGGAGCACGAGCCCGGAAACGAGGGCCCCCGCGATCGCCCCGACCGTGTTGGCCGCGTACACGGTTCCAACGGCTCTCCCGGCGCTGCCGGCTGCTCCCGAGAACACGCGGATCGCGAGGGGAAGGGCCATCCCGCAGAAGATCGTCGGCGGGAGGACCACCGGCCCCGCGCGGAGCAGACCGTTTCCCAGGAGCGCCGCGAAGCCGCTCCCTTCGGTTGGCGCACTCAAGACGCCCGGGAGCCAGACGACGCTCGCCGCGACACACGCCCCCGAGGCGAGCTGCACGACGGCAAGCGTCTTCAGAGCATCGTGGATGCGGCTTTCGAAGCGGGCGAGCGTCAGGGCCCCGATCACGAGCCCGACGAGGAAGAGGGAGAGCATCAGACTGAACGAATAGGCGTAGGAGCGGAGCGGGATCACGAGGAGCCGCGTCCAGACCACCTCGTAGCCGAGTGCCGCGACCCCACCGAGCGCGGCGATCGTCGCGACGATCGCTCCGTTGGCGGGGCGTCGTTCCAGAGTCTCCGATGCAGCCAACTCGAGGGGCACACCGCTTCTCGTGTCGATCGCGAGTGCCAACGCCCCGACGAGCAAGGCGAGGGAAGCGCACAGCCAACCGGTCGCCGAGACGCCGACCGCTTCGAACAGAACGAATCCGGCAAGCGCCGCGCCGAACGCCGCGCCGAGCGTATTCGCCCCGTACAACATGGCGAGCGGGCCGAGAAGCCGCCCGCCACCCCGAAGCGCGTAGCGCGTCAAAGCGGGGAGCGTCCCGCCCATCAGAATCGTCGGAGGCAGGAGCAGCATCGCCGCGATCGCCGCCGCGACGACGAATCCTGAGGGGCCGAGACCGGCGGCGCGCACCGGCGCCAAGAGCAGATCCCGGCCGTAGGTCAGGACGGCTACCGCGATGGCGCCGGTGACGCCGACGCCGAGCTCCAGCACCGCGTAGAGGCGCAGCGGACGCGCCGTGCGGTCCGCCACCCGGCCGAAAATCGCCGCTCCCAGGGCGAGTCCGCCGAGAAACGTCGCGAGGGTCAACGAGGTCGCCGCCACCTCGCTTCCAACGTAAAGAGCAAGCTCTCGACGGAAGACGATCTCGAGTCCGAGCGACGCGACCCCCGAGAGGAAAAACAACAGGAGGACGATCACGGGCGCGGACGCTACCACGTCTTGCCTCCCCCTTGGCCCTGGCCTAAACTCGTGCATCCCCATGGTCCCCGCGCCAAAGAAGATAATCCCCTCCGCCGTCGCCGTCCTCGCACGCGTTTTTCTCGCCGCGTTGTTCCTGGTGGTTTCGGCGCTTCACGCGGCCGAGCTACGCCCCCCGGTCGTGATCATTCCCGGCGCGCCGGGGACCGAGCTCGCGGACGCTACCTCGGGTAAGCTGCTCTGGCCCAACGCGTGGCTGATGACGATACGCGGCGGAACCGACTGCCTCGCCCTTCCCCTCGACAATCCGGAAAGTACATCCGTCGTGACCGGCGGCCTCGTTCGCGCCGTGAGCGTCGCGGGGATGAAGTTCCCCGTCCGCGTTTACGGCGGGCTGGAGAAAAAGCTCAAAGCCCTCGGGTATCAAGCTGGCGATTGGAACGCGCCCACCGGCGAAGGCGAGTACTTTTACTTCCCGTACGACTGGCGCCAGAGCGTCGAGACGAGCGGCAGGAGGCTGTCCGTCACGCTTTCCGAGCTCTACCGAAAGAGTCCGCCGGGCACGCCACCCGCGATCGTGCTCGGCCACTCGTTGGGAGGCCTGGTCGCTCGATACGCCCTGATGTACGGCGACGCGGCCCTGGGCGAGACGGGGCCGCTTCCGCCCGTGACCTGGTCCGGACGCACGCAGATCGGGACCCTCTTTCTCGTCGCGACCCCGAACGAGGGCACGTTCATTGCGCTCAAACGGCTCGAGAAGGGGATCTACTACAGCGGACACCGCGGCGCCTTCTCGCGGGAGACGCTCTTCTCGTTCCCCTCGGTGTTCGACGTCATCCCGGGGACCCTCCCCCCACTCGTCGACGGCGAAGGGCGCGACCTTCCCTTCCGTCTCGACGATCCCGACGATTGGGAGCGTGTCGGTTGGTCGATTATCGACGAGGGAGACGACGCTCCCACGATTCCGCGCGACGCGATTCGGGCGCACCTCGTGCGGGAGCTGACGCGAAGCGCAAGGCTTCGGACCGCGCTGGATCAACACGCGAGCACTCCCAATCCGGCGACCGTGTACGGCGTCGCGGGGCTGTCCAGGAGCGTCCAGCGCACCGCTTTGGTCACGAAGAAAAAGGGGAAGATGAAGGTTCGCTTCGATCCGCCCCCCGGAACCCGAGCGCTGCTGAAGCCGCTCCTCTTCGAACAGGGAGACTCGATGGTCGCGGCCCGATCGCTAGCCGCGGAGGGCTCGTCCCACGATCCGACGAGCAGCCTCTGCTTCACCCGCGTCGTGCACTCCAAGCGATCGCATCACGCGCTTCTTTCGAGTCCCGAGATGCTCGCCGCCCTGGTCGAAGTCCTCAAGTAGTGGAGACGATCCTGGACGGCCGGGGTCTCGCGCGGACCTACTGGCTCGGCGCGACGCCGGTCAAAGCACTTGCCGGTGTCGACATCACAATCCGCCGAGGAGAGTTTCTCGTTCTGCAGGGTCCGTCCGGCTCCGGGAAGACCACGCTCATCAATCTTCTCGGTCTCCTCGACCGGCCCGACGGCGGAACCCTCGACCTCGACGGCGTGCCCGTGGCGACGCTGGACGAAAACGCCCGCGCGGATCTGCGGCGCGACCGGTTCGGCTTCGTCTTCCAGTCCTTCAATCTCGTCGCGGTCCTGACCGCCTCTGAGAACGTGGAATACCCGATGATGCTGAAGGGCGTATCGCGGGACACGAGAAGGCTTCGCGCCGCCGAGCTTCTGTCTCGCGTCGGTCTGTCGGAGAAGGCGGAAGTTCGTCCGGACCTGCTCTCCGGTGGCCAGCGTCAGCGCGTCGCCATCGCGCGCGCTCTTGCGAACGAACCGGAAGTGATCTTGGCCGACGAACCGACGGCGAACCTCGACACACAAACAGCCTACGACGTTCTGGACCTGATGTCTCTCATCAACGAAGAGCGTCGAGTGGCTTTCGTCCTGTCCTCGCACGACCCCCGCGTCGTCCTACGGGCGCAACGCGTTCTCACGTTGCGCGACGGCCGGATCGCCGAGAGCCCCTCCCTGCGATGAGTCTCATGGCGCTAGCTCTCAGGAACGTCGCTCGCAACCGCAGGCGGAGCGTGCTGACCGGCGGGGTCGTCGTCTTCGGCTTCGCGGCGATCGCGCTATCCGGCGGCTTCATGTCGCAGTCCTTCGACGGCTTGCGCGACGGAACGATACGGAACGGCACCGGTCACCTGCAGTTCGCCGATCCGGCTTTCTTTTCAGGAAGCGAGGACGCCGCGCTCGAGCACGGCCTGTCGGGAAGCGATCGGGCCGCCGCGAATCTCAAGAAGGACTCCGAGGTGGATGAGGTCCTCCCGCGCATCGATTTCGTCGGCCTCGTCACGAACGGCAGCCGATCGGTGCCGTTCCTCGGGACGGGGCTCGATCCGGCCCCCGAGGCACGGACGATGGATACCGCGAGGCTCCTCGTGTCCGGCCGGTGGCTTCTGGATGCGAACGAGCGGGGCGTGGTGCTCGGCAGCGGTCTCGCGCGCGCCTTGAACGTGAAGGCGGGGGACACGATCACGCTGCTCGCGACGACACCCGAGGGGGTGTTGAACGCCGTAGACGCCACCGTGACGGGACTCGCCGACATCCCGATCAAAGAACTCGACGAACGCTACCTCGCGACGACGCTCGGCCTCGCGTCGGACCTGCTCGTCTCCTCCGGGCGCGTGTCGAAGCTCGTGGTCGTCTTGCGCGAGCCCGCCGATGCGGCCGCCGCCTTGCCGAGGCTCTTGGCCAGCCTGAATCGCGGGGGCATCGAGGTGGCGGGGAAGACCTGGGAGGAGCTCGCGGTGTTCTACCGCCAGGTGCGCATGCTCTATATCGGGATCTTCGGGTTCATGGGGTTGGTGCTCGTCGTCGTGGTGCTGCTCGCCGCGGCGAACACGATGATGATGGCCGCCACCGAGCGGACGCGCGAGATCGGGACCCTTCGCGCCTTGGGGACTCGCCCCTCCGCGATCCGGCGGATGTTCATCGCGGAGGGGCTCATCCTCGCGGTTTTGGGTTGCCTCGGCGGCGCGCTGGTGTCCCTGGCGATCCGCGCGGCGCTCAATCACGCCGGGCTGACGCTCCCGCCACCTCCAGGCGTCTCCCACGGGGAGCCGTTGCACGTGAACCTCTACGTCACGGCCTATGCCGCGGGAGCTCTCGCCATGAGCGCCACACTCGTCGTGGCGTCGTGGTTCCCCGCGCGCCGAGCCTCGCGGATGCCGATCGTCGACGCGCTCGCGCATGTGTAGAGGAGGGGTCGCCGTCGCGACGGTGTTGATCCTGGCCGGCGCAAACACTCGGAGCGCGGCGCCGGCTGTCGATCCCGCCGCGATGCTCCGCAGGGCCGACGCGCCCCACGACGCGTTCCCGGAGGGCGTCATCCGCCTGCGCGCTCTGGTGAGCGAGCGGGGGAAGACACCTCTCGCCAACGTCCTCGAGCTTTTCGTGAAGGGGACCGACCAATCGCTTCTGGTGTTTCGAGAGGGAAAGCAGAAAGGGAGGAAGATCCTCACCTTGGGGGATCGTGTCTTTCTGATCGTTCCCGGCGCCTCGCGTCCGATCCCCGTCAGCAAGACTCAGCGTTTGATGGGCGCGGCGTCGTTCGGCGATATCGCGCGCTTACGATTCGCCGACGAGTACGAGGCGACGCTCAGACCGGGAGAACAACCGGTCTCCGGCGAAGGCGGCGAAACCCTCTGCCGCGTCCTCGATCTCGCTGCCAACCGAGCGGGATCCGCCTATCCGACCGCCGTGTTGTGGATCGGACGGGACGACGGACTCGCGCGCCGGTTGCGCCTTTTGCTGGCCTCCGGAAAGGAGGCGAAAGACGTCCTCTTCACGAGCTACGACGACAAGCGTCGGATCGCGACGATGGAGATACGCGACCTTCTGAACGTCGGCGACGCCAACGTGACGAACCTCGTGTTCGAAAGCTACGACAGGGGGCCGCTCGACCCCGCAATCTTCGATCCCGAGGGGGCGCGAGCGGTTCCCTGACCCGCGTTTATTCCAAAACGACGATGTTCTTGGCCGCGCAGATGTCCTTGAGCTGCTTCGGCCAGAGGGTCACGCTGACCTCGCCCAAATGCGCCTTGCGCAGCAGGAGCATGGTCGTTCGCGACTGACCGATGCCGCCGCCGATCGAGAGCGGGATCTCGTCGTTGACGATCGCCCGGTGGTAAGGGAGCTTCAGGAAGTCGCTCTGACCGGAGATCGCGAGCTGCTGCTTCAGGGTCTCCTTCGTCACGCGCACGCCCATCGACGTCAGCTCGTGGCGGCGTTTGGTGATGGGATTCCAGACGAGGATGTCCCCGTTCAACCCGTGGTACTGCTGCCCGTTTTTCGTGACCGTCGGCGTGACCCAATCGTCGTAGTCGGCGGCGCGCATCTCATGCGGGTAGCCGTCCTTCAGGACCGAGCCGATGCCGATGATGAAAACCGCGGGGTACTTCTGAAGGACCTGCGTCTCGCGCTGTTTGCGCGGCAGGTCGGGGAACATGTCGAGGAGCTCTTCCGCGTGCAGGAACGTCAGCTCGTCGGGCAGGTTGGGCTGGCTTGCGTCTTTCAGTTTCCGGAAGTTCGCATGGAGGAACGCCTCCGCCCCTTTGAGGACCTTCCAGATCCCGCGCACCGTGTTCATGAGGGTGTCGAGATTGCGATCTTCCGCCGTGATGCGCTTTTCCCAGTCCCACTGGTCGACGTAAGCGCTGTGATCGTGATCCAGGAAGTAGTCCTTGCGCACCGCGCGCATGTCGGTGCAGATCCCTTCGCCGACCGCGCAGTCGAACTGCTTGAGCGCCATTCTCTTCCACTTGGTCGCCGCCTGGACCACCTGGCCGTTGAGGCGCTTGTCGAGTCCGAGCCCGCAGGGGAACTCGATCGGCGTGCGCGATCCGTCCCGGTCGAGGTAGTCGTTGACGCCGCTTTCTCTCGTCACGATGAGAGGAACCTCGACGTGGAAGAGGTTCAACTCGAGACAGAGACCGTCTTCGATGAAGCGCTTCACCGCCGAGAGGGCCAGCTGCGTCTCCTTCCGGTCCAGGACCGGCCGGTAACCATCCGGTAGGATCTTTGCGACCTCCTTGTACGTGGAGATCCCGGGTCCCGCCAGGTCCGCCTTCTTGTCCGCTACTAAGGTCATGGGTCCCTCCTTTGAGTCCTCGGATTCTAGGACGCGGCGGGGTTCAAACTCCCGCGGCCTCAGGACAAGCTTGGTGCTTTGGCTTCGTCCTTGCGGGAATCGTCCTCATCGCGGACCATGCCGCCCCGTGAACTCCGTCAACGACCGCCCCTGCCTGCTCGTCACCAACGACGACGGGTTCGAAGCCGCAGGACTCGCCGCGCTGGTTTCGGCCGTGGCGCACCTCGGTCGCGTCGTCGTCGTCGCGCCGGACCGGGAGCGCAGCGGTGCGGGGCATGCCCTGACCCTCGGACGGCCGTTGCGGGTGCGCTTGCGGGGGGAAGACCGATTCGAGGTCGACGGAACTCCGACGGATTGCGTCCACCTCGGTGTGTTCAACCTGACCGGCGGACAGCCCGCCCAGTTGGTTCTTTCCGGGATCAACCGCGGCGCCAACCTCGGCGACGACGTCACGTACTCGGGGACGGTCGCCGCCGCTCTCGAGGGGACCCTGCTGCGGATCCCATCGATCGCCCTTTCCGTGGAGCGTGACGCCGAAGGGCAGGCGGACTACGCGGTTGCCGCGGCCCTCGCCGCGCGGCTCGCCGAAAAGGCGCTCGAAAACGGCGTACCCCCCGGCGTGCTGCTGAACGTCAACGTTCCGAGGGGAACGCCGCGGGGGATACGCATCACGCGGCAGGGGACGCGCACCTACCGCGCGGCCGCTGTCGAGCGCCTCGACCCGTCCGGACGGCCGTACTTCTGGATCGCGGGGGCGGATACCACCCCGTCGCAAGAACCAGACGGCGACCACGCCGCGATGCGCGAGGGGTACGTCTCGATCACGCCGCTCCACGCGGACATGACCCACGACCCGTCGCGTGGGATTCTAGCGGCGTGGGGGCTGACCCTCCCGTGAGCGCCGGGGACATCCGCCGCGCCCGCATGGTTCGCGATCTCGAAGCGCGGGGCATCGCCAACCGCCGCGTGCTCGACGCGTTAGGGACGATCCCCAGGGAGCCGTTCGTGGAGGAGGCGTTGCGCACGAAGGCGTACGGCGACGTCGCCCTCCCGATCGGCGAGAAGCAGACGATCTCCCAGCCGTTCATCGTCGCGCGGATGTGCGAGTTGACCGAGCCGGACGGCACCGGTCGCGTTCTGGAGATCGGATCGGGATCCGGTTACCACGCCGCGGTCTTGAGCCGCCTTTTCGAGCACGTGTATTCGGTCGAGCGTCTCGCTGCTTTCTCGAAACGCGCCCGCGAGACCGTGCGCGCGCTGGGCATCGAGACCGTCCATTTCAAGATCTTCGACGGGAGCTACGGGTGGAGCGAGTTCGCCCCGTACCGCGCCATCGTCGTGACCGCCGCGGCGCCGGATGTTCCCGCGCCGCTTTTGGAGCAGCTCGAAGACGGTGGCCGGCTCGTGCTCCCGATCGCCGCGAAGGGGGCTGGCGCGGGTGACGCTGGGGAGCAGACGCTGATTCGCGTCGTGAAGGACGCGACCGGAATCCGTCGCGAAGAGCACGGGCCGTGCCGGTTCGTTCCGCTGCTCGGCAAGTTCGGTTGGACGGCCTAGCGGTGCCCTGCTATCCTCCCCGGGTTTCGCTTCGGGTCGGGGCGTAGCGCAGCCTGGTAGCGCACCTGGTTCGGGACCAGGGGGTCGTAGGTTCAAATCCTATCGCCCCGACCAATATCGTTCCTTTGAAGATCACGCGGACTCCGCCGGTGTTTGGATGCTGGTCTCCGACCTAAAAAAGATCATCCGCGAAGTGCCCGACTACCCGAAGCCGGGGGTCACCTTCTACGATCTCACCACCCTCTTCAAGAACGGGGAGGCCTTTCGGACGGTCATCGAGCGGCTCGCGGAGCGATTCCGCGAGGACAAGATCGACGTGGTCGTGGGCATCGAGGCACGGGGATTCATGCTGGCGGCCGCTCTGGCCTATGAGTACGAGCTCGGCATCGTCCCCGTGCGGAAGCCGGGAAAGCTGCCGTGGCGCATCACGGGAGAGGATTACACGCTCGAGTACGGCCAGGGACGACTGGAGGTTCACGAGGACGCCGTGGAAAAGGGGCAGCGCGTGCTGATCGTCGACGATGTGCTGGCGACCGGGGGCACCGCGGCGGCGACGGGAAGGCTCGTGAACAGGCTCGGCGCCACCGTCTGCGGCTATGCTTTTCTTTTGGAGCTTT
>Ga0315273_10003125_pt1 | contig 19888 bp, 28 predicted proteins | sample YL17G02_0_MG_FD_205753 | JGI IMG/M metagenome (GOLD analysis project Ga0315273, IMG submission 205753) | Sediment microbial communities from Yellowstone Lake, YNP, Wyoming, USA - YL17G02_0 | ecosystem: Environmental > Aquatic > Freshwater > Lake > Sediment | place: USA: Wyoming | collected...
TGTGAGTGTCAAGAGCATCTTTTGTCTGACCAGTTGCAACAAGCGTTGTTGCCTTAGCATCAACGACAAGTTTTTTTACTCTTCCAAGATCATTCAACGTTGTCTTGTCTAGCGAAAGACCAGTTGAACTTGAAATCATCTTTGCGCCTGTAAGAATACAGATGTCTTTCAATAATTCACTTCTATGAAGACCATATCCTGGAGCTTTGATTGCTACGACTTGCAAATTTGACTTTACTCTATTTAAGACTAATCCTTGCATTGCATCGCCCTCAACCTCATCAGCTATTATGATTAAAGGTTTTTGTGATTTGACGACAGCTTCCAAGATTGGGATCAAATCTTTTAAAGTGTTCAGTTTTTTGTCTGTTACTAACACATAAGCATCTTGATAAACGATGTTCATCCTCTCGGTATTTGTAACAAAATAAGGAGACAGATATCCTCTATCAAATTGCATGCCCTCTGTTACTTCGAGGGTTGTCGTCATTCCCTTTGCGTCTTCAACGGTTATAATACCATCACGCCCGACTTTTTCCATTGCTTTTGCAATGATGTCACCAATTTGTACATCACCATTTGCACTGATAGTCGCAACCTGAGCAATCTCTGCCGACGTACTAACTTGCTTAGCATTATTTTTTAATGTAGAGATTACATTATCTGACGCAAGTTGTATTCCTTTACATAACGAGGTAGAATCATACCCGGCACTTAATAACTTAAGACCCTCAGATACAAGAGCATAAGTAAGAACCGTTGATGTTGTTGTACCATCGCCTGCAACATCATTTGTTCGTGAGGCTGCTTCACAAACAAGTTGAGCACCCATTCTCATAACAGAGTGCTTAAGCTTCATTGATTTTGCTACTGTAACGCCATCTTTAGTTACAATTGGCGATTCATTAAGTCGTTGAATTAATACAGTTTTTCCGGCTGGACCTAATGTACATCCAACAGCTTCTGCGGCAATTTTAATACCGGCAAAAAGTTCTTTTCTGGCATCAACAGAGAAAACAACGTTGGTTGTTGCACTAACAACTAAATCTAGTTCTTGATTCATATGCAGATTCTATCTTCTGCAGGAGAATCTGTACTATAGAATTAATCTTTAACAACCTTAATATAACAAGGAGATCCTCGTCTCCAGCCAACTGCTATATTTCCATCCCTATAATCCTTTGTCATTGCCATTAATTCAAGTTTTTGTTGAGCATCAATTACTGAATTTGCATATTTTAATAGCTTATGTTCAGTAAAGTCAACAATTTTATTTTGAATCCCTCTAAAAATTGTCAACTGTGACTTATGCAAAGTAAAATTAGTGCATTCATGTAAAGGAACTTTTGTGCTAGCGGTTGATCGTGTAGCCATTGTTGTAATCATAACTAGCAATTCATTTTGTCGTTAACTAAAATATGTATTGGTTCAAATCGCAATTAACTCATTACGAATTTCGGTGATTTATCAAATCGTTAAGCATCATATCAACCTTCGTTCTATGACGACTTTTATGTTTGTGATTAGACTTAAGATTAATAGGACGTTCAACGACTTGGATGTTACTCAAATTGAGCCAGTTTTTTTTTTCGGCGTTCGAGGTGAAGAAACAGTTTGTTGTACCATCACATCAACATCATCAACGTCAACATATTTTTCTAGACGTTTCACTCGATTAGCAAGTTCTATTGTTGATGATGCAGCCTCTGATGAATCCATAAACCTACGACGCTTAACATATTCCTGTATAAACGCAATGGGCCAATTTTTGACAATTTCAAACCCATCAACACAATCTCCAAGAATCTTTTTGACAACTTCTTCATCCATTTTATCAATGAGAACTAATTCATCAAACCTACCTGGACGCAATATTGCCTCATCAAGCGAGTCTTTATTATTAACTGTCGCAACAACCAATTTCACGTGTCTTTGAAAGAACTCAAGTGTTTCAAGTAAAGATGCCTGTGATGATGCTCTATCAAAGTCATCCAAAATCACAGCATCAGGTTTGAAAATCTCTAAAGCTTCAAACAAAGTACCATTTTCAAGTCCACTGATGTCTTCAACACGAATTCGAAATGATCGTAGTCCTAGGTTACTGATTAACGTTCTTGCTAGTGTAGATTTTCCAGTTCCTGGAGGACCATACAACATGACACTTCTAGACACACCAGCATCCAAACATCTTTTTAGATATGTGGTATAACTAATCGCCTTTGCTGATGGCAACGGATGAAACGCATCATCAATCTCAAACACAATTTTCGGATCATCTGGAAGGCGTGTGTTTGCTTGTTTGTTGTATCTCATCACAAGAGGTTGATCTTTGAACAACTCCCAAAGCAAACGACTAATTTCAGCTTTTGCAATATCCATCTTATCAATTTCAACATAAATTGAATCGTAGTTATTCGTTTTTGTATTAAATGTCCAACCTGCATTACACCCATTTAGATCCACAAGTCTAACAAATGTATTTTCATTTGCAGTCCTTAAAGATTGATAGGTGAATTTTGACAAAACAGACATGATTGTCGCATTAAAATCACGACTATATGGTGCAATCCAGTTATCAGATTCAAAGAAGTCATCTGACCAAAGCTCGGCTTCTTCAGCCATTGCCTTACCAACATTGAAAACAAGTCTGCCGGCATTCCAAATGCTAGGTTTTTCTGCGAATGGCTGTGCAGCATTAAAAATTTCTGTACCGACTCTAAACAATTTTTTAACGCTAGAGGTATTCAGAACATCTTTGGCTTCTTTAACAAAAGTGTCAAACTTGTCAAACTTGTCACTTTCACCATTCTTTTTTATGTTATGATGCATGTATTGAAGATAATACCGTTTATGGCAATTTTTCATTTATATGGTAATAATTGTATTTTATTGAACAACTGCGACATCACTAAGTGAAACAACGTCGTCGTTTATAACGAGGTGTCCTTGTGATATTAGATCGAGAAGTGCTATTTTTGCATTTTCCATTGACTTATCATCTAATGAGATGAGTTCAATAACGTCAATAATGTTTAACCTTGTTTCTGGTTCAAACAACTTCAATATTTGTTCATTCAAATTTTCAGATTTTGAAACTTTTCTTATTTTTGTTTTATCGTAAATTCTTAATAATGGATAAATGCTAACATCTTTTACGATGTCAAATAGAAATTCTTGTCCAAGTGTTTCATCATATAATGCAATATCATTACCAGATACACGTAAAACTGTACACAACGTAATCTTATCATCAACTGTTGTACGCCATAATCTGTTTAGCACAAGCATTCGATCACGTGTAACTAATTTACAATCAACAATTGCAAGATCTAAAGCGTCAAAATCTAAATGATTCACCGGTTTTTTTGACTTGTCTGCAGGTCGCTTTTTCTCTTTTTTTTCTTTCATATTAAACTCTATTTGTTTCCATTCAATATTTTATCAACGAATAATAAATCTGATTCATTTTTGATTGAAGTATATCTTTCATCACGAGGTACTAAAACGTATTGCGCATCAAATGCCTCTGTATATTGTTGCAACAATCTTTCATGTTGCACAACAACTTTGTTTTCAATGATTTTTCTAACACGGTGCCATCGCCATGCAACTTGACATAACAATGCACTAACTGAAATAATCATTGTATTTGTGTTGTAATACGGCGATTCTTTTACAAATTCTGGATTCAATCTAAAATCTTCAACTGCTTGTAATCTGCCATCAACCCATGCAATACGACCACCGATATCAGATTCTTTACTTTTGACAATTTCACATGTTACATCAGATTGTGATAGAATATGTTGGCCCAAAATTGCCATATCAGGTGATGCTAAAATGTTGTCAACGTTAACAACAATTACGTGTTTTATTCGTGGATTATCACTCAATATACCAGATTCAATAAGTGAAGGACCAACATCGCCATGTCCACATGGATGCATGTTTGGTACACCTGAAGACACAAAATCTATGCTATTGTCTGGTGCTAGTCTATAGGACTCAAACTGCTCAAATACGGTACATTGAGGAGGTGGACTCATACAATTCAAATGTTCAGCAAATTGCTTCATGAACTCAGGTTGTGTCATGAAAAATGTCGGAACGTTCAATATCTCATTATCGTGACTAACGATAATTGATTGTAATAATTTATGTGCAACAAGAGAAATACCAAGCTTTGGTAACGTCATCAAGGCTTTAGGTTGACCTGCTAATACAACGTACGCAACTTCACCATTTTTTACTGCTTTTTCACCTAAAATTGCATGTGAATGTGTTAAAACGTTATAATCAACAACGTCTTGTGAAGATGGTTGTTCGGCATTGCAAGAGTGATCAACATTGTGTTGATTTGCAATTAAATTGATTAACGTTTGTTCATCTAGTCCACCATGACGCTTAAAGCGCTTAGTGTACTCTTCGTTTATTTTCGTTAAATCTTCTCGTAAACCTTTAACAAATCCAGGTTCAAATCTCATACATAGAAATTACACCATACCAAGCTTGGAAAACAACTTTTGGTTGTATTCTGCAAATGGTGAGGAGTCCGGATTCAGTAACATGCTAATATCGACCCACCGGATAACACCTTCTTCTTCGGTATTTATTTCTCCGGACGCCTCGCAGGCAAAAGTTGTGGTTTCAAATCCTTCAGAATCACCGCAGGAAAATACGGGATGTAACCTTACAGCAACTAATCCGGTCTCTTCTTCTAATTCTCTTGAGGCGGCCTGAATAGGCTCCTCGCCTGGATCGACCTTGCCGCCCGGGAGCCCCCATGCCGTTGGGTCATCTCGTCGCGAGACCGCCAAGACCTTGCCATCGTCAGACATGATGAGACACGTTGCGGCTTTCATCGTTGATTGATTCGCATTTTCTGTGTCTTCATCTTCGTCTGTCAATACGTTTCCACCTCGTTTTAAAATTGGAACATCATAACGAAGGTTACCATCTTTACTAAAATTTTTGTTGCCAAAACCATCCAAAACTTCAACAATTAATTGGCGTAACAATTTTTCAGTTTTCATCATGTTCCAACCCATGCCTTGATTAAAACTGGATTCCACTCGGAAACATCTTCGCCATTTTTACCAAGTAATAACAGGTTCATCGTGCGGTGCCATCCTTCTGAAAGTTCATAACCATTACTATTTCTAAAAAGAATCACCGGTTCGTTATTGCCATCACCAAAGACTTTTGTTTTTTGAATTTCCATTCGCTCGGCATCTCGCGGTGTATTCCATGCATTAATCTTGCCGAATTGCCTATCATTAAAAGACTTTAATGTTCGCTTGTTAAAGTCACTTGGTTTGAGTTTCAATTTCTCAAGCGTCCATTTTCGTTCATTAAGTTTTTTAAATGTTAAAAGCGTGCGTGATTGTGTTAATGCTTCAACACCAGTACCTTTGTAAAATTCGTTAAAAACATATGTTGGTATGTTTTCATACTTGTTTTTCAACAATTTGTACAAACCTTTAACACGCATTTCACGTAACGTGATCATTTCATTGATTAACGATACAAGAAGTGCGTGTTCACTCATCAGTTGCTTTCAGTGTTGAGCAGTACAACTATTAATTTTATCGCAACTGTTAATCGTGATTGCACAATTGACATCAAGACTCACACCATTTGCTTGTGTGTCAGCACAAAATTGTTCACATGATGCCATACACTCTTGTGATGTTGAACAAGATTGCCCATTCACACATTCTGAATCAATATGACAATGCTTATGCATGTCAATTGGCTGACCCTCAGCACAACCAAGACTTCTTAAATGGTCACATGCAGTAATACAAAGATCATCAGATTGTACAACAACTGGTGGTGCTGGAGGAACTGGTCCAGGTGGAGCAGTTGTGACTTGGCAAGAAACCATCATTGCTGCAACTATCAAAATCATAAATGTTTTATTCATCTTCATCACCATTTGAGCCTCTGTATATTCGAGGTGTTGTAGTCATTATCATCGTATCGAGTGAGTTGTACAAATCATTTTTTGCCAACATGATATTACCATTGTATTTTTGTAATGCAACGGGCCATTGTGATGCAGCAATTCTACGAGCTCGAGCCCTTTCTCTACGTGTTAATTTTCTACCAAGTTCTACTTGAGTAAAATCGAACCACGATCTCAAAGCATATTCAATTGATGATTTGCCTGGCGTTTTTCCACGTCCAATTCCCAAAGATGCAATATACTTTTCATCACGATGAAGTTCCATTACAAGCTCAACATATTCTTTTAAGATTTGCATATTCATCATGGTACGTAATGTTGTGGAACGGCAGTCGGTATCCAAATATCATTCGCATTAGATGCATCAAGATATTCATATGGGCAATAACAATAACCATGATCGGCCCAATTTGTACCCCACGAATTTCTAATTATCAACCGTTTAAGAGATTCATTATAACCAACAATCAATTGAGCATGTCCTCCACCACCAACTCTAACAAGTTTTGGCATAGCGATCATTCCATCAGAGCCAACATTCATATAATCTTCATCAATAAACATACCGAAAACAACTGGATGTTGTGCAGTTAATGCTTGTTTGATCTTGTCAATTCTCGATTGTCCGGTTCCATCTATTCTATAATAGCCATCAATTTTATTTGGATATGCATCACGATAAGAACCCCATGATGGTCTTGTGAATAAAGTCTTAAGATCGTAAGGCCATTTCTTTTCAGTACATGTGCCTAAAGATGACAATGTGCCCATTGCAAGACGAATATATGTTCCTTCGTCTTTGTCTTGTTGTTGGTGCATCAATCGAGAATTATAATAGACAAACAATCTCGACAAATCTTCAAATGGAATACCATTTCGAATTTGTAAAAATTCAAGGCCACCAACTACTGAATTACCAACACAAGAACTTGATTTTGCTTGATTTTCAACAGGCGAACACCAGTGTCTTAGGTCAAGAACACCATTGGTTTCAACACCAGGATTTGAAACTGAGGCGCCTTGTCCGGCAATCATGTTGATGTTGTCATGAAATAACAGATCAACATGATCTGCATTGTCAGGCATTGTGTGATCAGGTTTCCACCCACCCAACTTTGGGACATAACCAATATTTGTCATATAAACAAATATCTACGTCAACACATAAAGACTCAGTTCAAAGGTAACTATCGTCAACATCAGGTGCTGTTGCATCATGAAATGCAAAAATAACATCTGCAACAGCTTTCAAATGAAGAGAATCTAACATTTCAGCTATTGGAAGAAGTGGATGAACAATACAGTTATGCACTATGTGATTCAATCTCCACAAAAAAGTTCGGTTCATGTTATTATCCTTCAATCGATTTAGAACGCTTATTGTCAATGAGCAATGCTTTATAAATATCACTAAACACATCGTCGCTAGGCAATCGCATATCTTTCCATTCACATTTTGTGTATAGGTTAATTTCTTTATAGTTAACTCCTAACACGTTTGAAACGAAATGTTTTTTCAAACTTTTAGCACTTGCTGGCTCGCTATTTTCCCATAACGTTACAAAAAAATCAAGTTCATCTTCGATATTATGTTTCTTTAAAATTGATTGTAAGTGCTTGTTTGAATTGATCATTATTAACGTGTCACCTCTGTCTTCATAGGGTTTTAAATATCGTCCCATAACACATTAAATGTATCAATAAACTTGTTCCAGGCATTTTCTTTCAACAAAGATTTAAATGCCCATTCATTGAACAACTCACTCACACATAACCAATTTTTTTCTGGATTTGATCGTGTTATTTGCGAAGCCTCTTCATCAGACCACGTATGAAACTTAATCAATTCGTAGTTCTTTAAAAACAATGTTGCAGTATCTTTATTTTCAAAAAGAACTGACATTGCATCAGCATCATTGATTAATGAATCAGCGGTCTTATCACCAATACCCGGAATTCCTGGGATATTGTCGCTCCCATCTCCTCTTAGAGACTTCCAACTAACATAGTCGAATTCCGTTTTGACAAAGTATGTTTTCAACATTGGGTTATACACCTTAACATTGTCAAACTCATTTAAGAGTTGTGTAAAATCTGAATCGTTACTAACAACAGTGAAGTTAGCATCAGACGTTGAACGTTTGATCAAATTATAGATCACGTCATCGCACTCAAAATCTTGATGCCTAATAATTGATACAGGAAAATATCTTGACAACATATCAACAATGATGTCTGCTTGTCTAAAGAAGTTCTTTTGTTCAGCGATTTTCTTTATTATTTCAGGATCGGTTGAGTCCACATCAACTTTACGATTTGCTTTGTATTCTGGGAACATTTCAATACGTTTCTTTGGATGTCCCTCCAAAATAAAATAAACTTGCGTGGGATTATGTAGCTCAACTTGGGCTCTAAAGTTTCGCATGAAATTAAAAACAATTGCGAAATCACCCAACTGAAATCCAGATCGAGCCCTATAAAGAAAATTTTGTCCATCGATGATTAAGACATGTGGTGAAGACATATTATAATTTTAGTCCTTGTGTGTGAAAATATACACCATTTATCATTTCTTACGAGATTTTGTTTTCTTAGGAGGCACATCAATGATATGGATATGTGTTGGTGGCACAATACCTAAATCTGCAGGCGATTTAATGTTTCCTTTGAGCCTCTCGGCGATGTCCTTTGCATACGATGCAAGCCAGCCGTTTGTGTAAGATGTCTTGTCAACGTGCTTTAGATCGTTCATTTGCTTCTCTTTGTCGATCTGGATCATGATGTACTCGACAATTCCCGGGGGCACGTGATCACGAAGCAACACGTAAAAGAAATCAACGAGCTTGTCGTTTGACGTGACGAAACCTGAACGTTCCTTCAGAAGTGCGGAGTACATATCATCAGGAGGATCGCTAACTTTCTTCATGTAAGCAAGATTCCATTCTCATCCATTATGTGATCACCAGATCTAAGCATCTCGGCCCATTTAACATAATCAGGATTGCTTGCAAAAAACGAGTCCTTTGCATCAACCCATTTCAGAATATTCACCTCAAGCTCCTCACGGGTCTTGGCAACATTGGGGTGCCAACCACAACCACAAGAGAGCACACCACGCTCATACTTGAACTGGTCGATCTCATTCCTCCAAAAACCTTTACCTTTGCCCCACCATCTTTGTGATGTCTTCTTTTCTGGTATTGGTATCTCCACGATACGATGATTGGACGAATAATCATGTACGATATTCCCAATCTGAAATTGCATCAAATAAAGCATGGAGATCACTGTATTTCGCCTGAACATCACGCTCTTACGTCTACGAGATAACTTCTTATATAAACGTCCCCAATGACGGTCATGGAATTCACTTTGAAGTTGTTGCATAAGCTGTTTTTTTGTCTTACCTCGAAATAAGACAATAATTTGATCTTGTGTTAAGTGTTTCATGCAGTCTCATATTTTTTTTCAAACGTTACGTTGATGTCTTTGATTTTATTAATTGGAGCATATGTCATTATGTTATTATCGTTTGACAATAACACAAGACCTCGTTTAGTATTTTTTATGCACCATTCATCAAAAAGTTTTTTTGCAGAAAAAACCAAAACCACTTGATCAAAAGTTACAATTTTTCCCTTAATCATTCTTGTAACGATTACATTATCAATTGTCGTTATTGTAATGTTGGCAACACCAATATCATATGTTGTTTTCTCAACATATCTTTGTCGATGATTTTCCTTATATTCAGAAAATTCAGAAATCATCAACAAGCCTATAATCAAAAATCCAATACCAACAAGAAATATGCCTCCGGCATTTTCTTTACAAAATAAACCAACGATATAATCATAATTCATTTACGAAACTCTTTTTTTCTTCAAAAATTCTCTACATTGATTATCAAGAATTGGCGACTTCCATCCTTCTTTACATTCAGAACACGTCCATGAACCTTCTTCACAGTAAGCCACCACGTGGTCACTAGAAAAAACATGGGTCATCATGTTTATGTAACCTTTAATCCTATAAAAAAATTTCAATTTTTCCATTTCATTTAACACCAATTTTTGTTAGAAAGTCATCATATGCAATGAGTACTTGTTCATGATCAAGGGTTTCCCGCACTTCAAAGGCAATTCCCTGGTCGTCGTTCACGAAAACACGCCAGTTCTCATCTTCCCACACCCATTGCTTGCAGGAGCCCATCCACGTCAACTTTTGACGACCGAGTTTTTCCTTCATGAAAGTGACACAGTTTTTTGGTCCAGAGGCATGGTGCATTGCCATGGAGTTTTTCAAAAGTGTGTCAAGAAACGTATTTCGTTCATTACCTTCCATTCCGTTGACGAAATTAATGACCGGTGTGCTGTTCCACGTGAAAGGATCACTAAATGATTGCTTTTTCATGTTTTTTCCCATGTAAACACTGTTTCGAGAGCCTGTTCGATCTCTGTTGTATATGACTCGCCCAAAATTAGGCCATCAGTTATTTCCAAGAGGAAGAAGCCGTGCGGCGCGGCATCCACTATTAACGGTGAATGACCCAGCGCACTCAATCGGAATCATTGATGGAGTTCCATCATTTTTAAGTACTGCAATCGAACAAGACACATAACCATCTTCATTGGAGTCAATTCCAGTACAAGAGATACCAACTGGTTTGAATCCCATCTGAGATGACCATTGCTTAGCGGCTACTTCTGCCGCCTTATGGTCTGCTCCAGACACACTGGCGGTGCATCGGCCAAAAACACCGACGATCATAATGAATATGATACCAATAAAGGCAATTACGGTAAGTATTTCAATAACAGAATAACCATGTTTGTTTGTTTTATGAATGCTCATGTTCAAATATTACCATGAAGGAAGTAAACAAATACACTACCATGATAACATTAATGCTCCAAGTCCAATCACAATGATTCCAAAAAATTTCATAATGGTCACAGTTTCACCTAGAAAAATCGTTGATAAGGCAAAAGTGAGTGCTGGATATATTGAAACAAAGCCCATCACTAAGTGAATGGGGGCCCTTTGAAGGGCGGTTGAGAATGACAAGCTCGCTGTGGTAGTCAATACACATGCTAGGCCTGCTAATACGACACCTTTTGGTGACCAATCAGCAATGACTCCTGATGCTTTCATATATAAGAACATTATAGGAGCAAGCATCGAATGCACATATGCAATCACAATTTGAATCATCAAAGGTGAAATGCTTTTTGAAGCTGATTTCATAACTAAGGGCCAAATTGCCCAACACATCGTACATGTAATTATCAATATCCAGGTTGGCATTAGTCTATATTACTAATACAATTAAAGGATATTGTTCATTTTTTAGCTAAACGTTGCCAAACACCAAACGGAATCGTTTTAAGTGCATTTAATGCTAAATTCATATCTGCAATTAGTCCTTGCAGATCATTGTCATCATTGATTAATCCTGATGCAACACGAGAAGCTATCACAGCTTGAAGCTCCTCGCGCACACGTTCTTTTTTAAGATATGCAGGTGATGCAGATATTTTTTGTTCTTTGATGACATCAGTCACCAAAATTCGTATGTCAGAAACTGTAGTTTTCACGTTACTAAGTATTTGTTCATTTGTATTCTATTGAGACTTAACACTGCGAACTTTTCCAAATTTACCATCAGGAAGTTGTATCATAACAGGTTCGTCATCTGATTGAACAGATTCAGCCATTTGTTCAAGTTGCAAATTTGATGATTTCTTTAGCATTGTCATTGGATCAACATTTGGTATTTCAGCAGCTGACGGATACCATTCTTTTGCTTTTTGCACAGCATTATCAACAAGTCTTGTGATTGAATTTTTTGCACGATCTATTAAAACAACCCGGGCCTTCTCAGCCGAATCAAATATTTCACCATCTATTTCAGTGATCAATAATTGAGATTGTTCATCGGCACCACCTCGAACCATATAAGAAATCTGTTCACCTTCGAGTGTTTTACGTGTTAGTTGTTCTGATATCATCATTGGATAAACACGAGTTTCCTTTTTTAGAACAACATAAATGACTTGACCAACTGTATATGACATTTATTCTTCCTCACCATCAAAAACTGTACCAACTTCTTCCTCAACGTTATCGGAACTTTTTTGTTGATTAGGTTCCTGTGCTAGTTCAAATACACCCATTGGAGGAGGTCCTGTTGGTGAAATAATAAAATCTGGTGCAGAATCATTCACAGGAAGCTTTGCACTAAAACAAGCACTTGAGATCTTTTGCCACAACTTTGTTTCAATTAACGTTCTTTCTTGTGAAACAGCAAGAGATTGACTTACAGACGTCTTCATATCAGGTGGTAACATTATACTAAAAAGATCTCTTAAGTGAACAAGTTCGAACTTTGTCAAGTTCAAAGTAAACGTCTCACGACGCTTAACAATGGGTTCATTTTGTTTTGCTTTTTTCTTTGTCATTCGTACCTGCTGCCCTTTTGGCCGGGTTCATTTGATTTTGAGCACTTTAAATCATGGTGTGTTGCTTTTGGACAACGTTTATTTCCACAGTCGGGACACACCACCATTTGTTGTACTATTGGATTTTGTAATCCCAAACTAGGATCATTAAGACACGTATAACAATAACAAGACATCACTGTGCTGGATCTGTTAATGTTTCTATGAACATATCAAATGTATCGCGATGTTGAACGCCTTGTTGAATCTTTAGAACTTTCAATGCAGCCTGAAGGGTCTTCATATCAAGTTTGTCACTGTATTCTTCAATGACATCTTTTCTGTCTTCTTTGAGAGTTTCAATCTCGTTGTCAACATTCTGAATTCTTGACATAAACTCTTTTACTAGAGCTTTAAGTGCTCCAAGTTCATCAGGTTGCATAAGATTTACGTTATAATTTTTAGCTGATTCTTTTGCCATTCCAACATATTACAACGTCATATGTAAGTGTTCACATGTTCTTGATTTTCAAGAGAGTCGCTTCATGCGCTTTCACATATGGATGATCTTGTGGAACACCAGAACTTACAGCCTTTTTAATTTGTGATGTCAATTGTTTGATATAGAATTCTTTAATGCTTTGTTTCACAGATTTCAATAATTGCTGCTCTGCCACTTGACGTTCCTGTTGAGGAACTTTTGATAACTTTTCAAGTCCAGGGATTTTTTTACCTAAGTTTCTTTGTAATTCTTCAAGAGACTTAACATTCATGACAGTATTTGCACGTTGTTCTACTTTTTGAAGAGCATCATCAACAACCTTATGTCCAATACTGGCTAGCTTCTTTGTTTGATCACTATTTGCAATAAGTTTTTTGACTTTTCCATTGTTGATGAGTTTCATCAAAGGCGATTCTTCTTCTTTTTCTTCAGAGTCTTCTCTAATAAGACCTTCATACCACATATCTGAACCACCCATACCGCCATAGCCCATATCGCCTGACGGTTTAGAAAACGCCTTTTTGCTTGAAGTTTTCTTCTTTTCATCATCGGGATTTAAAAAATTTCCTAAAATCTTATCTAAAAGACCTCCAGATAAAATGCTTAATGTCTTTGCAACGGCCTTTGGAGCTCGTTTTGCCAAGGAGTTTGTCATGAAAAGTTCTGGTTGATATAAGAATGCTGCAACAAGAACGTCATCATTATGAAGCGCTTCAAACGTTTCTTGATAATAATGACCATATTCATTTCTAATTTTCTCTAATTGCTTTTGTTCATCAGAAAAGATATCTGCATAATCAGATTGCAAAATTGGAATAAGTGTTGTTGCAATCGTTTCAAATGCTATTCGTAATACAGAAATTGCACTTGCTGAGATTTCTTTTACTTTTCCTGTAGTATGTCCAATCGCAGTGATAAAAGGACCAACAAATATATTCATTAATTGATCTCTACCAACAAATTCCATACCCATGGGTGATGAAGCTGCAAGATCCATCATCTCACCATATGCTCCTCCATCATCTTCGGTGAGTAACTCACGAATATACTCACGCAATAATTGTTTATTTTGAAGCGTTCTCATCTTTACTAATTATGTTAGTCAGATGCTTTTAACTGATGACAACACGTGCAATAACGTGGAGGCCACCCATACCACAATCACCCGCTTCATTCACACGTGTATGGAACAACCCGAAACAAGGAGAATAGCAGTACCAGTTGAAACGCTTCATCCACGCGCGCGTGGAACAACCTCAAGGACACCGCGAAAGGCTTCGAGCGTTACGGCTTCATCCGCGCTCGCGCGGAACAACCCGCCTACGACACCCCCACCGGACGGACCACGAAGCTTCATCCGCGCTCGCGCGGAACAACCCTTCTTTTCGAAGGAAAAAAATCTCTGAACCAATAACTGAAATCAACAACATCGATCCACCAATCGGGATCCACTGCTTCATTGTCTGTGAATAGCATTGTTCGTTATGAACGACAATAGTATTATTGTGGGTGTACACCCACTCGATCATGTCACCAGGTTTCATGGCATAATCACTTCGCGACCTGATAAATCAAACCAACACTTGGCTAGTTTCAATTCAAAGTCATTGGTACGCTGTTTCTTAGTGATTGGATCCCTTGTAGAAAATGCCATGCGTTCTTTTGAAGGTAATGCCTTTAACAATTCTTTCTTTATCGTGAGCCATTCATCAACGTGACCAGCATACGAAAAGACAAAATTAAGTGCTTCAATGATTTTCGTGTCATCGTTTATATTTTGCATCATCGTTTATTTTCAATAATTCTCGTATCTTTTCACGAAATTGTTGGGTTTCAATATCTTCAGATTGTTCAGTAATTTTAGTGTTGAAAACAATATTAACTGGGATTTTTAACAAAAATAAAACAGCTTCTTCAAGAAGATTACGTTGATAAACGTGAATCCTGGGAAGTGACAATATGTCGAACCATTTTGCATCAGCAACTTCAGATTCTGGATTTTTATGATCAGGTTCATGACTACCAACAGGTGTTGCCAAATATGTTACGACCGTTTTATCTTCATTCCTGAAGTGAGTCATAATATCAGACAAACGATCCCCAAGAACTATTTGAATACCGGCTTCTTCTTTAACTTCTCGAATAGCACATTGTTCAAGTGTTTCACCTTCATGCATGTGACCCTTTGGTACTCCCCAAGAGTTTTTATTTTGAAATTGTTTGACTAATAATAGCTCAAGTCTTAACTCAGTTATTCGCCAAACAACTGCTCCGCAAGATGTTGTCTTTATACGTGCGTTGTTTTTACTATACATAATATTTATCATACAACGGCTTTTAAAGAATTGATACATTATGCCAATAAAACCATCGATACGTTATTTGGCTAACGTCTAATCTACGTATTGCCAAATAAATCCTCCCGCATGTTTAAGTTTACCGTGAAGATGAGACAGTAAACTACTTTTAGGAATTTCACAAATATCGCATGCTTCACAAACTGATTTAAATTGTCTAATGAACTCAAGTGTATTTTTGTTAAACTGTGTCACTGCATGACGATTGTATTTTATTGAATTTTGTGCACCAATTCGATGATTTTCACGTACTTTTGAATTTTTCCACGAGTTAGTTACGTAATTTTTTCTCTTTGTTCTAAAATCAGGATCTTCATTAATTGCTTTTAATTTAAGCTTAACGTCATCACGAGCCATGGCTTTTTTTGTCGCTATTTTAATACGATCTTTCATTCCGTCTTTGTTCATTATTGATTTTGTTATCAAAGAACGACGAATTTTTGCTTCTACTTTGTTAGATGCTATTTTTTGAGCAACACTATTGCGAGCTCGTAATACAGGATCATTCATTCGAATTTTAAATCTAATTGATGCTTCAGGCGATCTTTTCCCACCTTCGCCGCCAAGCGTTTCATTATAACCTTTTAATGCTGTTTCAAATTTTTTGATATAATCGATTTCAAGATTGATTGCTTGTTCTTTTGTATCACATATTTCTAATATTTCATGTTTGAACAAGCGTTCACCGTATTTTTTAATTGCACGTTGAAACATAACGTCTGGATGATCATTTTTAGTCGCGCCTAAAACATGTTCTTTCCATCGTCTAGACATCAATTTATTTGATTCGTATAGTTTTTCATCGACACTCAGTTCTACGATTAATCGATTTTCTTGATCGCACGTTCGAGTACCTGCAAATCCGATATATGACTTTTCATTAATTTGATTGATATGTCTATAAATAACATACATATGTATATGTATTACATGCAAATCGGAATGATAGCAGGAAGTTATAAACCCTTCCATTCAGGACATTTTGAATGTATCAAATTAGCGGCTTCAGAATGTGATGAAGTTCATTTGTTTGTGTCATTAAGTGATAGAAAACGACCAGGTGAAGTGCCAATTTTTGGAAAAGACATGGAAAAGATCTGGCATGAAGAACTAGAAAAGATATTACCTCAAAACGTATTAGTCTCTTATGGTGGTTCGCCAATTCAACAAATTCTCAAAGAGATAGGCGATGCATCAAAATCATATACAGAAAACACGTACATTATCTACGCAGATGCAGAAGATCTAGCTAAAAACTTCAATGAAGATATACTACAAAAATATGCTGGTTGGTTATACGGATTTGGACAATTGAAGTTACGTGACACTTCTAGCACTCGAGGAGAAAGTGAAGAAAGAAGTGGAACAGCGATGAGAAAGTTTATCGAAGACAACGATAAAGAATCATTCATTAACAACATGTCTCCTGGAGTCGACGGAGACAAGATTTGGAATTTATTACGATCGCGCGTAGTAATCCCAGATCAAAAGATTACAAAAAAGAAAAAAGCATCAGAGTCAATTGAAGTGCTTCTTAAATCTCTTATTAAAGAGACTGTTTCGCATAAATTACGTCGAGCATTTTTCTAATACTATCAGGATCATCGAATGTATATGGAGAATTACCATTAACATTCAATCGTGCCTGTACTCTGAATTGACCATTAGAACCAAATGGACTTCCTTTACTGCCACTTCTTGAGACCCTAATCTCTAAAACTGTTTTACCAGACAATCTTGGAATTGGCAAATTTGCCGGATTATCTTGCATGTAAAATAAACCGTGACCACCTATTTGAATGTAATTCACGTTCTTATGAGCATAATGTGCAAATATGAATGATACGTCAACCGTAATAGCTTTGTTAAGTGGTTTTAACAATCCTTGTTTAGATGCTTCTCCCCATGCAGGAACGTAAAATCCAGACATTGGAAAGCCATTTACTTGTTTGGCACCAGCTGGCATTCCTGTGCTATTAAGAAAATCGACAAATGTTACAATATTAGTATCAAATATATCGCGTTCTTGGTTCATAATCTCTACAACCTCTTGAACACGATTTTGTGCTGCTGGAGATCCTGTTGGAAAAAATCCTACATCTTGTTTCCAACCAATTGATCCGCCTCCCATTTGTGCACGATCATTTAATTTCACTTCTAAATAATGAACTTCATTATTAATGATCATGTCAGCATCTGGCGTTGTTGATGCGTCTCCGGCGCCTGATTTTATGTTTCCTTGTATTCCTGCTTCATATAATGCGTTTATTACAACATTTTCATATGCTGAACCTCCACGTGAGATTGATTCGCCAACAATAATTTTACCTGTGCATACTTTTTCAATGTAATCAAGAAGCGATTCATCTCCACCAACAATTGCCGGTAATTCTGCGGCTCTTTCGTGAACTTCATCTAAAAATTCTGTTAAGATTTTTTTTGCAAAGTGATGAGTTTTTGGTGCTGAATTAATTGCTTCAACAACATCTTCAAACTTACGTAAATCATCTGCTGAATAGCCTTCACCGAAAACAATTTGCACAATTTCGTTTTTGTCAGCAGTTACTAATTCTCTATCAAGCACACGCCAATCTTTATTGAACTTACCTGGCTTTTTACTACGTTTCGTTTGCACAACTTTGTACAACCCTTTATCAAAGTCTATAGAATATCTTGTGCGCTCAGTGTCAGATTGTTCGCCAGTCAACGTTAATTGCCCGATAAATCTTGCAACGGTATTCAACAATATGTTACGTATAACACCTTTCACTGGTGAATAATCTCTGTGATCCTTCATTGAAGAAGTTCCGGCGCGGGCCCAAGTAAGGTAGCCAACATCACCAAGCATTACGTCAATTTGCACAAACCTTTCATCAAGCGGATACTTTATTGAAACGATTGTTGAACCAACTTTACTGATATTTTCTCTACCAAACATGGCAATTGCCTTGTCAAAGAAATCATCACGTGTACCATCAAATTCAGCCGCTAAATCTATGTCACCCATAACACTTTTTTTGCCGGTACTTCCAACGGGTTCAATGTTTTTTGCGCCAATAAAAGTAAGGTCATTCAAAATGAATGGGTATAGTTCTTCGTATTCTTTAAGCGTTATCGATTCAGTTTCAAATTCTTTCCCACCTTCACCAATAACATATGCTAGTCCAAATTGTTTTGCTTCACCCAAGTCCATCTTTGGGATACCTTTACGACCGTATTTAAATAAAGAAAGAAGTTGATGTGCTGGTGCGAATGCTCCCGTAAACTTGTATGCCGTTCCTTTATATACAAAAACGAGCCCTTCAATTGGTGCTGCGAGATTTTCAATACTTTCTAATTTAGACATCTCTCGTTGCAAAATTGCCATTGCTGCTTCATTTCCTGAGCTTTCAATTGCTTTAACTGCTTTTGCAACTTGCGCTTGAAGTCTTGCAACTTCCTCCCTAGAGTCAGCGATCATTAATGAGTTCATACCTCTTAATATTTCAATTGCAAAACGATGGATCGCCATTTCTATTGGTTTAACCATCTTGTCTTTCAAAGATTCTGAAGACTTTATGAAATCAACAACTGACTGTTGTAGTTCTTTTGGTGTATTTTTCTTGATCTCTGGAATTCCTGGTGCTCCAGGAGCTTCAATTGATCGTTCTATTGTCATTTTTGCAATATTTGGTGGCAAATTTAATTCTGCAACTTCATCTGCCATCAACGATCTTAGATAATCATACACGGTGTTATTGTCACCAACACCACCGGATGCCATTGCGCTATTTATTTCTGCAATGGCTTTGGCAGAAATAGAATCGTCAGAGATCTTTTTTAGATTTACAAGTGCAGGTCCATGAAGTACCCAATTTTTCATGGTCACAGCTTTTTGCATTTGCTCAATCTTCGATGTCAGTAAGTCAAGTTCAGGACTATACATGCCTTCTTCAATAGAACCATCAGGTTTTACGTCATAGATTGGCATACCATGAAATACAATATGATTACCATCATAGTTGATAGTATTTGGACTCATTTCATAGATGATCTCTATTGAATACCATTTATTACCATTAGGACCAAATATTTTCGTTTTGGTTTTTTCTGGTATTGAAAGAAGGGCGTCATTCAAAACACCAAATGCCGTATTGAATGCATCTTCAACATTTCCTCGACCAAAGAACTTTGATGCTAAGTCGCCCGCTGACATTCCGCCACGTTTAATGTCACCACCTGATCGTGCTGCCTTTAATTCACCTTCAGCAACGTTAAACGTAAAAACAAGGTTCATGCCATCTGTTTTTTCAGACGTTTTTTCTAATTTTCCTTGAGATGCATTGTTCAAAACATCTTTAATCTCACCAAATGTTAAACCAAGATCATCATACAAGTGTGGTAAATGGCCGCCGGCGCCGCCTTCTGTAAGATTAAATTTCATTGTTACATTTCCTCACGAACAATTTCTCTAATTTAGAATGTACCAATCCTATAATAAAATTTTAAATTTTATAATGGTTTCACTTAGACTTAAGACTTTTTTTGTCACTTGCCTTACGTGCCGATGTTAATTCACTTTTAAGACGAGAAATCAATCGAGCATAGTTTGCTCGAGCTTCTGAACCCCGCCGTTGATTAT
>Ga0315273_10003128_pt1 | contig 19887 bp, 15 predicted proteins | sample YL17G02_0_MG_FD_205753 | JGI IMG/M metagenome (GOLD analysis project Ga0315273, IMG submission 205753) | Sediment microbial communities from Yellowstone Lake, YNP, Wyoming, USA - YL17G02_0 | ecosystem: Environmental > Aquatic > Freshwater > Lake > Sediment | place: USA: Wyoming | collected...
ATGTACCAATACCAGAGTATCCAGAAGTGCCTACACCGGAATATCCCGAGACCCCACTATATCCTGACATTCCAGAATAACCACTAAATCCCGATATCCCAGAATAACCAGAAATTCCTGAATAACCTGATGTACCAATTCCTGAATAGCCAGAAGCACCTATACCCGAATAACCAGATCTACCGGAATAACCACTAAAGCCAGAAATTCCAAGTACTGAAAAAGTAGTTTCGACCCAAGAAGGATCAGTGACACCTTGATATGCCCAAGTTGCATCACGTGAACCAACACCTGTATTAATAGCTACTACACGAATAATAATTCTATCTGTACTAACTATTGCAATATCTGAAGGTATTACCCAATATGTCGTATATGCTGTAGGTGTAGATGTCAATGACGCTTTAATTCCTACTACACCACCAGAAATATTTGTAGTTACTCCAGTTATTGACCTTGTCTCAACTTCGTATCCTGCAGACATATCAGGATTAGTAGCAGAAAATGTACCGCGAAATGTCCATTGACCTGCTGGGACTACAGAACTAGCAGGCACATCAACTATTGTTAAATATGAATCAAACGGCACATATGATGAAGCGCTTGTAACGTTTGTTAACGTTTCTGTAACTACACCATCACTTGTAGGTATTCGAGTTAACTTTTCACAATCTATAGTCAATGTAGCAGTAGCATTATTCGTTGAATTTGTAAGTGCGCCATAACCATTTGTCACTGTAATTGTGCTAGAAGTAACAGATCTAATAGCCCACTTATTCGTATCCATCGCTGTACTAGAATTTGTTACTTTGAATTTCTGTCCTGCAACCCATTTATCAGTTGTAAAATCTCCCGAAGATCTTACAATTGTACCTGCAGCTGCATTAAATGTAAAAGTATCTCCACCTGACGCTTGACTAACAGGAGTTGTAACTTCAGATGCAGTATTAACAAACCAGAACTTTTGTCCAGTTACTGCACCGGCTGTGCCTGAATAACCTGACATTCCACTATAACCTGATAGACCTGAATATCCAGACACACCAGAATATCCAGAGAAACCTGATATACCACTATAACCTGAAGTTCCAGATTGGCCAGAATACCCGCTAAATCCACTGATACCGGAATATCCTGACAAACCAGAAATTCCTGAATAGCCACTAATTCCAGAATAGCCTGATACGCCATTAGCACCGCTATATCCTGATAGTCCGTCAATTCCTGAATAGCCACTAATTCCAGAATAGCCAGATGTGCCATCAGCACCACTATATCCTGATAGTCCGTCAATTCCTGAATAGCCACTAATTCCAGAATAGCCAGATGTGCCATCAGCACCGGAATATCCTGACAAACCAGAAATTCCAGAATAGCCACTAATTCCAGAATAGCCTGATACGCCATTAGCACCGCTATATCCTGATAGTCCGTCACTTCCTGAATAGCCACTAATTCCAGAATAGCCTGATATGCCATTTACACCGCTATATCCTGACCATCCACTAATTCCTGAATAGCCTGATACGCCATTAGCACCGGAATATCCTGATACACCTGAATATCCGGACGAACCACTAATTCCTGAATAGCCAGAATCACCACTATATCCTGACCAGCCTGATGTTCCTGAATATCCTGAATCGCCACTATAACCTGAAATTCCTGAATAGCCAGAAACACCTGAATATCCGCTGCCTGAATAACCTGAAATACCGCTATATCCTGACCATCCACTTATACCTGAATAACCCGAAATTCCAGAATACCCTGAATCACCACTGTACCCTGAGTAGCCACTGATACCAGAATATCCTGAATAACCAGACAGTCCAGAATATCCGCTGACGCCTGAGTAGCCAGATGCGCCGGAATAACCTGATATTCCAGAATAGCCTGATAGACCCGAATATCCACTGATTCCGGAATGACCTGAATATCCCGACGCTCCACTATCACCAGAGTAACCACTGTAACCATTATTACCAGAATACCCTGAATACCCTGACCAACCAGAGTAACCTGACGTTCCTGAATATCCAGAAATTCCAGAGTATCCTGAAGCACCGACGCCAGAATAACCACTGATTCCAGAATATCCTGAAGTACCACTATAACCTGAAATACCCGAGTATCCCGACGTGCCAACTCCACTATAGCCAGAATACCCACTAATACCTGAGTATCCGCTTATTCCTGAATACCCACTAACCCCAGAATATCCAGAAGTACCTTCAATTCCAGAGTATCCCGATGTGCCTTCTACCCCACTATACCCACTAATGCCAGAATACCCAGAAGTACCATATTGACCAGAGTATCCAGAAGTTCCTACACCACTATATCCAGAAGTACCAATATTCCCAGAGTAACCCGAGGTACCGGAATAACCAGAGTACCCGGACATGCCTGAATATCCACTAAAGCCAACACCACTATATCCAGAAGTACCCTCAATTCCAGAATAACCAGAGTCTCCTACTTGACCAGAGTAACCACTAATACCAGAATATCCTGATGTACCAACGCCGCTATAACCAGAAAATCCAGAATATCCAGAAATTCCTGTGATACCAGAGTATCCAGATGTTCCTACTTCGCCAGAATATCCAGATTCTCCACTATAACCTGAGATGCCTGAGTAACCACTTACTCCCGAGTATCCCGATGAACCAATACCACTGTATCCTGAATATCCGTAAAGACCAGAATAACCACTTTGTCCAGAGTAACCACTAATACCCGAATAGCCTGACCAACCACTTTCACCAGAGTATCCCGACCAACCACTTTCACCAGAGTATCCAGACCATCCACTGATGCCAGAATATCCAGAGATTCCAGAATAGCCGCTGTATCCTGACCAACCAGAAATACCGCTATATCCAGATATACCTTGCGGACCCTGTGGTCCCGGGGCACCACTTAAAGAAACATCCCAATCACTATACGTTCCAGAACCTGTAGTAATTGTAATATTTGTAACTAATTGACCGTTAGATGGATTGTAAGATGTTATAGCACCTTCCATCTTATGCGTACTATCATAAGCTATTATAACAGACTGTCCAATTGAAAGTGCAAGACCTGTACCTACAGTTAAAGTCTGAGTACCTGCACCTATAGTAAGTTCAGTAGTTGAGGATGTTGTATATCTATCACCTGTGCCAGAATATCCAGATGATCCTGATTCACCGCTATATCCTGATGTTCCAATTGCTCCTGAGTATCCGCTTTGTGCAGAATATCCAGATAATCCTATTGTACCAGAATAACCACTAAACCCAGAATAGCCACTGGTTCCGCTATAGCCCGATATACCTGAATACCCGCTATAACCGATACCAGAATAGCCAGACTCACCTGAATATCCAGAAATTCCACTGTAGCCTGAATCTGCACTATACCCTGATGCACCGCTGATACCTGAATAACCACTTACTCCACTATAGCCTGAAATTCCGCTATAGCCAGAATAACCACTAATGCCTGAATACCCAGAGATACCTACGCCGGAATATCCTGATTGTCCTGAATATCCAGAATAACCAGACATCCCGCTATAACCAGACGTTCCAAAATACCCAGATTCGCCACTATAACCTGAAACTCCTAAATATCCACTATAACCTGAAATTCCACTATAGCCCGAATCGCCACTACCAGAATAGCCACTGATTCCTGAGTACCCTGAAATTGCGCTATAACCAGAGTAACCACTTATTCCAGAATATCCTGAAATCCCTGAATAGCCAGAAATACCACTATAGCCACTAGTTCCAGAGTATCCTGACAATCCAATACCGCTGTATCCCGAGTAGCCAGACAGACCAGAACATCCACTATATCCAGAAATTCCTGAGTATCCGCTACTTCCGCTTTCACCAGAATACCCGCTAATACCGCTGTATCCTGACCAACCACTTATACCTGAATAACCACTGAGACCTGAATAACCCGACAATCCAGAATACCCAGAAAAACCAGAATATCCTGAGAGACCAGAATACCCTGATACACTAGAATAGCCTGACCATCCACTAATTCCAGAATATCCAGAAGTACCTGAAATGCCGCTATAACCAGAATATCCACTTTGACCTGAATAACCTGAAGTACCTGAACCTGAATAACCTGAATCGCCACTATATCCTGACCAACCACTTATTCCTGAATAACCCGACAAACCTGAAATCCCTGAATATCCTGAATCGCCAGAATAACCTGAAATTCCCGAATAGCCAGAAATCCCAGAATAACCTGACGCACCTGAATATCCTGATCCTGAATAACCCGAAATACCTGAATCACCACTATATCCTGACCAACCTGATATTCCTGAATAGCCAGAATATCCAGAAGTTCCTGAATACCCTGACAAACCAGAAATTCCAGAATAACCTGAATCACCACTATATCCCGACAATCCACTAATTCCTGAATAACCAGAAATGCCACTATATCCAGAAAGTCCAACACCAGAATAACCAGAATAACCCACAACACCTGAATAACCAGAATATCCTGACAATCCACTATAGCCAGAAAAGCTACTATATCCTGACAATCCACTATAGCCAGAAAAGCTACTATATCCTGACAATCCACTATAACCTGACAATCCTGAATATCCTGACAAACCCAGTCCACTGTATCCCGAATTACCAGAATACCCTGATAGCCCTAAACCGCTGTATCCTGAAATACCAGTATCACCGCTATACCCTGAAACTCCTGAATATCCTGACAAACCACTATATCCTGACAATCCACTATAACCAGAAAAGCTACTATATCCTGACAATCCACTATAACCTGACAATCCCAACCCGCTATATCCTGAAACTCCTGAATATCCTGATAATCCTAATCCGCTATATCCTGATATACCTTGTACTCCAGTTACTCCTTGTATACCGGTCATTCCCTGTACACCCGTGGATCCTTCGCCAGAACCAACGCCTGTTGCGCCCTGTATTCCCTGAATTCCAGTAACGCCTTGAGGTCCAGTAGATCCCCCACCAACACCTGTCAAACACAAATTGTCAGTTATAGTTCTAATATCGGCATTGTATGTAGCTTCAACTACACCGCCAAGTAAATTAGCATAAACTTCACTAGATGAAGGTAAAGAAAAATTATGATTTGTAGTAAATTCTGTTATAATAGCATAAGAGCCATTAAGTGGCATATCAATTTCAGTGCCATCTTCATCCCACAATATTGTGGCTGACAAAAGCGTACCATCAGCGCTTTGTATTGATGTTATTTTGTAACGATGTGCTACACCCGGTAAAGGTTCAGCAGTATTTATATCAGCTGCAGAAGCTATAATCATAAACCCAGTTTGAACATCTAATGACCCTTGTCCAGTAGCATCAGCCTGGTTATCATAAATAGCATCAGTAAACGTGTATTCACCCGGGTTACCGGTTGATACAAATGAATTTACATACAATGTGCCATTTATTATTCTGTTCATGTACGTTTTACCTTAAAAATGAAGTATAATTATACGTGACAATGTACCAAGATTACCAATTTGGAACGTTGAATAAGAACCACTTATATTAGTAGCTATTGTCGCAGACTGAGCTGATAAATTGTCTGCATCGGCTCTAACATTGTAATCTGGAACAAAACAATCTGCAAGACTAGTATTTGCTCCTGCGCCGTTTATTGCACTAGCGGGAACAACAACATCATATGTAGTACTTAATCTGCCACCTGTTCTTATTCTCAATGATAATAATTGCGCGTCTGCATGATCTCCTGTTGGAGCTAATAATGTTCCTCCTGTTTTTGGAGATCCAGTATGAGAATATGTAAATCCAAGACTATATTGACCTTCATTACCAGAAGTAGATCCTGTATCTGAAACTGTGATTGTAAATGAATTAGTTGCAGTTGTAGCTATAACTACTACTTGATAATCTACGTTTGTATTCCTAACTATAACGCGATCACCTGCAGTATGACCGTGCAAATTCCTATTAATTGTCATCGTAGTTGTTACTCGACTCCAACTCAATCCACCATAAATAGATGAACTTGATACAATCCAAACTTCTTCACCAGCTGTCGATACAGTTTGATATCGACTAACTGCATTAAACACCATACTAACGCCACTACCGCCAGTACCAACACCTGTCATTCCTTGTATACCAGTAATACCCTGTATTCCAGTTTCACCTAATCCTGACAAACCCGTTAAACCTTGTGATCCAGTCTCGCCTTGCAATCCCGTAGCACCTTGTAATCCAGTAACACCTAAACCAACAGTACCTGTCAATCCTTGTAATCCTGTAGCACCCTGAGGTGCACCTGCAGGACCAGTGATTCCTTGAGGTCCTGGTAGTCCATTAAGTCCTGTTTCTCCTTGAATGCCTGCGCCTTGTATACCTGTTGGTCCTGGTAAACCAGTTTCACCCGGAGGACCACCAAATGGTCCTGTCAAACCTTGAATACCAGTCTCTCCTTGTATTCCTGCACCTGTCAATCCTAATGCACCAGTAGCGCCCTGTATTCCTTCAATACCGGTATCGCCTTGTATACCTGCGCCTGTAATACCTTGTAATCCAGTTGCACCAAGTCCTGTCTGTCCTTGAGCACCCGTATCACCCTGATTTCCTTGTGATCCCATTATACCAACAACGCCTGTTTCACCTTGACTACCAGTGTTTCCTTGACTTCCAGTAACACCTTGAATTCCAGTAACACCTTGACCCGTTAGTCCTCGAATTCCAGTACTACCTTGTACACCAGTAGAACCTTGTATTCCAGTTACACCTTGAGATCCTGTTTCTCCTTGAATGCCATCAATACCCGTATCACCCTGAATTCCTTGTTCGCCTGTTAATCCTTGTTCTCCAGTAACACCTTGTATACCCTGTAACCCAGTTTCTCCTATAGGTCCGCCTGAAGGTCCAGTAGAACCTGCAACTCCAGTTTCTCCCTGTATTCCAGCACCTGTAAGTCCTTGAGCACCAGTATCACCCTGAACTCCGGTATCACCTTGCACACCGGTTTCACCCGGAGGACCACCGTAAGCGCCTGTTAATCCAACTAATCCTGTTACACCTTGTTGTCCTTCAACTCCAGTAATTCCTAAACCTGTTTCACCTTGCAGCCCTTGTGCTCCAGTTTCACCAACACCAGTGACACCCTGTATACCAGTAACGCCATCTAATCCAGTAACTCCTTGTAGTCCTTGAATACCTGTTTCACCAACAATACCCTGAACACCAGTAGAACCTTGTATACCTGCAACACCAGTATTACCTGCGACACCTGTAGATCCTGAAAGACCTGTTACACCAAATCCTGTTTCGCCCTGAAGACCTCTTATTCCAGTTATACCTTGAGGTCCCGGTAAACCTAAAAGCCCAGTGTCACCCTGTATACCAGTTTCACCTTGTATACCAGTGCTTCCTATCTCGCCTTGTAATCCAGTTTCACCCTGTGAACCGATTCCTGTCTCACCTTGCGAACCAGTCTCACCTTGTATTCCTGTGACGCCTTGTGATCCAGTCTCGCCCTGTAATCCCGTATCACCTTGTAATCCAGTAACACCTACAAGTCCTGTTACTCCCAGTCCTTGAGTACCGGTTACACCCTGTACTCCAGTAATACCTCTTAATCCAGTTGCACCATATCCTTGAATTCCAGTAAGTCCCTGTCGACCAGTTATTCCTTGGAAACCAGTAGTACCTTGAAGTCCTGTCAATCCTCCAAAACCAGTTAATCCTTGTGCGCCAGTCTCGCCTTGTGAACCTGTAATCCCGTGCGATCCCGTTACACCTTGAGCGCCAGTTATACCTCTAAGGCCAGTAATTCCGGGTGCTCCAGTGTTTCCTTGAAGTCCTGTTAAACCCTGAGAACCAGTTTCACCTGCAGGACCTCCAAATGGTCCAGTAACTCCAATATTACCTTGAGGTCCAGTAACTCCAAAGCCCGTGAGTCCTCGTGGACCTTCTAAACCTGTAACTCCTATTACGCCTGTACTTCCCTGTATACCAGTAGATCCAAACGTTCCCGTAACACCTTGTTCCCCCGGATTTCCTTTTATTCCTGTCGATCCTTGAAATCCAGTAACACCTGCAGCTCCTGTCATTCCTTGAGGACCAGTACTGCCAACACCTGTATTTCCCTGTACACCAGTATCACCTTGTATTCCTGTAGGACCAGCTAAACCAGTCATACCACGAATGCCAAAACCCGTCATACCTTGCGCACCAGTATTTCCTTGAACACCAGTAGGACCATAAATACCAGTAGCACCAATTACACTAGCACCCGTTGCACCTTGTGAGCCAGTAATACCATTAAGTCCCGTAGAACCTCTATCGCCTCTTTCACCAGTTATTCCCTGAATTCCAGCACCAGTCACTCCTTGTAAACCTTGAACACCAGTAGATCCTCTATCACCGCGTTCACCGGTAGTTCCCTGTAAACCAGTAACTCCCAGTCCCTGAACTCCAGTATATCCTCGAATACCTTGCAATCCTGTGTCACCCTGTATACCAGCACCAGTCATGCCCTGCAATCCCTGAACACCCGTAGACCCTTGGAAGTCTAATCCAGTTGCTCCCTGAATTCCTGCGCCAGTAGTACCTTGTAGTCCTTCGACTCCAGTATATCCTCTTGCACCTTGTAATCCAGTAGTACCCTGTATTCCTTGTAAACCAATTCCTTGAATACCAGTAGATCCTCTATCACCACGTTCACCTGTCATGCCCTGGATTCCAGCACCAGTTGTACCTTGTGATCCTTGAACGCCAGTAAACCCTCTATCACCGCGTACACCTGTCATTCCTTGTAAACCAGTAAGTCCTAGTCCTTGAATACCAGTAGATCCTCTTTCACCACGTTCACCTGTTACGCCCTGAATTCCAGTAACACCCTGCGGTGCGCCTGCAGGCCCTGTAACTCCCACACCTGTAATACCTTGTAATCCTTGAGCACCGGTAATACCCTGAATACCAGTACTACCTACAAATCCTCTTAGACCAGTTGTTCCTTGATCACCAACTTCACCTTGTATACCAGTAGAACCCCGAACACCAGTAGTTCCTTGTAGACCTCTTAATCCAGTAGTACCTTGTAAACCATTGTCACCTTGTAATCCTTGTTCGCCTGTAGATCCAACTTGTCCCGTTTGACCTTGTAATCCAGTAATACCTCGCAAACCCGTACTACCTTGCAACCCTTGCTCTCCAGTCACGCCCTGAATACCAGTAGTACCTCGAATTCCAGTAATACCTCTAACGCCAGTAACACCTTGTTCACCTTGAGAGCCTGTATCACCTTGACTACCAGCAATTCCTTGTAAACCAGTAACACCTCGTAAACCTGAACTACCTTGTAGTCCTCGTACTCCAGTATCACCCTGATCACCTTGTAAACCGGTCATGCCTTGCATACCGGTCAAACCTCTTAAGCCAGTAGCTCCTCGTAGTCCAGTATCACCTTGCGAGCCTTGCTGTCCAGTTTCACCTTGTGATCCAGTAGATCCTATGCGACCCTGAGCACCAGTTACGCCATTAAGTCCTGTACTACCTTGCAAACCGACATCACCTTGTAATCCAGTTACACCCTGTGATCCAATTGCACCTCGTATTCCAGTATCGCCTCGAATTCCTTGTAGACCCGTATTACCTTGTAATCCTATTGGTCCTTGAAAACCAGTAGTTCCTCTTATTCCTGTAGAACCTAACACTCCTTGCGTGCCCGTCAATCCTTGTAAACCGGTACTACCTTGCGCACCGGTATCTCCTTGATTGCCTGCAAAACCTGTAGCCCCCTGAATACCTCTTAATCCAGTAATACCTTGCTCGCCAATGTCGCCTTGTACTCCCGTTTGACCTTGAATACCTGTAGATCCTACATCACCCTTTAATCCCGTTTGTCCTCTTTGCCCTTGAATACCACTAGCACCCTGTATTCCAGTTATTCCTTGGAAACCAGTAACTCCTCTTATTCCTGTCGAGCCAACAGGACCTCTTGGTCCAGTGGTTCCGTTATTTCCAGTCGTACCTTGATCACCTTTAAGTCCTGTAGAACCTTTGATGCCTGTAGAACCCTGAAGTCCGCGAATTCCTGTAGGTCCTCGCACACCAGTTTCGCCTTGATCACCCAATACTCCTCTAAGTCCAGTTACACCTTGTAGTCCCGGGTTACCAATGACTCCTTGACCACCTCGTGCACCAGTAGTTCCAACTGGACCAGTTACACCTTGTAATCCTGTATTACCCTGAGCGCCGGTTAAACCCTGCCCTCCGGTAAGACCGATCTGTTCACCAATGTCTCCAGTAGGCATCTTTGATACTTGTCCTTTTAAAGTGTTACAAAGACAACGACTTGTCACAGCCTAAGATTACCCGTCTTATAAAACGATTTTTACATTCTAAGAACACGTGACTTCTACTAGCAGAATGCGTAAAGCTATGAGTAAGATCTTAGAAAAACAAGTAGAAATATAAGAAGATTAAAGAAGACAAACAGTAGCAGTGCAATCTTACCAAAATCACTTAACGTGCTTCTGAAACCATTTTATCGTCAAATCTAACCCTTCATCAAACTCTATTTTAGGCCTCCAACCTAAACTAGAAATGTTTTTGTTGTCTATTATTTCTGCTGTTCGTACGTCACAATCACTATACTCAATAAATGATAACGGCAATTCAAATCTTTTCAATATCATTCTTGCAATATCAATTTCTTTAATCACAAACTTACTACAAACATCATAAACACCGTCATTACCAAAATTCATAATCTTATAAAGCGCATCACAAAAATCTTCAACATACAGCATGTCATACTTGACAAATTCATTACTAACAATAATAGGTTCTTCTCTTATAGTACTAACAATTGCATGAGCCAAAAACTCATTAATACTTTGTCGTGCACCATAACAATACGACTTATGTACTGTCACATTTGCGTCAGAATCAAAATCTGTAATCTGTAAAAATCTATCAGTCTCATATTTCGACAAGTCAATATCAGCAAAACTAATAATCATACTAAATTTGTACGTCTTAAACAGTCTATCAAAATCAAAATCACGCTCGCACACTGCTTCACCGTCATATCCACAATCATATCCACATTTATCCATAACAAAAATACGACAACTTGATGACTTACTAAGCAGTAAATTCACAAAGTGAACACTCACAAAACCATCACCAACTACTAATAATGAATCCATCACTTTTTGTGTTTATCTTGGATACTAGTATCTATTTTTTTTGCTTTTCCAACAACACCATCAAATATGCCAATTCTAAATTCTCCATTCATGATTTTAGCAGTTTGTTGCATCCTCAACTTGGCATCTCTTTTTCTATCCTTAAGACCTAACTGATACTCAATTTCATCTTTGTTACTGCTAGAATAATTCATAATCCTAATCCTTTCAATTTGTCAAACAACTTCCATTGTTCCTCTGTCAAATCATTCGGTCTAGGTATGTCAATTATGACATTCACTATCTGATCACCAATAGCGTCTTTGTTATTGTACATTGGTAATCCGTATTTTGCAACAATGTACTTGTCACCGTGCTTTGTACCAGCATTAATTGTCAATTCAGTGTCTTTTTGTAATGTTCTAACAGTAATTTTACATCCCAATACTGCTTGTGAAATTGACAAATGAATGTCACAACTAACATCACTTGCAACTCTAGCAGTTAGAATTCTTGTCAAAAATTCATGCTGCTTTATCTTAAATCTGACAACTAAATTTCCTGGCACACCATTATGTTCACCACAATGACCATTATTTCTAACAGCAATTTCTTCACGTTCTGATACTCCCGGTATTATACTTAACGGTAATATCGTATCTTTCAGAATTCTACCAGTGCCAAGACAATTTTTACAATTGAAATTTAATGTAGATCCTTTACCCTTACACTTGTCACAAATTGCAATATTCTGCATTATCATATTGCCAAACGTCTTAACTTCATTAATGTGACCCGTGCCACCACACTTAGTGCATTGACCAACTTTATCATCTGTACTTCCGCGACCAGAACACGGCTCGCACTTCTCATATCGCTTGTATCTTATTGTCTTTTGTACGCCTGTCAATACTTCATTCAATGTCAACTCTAACAAAATAACAATGTCTTGACCTCTACTACCTCTAATATTTACAGTTTGCTGATACATTCCAGAGAATGCCGAATGTGCGTTAAAAATGTCGCCTAAATTAAAAAAACTACCACCTTGAAATGGACTATCATATTGCGATCTCTTTTGAGAATCTGCTAGTGTTTCATATGCTTCAGTAACTTCTCTAAACTTTTCTTCAGATTCTTTGTCACCATTAGTTTTATCAGGATGATACTTCACTGCAAGTTTTCGATATGCAGTCTTTATCTCATCATCTGTCGCAGTCTTTGTAACGCCCAATACTTCATAATAATCGCGTTTAGATCTAGCCATTAGAAAAACCTGTACTTTGTAAAATTGTTTGAAATTGCAATATTGAAATTATGTATCACTGTCACTATAACTTGCTTTGAATAATCATTAATAGCGCTAACAGTGTGCTGTAAGTTACCATCAAAAAAACAAATACATCCTAACATTGAATCTGGCTCTTGCGCATATATATAGCATTCATTTTGTGCAAGTAAATTACAAGATATTAATTGTGAACCATCAATATTATTCATTCTAATTATTACGCTACACATTGCAGGATGACAAATTATAATTGAATCTCTTGCCAATGATAAAAAGAATCTGTAATCATCAATAATCATCTGCCGTGGTCGTTGTGCATTAAGCAGATTGATAAATGATTGATTCTCATGTAGTGCTATTCTTTCTGCAAGCGTAGCCAATGAATTCTTAATATATATGTCAGATGAATCTACTTGCTGACAATGTTTTGACTGTATGTTGTCCATAATTAATCGCGCATTAAAGTCAGACTCAACACTTCTAAACGTGTAATCAACAACACCTTCAGAATTAACAGCACTTGATATACACATTGCAGATTTAGCTATTATATCCATCGAATGAGTAGCTCTGCACTCAGTTAGCAACAGTCGAGGAATACTTTGTATTGCGCATTGTTGAATACATTCGTTAACAATTGTCTGTGAGTCTGTCAATTGCTTGTCATAAGTGCAAAAATCATTCTCAACTATTACATCAAATTTTCTGGCACAATCACTATATGAAGTCTGTAAAACTGTATCCTGCCGACTGTAATCGTTATTTGCGATAAAAACAAATTTTGACATCGATTTTCTCACGTCAACTATCACATCCGTAATGAGTGATTTGAGTCTACTATTACAGAGTCATTGCGTATCGCAATGACTAGCGACTCGTATGGGTTATTGACTGAACCCTGTTCCACAGACTTTTCAGTAGTGGAAAGAATGTAATTATCTCGGATATTTATAGCAGCATTAATATCTGCGTGGTTCGTATAACCACATACCGAGCATTGAAAATGAGACTTTCGTCGATTATGTCTATTTCTATTGCCACATCGAGAACATTCTCTAGATGTATAATAAGCATCAACATACTCGACGTCCTTACCAAGACCTTCAGCTTTATAAGTAAGAAATGTCTCAAATTGAAAGAATGGCCAGCTCGAAATCCATTTGTTAATTTTCTTTCCACGCCTCTGATTTCGTATTGAAGATAAGTCTTCCAACACAAAAGTAGAGTAAGGAAGATGAGAAATTTTCTTTGTTATAACATGATTAACGTCACGGTTAAACCGCTTCTCCTTACCAGACATCTTTTTCAAAAGACGTTTAGCTGAAGGAGTGCCTTTTGCCTGAAGTTTTTTCCTGTTATACAGATACTTTCTCTGAACATTACGGATAGGCGAACTAGACACATTTGTCCCGTCAGAAAGAGTAGCCAGATTATACAAGCCGCGATCTATTCCTACGACTTCTCCTTTGACCTCCTTAGGAGAATCGGTTTCAAAAGTTAAATTTATATAAAACTGTCCGTTGATATACGAAAGAGTTGCTGATTTACAGATCCAAGAACTGAAAATTTCTTTGTAATAATCAGGTATCTGTAATATTTCTTTATGACGTCTGTTAAGACCTGTAAGAGTTATCTGTTGACCACGAATAGTAAAAGTTCTTCGATCATACCGCAGAGAAGAGTACTTTTTCTTCTTTATTTTTCTTTTGAACTTTGTGGCCTTGACTGCTTCAAGAGCAGTATCCCGAACAGTCTGAATTAAAGCACTATTTATTTGAGGAAACTTATTTCTAAGAAATGTATATAGCTCGGTATGAGCTTTTGATTTACTATATGTCTTACTCTTACGAGACCATTTTGTATAGCGATTGAAAATAGAGTTGCAAATTAGCATTAACTCTAAGAATTCAGTTTTAGGCGGATTTATCTTTATCTTTAGTGTGCGCTTCATGTGCTTAATATACTTCATATGAAGATCAGAAAAATACGTTAATAACTCGATTCATCCACAGATGCAAAACTCATGATTTTCTCTCTCTTACAGAACACATAAAAAAACCGTACAGTTATTAGCTATACGGTTTTCATCGACGAATTTCAATATTAACTACATATCGCCCGTTATGTGGCACATTGTTTTCAGTGATCTAACTGCGTCAGTATATGCAGATGCATTAACTGTGCATCGTTTATCCTGGATACTATTGAAATATCCTAACTTCAATTCAAGTGCAGATAGCCCTGATGGTCCAGCATCAAACAAGAATACTGTTTTTGAATCTTTTTGTCTTACAGTCTCAACTGTGCAACGTTTAGTTTTCAAATATGCTGCAAAATACAAATCAGGAGACGTAATCTTGTCACCATCTTCAACATGACACAATGTCTTTAATGATCTAATAGCATCAGCAAAAACTATTGCACAAACAGTATACTTGAAATCGTCATCATTATTAAAATAACCATGCTTCAATTCTGGAACTGCTAAGCCTGAATCAGCAGTGTCAAACGAGAATATTGTTTTAGTACCTTCTTTTTGTATATTGACTATTTGACAGTTTTTAGCTTTCAAATATGCTGCAAAATACAAATCAGGAGTTACGATTGTTGTCATTTTCTCAGGCATTGTATTCATCTCCATGCATGTTAATCGCTTATCTTCTGTTCTTTTGCTTCATCTCAGCAATTTTCTCACTTACAGTATCTATAAACGCATCCAACTTAATATCTAACTCAGATACACTTTCCTTTACTTTTGTAACAATGGTAGCTGTATCTGCTCTAGTCTTTTTGATTAAGCTTTCAATTGCTGTGGAATCTTGAACTTGTGCAGGTTGTATGTTTTCAACTTGATTTTTTAGATCAAGTACTGTTTTCGATAACCTAATATTATTAGCTGTCAATTGTATCGTTAAATCTTGATCAGCTTTAGTATCTAAAGCACTATAGCAATTGTCAAGTGCTGTCTTAAATTCAGCTATTGAGGCTTTTAACGACTTGAATTCTTCATCTGAATAAATACTATCCACTAAAGTATTACATTTTTCAAGTAATTCATCTTCAGATGAATCAATCTGTTGATGAAGCTTGTCGATTTCATCTTCAATTTGAGTCGACAATTCTTTTTGCAATACTTCGTCATTACTAATACAGACATTGCTGATGTACTCTTTAATAGCAACATCACTCAATATCAATTTTCTAATGAAGCTTATTATCATGCCCATGTTAGCTCCTTAATCTGTTTTAATCGAACAAAAAAGAGAGTTCCCTTTTACAGGAACTCTCTTCAACGTGAAGTTAGCTCAAACGAATCACGAACGATGCAGCACCGGCAGCTGACACAATTGTCACTGCGGTAAAGGCTGCATTATGAGTGATCGTAAGATCAGAATCAAGCGACTTTACACCAGTTGCAGCGATAACGCATGTCACAACCGGAGCGAATCTGAAGTTATGCGTCAACACTACGTTTCCACCAGGAGCAACTACGCCAGTGATGTCATTCAGTGTGATCTTGCCAGCAGTGGCAAAGCGATAAATGTCACCGGACTGTGCGCTAAGCAACACTTCACCAGTCTCAACCAAATACATCGATGCTCCGGTTGTTCCCACTGGGTTCAATCGGATACTACGAAGAACAGGTGAAACGCCCTTGACAACGCTACCAAGATCATTGAACTCCAACACGCTTGTACTTACATTAGTAATCTTCATAACCTTCCTCCTTATACGGGTGATTGATTAAACTACTTTGACTTTACCAGCTGTATCAACTGCAACTGGTATAAATCTATTCTCAACTGCATTAAATCCAACCATTGCTGTCGTACTCAGCTCAGGATATCTCAATCTCATACCATTTGTATTATACTGCGGAATCTGAACGATATCTTCTGGCAGCTGCTCAGCACCACCAATCACTGGTCTAAGCCGAATGAAATTTTCAATATCGTTATTCCAACCAGGTATAGTCTCTGGCACAATATGAAATACCACTTTGCCAAAATACGATCTATTACCATTATATCCTGTCGAAGGCTGATTCTCTACTGACCCTAACAGTGTTGCAAATAATCCTAACACCGACACATCCCAATAGATATTGTACTTAGTCGGTGAAGTTGGATTACTAGCATTTGGACGTGATGGCCACATCAAAGTTATCCGGCTAGGTAATCTATAAACGACTTGGATCTTATTGCTTATCATTTATTTACTCTTTCGTTTATTGATTCTCAAACTTTTCCTAACCTTACTATTTATCTCATCCCTAATACTGCTAGCGTCTTTCTTAACATCAGCCACTTGTACTTTACTCTCTTGACGCTGTGACTGTGCTGTTCTTCTTTTCTCCATAGCAGCAATTATTGGTCCTTGATGTATCACCTCATCAGCCATGTCTTCATCAGTAACTTCACCCAAACCTACATTTGGTGTGGCTACTTCAACATCCTTATTTATCTTCCGACTTATCGCTTTCGGCTGATTCGGATCCACGTGCGCCTTTTTTACCTCAGCAACTGGCTCAATCTTGGTGAGCTTCTTGATACGCTCAACTTCAAGCTGATTAGCTTCATCTTCAGATATGATCTTCAACCATCCAGCTCTAAGTGCTGCTGCTAAAGATTTTGACGAACTCTCATAAGATCTATCTTCAGGATCAAATACTTCACCCTCAGATACGTAAATGCCTCTGTCGACAAGCCGAAACTTAACAGTCGCTAAATACTTCATACATTCCTCCATTCATCTTAATTGTTGTTAATTGGTTCATTAATTTATGCTGCTCTACCAACTTCATCACGCTTGTCATCAAACTCACCAGGACCAATATCAACCCACTCTTCGTCACCAGTCTGCGATGACATATCAGCAGCAGGATCATCTTTCTTAGTATCGTGCTCGATCGGATGATTTTCAGCAGCAATCTTATCTTCACCAAGAACTGATGCTGCAATCTGCTCAAGATCTTCATCACTCTCAACATCAACATTTTCAAGATCTTTTACATTCTCATCTGCATCATCATCGTCAAACTCTTCTTCATCTGACTGCTCCATAGCATCAGCCATCTTGGTCAATCTAATAGCAGCCTTACGTAAAAGCTGTGATGCAGCTGCACGACCAACTGCGTCTCTCTTGTCACTGTCCCAATTGTTCTTCTTTGCAACTTCCTCTTCATGACCCTTACCAGCCTGACCCTTATCACCCTTACCGGCTTCATAATCATCCTGAACCTTAGCATCATAACCTGACGTCAACTCTCCAACATAACTTGCTTTCCGCGTATCCTTCATACTTTCCTCCTCGCGAGTGTTGTTTTGTGATGCCCTTATCTCGTAATCTGATTTCTCTAACGGTACAAACTCATTACTAAAATCACTATTATCGAATTCTTCATACTTATCGACTAAACCATCTACATCAATTTCGCGATTCGTCAATGAGTGACTTCTTTTATCCATGTATTTTATCCCACTATAAAGCAAGTATCAATTAAGTTATTATTGACATTCACTACCCAACTATTAACAACTTCTCACAGAAAAATAGCAGCCATTTGAATAGCTGCCTTTGAATTCAATCAAACACTAGCAAAGTTGCTTTCATATATATCACTTAATTCATCAATATCACATTCTGTATTAGATATCAAGCAGCATTCTAAATAACTCAAAATACCACATTGTCTTGCAAAGTAAGCAGATTTTCTATATCTTGCAGGAGAATCATTCTCCCATAACAAAAATGTCAAAATCAACCTATTCCTAATCGATCGAAAATCATATTCATCATTATCTTTTCTTACTTCTTCATTTCGTCTTATAGCCCACATAGATGCATGAAATTCTCGCAAATACTGACTTCTAGCATACGTTTTACAGTGACCAACTTCATGAGACAATACAGCTAACATTTGATCTTCATTATCATCATCTAATAAACTTAAATTAATCTCTATTAACTTCTTATAAGGATATTGTATTCCAGACTTACTATTATCAAGCTCGACAAAATTAATCTCATAATCTTCATTTCCCATTAACTTTGCAAAGTTATATACTCTAGTATCTGCTTCAATAATCATTTAATCCTACTTTAAATGTGATTTCATATGACTTATTGCCATTTGCCTACGAGTATCAGTAGAATGAGTTCCTCTAAACGCGGTTCTATTCGCAACATCATCACATACTAAAGGCACATCACCATACAAACTTCTATACTGTCGCTTATCCATATTATGAACACTCAACACATGACCAGATATTCTAGTGTCACACCACCCACAAATTTTGCAAACAACAAAATCTTGATTCTCGATCATATCTTTAAACTTCAACTTTTGTAACTCTAATAACCTCATCTGCTGCTTAGCTTTACAAACGTCACAAACTAATGCCTTTCCATCAATAATCACATCACAGTCATCATTTCTACACTTATGCCTATACACTCTATTATCAACTGTCGCGGATGCTTTATTACCAGCAACTCGTGACTTTAACAAATAATCTTCTGACATAAGACTATACTTACCATACTTTTGCTTATACTCATCTGTTGTCATTCTGTGAACACTAACTACATGACCTCTTAATGATTTTGCCTCATGCATACATCCTTCAATTTGACATCGAACTAACTCACTCATACAACCTCCACCTGTAAAATCTTATAATATATACCTGCATCTTTCAAAATTGCCTCAACAATCTCACGTGTAAAATTATACTGACTATAAACTTCAGCTATTTTATCACAACCCAATTTCTCATCAATATACAGTCTCTCTAACTCTTTCAAAAATGATTGATGCCTCTCATCGTCTATTTTCATGACATGCTTTGAAAACTTAAATGACCCACTCCAACCACATACAGGACATATCTTTGTCTTCAAATTCTTGGTCGAACATTCAGGATTAATATAAGTCATATTGTTATCCCTGCAAGTCTTAACTATATGATGCTTTGGCACATTTGGCATCAACTCTAGAGCTTTTGAAATCATAACTTTTCCATCAACTTTTGCTTTATCAATATCGTTAACTGTTACATTATATAACTTAGGAGCACCGACTTTATTCTTAAATACTAACTTTTCTTCAAATTTTAACTTAGTAATAATGTGCCTATGAATGAAAGGATACATGAGCTGAATATATTGCAAATGCTTAATCCCGTCTTCATCATCTCTAAGTCTAAATTTTGAAACAAAATGTCTAGCCATGTCATTGACGTTTGAATCGCATACAGGGCATTGCATATTAATCTCCTTATCTTATTGTACTAATATATAATCTTTTTATGAAGATTTACAATAAAATTAAATAGTTATGACTATATGACCAAGTATGGTCCACCCCATTAGACGAGTATCTGGGTCATTA